>ERZ778017.408-NODE-408-length-61081-cov-6.728280_pt1 | contig 61081 bp, 56 predicted proteins | sample MGYA00375747_ERZ778017 | MGnify/ENA primary metagenome ERZ778017 (study PRJEB29350, sample SAMN05509838) | bioreactor metagenome | biome: bioreactor; material: wastewater | place: South Africa: University of Cape Town | collected 2014-03-17 ...
CGGCCTTTTTCGAAAACCCTGACAGCTCTGTGACCGTTCTCTCGGCGCGACGGACGTTCTGGGAAAAGGCCACGGCGCTACATGCCGAGGCACATCGGCCCGCGGAATCCGCTACACCGCAATATTTTTCGCGGCACTATTATGATCTGGCCATGCTTCTCGACACTGAAGAGGGGAAAGCCGCAGCTGCGGATTTCGACCTATTGGCAGTCGTTGCGAAGCATAAGGCAATCTTCTTCCGGTCAGGTTGGGCCAGCTATGGCACCGCGCAGCAGGGCACGTTGAGACTTATGCCAAGCGAGACCCGGCTCAAGGACCTGCGCGCCGACTATCGCGCCATGGCGCCGATGATGTTTGACGAGAAGCCGCCGACTTTCGAAGACATACTTGCCAAAATTGAAGAATTACAAGACATGATAAATAAGTAGTCTGATTTTTGATCGCTGGAGGGAATTTTTATAAGCTCGATACGGTCCACTGATCTGCGTCTTGTTGAGGAGCTCGTCGATTTCGTACGAGGTCCTGGCTTTGTCCTGGACTTTTCGGACACCAGTTTCTCTCAGTTTTTTGCATCTGAGCTGAAGGTCGACATCGACGATGCAAAATATTGTGCGAACGGAGGCTCGAAGGGCAAGCGTCTGCGATACTTCCTGCAGAGTTGCAACGACGCCACAGCACTTCGCACGCTTGCCGCTCTTTGGGAGCATCGCTCCGAATATCTTGCCCGTACAGGCGGCAAAGATCCCGTCGCCAGCGCCCAAACTCGGTATCAAGCACTCATCAACCGGTTGTCCGGCGGAGCCGGTCCTCAACCGGTAACGCAAGGGGCAGTTGTCTCGGCGGTAGACCGGGAAAAGATTTCAAAAATCAAATCGGACCTTTTACAGATCACTTCGCTTGCGCCGCACGCGCGTGGATTTGCATTTGAGGGTTTTCTCGCCAGCCTGTTCAACGCTTTTGGCCTTGAAGCTCAGGAGCCTTTCCGGAATCGCGGCGAGCAGATCGATGGCAGCTTTCTCTTTGGAGGCGATACTTACTTGCTCGAAGCCAAATGGCACGGTCAGCCCATCGGGGTCGCCGAACTACATACCTTTCACGGCAAGATCGAGCAGAAGGCAGCCTGGGCCAGAGGCCTATTCGTCAGCAACAGCGGATTCACCGAGCAGGGTCTCGCCGCCTTCGGTCGAGGCAAGCGCATCATTTGTATGGACGGTCTCGACCTTTACGAGATGCTGGAACGGAAACTTCTCCTCACACACGTTCTCGAACGCAAGGTCCGTCGCGCGGCCGAAACCGGCTCAGCATTTGTTCGCGTTCGCGATATTTTTCCGCGGTAATCGGGAGATCGCGCTATGACGCAATTCAATGATTGGTGCCTCTCGGTTGATGAGAACGTCGGAACGCACTTTCGCAGGGTGATGACCGGACAGACGGCCCATCTGCCAACCGGGATCCAGGCAACGGCTGCCATCGTCCCCGGACACTATGCGTCAGAAGAGTCAGTTGCGCGGGCGCTCAACCGCCTTGGTAAGCCTGCGGCCGCTGCGCTCATTGAGGGAAAGCTTCCAACGACTAAAAACATCCGCTCGGGCGATCTCGGCGAAATCTACGCGACCGAGTGGATCGATGCACATAGCGGTGGATACCGCGCACCGATCAAGCGTTTGCGCTGGCGGGATCACCGCAACATGGCGATGCGCGGTGATGACGTCATCGGCATTCTCCAAGATGCCGCGACGAACCGCTTGCACTTTCTTAAGACAGAGGCAAAGAGCCGCGTGGCACTGACCGGCCAAGTTCTAATGGACGCGCGGGCTGGCCTGGACAAGGACGGCGGGCTGCCATCGGCCCACGCGCTGTCTTTCATCTCGGCACGTCTACTGGAGCTGGACAATCTGCCGCTCGTCGACGCGATCGATGATGCGCTTCTCAAGCACGGCGTTCCCTTGCAGAGCGTCAAGCACCTGCTCTTCACATTCTCCGGCAATGCACCGGACGCCCTGTTAACCGCTTCGCTGCAGACGTACCCCGGACCTATCAATCAATGGGGTGTAGGTCTTCGTGTAGAAGGACACGCCGCCTTCATCGGCGCTGTTTATGATCGAGTGATCGCAGATGCCAATAACACCTGAAGCGATAGGGGCCGACATCACAGAAGCAGCGACCGCCGGCTTCCGCGGCAGTCTCATCGCACGTGGACAGGCCAGAGCGATCATCTGGCGGGACGGGACACTTCCGCCAGATGCGCCAGCCTTTGCACCGCAACTCAGCTACGACTTGCATTCGTACGGCTACGGTCTCCTCGGGCTTGGTCTTCGGCTTCGTGAAGTTGGTGGCGACGCTGCACAAGCGCGCACCGCCTTCGAACAGGCTGCCACTGCGCTTGAGGCGGTGATCGCAAAGGGAGACCGTCTTGAAGCCGATCGTGATTTCCACTTCGTCATGGCGGCGGCGAGCTATCATCTCGCCCATCTCTCCGCCCGCGCCTTCTCGCTGCTAGCAATCGTCGAAGGCGACGACAATTTCGCCCCGATTGAACGGGCGCTTGCCCTGCTTATGCAGCGAAACTTCAGCGCGCTTCGTATCAGCGTGCTCGATTATCGGGCCTCCGGTGAAGGCAGCGACGCTCGGATCACAGCCGGCATTCAAGCCTCCCTCGACCAGGTAGAGGGGATGGCCAATCCTGCAGACCGCAACAATGACTTTCTTTTCGAGAGCGTCGACATCGCGCTGACCGACGCTTTCATGGCGGCGATGTCGCTGTTCCTCCTCGCCTTGGAACGGGGTGAGCGACCTTTGCTGGATCAGGCGCTGGAGCGCCTGCGAACAGGCCTTTCCATTTGCAGCGAGATGAACATGTTGCCGCAATGGTGGGCACACCGCATCGCGCTTCACCTCCTTTCTGATCTCTGGTCGAGTACCTTTCACGAGAAGGTTCCCCTCCAACCGGCTGGCGGAAATGCAGAAGACTGGTCTCGCCTGCGGGAGCTGTTCATAGCCCTCTTGCAACGACGGCCAAGAGCTGAGGTCGATCTGTGGCCATCGCAGATGACGGCGGCGACGCGGGCGGTTGACCAGTCCGACGATCTCGTGGTTTCGTTGCCCACGAGCGCGGGCAAGACCCGCATCGCGGAGCTCTGCATCCTGCGTTGCCTGGCCGGCGGTAAGCGCGTGGTCTTCATCACGCCACTTCGAGCACTGTCAGCGCAAACAGAAACGACGCTTCAGAGAACCTTTGGGCCGTTCGGCAAAACCATCTCGGCCCTTTATGGCAGCATCGGGTCGAGTGGTTTTGACGAGGATGCGATCCGCGAACGGGATATTGTGGTGGCGACGCCCGAGAAGCTTGATTTCGCACTGCGCAATGATCCGTCTCTTCTCGACGATGTCGGTCTTCTTGTCTTCGACGAAGGCCATATGATCGGACTCAACGAGCGCGAGGTGCGCTACGAAGTACAAATTCAGCGACTTCTGCGGCGCGCGGATGCGCACACACGTCGCATTGTGTGTCTGTCAGCCATACTTCCAGACGGAGATCAGCTCGACGACTTCGCCGGTTGGCTACGACGAGATCATCCGGGCGGCGTGATCAAGCACGACTGGCGACCAACCCGTTTACGCTTCGGTGAGGTCGTGTGGACCTCACCCAACGCCAGATTGAACCTTCGCGTCGGCGAAGAGCGTCCTTGGGTCCAACGCTTCCTTACCGGCATGGCGCCACCGAAATGGGTGCCGCCAAAGCGTCAGCGAACGAAACTTTTCCCGAACGATCAGCGCGAGCTGTGCCTTGCGACGGCTTGGCGGCTGGTCGACGACGGACAAACGGTTCTGATCTTCTGCCCCCTACGCAAAAGCGTCGAGCCATTCGCCGATGTGATTGTGGATCTTCATGAGCGTGGAGCGTTACGGACGTTGCTCGAAGCCGAGCCCGCGGTCCTCAGCACTGCCATCGCGCTTGGCGAGGAGTGGCTCGGAGCGAACAGCGCAATTCTTAAATGCCTGCGCCTGGGTGTCGCCTTGCACCACGGTGCCCTTCCAACGGCCTACCGCAAAGAGGTCGAGCGCCTGTTGCGTGATGGTATTCTCAAGGTGACGATCTCGTCGCCTACCCTTGCGCAGGGCCTCAATCTCTCGGCCACGGCGGTAATCATGCATTCACTTCACCGCAATGGAGAGAGGATCGACATATCTGAGTTCAAGAATGTCATTGGCCGCGCCGGCCGCGCTTATGTCGACGTCGAAGGAATGGTGCTTTTTCCGATGTTTGACGATATCGCGAAGAAGCGGCGTAACTGGGAAGCTCTCATCGGCGATCTTGGCGCAAGAAACATGGAAAGCGGGCTGGCGCTGCTCGTTTGGACGCTTCTGTCGCGTATGCACACGCGTCTCGGCGGCGATCTCAATCAACTCGTTGAGTATGTCGCCAACAATGCCGCTGCGTGGACTTTTCCTGAGATCGAAAACGAAAAGCCTGAAGACCGAGAGCGCGCACGCGCCGATTGGGAGCGGCATGTCGCAACGCTCGACACGGCAATTCTTAGCCTCATCGGCGAGAATGACATTCCTGATGAGGATATTGAGGCCGCATTGGACGACATCCTGCAATCATCGCTATGGCACCGCCGCCTGCTGCGACAAGACGAGCCGGTGCGGCAGGTTCTGAAGGTTGGTCTCGTCTCCCGTAGCCGCCTGATCTGGAGCCAGTCGACGGCGGCGCGTCGAAGAGGCTACTTCCTGGCGGGTGTGGGATTGACGACCGGGCATGCGTTGGACGCCATAGCAGAGGACGCGAACCTCCTCCTCGTCCAAGCCAATGCGGCAATACTTGATGGCGACGGTGACGCGGCAATTGCGGCGATTACAGGTTTGGCCGAACGGGTCTTCGAGTTTTATCCATTCTCACCCGATCCGTGGCCGGCAAACTGGCGCGATATTCTGCGCGCCTGGCTTCTCGGGCAACCTCTCGCCGCCATTGCCGCAGGTCAAGAATCCGAAACCCTCCAGTTCATCGAGGGCAGCCTGGTGTATCGTCTTCCTTGGGCTATGGAAGCCCTGCGCGTGCGAGCGGCCGCGAATGGTGATTTGGTTGGCGTTTTTAGCCTCGCCCTCGAAGACCATGAGATTGGTCTTGCTGTTCCTGCTGTGGAGACAGGGACTTTGAATCGCTCTGCTTCGATCCTCATCCAGGCAGGCTTTAACTCCCGGCTCGCGGCGATCAAGGCTGTTACCGACACTGGCGCCGCGTTTCATACGGGCTCGGAACTTCGCCAGTGGCTTACCTCCGAAGCTGTCACCGCAATGAGCGAGCAGCCCGACTGGCCGACCGCCGAGACGAAAGCGATGTGGACGGAATTTAAGCAGAGCTTCGTCCCACCCGAAAACCGCACTTGGTCCGAAAGGCGATACTGGGCCAATGTATCATGGCTTGGCGTTCCGCCACCTCCGGGAACGCCTGTCCAGCTTCACCATTGGGCTGACTATCCTCGGGTGCTATCGGCCGATGGTACTCCGCTCGGTACCGTACAGGCCGCGCTCAATCCAGCGAGAGCGGGCTTGGTGCGTGCTCAGGTGAGCCAAGATGTCTCCAGGATCGACATCAGTTACCTGGGGCCGGCCGACCTGTCCGCAGCATGACACCCTTCAGCTGCGCAGAATAAGGTGTCCCATATGTTATCGCCGCGATTTTACTGATCGTGCGTGTGGACACCGGAAGGCAAACTGCCCAACGTATCTTCATGAGACCCGATGGGCAGTTAATCATCATCTATGTGAACCGTCGATAGTAGTATCAGGTCGGCTTTTTCTTGGCCTTGTCGTCCATCAGCTCATACCACATGGCGTTGAGAACGGCGAAGGCTGCCGCGAGCGGCAGGCCGAGGATCCATGCAAAGTACCACATCATTTTTTCCTTCAGTAGGCATGGCTGTTTTTGTCGGTAACGCTCTTCTCATCGACTTTGCCCCACAGAACCTTGTAGACCCAGCTCGTGTAAGCGACGATCATCGGCAAGAAGATAATCGTTGCAACGAGCATGATGAAGAGCGTCTGATGGCTGGAAGACGCGTCCCAGACGGTCAAGCTGGATCGGGGATCGGCCGACGATGGAAGGATGAAGGGAAACATCGAAACGCCGACCGTCGAGATGATCCCGAATATTGATAATTTGCTGAACAGCAAGGTTGTGATCTCGAGCCTTTTCCGCAAACCGATCAATGCTAGAAACGCGCCGATGAAACCAAGACCAGGCGCGATCAGCAGCCACGGACGAGCGCTATAGTTGATAAGCCACGAGCCTTCATGTTCAACTGCCTTCAGCAGAGGATTCGACGGGCCGATGGTACTGATTTCGCTGGTAATGCGATATCCGTCGATGCCCAAGGCAAGGAACACCCCCCCGAACGCAAATAGCACGATGACGGCAAGCGCTGCGACGCTGCCAAAGCCACGCGCGCGTTCGGCGACAGCGCCCGACGCCTTCAGCATCAACCAGCAGGCACCGTGCATGACCAGCATGGCGACGGAAAGCAGGCCGCAGAGAAGCGCAAAAGGGTTCAACAGGCCGAAGAATGTCCCGTCATAGAAGATGCGCATGTCTTCGGTGAAGCGGAAGGGCACGCCCTGCAGAACGTTGCCGACGGCAACGCCAAAGATCAGCGAGGGAATGAAGCCGCCGATGAACAACGCCCAGTCCCAGCCATTGCGCCAGCGCGGGCTTTCTCGCTTGGAGCGGTACTTGAAGCCAACCGGGCGTAGGATAAGCGCGAAGAGGATCGCGAACATGGCCAGGTAGAAGCCCGAGAACGAGACGGCATAAAGCGCCGGCCAGGCGGCGAAGATCGCGCCGCCTCCGAGGATCAACCAAACCTGATTACCCTCCCATACCGGGCCGATGGTGTTGATGGCGACGCGTCGCTCAACATCCGTTTTTGCGACGAAGGGCAGGAGTGTGCCGACACCGAGATCGAAACCGTCCATGACAGCGAAACCGATTAGCAGTACTCCAAGCAAAATCCACCAGATGACACGCAGCGTCTGGTAGTCAATGAGTTCATACAGGACCATGACCGATCACTCCGCAGCAGGAACAAGGGTTTTGGAAATAAGCTCGGCTTCAGGTTCGTCGTCGGGCTCGGGACCATGCTTAATGGCCTTGATCATCAGCGTCATCTCGATGACGATCAGCACGGTATAGAGTGCCGCAAATCCGACGATCGTCAGAAGCACGGCCCAAGCACCATGGTTCGACACGGCGAGCGCGGTGGGCAAGACACCCTCGATGACCCAGGGCTGGCGGCCGATCTCGGCAACCACCCACCCGGCCTCGATGGCAATCCACGGAAGTGGGATTGCCAAGACCGCGATCCAGAGCAACGATCGGTGTTTGTCGAGACGCCGGCGAGCCGACAGCCAAAAGAAGGTTGCCGTCAGTAGGATGAAGAAGACGCCAAGCCCGACCATGATGCGGAACGACCAGAAGAGTGTCGGAACGTGCGGGATGGTGTCACGCGCAGCCTGCGCGATCTGCGCGTCGGTTGCCTGACGCGGATCGTCGATATAGCGCTTCAACAGAAGCGCGTAGCCCAAGTCGTGTCCGAGATCCTCGAAAGATGTGCGGACTTCCTGGGCGACCTGCTTGTCCGGCGTTTCGGCGCGGATCTGCGCCAACGCATCATAGGCCTTGATACCGTCGCGGATGCGCTGTTCAGCCTGTTTCTCCAGCTTGTCGATGCCGGGGATTTCGGTGGTCAACGATCGCGTACCAATCAGGCCCATCGCCCAAGGGATATGGATCGCGAAATGCGTCTCGCGGGCTTCCTGATCGGGGAAACCAAAAGCGGTGAAGGCGGCCGGGGCCGGTTCAGTCTTCCACATCGCCTCGATGGCGGCGAGCTTCATCTTCTGGTTTTCGGTTGCAAGATAACCGCTTTCGTCACCAAGCACGACGACCGACAGCGCAGAGGCGAGCCCGAACGAGGCCGCCACCGTCATCGAGCGCTTAGCAAGCTCGATGTGCCGGCCCTTCAAGAGGTACCAGGCCGAGACGCCGAGCACGAAAATCGAGGCACAGACGTAGCCGGCCGAGACCGTGTGGACGAACTTTGCCTGGGCCACGGGGTTGAAGACCACGTCGAAGAAGCTGGTGATCTCCATGCGCATCGTCTGCGGATTGAGCGCCGAGCCGACCGGGTTCTGCATCCAGCCATTGGCGATCAGGATCCAGAGCGCCGAAAAGTTCGAGCCGAGCGCCACTGCCCATGTTGCGGCCAGATGCCCGACCTTGGAAAGCTTGTCCCACCCGAAGAAGAACAGACCGACAAAGGTCGCCTCCAGGAAGAAGGCCATCAATCCTTCAATCGCGAGCGGCGCCCCGAAGATGTCGCCGACATAATAGCTGTAATAGCTCCAGTTCATGCCGAACTGGAACTCCATAACGATGCCAGTCGCGACTCCGATTGCGAAATTGATGCCGAACAGAGTGCCCCAGAACTTGGTCATCTGCCGCCAGATGGGGCGTCCGGTCATTACATAGGTCGTTTCCATGATGGCGAGCAGCACGGAAAGCCCAAGTGTCAAAGGCACAAACAGGAAGTGGTAAAGCGCAGTCAGTGCGAACTGGAAACGCGATAGCGATACGATGTCGAATTCCATGGTCCTTCTCTCAATTCTGAGTGGCGGGTTCCATGCGCGCCAATCAGCGCGCATGGCTTTTGGAGCTCAGTCTGGTCGAAGCCGATCCAGAGCGCTCTCAAACGCCGCCTCCCCACGGCGCAAGACATTGATTACTCGCCCGCCATCGATCTCCACGATGAGGTCGGCAATAGCTGCTTCCCGGCGGATATGGCTGGCGATGACCACCGAGCGACGTTCCGACTTCTCGATCAGCCTGCGCATCACGTCGCGGGCGGTGTCTCCGTCCAGGCCCTCGGTAGGCTCGTCGAGCAACCAAAGGGAGGCGTTTCTAACAAAGAGGCGGGCAAGTGCGAGACGACGCGACTGGCCGCCTGAAAGACCAAAACCGCCTTCTCCAAGTCTGGTGTCGAGCCCGCGCGGTAAAGCAAGAATGGTCGAGAGCAAGCCAGCCGCCTCAAGTGCATCGTGCAACTGATCCTCGCTCGCCGCGGGGTCGGCGATGATCAAATTGTCACGGACAGAGTCGGCAAACAGCTCGGTACGTTGCGTGAGCAAGGTCGTATCGGTTACGCAGACCGCTCCACATCGCGGTTTCAGTTCGCCGGACAGAAGTGCAAGCAAGCTGGACTTACCCGCACCGCTGGCACCGACGAGGGCAAGTTTTTCGCCATTCTTCAGTTGGAGGGTGATGTCATGCAGCACAGGCCGTGCATTGGTGTCGTAAGCGGCAGTTGCAGCGGAAAGGCTTAGTGCCAGATGGCCTTCCGGCGCGACGAATTTAATCCCATCGTCTTTCGATGTCAGTCTTCTGCCGACTCTTCGTGCCGCGATCAGGGTGCGAGCAAATTCGACCGCGCCGCGCCGCAATGCGCCAAACGGTTCGATAGCAGCGAACGCCACCAGCACGCCGAAAGCGGCTATAGGGGCGCCTATCTCACCAGCACCCGCGAGGGCTGCCACCGCCAGCAAAGAGCCAGCAAGAAGCAGCGTGGATGTGAACGTCAAACTGAAACTGACACCGGCTTCGATGCTGTTCAGCCGATCATCTGCGAGCGCTGCGTACTTGTCTGCCGCCGCGACGGCGGCGCATTGCGCATCAAGACGACCGGCGAGCAACAGATCCGTCTGCCCGGCAACGAGATCGATCACGCGGGCGCGGAGAGCTTCAACCCCATGCATACGGCGACGTGCTGCCTTGTCAGCCGCGCGCGCCGCAATGTAGGGGACGCCAAGTCCGGCAATGAGCAGCGTCAGCCCGACCGCCGCGCCCAACAGCGGATCGATCAGTCCAAGTGCGAGACTCGCCGCAAATGCGGCGCACAGCGCGACCGCCGCAGGCACGAGAACGCGGAGATAAAGGGAATCGAGCGCGTCGATATCTGCGGTCAGACGAAATAGCAGCTTTGCCGGACGGGCCACGAGATCGCGCGCAGAGCTGCCCTTTGCCCAGCTACGAAACAGCCTTTCACGAAGAGCTGCAAGAACTGAAAGGGTCGCGTCATGCGTCGTCAACCGCTCGCCGTAGCGTGAGACCGTTCGGCCGATTGCCAGCAGCCGGATACCGGCCGATGGAGCAAAGACATCAAAGGTAACGGCCGTGGCAACGGATAGCCCGGCTAAAGAGGCGGCAGTAATGAACCAGCCGGAGAGGCCGAGAAGCGCTATTCCGGCGAAAACTGTGAGCGCCGCCATCAGCGCGCCTAGCAGTAATCCGCGGCGCCGTTCGGCGAAAAACACGGCGATGACGGGCTTAAGGTCACTAAGACGTGCGCTCATTCCGCAGCCTCCCGGAGGGTTTCCTCGCCGATGGTAATTACCCGCTGCATGCGTGCGGCTAGCCGGGGATCATGGGTGGCTATGACGAGGGTCTTGCCCTTCGCGAGCGCGATCAGGTTTTCGGTGATCTCGGCGGCGGTGGCAGCGTCCAGATGGCCCGTCGGCTCGTCGGCCAGGATGATGCGAATATCGGGGCTGCAGGCAGCACGAGCGATTGCGAGCCGCAACGCTTCGCCGCCCGACAAACCAACGCCGCCTTCGCCCAACGCACGTTTGCCGTAAGCGGCAGCAACGGCATTCAGATTAGCTGCTTCGAGCGCCTCGAGCGGTTTCGTACCCGGGCGGCCAAGTGTGATGTTGCCGGCGATTGTGCCTGCAAAGATATGCGGCTTCTGACCGATCCACGCAATCTGCTTGCGCCAGTCACAGCTCTCTCCGAGAGGCAATCCGCCGATGCAAACTGTGCCTTGCGAAACCGGAGCCAATCCGGCGATCAGCGCAAGCAGGGTCGACTTGCCCGAACCGCTTGCGCCCAAAAGTGCGACATGCTCACCCTCGATGATACGACAGTTGAATGTGTCAATGGACAGTTCGCGATCAACTCCATAACGGAAGCCGACGCCGTCCAACTCGATTTCGAAATGCGGCGACCGAGGCTGCTGGCAGGTCGCGACGACCGGCAGAGTTTCCGATGCCAGCTGGTCGAGCGCCAAGAGCGCAGCCTCGCCGCTCGCCCTGTCGTGCCAGACCGACGAGAGGTCGCGGAGCGGTTCGAAAAAGGCCGGAGCAAGCAAGAGTAGGAAGAGGCCGGTCGTCAGGTCGAGACTGCCGGTCCACGCACCGAATGTGATTTCGCCAAGCAGGCTGAAGCCGACATAGACGGCGACCAATGCCACACCGAGCGCGGCAAACAATTCGAGCACGGCGGAGGAAAGAAAGGCGATCCGCAGCACCGCCATTGTCCGGGTCTTCAGGTTATCGGCATCGACACGTAGGCGAGTTGCCGTCTGATCGACAGCGTCGAGCGCGCGGATTGTCGTCAGACCGCGCAGCCTGTCGAGGAGGAAGCCGTTAAGGCCGCCGGTTGCGGCAAGCTGCTTTTCGCTAGCAGCCTGGGCGCGCCAGCCGATCAGCGCCATGAAAAGCGGGATCAGCGGCATGGCGATCAGCAGGATGAGGGCTGCAATCCAGGAAATGGGAAAGATGCAGACAAGCATCACTAACGGCACTGCCGTCGCCTTGAAGCGCGCCGGCTGAAACCGGGCGATATAGGGCACGATCAGTTCGGCTTGTTCGCCGATGATGCTGGCAGCTTCTCCAGACGCTGGCCGTGAACGATCGAGCGGCGACCGTCGGGCAAGGGCCGTGACTGCAGCGGCGCGACGCCTGCCTAGCTCAGCGCGGGCCGCTTTGAACGCGAGGCGGCCGCCGGCTGCATCGAGACAGCTCCTGGCGAAACCGAGAACAACGATGGAGAGGGCCGGCCACAAGACATCGGGTATCCCACCACCATTCGCGATCCGACCGACGGACAGGGCAACTATGGCCGCTTGGGGGATGAAGATTAGGGCCGCCACCACTTGCAGGAGCGCTGCCAGCCGGGGCGATACGGAATTTCGCGCGCGTCGGGCCACGGGATCGCGCGAACCGTTCAGAACTGCCTCATCGGGTGTCGGCAAGGCATGCGACATAGTTGCCTCTTTGGCGGTGGATCAGGCACCATGCGCCGCCAAACCAGACCGTCAGGTTTTTAATTTACTGATATGTCTAACTATGTAATTATGTAATCGAGTTGCGTCAAGCCGTGTGACATGCAACATGGTTTCAAAATCACGTTTTCGAGATCGCTATTTGATGAACGACGCCCCGACCCGCTTGCCTTCCCCCACGTTGCGAATGGGCGACGCCGCCCCAGATTTTGAAGCACGCTCCACGAAAGGGGCGGTGCGGCTTTCCGACTATAAGGGCCGTTGGCTGCTCTTCTTTTCGCACCCAGCTGACTTCACGCCTGTCTGCACGACGGAATTCGTCGCACTGGCCAAGGCGCACGATCGGTTCGCCGCACTTGACTGTGCGCTTTTGGGACTATCGGTCGACAGTCTCTACGCCCATCTCGCCTGGAGCCGAGCTATCCGTGAGCTGTTTTCTGTCGACATACCATTCGCGGTCATCGAGGACCCGTCGATGTTGGTCGGGCGCGCCTACGGCATGATCGATGAGACGTCTGAAAACAGCGCCGGGGTGCGGGCGACCTACTTTATCGATCCGAAGGGCGTCATTCGTGCGATAACACATTACCCTTTGACGATCGGCCGCTCTGTTGATGAAATGGTACGCATGGTTGCGGCCCTGCAGGCAACCTATTCTGAAGAGAAGCTTGCACCCGTTGACTGGCAGCCTGGCGACCCCCTTCTCCAACCTGCCGATGAAAAGGCTCAGCATGAAGCTGACTGGTTCTGCCGGAGGGAGGCATGAAAACGCTTTGGCAGTCGCGCGCGCAAGCGGATTTCGCCGCTGAGAAGCTGCGCAAATTCGCGCAGCCACAACGTTTGATGATCCTTTCCCATCTGCTCGAAGGGGAAAAATCGGTCACTGAAATCGACATGGCGACCGGCATCGGTCAGCCCGCACTCAGCCAGCAACTTGCTGAGCTGCGAAAGGCCGAACTGGTGTCCACGCGCCGACAGGCGAAACAGGTCTATTATAGTCTCGCCGATGACACCGTCGTTCTATGCGTACGCAGCATCGAGGCGGTGTTCGGCGCCGGGGATCCGGAGCGCGCACTCATGAGCGTTGTTTGGCCGGACGTGCCCTCGGAGCGGAACGGGATCGTGCGTGGCGCGGCCAATTTTGCTCGAATTCGCTGAGTGAAAGGCATTTGTTAAGCCGCTCTTAAGCTTGTGGGGGAGGCGATTTACTCAGGCACGGAATGCCGGAGGAGAACGCCAGAATGGCCGAAACAACACGCCGCAAAATTACGCTTCTTCAGGTCAACGACACGCATGGTTATCTGGAGCCACACCCTGAGCTGGTGTGGCACGGTGCCAATCCGCAGTTTCCAATTCTTGGAGGTTATGCCCGAATCGCCGGTTACCTGAACGGCGTTCGATCGGAATCCCCGCATGCGGTTCTCGCCCTCGACAACGGCGATACGTTTCACGGCACATATGCCGCCGTCTCATCAAGGGGCGAGGCACTGGTCCCGCTGACCAACGCGCTCGCCTTTGACGCGATGACGGCGCATTGGGAGTTTGCCTGGGGACCGGCCCACTTCAAGGCGCTCGCAAAGCGGCTTGATTATCCAGTCCTGGCGATCAATTGCTTCGACAAGAAGAGTGGCCGGCGTCCGTTCGCAGCCTCGCGCGTCATCGAGCGCTGCGGCGTGAAAATCGGTGTGATCGGTGTCGCTGCGACCATCATTGACAAGACCATGCCGCCGCATTTCAGCGAGGGCCTTCGCTTCACCAATGGTGACAAGGAATTGCCACGCGAAATCCGCCGACTCCGCCAGAAGGAGCAGGTCGATCTGATCGTCGTTCTCTCGCATCTCGGCCTGCCACAAGACATCAAGCTTGCAGATTTGGTTGAGGGGATCGATGTCATCCTGAGCGGCCATACACATGACCGGCTGGAACGGCCGGTGGTCACCAATGGTGCGATCATCATTCAGTCCGGCTGCCACGGTGCCTTCATCGGCCGGCTGGATCTGAGCGTCGGCGATGATGGCGTTCATCTCGAGCGTCACGAGCTGATTGCCATGGATGACTCGATCAAGCCCGATCCGGCGATGGAAGTGCTTGTGGAAAGCGTGATGGCGCCGTTGCGCGAGCGACTCTCAATTTCCGTCGGCAGCATCGACACGGCGCTCCATCGCAATACGACCCTCGACTGCACCATGGACGATTTGCTGTTGGCCGCCTTGTGCGATGCATCCGGACGCGCCATCGCCTTTTCGAACGGCTGGCGCTACGGCGCACCGATACCGGCAGGCGAGGTCACGATGAATGACCTCTGGAACATCATCCCGGTCAATCCTCCCGTATCGACGGTCACGATGACCGGGGAGGAGATCCGCGCAATGATCGAGCAAAATTTGGACCGGACATTCTGCGCGGATCCGTTCGGTCAGATGGGCGGATACGTCAAACGTTTTTGCGGACTGACGATTTTCGCCAAGATCGAGAACCCGTTCGGCAGCCGCGTCGTCGATATCTTTGTCGGTGAGGAGAAGCTTCATGCGCAGGCAGCCTACCACGTGGCTTTCGTCACCGCTCAGGGCGTACCCGGCCGGTTCGGCCGCGACCGAGGGCAGATGCCGGTGTCCGCAATTGAAGCGCTGCAAGCCTACCTTGCGAAGAGCTCCCCGCCCGTAACGACGCCGGGGAGGCTCATTCCGATCTGAGCTTCGACCCGCAGGGTTTGCTGGCTGTTAAATGATCGCTTCCTGGCCCGCCGGCTCTTCGCCGGGGACATCGATCCGTCCTCCGCAGCCTTCGATCGATGGCGTTGCCGCTAATCGCGAGAGCCGCAGGCTATTGAGCGCCACCGACACGGAGCTGGCAAGCATGGCCAGCGCAGCCATCGACGGTGTGAGAATACCTGTGATCGCTACCGGTACGGCGACGACGTTGTAGACGATGGCAAGACCCACATTCTGCCGGGCGATCACCGTCATCCGGCGCGACAGCGCGATCGCTGTCAGAAGCTGGGTGATTCCACCTCTGACGACGACCACATCGGCCGTCTGCGCGGCGGCTCCATGGGCTCCGGCGACCGAGACGCCGCAATCAGCAGCGGCAAGTGCTGGCGCGTCATTGACGCCATCCCCCACAAACACAACCGGACCTGTCGCGGCTTTGAGTAACTCGACCTTGTCGGCGGGCGTGCAGCCATAACGCACATGGCGCGGAGCAACGCCAAGCGTTGTAGAGACGCTAAGTGTTGGCCCTGCGGCGTCACCCGAGGCGATCCAGACGTCGATGTTGCTCCGGCTCAAGCGATTTACAGTCGCGCGCGCTTCGTCGGTCGGAGCATCTGCAAGGCTTAACTTGCCGATCAGCTGGTCGTCGAGGTTCACGGCGAGCGATGTCATCCCGTCCTCTGCGCTCAATCCGGATACGGAGATACGGCGGCCATCCTGATCGACACCCTCGGCGCTACGCTCCCGGCGCCTCCCTCCCGTTCCCTCCTCACGACCATGGCGTGCGACGATCGCGCGCGCAAGGGGATGATCGATACCAGTTTCGGCGCGTGCCGCCAGACGCAATACGTCGCCTTCGGCCCAGCCTTCAGCGGGTTTGACCTCGACGACCGTCGGGCGTCCAGCTGTCAACGTGCCGGTCTTATCGAAGATCGCCGTTGCGGCATGCGCGAGTGCCTCGAATGCGACAGGGTCGCGCAGACGAAGGCCGAACGTCGCCGCGATGCCTGCCGCGCGAGCTTGCGCTAGGGGCCCTGCGATGGACAGTGCGCATGGGCAGGCCGCGGCCAGCACTGTAAGCCCCCTGATAACGGCATCAGTGGCGGGTATGCCCGAAAACGGCAGGACTGTCATTGTAACGAGAGCAAGGCTCGGAATTCCCCAACTGAGCGCAGCCGCTATCCGATCGGCGCGTGACGCCGTCGCTCCCCGCTGTGCAAGCTCCAACGCGACCGCTCCGCCCATGCGATCGATGTCGCGATCGCCATAAGTACGATCGACCGTCACCACAATTCGACGTTCGAGATTGATGCAGCCCGCCTCGACACGCTGACCGACGCCGGCATGAATTGCGCGACTTTCACCGGTCAGAACAGCGCGATTGATCAGGCTGTCCCCTTCGTCGATCACACCGTCCATCCCAATAGTCGAACCTGCATCGACGACTATTTTGTCGCCAATTCCGATCTCCGTGGCTGGAATGGACCCATCGCCGGTAGGCGATCGCCTCACCACTGTTTCAAGGGAAGTGTCCTCAAGCGCCTTCAGCGCATCGATAGCGCTACGTCGCGTCATCAGGTCGAGGAGGCGGCCGATCAGTAGCAGCGTGATGAGCATCGTCGCCGTGTCGAAATAGACATGAGACGATCCAGCCGCGAGCGCTAGGCTGGAGAGAATGAAGGCGCCGCCGGCGCCGAGTGCGATCAGCAGGTCCATGCCCGGAGCGCGCAGCCGGATCGACCGAAACGCCATCCAGAAGATTCCGGCTCCGGCCCACACGACGACAGGCAAGGCGAGAACCCCCGATCCGAACGCGATCCACCACGCTATGCGTGGATCGAGAACAGACACATAAAGCACGATGGCGAGCGCCATCGACCACATCCCCGACACGACCGCGACCGCCAGGCGCAGCGAGAGGCGGCTTATATCTGCGGACAGAATCGCCGAGAGCTCTTCCGGCCGGTGGCGATCGATCAATGTGTATCCGGCCTGCGAGACAGCAGCGGCAATGTCGGCGATGGAGAGACGCTGCCCATCCCAGTCGATCAGCATCGAGGCGGTCAGATGATGCACGCCGACGGCGCTGACGCCTTCGAGCCGGCCAACGTGACGCTCAAGCCCGCGCGCACAGCCTCCGCAGGCCATACCACTGACGCCGAACAGGCGGCGCAAAGCGCTTAGTCCACGGCGCCGACCGGGCGATCCGGATCCGGCGTGCCGACACCGAGCAGCACGCCGTCGACAGTCTGACCGTAATAGATCTGGTCGCCGTCGTGATACAGCTTGCGCGTTTCCTCGATCGTTTTTCCCTTCTGGCGCGGATCTTTCGGCCGCTCCAGGCTGTCGATGTAGGCAGCGACGTCCCAAGCCTCCTGGTCCGTCAGACGCCCGGGCTGCGAGAGGGGCATGTTGTTCTTGATGAAGGCTGCCGCAGTGTCGATGCGGGCCATGCCGGCGCCCCAGTTGAATGAATTGGCGCCCCAGAGGGGCGGAAAGACGTAGCGTCCATTGATGTCCTTCTGGCCCTGGCCATCGCCACCGTGACAAACGGCGCAGTTCGCCGCAAAGACCTGTTGTCCGCGCTCGGGCGAATATCCAAGCTCGGTCTTGGCAACCTTGCCGAACCCGCCGCCCTCAAGGGCCTCATTGGTCGGTGCATTGGTGGCGAGCCAATAGAAGTAGCTTTGCAGATCCCGATAGATATCATCGCCCGCCGGCGGCGGCCCGCCTTTCACGGAATGTTGGGCATTCATCGAGTAGGTGAAACATCCTTTGACCCGATCCTCCATCGTGTTGATCTGTTTGTTCTTGGATCGATATTTCGGGTACTGCACCCAGGCGGCCCACATAGGGGCCGAGAATGGCTGCCGCCCAGCTCCCATATGGCAATTGGAGCAGGACAGACCGTTGCCAACATATTGCGAGGCGTTGGTCGATGTGTTCGTAAAGATCGCCTGGCCGCGCCGCACAGCTGCCCCGAACTGATCGTTCGGAATCTCGTCGTCGGTCGGCGGCTGGAAGAAGCCGGCAGTGGCATGGCCCGCCTTGTCCTGCGCAGTCTGTCGACCGGGAATGAAACCACTCTCGTAGGCCAGCGCTCCGAGCGCAACTACGATCAGACCCGCTCCGCCCGCGTGGATCCACGTTCGCGCGACGCGCCCTTTTCGGGGATCGGCAGGTTTGGCTGATTCGCTTTTTTCTGGCTGGGTCATGGCCGTTCTCCAATCCTGGTGATCTTGGCGTTTTCTCCTGCCGGCACGGGAGGAAGCGAGGCGAGATAATCTGCGACGGCTCTGCGATCGTTGTCCGAAAGCTCCCGGGAAATTCGGCCCATCAGGTCGAGCGCGGAATTGTGTCGTTGTCCGCCTACCCAAGCCGCCAGTTGGCTTGCCGTATAAGCGGCGTGCTGGGCGGCCAGTGCCGGGAATTCCGGCGAGACGCCAAAGCCCGACGGCCCGTGACAGGAGAAGCAGGCTGGAACGTTGCGGCTCCAATCGCCGTGAAGCGCGAGTGCCTCGCCTCGAGCGAGATCACCGCCGAGCTCCGGTTTGGCGTTGGATGGCACACGTAGGCCGGCGTAGTATTCGCCGAGCTGGCGCTTTTCTTCATCCGACAGCGACGCCACAACGATACGCATCGATTCGTTCAGACGGCGCCCCTGCGCGAAGTCGTTCATCTGCTTGACGATGTAGTCGGCCGGAAGACCAGCAAGGCGCGGGACGTTCGCCTTGCCCTGGCCGAGGTCGCCGTGACAACTGGCGCAGGCCCATTGTTCGCCGCGCCCGGTAAAGATTGCCGCCGAGGCCTCGGGAGACATCGAAACGGTCGTCTGCGCCACAAATGGCGGCTGACTACCAAGGTCGAGCCGGAAGGATGATGCGATCTCCGCTCCCCCCTTGAAGCTGCCCTTGTCCGCCACCTCGCCGCGCAACCTGGCGACCGCCGCCGCTTCGATTTTCTCGGTGGACTGGCCAAACCTGTGCGCGACATAAGTTGCGAGCTCACCAAGCTCGACATCACTGAGAACGCTGGCGAAACTCGGCATATGGCCGTCGAAAGTGTGATCGCCGACGCGGATCGATCCGTCGATGCCACGGAGCAGAATGGTCGAAACCAACTCTGGCCCATGCGCGACGAAGGCGGAGCCGGCGAGCGGCGGGATCGCACCGCGAACGCCCAAGCCGTCAGACTGATGGCATGTCGAACATCGCGCGGCAAACAGCGCGGCGCCTGGCTCCGTGCTGGCGCCTGTCGCCTCGCGGCTTTCTGCGACACGCTCATTGCGTGCCTCAGCAATATCCTCTCGCGTATCCAGCAGCGTCGCAGCGCCCCAAATGCCAAGGCCTACCGCAATCGCGATAAGCGGCCATGGCATCTTGCCGTGCAACTCATAGGGTTCGAAGTTCTCGTCTCGATGTTCGGTGGAGCCCTTGCCGGCAGACTTGTCCGTTGTCATCGCGCACCCTCCTGTCCATTGTACCCGTCGTCGCGCAGTGCATCGGCGGGTGCTGGATAGGTGCGATCAAGCGATTGCAGGTAAGCCGTCAGGTCAAGAGCATCCTGCTTTGCGATCACCACGCCGGATTTCGGAGCGAATTCTGACGGAAGTGCAACGACGACATCCCCGGGTGCAGCCGTGCCCTTTTCCTCGAACAGGAAGGGATAGGCCGGCATGATGCTCCAGCTGAAGATGGCGCGGGGCTGGTAAAGATGAGTCAGGTGCCAGTCGCGCGATGGAAGGCGCGCGCCGACATTGAGGAGGTCAGGCCCTGTACGCATCGTGCCGAGCTGGTGCGGGCTGTCATAGGTGTAGTCGGCGGCAACCGCCGGCCGACCCCAGCCCCGCACTCCGTCTGGAGCCTGGTCGGGTGAGCGTGGTTGCTGGCTATGGCAGTAGACGCAGCCAAGCGAAACGTAGACTTCACGGCCGCGCGCCTGTTGATCGGTATAGGGCTTGAGCTCCGGCGGGATGTCGTGACGGGCGATCTGAATGCCGGGCGCGATGACCAGCATCAGCGTTGCGAAGGCGAGAATACCGAGAGCGATGATGGAGAGGGGGAGATAGCGGTTCATTCTGCGGGCGCCACCTTCGCGGCTGCCGATGCCGGCCTTGGAAACAGGATCATGACCACGTTTACGGCGAACAGGACATGGCCGAGCGTCATGAGGCTGCCGCCAACGCTGCGCGCCTCGAGATAGGGTATGGTCACAGTGACGCTGTCGGCAAAGGGTCGGGTCGCATCGAGCATCGCGAGGCCCTGCAGCACGCCGCCGATCGACAGCCCGAAGAAGTAGATCGCGAAGCCGACGACAACCAGCCAGAAATGCGCGTTGATCAAGGCTGGCCACTGGAAGGTACGGCCGGTCATGCGCGGAAGCATGTGATAGGCGGCGCCGAACATGACGATGGTCACAAAGGCGTAGGCGCCAAGATGTGCATGTCCAACTGTATAGTGCGTGAAATGCGTGACGGTGTTGACCGAGCGCAATGCTTCGATCGAACCCTGGAACGAGGCCAACGTGTACATGACCGCGCCAAACGAGATGAAGCGTAGCGGTAGCGATTCCTTCAGTGCCCAGAGATTACGCGCCACCGTGACGTGCTGATTGATGGCAACTGCGATCACCGGGATGAACATCATCACAGAGTGGACGATCGAGAGGGTCACAACCCAGGTGGGCACCGGTCCGCCAATCAGATGATGGATGCCCACCTGGCTGTAGAAGAGCGCGAGGCCCCAGAACCCCAGCAATGAGACCGAATATGAGTAAATCGGTTTCCCGATGATCTTCGGGATAAAGTAATAGGCTGTACCTACGCCGAGCGGTGTCAGCCAAAGCCCTAGCACGTTATGGGCAAACCACCAGTTGACGGTGGCCTCTTCAACGCCCGAATGGATGTAGGGAATGTTGGCGATGACGAATAGGCAGGGAAACCAGAGAATGCCGGCGAGGAAATACCACCCGGACACATAGATATGGTGGACCTGCCGGGCGATGGCCGTTTTGACCAGAGGGATGACAAAGAACACGCCGGCCAGCGCAAGCACCATGTCGAGCTGCCAGGGGATTTCAAGCCATTCTTCGCCATCGGTCCACCCGCTTGCGATCGCAAGCGCGCCCAGACAGACGGCAATGTTCCAGAGAACTGCACCAATGATCGGCAGCTGCGGTGCACGCAGCGGCGTGTGAAAGATGCGCGGCAGGATCCACACCATGCAGGCGATGCCAATCTGCGACAGCCAGCCGTAGATGACGAGGTTGAGATGCAGGGTGCGGACGCGGCCGAACGTAAGCGGCGCGTAGGCCGACAGCCAGTCCGGCCAGTGCAGTTTCAGCGAGGCGATTAGACCGAAGGTCGAGCCGACAATCAGCCAGACTGTCGCAGCAACCAGAAGCACGGTGACGGGCTTGGTCGAAATGCGGTCAATGCCTGAGGTGGCGGTGTCGAAGTAATGTCGCTTGGCAGTTGAATGCTCGGCGTCGGGACTGTCGAGATGGCCTTCATCGCCTTCGGCGAAGATGACCTTGGCGTCTTCCTGGTCGAGCTTTAACTGCCGGTTGCTGATTGCCCAAATTAGAAAGGCAAGCGCCAGCAACGATACGGCGAAGCTCAACGCCAATAATAGTCCCATCGTCACCATGCGCTGTCCCTCCCGCTCGCGTCCTGAGCTCTTGCGGCAGGCACACGGGGTTCAGCGCTCGAACACCAACCTTAAGGCAAGCTTAAGCAGATGGCCGACGGGCAAGAAAACGCGGAAAGTCGCCGCAATACGGCTTTAGTCGTGGTTCTTTGGCGGATAGCCGCGAATGGTATGATCGGCGTGTCCGCCGGACAAAGCAGCGACGCTAATTCAAGGTCAGGGCAGCCGCGACAGGTCGGTTGTCTTTGGGCGAGCGTTGCCAATCCGGCGTTATCGTGCCGTCGGCGAAAAGTGGCAGTTCTTCCTGCTCGTAAGCACAAGACAAGGCAGCGCCGAAGGTGCCAAGAATGGAAACGCCGCTGCCAAGTCTGCCTTCCTGGAGCGTCAAGCGATCCTGCGAAAAGCTTCCAGCGGAATCCTTGCCCTTAAAGGAGAACTCGGTGCGTTTCTCGCCCGCGACGAAGGCACGAGCCTTCCCAAAGCCATCTGGAAAGTCACCCGGGCTACCCAAATCTTCGATCTCTTTGCCGGCGAAGCGCGGCGCCTGACTGGTGGAATCGTGCCGTCCGCTGGCCCGAATATCGGCGTCAATCACCCGCTAGCCGCTAGCCGCTCGGCGTCATCGGCATCATAACGCCGTGGAACTTCCCCATCGCCATCCCCTCAAGGACGTTCGCGCCGGCGCTCTGTTACGGGAACACGGTCGTCTTCAAGCCGGCCGATCCGGTACCAGCTTGCGGCTGGAGATCGTTGATATCCTGCACCGCGCCGGCCTGCCGAAAGGCGTCCTGACCCTTGTCATGGGCCGCGGCTCGGTTCGGTCAGCGAATGCTCGAAAGCCCGGATCTCGCCGGCCCACCTTCACCGGTTTGATCGGCACGGGCAAGCCCCTCCATCGAACAAGCGCAATTCGGAACCCAGTATGGTCGTGGTCAACCTGCCGACCACCGGTGCCGACTTTCACGTCCTTTCGTCGGGCCCAGGCGCTCGTCTTTCGATCCCCGTCAATAAGGCAAGTATGCCAACGAGTTCTTCACCCTTGTAAAGACGCCATACGGTCCCGTTCAGCTGCAGGAACCGTTTCAATATTTCATGGGATCGGTTATCTTCAAGTGCGTGAAGCGCCTCTTGTTTCCACGCACGAAGACCCCATCAGCTTGAAGACCGACGTACCAATTTTCCCGGCAACGTGACCGTTTCCGCGTCAATCTCACCCCTGATCATTTCGATTATTACGTCAATCATTTCCTGGCGCGGTTGCTCGTACGTTGTTAGGGAATATGCGGATGAACCGCCCAGCTCATAATTGTCGAAACCGACCACTGCGATATCATCCGGTATGCGAAGGTTAAACTTTCCGCGAATCTCGTCCATTGCACCCATAGCAAGGATGTCGTTCTCGCACATCAACACATCAATCCGATCCTTTGCCGGCGTATTCGAGAGGTAATCCTTGATAGTGTCGGCCCCCGCTGCGGCACTGTATTTCGGCGCAGAGAGGATCTCTATGTCGCTGATACCTCTCTCGAGCCAAAACCGCTTAAAGTATTCTCCCCTCCGCAAGGCCGTTGATAGAGTAGGTGCACCGCTCATGAATCCTGGACGGTTGTAGCCTTGCTTATGAAGATGATCTACTATTTCGCTAAGCGCGAGTTCAGCATCGCAAACAACGGCCGGAACACCCTCGATCTGACTGTCCCTCGCCAAGACAAACATAGGAGGAGCTCCGCTTCCCAGTTGCCGATCGATCAAGGTCTCATCGCGGAATGCGGTGCCAAATAAAATCACGGCATCCACCTGTCGTTGGTCAGCATGCAGAAGAGCATGAACGTGGTTGAAATGGTGATTAATGTTGATAAGGATCGCGACAAGTCCGACTGCTTGCAAGCGCTCCGTTAACGTCTCGAGGAAGGGTAATTTCTGCGGATTTGCGAAATCATCCACGAAGACCGCGATTTGTCCCGTCGAATTCGTTGCCAAGCTTCGGGCCAGTAGGTTTGGAGAATAGTTCAAGGCTGCTGCTGACTCGAGGACTTTTCGCTTGCTTTCTTCTGTGATGGATGCGCCAGGCGTGAATGCCCGGATGACCGTCCACTTCGATACTCCAGCAGCTTCCGCCACCTGTTTCGCTGTTGCTCGCTTGCGCATTACGCCTCCAACAGAATCCGAAACGACAGTTCCATTTTCCGTCTTTTGTTAAAATGAAGTCTTGCCTTTACATTAATCTTCCATAAGATGCACCTGCTTGCACCCGGTAGCAACCAAATTTGCACCCGGTAGCATTCACTTTAGCGTCTGGAGGAAGGCGCGACACGGAGGAGAACAACATGAACATATTTTGGAAGAAGCTAGCTTCAGCAGCTATAGCCGTTAGCATCGCTGGCGCATGGTCGGTAGGGGTGAAAGCGCAGGACCAGCTTAGCATTATCGCTGTTACCCACGGACAGGCATCCGACCCATTTTGGTCGGTCGTTAAGAACGGGATGATGCAAGCAGGCAAAGACAGTAACGTCAGAGTCGATTACCGCGCTCCAGAAACCTTTGACATGGTAGCGATGGCTCAGCTCATTGAGGCTGCCGTCAACCAGAGCCCTGCGGGTATTGTGATCTCCAATCCAGATCCGGACGCACTTGGCCCGGCGATCCAAAAAGCTGTTGCAGCCGGGATCCCAGTCATTTCAATGAATTCAGGCATCGCAGCAGCCGAGAGGCTTGGCATTAAGCTTCATGTGGGTCAGGACGAGCTCCCTGCAGGTGAGAAAGTTGGCGCAAAGCTCAAGTCGCTGGGCCTGAAACATGTGCTCTGCGTTAACCAGGAAGTCGGCAACGCCGCTCTCGATCAGCGTTGCGCTGGCACCGAGAAGGGGTTCGAAGGCGGAAAGGTTACAGTGCTACCCACGACCACTGACCCATCCGAAATCGAATCCAAGATCCAGGCAGCCCTGACCTCGGATCCTTCGATCGACGTGGTTCTCGGTCTGTCTGCTCCGCTCGTCGGCGAGCGCGCTGTTGCCGTTGTCGAGAAGATGGGCAGCGGCGATAAGGTCAAGGTTGCCTCCTATGACCTCTCGGCTGGCTTCCTGAAGGCCGTTGCGGATGGCAAGGCGCTCTTCGCCGTCGACCAGCAGCCCTATCTGCAGGGTTACCTGCCTGTCACCTTCCTCGCTCTGAATGCCCGCTATGGCACAATCCCGGCTGGCAACGTTGCCTCGGGCCCGAGCTTCGTTGAGAAGGAGACCGCGGCCTCGGTGATCGAGAAATCCTCCCAGGGTATCCGCTAAGCGGACCCACGGCGGCTCCGGCTACTCCCGCTGGGGCCGCCATCATCGCCCGAAATCCGGTCCCGATACGGTCTTACGGATAATGATGGCGCACGACTAACTCTTCATATTGAGGTACGACCATGACCCTGGCCAACGAACAGAACGGGAAGAATTCCCGATCCGACGAGCGCCTGAAGAAGGTCTCAACCATGACCGCGCTCGCCCGCCGTCCGGAACTCGGCGCCGTAGCAGGACTGGTTCTCGTAACGATCTTCTTCGTCTTCACTGCCAACCCCGCCATGTTCACGCTGGCAGGCGTGGTTAACTTCATGGCTCCTGCTGCCCAGCTTGGCATCCTTGCGATTGGTGCGGCACTTCTGATGATCGGAGGCGAATTTGACCTGTCTATCGGATCCATGGTTGCGTTCGCTGGTCTTGTCTTCGGCACGGCTCTGGTCGTTCTTCACCTTCCTCTAAGCGTCGCTATCCTGATCGCGCTCGCATTCGCAGCGGTCATTGGTGTCATCAATGCCCAGCTCACCATGCGGACAGGTCTGCCGTCCTTCATCGTCACGCTCGCATTCCTATTCATTCTCCGTGGTCTGACCCTGGTAGGACTGAAGTGGGCGAGCGGCGGCGCCACCCAGCTTCGCGGCATGAAGGAAGCTGTCGTTGACAGCCCGATTGCTCCGATATTTTCTGGCGATGCCTTCACGGGCCTGTTCTCGTGGCTAGGAAGCATGGGAGTTATTGACACCTTCCCGAACGGCGCGCCGAAGGTTCCCGGCATCCCGGTTGAAATTCTGTGGTTCATCCTTATCGCGTTGCTCGCCACCTGGGTTCTCCTGCGTACGCGGTTCGGTAACTGGATCTTCGCATCCGGCGGCGATCCGAAGGCAGCCCGCAAGTCGGGTGTCCCGGTTGCTCGCGTGAAGACGACCCTCTTCATCGTCACCGCCATGTGCGCCACGCTTGTCGCGATCCTCACGGTCCTTGATGCAGGCTCGACCGATGCGCGCCGCGGCTTCCAGAAAGAATTCGAAGCCATCATCGCGGCCGTTATCGGCGGATGTCTCCTGACTGGCGGCTATGGTTCAGCGATTGGGGCGTTCTTCGGCTCTATTGTGTTTGGCATGGTGCTGATCGGCCTGACCTACACGTCTATCGACCAGGACTGGTACCTCGTTTTCCTCGGAGGAATGCTTCTGATCGCCGTTATATTCAATAATATCATTCGCAAGCGCGTGACAGGGGAGCGGTAATGAGCACGACCCAGACGCCTATCGTTGAGGTAAAGAACCTCGTAAAGCATTTCGGTTCCGTCATTGCACTCAACGGCGTCTCGCTGAGTGTGTATGCAGGGGAGGTTCTGTGCCTTCTCGGCGACAACGGGGCTGGCAAGAGCACCCTCATCAACACGCTTTCCGGCGTGTATAAACCAACCGCCGGGGACTTCCTAATCGAGGGCAAGCCACACCCCTTTAACGGTCCACGCGGGGCACTTGATGCCGGAATTGCGACTGTCTACCAGGATTTGGCGATGATCCCGCTGATGTCTGTGACGCGCAATTTCTTCATGGGTCGCGAGCCACTTAAAGGCTTCGGCCCATTCAAATACATGGACATGGAATTCGCGGACCGGGTTACGAGCGAGGAGATGCGCAAAATCGGCATCGACGTTCGCGAGCCGGGTCAGGCGGTCGGCACACTGTCCGGCGGCGAGCGCCAATGCGTGGCAATCGCCCGCGCGGTTTATTTCGGGGCCAAAGTTCTCATCCTTGACGAACCCACATCCGCTCTGGGTGTGGCGCAGACCTCGATGGTGCTGAAGTACATCGATCAGGTCCGTAATAACGGACTGGGTGTGATCTTCATCACCCATAACGTCCGTCATGCGTATGCCGTGGGTAATCGCTTCACCGCGCTCAATCGCGGCAAAACGCTCGGCACGTTCGCCAAGGACGAGATCAACCTTGACGGCCTTCAAAACTTGATGGCTGGCGGCAAGGAACTTCAGTCGCTCTCCGAGGAACTCGGCGGAACGATCTGACAATTCTCAGCTCACACGAATTGGGTCCGGTGCTTACGCGCCGGCCACAGGACACTCATACCCATTGAACAGGGAAAATCCCAATGAGCCATGCCTATCAATCCCCGTTTCCTCTCGCCGCATGCGCCGAAATGCTATGGCGGGACAAGCCGATCGAATGGCGCGCGTCGCGCCTGAAGGAGCTTGGTTTCGGTGTCGGCCTCTGGAACTGGCCGGAACACGACCTCGCCAAGCTCGAGGCGACTGGCGCGACCTTCACCATCATGAACGGCTACCTCACGGGTCGCCTTACTGACAACGAGGGCGCCGACCAATTGCTGAAGACCGCTCGCGAGACTGCGCAGGTCGGCAAGCGTCTGGGCGTTCAGCGGCTCAACCTGCATGGCACTGGTCTAGGCGACCGCGGCCTTCCGGTTCAGCCGATCGAGGTTGTAACGGGTGCAATGTGGCTGAAGGCTCGTGACACCCTCCGCCGGATCGTCGATATGGCGGAAGAGGAAAACGTCGTCTTCACCCTCGAGAACCTCAATTTGCCCGTCGACCACCCGGGCGTACCGTTCGGCCGCGCCGAAGACACGCTGGCTCTCGTTTCCGACATCAACCATCCCCGCCTCAGGCTGAACCTTGACCTCTATCACGCCCAGATTGGTGAGGGGAACCTGATCGAGCTGTGCCGCAAGTCGCTACCGTGGATCGGAGAGATCCAGGTCGCGGACGTTCCGGGCCGCTGCGAGCCGGGCACGGGCGAAGTCAACTGGAAGGGTGTCGCCGAGGCACTCGCTAACATGGGTTATTCCGGCCCGATCGGAATGGAAGCGTGGGCCGCCGGAGATTCCGACGCCGCGCTCGTCGCCTTCCGCGAAGCATTCACTCTCTAATCCACTTCACAGGACACAAGTCATGGCCAAGGTCAAAACTGTCAACGTAGGTCTCATCGGTGCGGGCCGCATCGGCTCCTTCCACGGCGAGAGCCTCGCCAAGCGTATCGTCGACGCCGAACTCGTAGCTGTCGCCGACCCGGCACCCAGCGCGGCCGCCAAACTCGCAGACAAGCTCGGCGTCGACGCATCCTACACCGACGTCGCCGAGATGCTCGCCCAGCCGGGTCTCGACGCCGTGATCATCGCGACCCCCGCTCGCTTCCACACCAACGTCCTGGTGCAGGCCGCCGAAGCTGGCAAGGCGATCTTCTGCGAAAAGCCGATGGCACTGACGCTCGAAGACGCCGACCGCGGCATCGCCGCCGCCAAGGCTGCGGGCGTGCCGTTGCAGGTGGGGTTCAACCGCCGCTGGGACCAGGCTTTCGCCGAAGGCCGTGCCGCCATCGACGCGGGGAAGGTCGGTGCGGTGCAGCTTATCCGCTCGCTCACCCGCGATCCGGGTCCCTTCGGCGCCGATCCGGACAAGATCCCGCTCTGGACCATCTTCTACGAAACGCTGATCCATGACTTCGATACGCTCCTTTGGCTGAACCCCGGTGCGAAGCCCGTCGAAGTCTTTGCCATGGCCGATGCCTTGGTGCGTCCAGACGCTCGCGAGAAGGGCTTCCTCGACACGGCTGTCGTCAACATCCGCTTCGACAACGGTTCCATTGCAGTCGCCGAGGCGAACTTCTGCGCCATGTACGGCTACGACATCCGCGGCGAAGTTTTCGGCTCCGGTGGCATGGTCTCCATGGGCGATGTCCGCCGCTCCAGCATGACGCTGTTCGACAAGGACGGCGTCTCCAATGATACGTGGCGCCGCGACACCGATCACTTCGTTCAGGGCTACACCGAGCAGCTCGCCTCCTTCGTGAACGCCGTGCGCGAAGGCAGTATCGGCAACGCGCCGACGGGCATCGACGCACGTAACGCTTTGGCTATCGCACTCGGCGCAATCGAGTCCGTCTCGAAGAAGCAGCCCGTTCGCATCGCTTAAAGTTGTCGACGGCGGGAAGGCCACGGCATTCCCGCCGGATCGAATTCAAGGTCGCGATTATCGGCCGCAAACGGATAAGGACACCTGGCGATGGTCTTGCGCATCGGGGTTATCGGAACGGGCGCGATCGGACGCGACCACGCTCGCCGTATCAATCAGGTTCTCGCTGGCGCGAAGATCGTCGCGCTGAATGATGTTCACAGGCATTCGGCAGAAGCTGTCAAATCGTCCATCGCACCCGATGCGATCGTCTTCGACACAGGCGAAGAACTAATCGATTCCGCCGATGTGGACGCCGTTCTGATCACATCTCTGGGGGCAACCCACGAACACTATGCGCTCCGTGTCATCGCTGCGGGAAAACCCTGCTTCTGCGAGAAGCCGCTCGCCCATACCGCGGAAGGGGCGCGACGGGTCGTAGACGCTGAAGTGGCACACGGGAGGCGTTTGCTACAGATCGGTTTCATGCGGCGCTACGACGAAGGGTACGTGGCCCTGAAGAACGCCATCCGGCAGATCGGCGCGCCGATCATGGTGCACGCTGCCCACCGCAACCAGTCTGTTCCCAATCAGTATGTAACCCCGATGGCAATCCACGAGACGCTGATCCACGAGATCGATGTGCTTCGCTGGTTGCTTGACGATGACTATGTTTCCGCACGGGTGATCTTCCCAAGGGCTGCGGCCAGAAGCCACGCGAACCTGCGCGATCCTCAGATCGTGCTGCTGGAAACCGCCAAGGGCGCCGTTATCGACGTCGAGATCTTCGTCAACTGCCACTACGGCTACGACATCCAGTGCGAAGTCGTCGGCGAAGAAGGCACTGCCCGGCTGCCCGAACCCATGGCCATTCAAATGCGGCTGGATGCCAAGCTGCAGACCACGATCCTGACCGACTGGAAGGATCGCTTCGTCGCAAGCTACGACGTCGAGCTTCAGGCTTTCATCAATGCGGCCTCGTCAGGCTCCGCCACCGGACCAAGCTCGTGGGACGGCTATGTCGCGGCCTTAACGGCCGATGCCTGCATTCGCGCGCAGGAGACTGATGGCCAGGCCGTGCGCATCAAACTCCTCTCGCGACCGGATCTTTACAGATAGCGGTCGGTCAACCTCGCAGAAATTGGAAACGCTCATGAATAAGAACCTGGATGTGATCACGATCGGACGCAGCTCCGTCGATCTCTATGGCGCTCAGGTCGGCGGCCGCCTTGAAGACATGGGGTCGTTTCGGAAATACATCGGTGGCAGCCCGACCAACATTGCCTGCGGTGCCGCCCGTCTTGGACTGAAGAGTGCCGTCATCACCCGCGTCGGGAACGAGCACATGGGGCGGTTCATCCGCGAACAGCTTGCCCGCGAAGGCGTCGACACACGCGGCGTCGCAACTGATCCGGAGCGGCTGACTGCCCTTGTCCTTCTCGGCATCCGCGACGAGAACCAGTTCCCGTTGATCTTCTATCGGGAAAACTGTGCCGACATGGCGCTTTCCGAAGAAGACATTGACGAAGACTTTGTTGCAAGCGCTCGAGCTCTGGTAGTGACGGGGACGCATCTTTCTCATCCACGTACGGAAACCGCAGTGATGAAGGCGCTGAAGCTTGCCCGCAAGCACGGTGTGAAGACTGCGCTCGATATTGACTATCGTCCCAACCTCTGGGGTGTGGCCGGACATGGCGACGGAGAAAGCAGGTTCGTCGAGAGCAGGGCTGTGACCGACAAGCTGCAATCCACGTTGCATCTCTTCGATCTGATCGTCGGCACTGAGGAAGAATTCCATATTGCTGGCGGATCGACCAACACCGTCGATGCGTTGCGGGCCGTTCGCAATGCCTCCGACGCAACTTTGATCTGCAAACGCGGAGCTTTGGGGGCAGTTGCCATCGAAGACTGGGTGCCCGATAGTCTCGACGCTGCACAGTCGGGACCCGGGTTCCCGATCGAGGTGTTCAACGTGCTGGGCGCCGGGGATGGTTTCTTCTCCGGTCTCCTGAAAGGCTGGCTGGATGGCGAAACCTGGCCGCAGGCGCTCGAATACGCAAATGCCTGCGGTGCATTCGCCGTCAGTCGTCATGGCTGCACGCCGGCTTACCCCAGTCTCAAGGAACTCCAGTTTTTCCTGACGCGCGGCGTGAAGCGCCCCGACCTGCGCAACGACCAGGAGTTGGAGCAAATCCACTGGTCGACCAACCGGAGCGGCGACTGGTCGAGCATGCACGTCTTCGCCTTCGATCATCGTATGCAGCTGGAGGAAATGCCGGGCTACACATTGCAGCGCGGCGGTGATTTCAAGCTTCTCTGCCTTCAGGCGGCGCAGCGTGTCCAGAATGGCAGAGCCGGATACGGCATCCTATGCGACAACCGCATCGGTCGGCGGGCATTGCATGCGGCTGCTGGCACAGGGCTTTGGGTCGGTCGTCCCTGCGAATGGCCGGGATCGCGGCCATTGACGCTGGAGCCGGAACTCGGTCTCGACTGCGGCGGCCTCGAAGAATGGGCTCGCGACAACGTGGTCAAGGTCCTCTGCTTCTGCCACCCGTCGGACAGTGCCCAGCAGCGTGCCAACCAGGAAGAGACTGTCAAAAAGCTGTATGAATCCTCGCGTCGAAATGGCCTCGAATTCCTGCTGGAGATCATTCCCTCGAAGGTTTCATCCGTAGACGACGACACGAGCGCCGTCTTGATCCAGCAGTTCTACGATATCGGCGTCTACCCCGACTGGTGGAAGCTCGAGCCGATGAAAACGATTGCGGCATGGAAGAACACAATAGCCGCGATCGAGCGTAACGACAGCAACACGCGCGGGATCGTGGTCCTCGGCCTCGATGCTCCGGAAGCTGAGCTGTCCGTGTCGTTCCAGGTGGCCGCGGCCTTCGAACTGGTGAAGGGCTTTGCCGTGGGCCGGACGATCTTCGGTGACGTGGCACGAGCATGGATGAAGCGTGACCTCTCCGATGAAGCCGCTGTCGCCGACATGGCGTCTCGCTTCGAGCGCCTCTGCGGCATCTGGGACAAGGCGCGCAGCGCCGCGAAAGGAAACTGATATGACCACCATCCGTTTGACTGCGGCGCAGGCCATGGTTCGATTTCTTTCCGTGCAGATGACCGAGGAAGGCGAACGCTTCATCGAGGGGGTCTGGGCGATCTTCGGACATGGCAACGTGGCGGGACTTGGCGAAGCTCTCGAAGGTATTGGCGATGCACTTCCGACGTGGCGAGGCCAGAACGAGCAGACCATGGCGCACACCGCGATTGCCTACGCCAAGGCAAAGAAGCGTCGGCGTGCCCATGCCATCACATCGTCGATCGGTCCTGGCGCTACTAACCTGGTCACCGCAGCTGCACTTGCTCACGTTAACCGCCTCCCGGTCCTGTTCATCCCAGGCGACGTGTTCGCGAACCGCCGCCCCGACCCGGTTCTCCAGCAGGTCGAGGATTTCGAGGACGGCAGTCTGTCGGCGAACGACTGCCTGAGACCTGTCAGCAAGTATTTCGACCGCATCCATCGACCGGAGCAATTGCTGACGGCGCTTCCGCGCGCCATCCGCGTGATGACCGATCCTGCCAACTGCGGTCCCGTGACGCTTGCCTTCTGCCAGGACGTCCAAGCCGAGGCCTATGACTGTCCAGTCGAATTCTTCGAGCCGAAGGTCTGGCGGATACGCCGCCCGGAACCCGATCGGCGAGACCTGGATGATGTCGTCGATCTCATTCACAACTCCACCAGCCCGGTCATCGTCTGCGGCGGCGGGGTGATCTATTCCGAAGCCGAAAAGACGCTGGCCGATTTCGCGGTGCGCCATGGTATCCCCGTCGTAGAGACGCAGGCGGGCAAGTCAGCACTCGCGCAGTCGCATCCGATGAATTTCGGGGCGGCGGGCGTGGATGGCTCGGCCGCGGCGAACGAACTCTGCGCCGCCGCGGATCTCGTTGTAGGCGTTGGAACCCGGTTCCAGGATTTCACCACTGGTTCGTGGTCGCTGTTCGGCAAGCAGGGCCGTAGGCTCGTATCTATCAACACCCAGCCCTACGACGCGGAAAAGCATGGCGCCGTCGGTCTCATCGCGGATGCGCGGGTCGCATTGGAGGAGCTCTCGAACCGTCTCGGTTCCTACAAGGCATCGTCCTTCAATCCGGAATCGAGAACCAGGTGGCTGTCGAAAGTTGATGCGCACTGCGCGGCGCCGCAGGGCAAGCTGCAAGGATATCTGCCCACCGATGCTGAGGTGATCGGTGCGGTGCAGCGGATCTCGACCGACAGGACGATAGCGATGTGCGCTGCTGGCACGATGCCCGGCGCGCTGAAGCTCCTTTGGCAGCCCGCTCAGGGCGGCTATCACATGGAATACGGGTACTCCTGCATGGGCTACGAGCTTGCCGGAGCACTAGGCATCAAACTGGCGATGCCGGATCGCGAGATCGTCTGCTTCGTCGGCGACGGCAGCTACATGATGGCGAATTCCGAACTCGCGACCGCAGTCATGCGCCGGATCCCGTTCACGGTCGTGCTGACCGACAATCGTGGCTACGGCTGCATCAACCGACTGCAGATCCACTGCGGTGGCGAGGAATTCAACAACCTCTACAAGGACTGCAACGTCGAGGCGCAGCCAGAGATCGACTTCGTCGCACACGCGGCCTCGATGGGCGCGTATGCGATCAAGGCAAAGGACACTGCGGACCTGGAAGCGCAGATCGCGAATGCGCGCGGGCGGGATCGCCCGACGGTGATCGTCATCGACACGGATCCGAATCCCGGCCCCGGTGAAGCTGGTGGCGGCTTCTGGTGGGATGTGGCGGTGCCTGAAGTCGGGCGTACGGAAAAGTCCGAGGCGGCGCGCGCGAAGTATCTGCAGAGCATGAGCCTGCAGAACCTGGTGAACTGAGGGAGACCCTGATGAGCAATCTTCTGCGCAAGCCGTTTGGAAGCCATGGCAAGGTTCATGAAATCACTCCTCAATCGGCTGGCTGGCGATACGTCGGCTTCTCACTCTACAGACTGCGAGCAGGCGAGGGCGTTTCCGAGCAGACGGGAACGAACGAGGTCATTCTCGTCATGGTCGAGGGCAAGGCTGCGATCACGGCCGCCGGGCAGGAATGGGGTGTTCTCGGCGATCGGATGAATGTTTTCGAGAAGACGCCGCCTCATTGCCTCTACGTACCGAACGGCCGCGAGTGGAGCGCACTGGCGGAAACGGACTGCACGATCGCGATCTGCGCCGCACCGGGCAAGGGTGGTCACGAAGCGCGGCGCATCGGTCCGGATGGCATCTCGCTTACGGAACGCGGTAAAGGAACGAACACCCGTTACATCAACAACATCGCGATGGAACACGAGGATTACTGCGACAGCCTTCTCGTGACCGAGGTGTTCACCCCGCCCGGCCATTGGTCGAGCTATCCATCGCATAGGCATGATGAGGACGATTTTCCTCGGATCACCTACCTCGAGGAGACCTACTACCACCGGATTAATCCGGGCGAGGGCTTCGGAATCCAGCGCGTCTATACCGATGATGGAAAACTGGACGAGACCATGGCCGTGTCCGACGGGGACGTGGTCCTCGTTCCGCGCGGCCATCATCCGTGCGGCGCGCCCTACGGCTTCGAGATGTACTACCTCAACGTCATGGCCGGACCCTTGAGAAATTGGCGCTTCATTCCCGCGCCCGAGGTCGAATGGATCATGAAACGCGACGCCTGACGGTCGACGGAAATCAACGACAACCAGGTTCGAGGACAGATCAATGCCACTGATGAAATTCCACATCTACCGAGGTCGCAGTCCCGAGCAGATCGACACTCTGCTCGATGCCGCCCATGACGCAATGGTTCAGTCTTTCAAAGTTCCGGAGCGGGATCGCTACCAGATACTGAACGAGCACGAGCCAAGCCATCTTCTAGCTCTCGATACCGGGCTCGACATTCCACGCACCGACCGCTTCGTGATGGTCGAAGTTGTCACTCGTCCGAGGTCGACCGGAGAGAAGACGACCTTCTACGAAACTCTTTGCTCCGCGCTGCAGGAACGATGCGGTACCGCTCCGACGGACGTGATGGTCTCGTTCACCCAGAACACCGACGAAGACTGGTCCTTCGGCCGCGGTCGCGCCCAGTTTCTGACCGGAGAACTGTAGGCGGCGTAGCCCGCCGCAACCGACGCTTCAATAAGTCAGCAGAATGAAAGAAGATTCAATGAGCCAGCAATCAACCCTGCCGCACTCGAAAGCACGCTTGGCCGTAAGCCCGCTGTCATGGGCGAACGATGTCCTAGAGGATCTCGGTGCCGACATTTCCCTCGACACTTGCTTCAGTGATGCTGCCGCCAACGGCTACGCTGGCGTGGAACTCGGAAGAAAGTTTCCCCGCGATGCGGCAGTCCTGAAGCCTTTGCTTGAAAGGAACGGCCTCGCTCTCGCATCCGGCTGGCACTCCGGCCAGCTGGCTGAGAAGTCGGTTGACGAGGAAATGACTTCGGTCGCGGCGCACGCCGAGCTTCTCAAAGCCATGGGGTGCAGCGTTCTCGTATACGGCGAGGTCGCGATGATGACTCCGGGGTCGCCTCTCGACGAGCCGATGTCACGCCGTCTGATGATGCCGACTGCAGAACGGGCTGCCTACGCCTCCCGACTGACGGATTTTGGCAAGCGTCTCACCGACACCTACGGCCTCAAGCTGGCATACCACCACCACCTCATGATGGTTGCGGAAACATTCGACGAGATCTCCGACATCATCGGCGCGGCGGGACCGGAGGCTGGTCTTCTGCTCGATACCGGACACGCGGCTGCGGCAGGGTTCGACTATGCAAAACTGATCGAGCGGTTCGGCGACCGCATCGTCCATATCCATCTGAAGGACGTTCGCAAGGCAATCCGCGCCGATGTGCAGTCGAGGGACCTGAGTTTTAATGACGGCGTGCGCAACGGCATGTTCACGGTTCCCGGTGACGGTGTCGTCGACTTCGATCCCATCATCCAGTTTGTCAAGGACAGCGGTTACGTCGGATGGCTCGTCGTCGAGGCGGAGCAGGATCCCGCAGTAGCTGCGCCGAAGGAATTCACGGCTAAAGCCTTCGAATTCATCCAGGCAAAATTCCGCGCCTAGATTCAAACTTCCAGGACCGGGGAACTGCAAAAGGAACGCAACATGATTGGAAAATACTGCAAACCCTAATGCTGTCAGTGAATTAAAGCAGTTCATCGTCGTAACGCGGCTTCGGTGTGCCGTTTGTAGACGATTGCTGATCTTCAGCGCGGTATCCACGGATTCGGATCCGGAACCTGTGACTTAAATCGGTCAAGTCTGGCCGAGGGGACGACCGGCGCAATCGTTGCGAGCTTGGAAGCAAATTCGAATGCGACGGGATAGCCCGTCCGGAATGTGGGTACGAAGTCCTACCTCACATCGAACCGCATCGGCGAGCTAGCGCGCGCCGAAATGGGGCATAGTTTTTCATCGCCTTCATCTCAGCCGCCGTTTCCAAGACGTCTGAGATGCGCTTGGCGCATTCACCTTACCGCACCAACCAACACAAGGCTCGATCAGTATCTTGCATCCTTCGGCTTCTTGACGCCTTTCCAGTCGTTTGCCTTGCCGGCAAAGTCTGGCCGGGGCATGTGGGTGAAGAACTCCGCCACGTCAACGGCGTCCTGATCGGACAGGACGCCTCCGGCTCCAAGCGGCGGCTCCAGATGCATGGCAGGCGGCATCGCGTATTTAACGAACTGGGCCGCCTTGTAGGTACGTGCGAGACCCGCGCCGATATTGAACGATTCATCGCCCCATAGCGGCGGGAAAATGTAGTCGCCGGCCTGGTCCTTCATGCCTTGCCCGTTTACACCGTGACAGGACGCGCACTGGGCCGCGTAGATCGTGCTGCCCCGTACAGGGTCAGGTACAAGCGTTTCGTCGATCGGGCCTGCGTTGCGCACGGCAGCTCTGTTGTCCTTGACTACACCTTGGCGCAGCCAGTCCATATAGGCGAGCATGGCATGCATTTCGGTGCTTTCGATACCTAACGGCTTGCCGTTCATCGACCGCTGGAAACAGCCGTTGATGCGCATGCTCAGATCAACCTCCCGATTGGCGCGGGGGTTAAACGAGGGATAGCTATTGGTCGTGTTGATGTACGGATTGGCGTCCGACATCTTGCCTTGCGCCATGTGGCACGAGTTGCAGTTTAGACCGTTTCCGACATTGTCCGGCAGCAGGCGTGCGGTTTCATTGAGAAGCCGCTGGCCGAGCAAGACGGCTTCCGCGTTCGGCTGCTCTGCAATCGTCTTGTCTGCTGGAATGCGATAGTCGCCGATCCGCTTGTTATTGGCATCCAGCACCGCGATCGCGTTCACAGCCGGCGCGTCCAAAACAGGCTCGTGCATCACTGCAAATGCCCCGGCTGTCGCGGCGACGGCCACGATTGCGACGCCGGTCAGGATAAGGGAGCGCTTCTTCATTTTTGTTCTCCCGGCACGTAATGCTTCGGCTTGCGTGCAATCTCGTGGCGCATGCGCGAGATGTCCGCTTCCGTGATCTCACTGCCATGGTTGCCCCAGCCGTTGCGGATGAAATTGAGAACCTCTGCAACCTCCCGGTTGGTCAGGTTTGCAAAAGCCGGCATCGTGAAGGCCATCGTATCGTGCGGCGTCTTGGGCATACGCCCGCCGGCCAGCGTCACCTGAATAAGTGAGCTTGGGTCGTCGGCGAACACCATCGAGTTCCCTGCGAGCGCCGGATAGACGCGTGGTGCGCCCTTGCCGTCCATCCGATGACAGATGGCGCAATGCTCGGCATAGGAGGAGGCCCCGGGTGCGCTTAAATCGCCGGCTTTCAGCGCCGCGGTGGTGAGATCGTCCTTCGGTTGCCAGGTTGGGCTGCGGCCGTCGCGAGGCTTCAGGGATTTCAGGTAAGTCGCAATCGCCGTCAGGTCGTCGTTTGACAGGTGCTGAGTCGAGTGCTCGACGACATCGGCCATTGAGCCGAACGCAGCCGTCTTGTCGTTACGCCCTGTTTTCAGGAAGTCGACGATCTCGGCCGTTGTCCATGTCGACAGACCCGTATCCTCGCCGCGTAGGTTCTTGGCGTACCAGCCTTCAAGGACTGACCCTGAGAGGAATCCACTGTTGTTGCCGTCAGCCATCGCTGTTTCCTGAAACGCGATTCCGCGCGGGGTATGGCAGGCACCGCAATGAGCAAGCCCCTCGACGAGATAGGCGCCACGCTCAAGCTGCGGATCGGTGGTAACTGAAGCGAACTCGCGAGGCTGAGCAAAAGCAAGCTGCCACCAGGCAAGCGGCCAGCGCATGCTGAGGGGCCACGGCATAGTCGTTGGCTGGTTATTCTGGCGCACCGCTTCGACGCTCGACATGAAGTAGGCGTAAAGCGCCTTGATGTCGTCGTCGCGGACGACGGCATAGGACACATAGGGCATCGCGGGGTAGAGATGCGTTCCATCCGGCCGGATGCCCTTACGCACCGCTCGCTCGAAATCTCCGTAGCTGTAGGCGCCAATACCCGTCGTGCTTTCCGGCGTGATGTTGGTTGAATAGATCGTGCCCATCGGTGTCTGCATTCCGAGACCCCCGGCGAAAGGCTTGCCGCCTGGGGCTGTGTGGCAGGCGATACAGTCACCTGCATGCGCAAGATATTCGCCTTTCCCCATGAGGCCCGGGTCTTTTATATCGACCTGCGCCTCTTTCTTGGGTTTGAACCAGTAAGGGGTTGAGAGAGCGGTTGCGTAGGCGAACGCCAAACCGGCAACGCCAACCAATGCGAGTTTAACCAATAGTTTCACGACACATTCCAACAGATTCTTTAACTATGTAATTATCCTAATTGAGCTCTGTGACACATTGATTTCAATCAATGGCCGACCGAAGACCTTGGCACCTTACTCAAGCGAATGGGCGCAGTCGCCTTACGAGGTCGCCTGCTCTAAAGGCTCCGACCGATCTGGTGCCCGAAAATTCTCGCCCACTCGCGGTCTGGATGATAAAAAGCGTTGGAGGGCCATCCGCGCGCAGGTATCGCAGAAGATCGCGGCTCGCCTGGTCCATCTTCGTGACATCGACTTTGATCAGCGCGACAGCTGCCATTGCACGGCGGACATTCGGGTCGGGCAAGATCTGTTGGTCGATCGTCTTGCAGAAGGCGCACCATTCCGCCCCAATGTCGATGAGGGCTGCCTTATACGTCGGTGCGATCTGGGACAGCGCGCTGCGGAAGTCGTCGAGGTTCGTGACGGTCAATTGCGCAGCCTGCGCATGGGCGGGCCAGCCTACGGTGGCTGAAACCGCGAAGCCCGTCATCAGGAACTGTCGCCTTGTCGGCAGTTGAGCCCCGCAGCTGTGAGCAAGGTCGAGAAACTCAGAATCTCGATCGCCATGCGTACCGGCGGGGGACGTCGTGCTGGTAGAAAGTGCCATGCTTTGCTCTCCGTTGCGACGCCGCAACGTGAGGTCCGGCCTTAAGGCAGGCTTAAGGGTCGAAAACTATCGACCCGCGATCGCGTGCAAAGCTAGTGCCTGCGTCAAAGCCCAGGCAAAGCCTGGACGCACCGAGCTGCGATGATCCGTTCCCGCGATGACGGAGGAACGCAGCTGCAAGCCGCTATAGCCATGCGCAGACAGCCGCGACACGAACGCCTGAACGCCTGCAACCATATCGCGCGTGTTGCCTTTCCGGGAAGGATCGTAGCGGGAGATTTCTAATCCGCCTACGTAGAGAATCACGGTCGCATCCAGCTGTTTGTTTCGTTTCGCGTATGCCTCATCGAAACCGTAAATGGCGTGATTGGCAAACCAGAGCGAAGGGCTTCCGATAAGGTAGGTCTGGAATAGACCGGGTTCCGTGAGGAGGATATGTGCGCCGAGCAGTCCACCATAGGAATGGCCCCAGAACACGCGGCGCGCGGGATCAGTCCGGTAGTGACGCCCGACATGGGGAAGGACGACGTTGCGCAGATAGGTTTGGTAAGCTGCCGCGCCGCCATAGACCCTGCTTGTCGGACCATCCGCGACAGGTGTGTAGTCCCGTCGCCGGCTGTCCTCCAAATCCTCGCCGATCGCGTAGGAAAGCCCGACGACGACCGGCTCCTCGCCGATAGCGCCGCTTTTGGCAAGGGCGCGGACATCGCAACTGAGCTTGGGAAAGGCGCGGCCACCATCTGCCAGAATGAGCAGCGGATAGCTTTTGCTCGGATTAGCGGCGTAGCCGTCCGGAAGACTGACGTAGATCTCATATCGACGGCCGGAAGCGGGATCGGGCAGGGGTACCGTGAGGGGATTGACGGTGTTGCACGCGGCATTCGCGCCAATGGTAGAAACAGCGACAAATAGAAGCGCCGCAAAGCTTTTTGACAGCGATCGTAAAACGAAACGACGAGCATGAGCGTCTTCGCTAGAACAGGCGATATCTCGCCAAATGCCTCGTGTACTCAAGCTCAACCCCATTCCTCTCAGTTCTCCGTGATGCGGCGATCGATCCTTTTTGCCTTAAGGTGGGCTTAAGGTTGACCCGGTGTCCTGCGAATATTCAACGGGAAAATACGAGGACATGTTTTGAGTTCGCAGAGTCGGCCCTCCGGCGCCATTGCCCGGCGCACTTTTCTTGCTGGGGCTGGAGCATTCGCCCTGGCTGGCTGTACCACCACAGCGAGACAGCCGCAGCCCGTTGCGCAGGTTGAAACTCCACGCCTGGCAACGCCCCCCATGTACTACGCCATGCCCAACGAGCAGTTTCCCATCCCGGAAGTCGATGTTTCCAAGGTCGATCCTAAGTGGTGGCGCACTGAGGTAGACTATCCGACCGATGAAAAGGTCGGCACCGTGGTTGTCGATACACCCAACCGATATCTTTACCACATCCAGCCCTACGGTCGTGCGACCCGATACGGCGTCGGTGTCGGTAGGGACGGCTTTTCCTGGGCCGGCCGAGGCCGCCACATCGCCTACAAGCGAGCATGGCCGCGATGGAATCCGCCCGACGAGATGGTTGCCCGCCAGCCGGAGCTCGAACCGGTCAGCATCGCGAACGGCGGCATGGCCCCGGGGCTGAACAATCCTCTGGGGGCACGCGCGCTCTACATCCATGAGGGCAACCGGGATACGATCTACCGCATTCATGGCAACCCGGAGTTCTGGACCATCGGCCGGGCTGTGTCGTCCGGATGTATCCGCATGATAAATCAGGATGTGATCCACCTTGCCGAGAATGTGCGCGAAGGAAGCGGGATCGTCGTCATCGCGGATCCGTCCATGAGCCACCTCATGGTGGGGTGATCGTCCATAGCCGATCCGGGGAGAGCTAAACGATATGCCGGATGCGACCACCTTCGTGACTTTTATCTTCGCCGCACTCGTATTAAGCGTCACGCCCGGTCCAGACATGGCCCTGCTGGTCAGCAGGGGCTTGAGCCAAGGTTGGAAGTCGGCATGGTTGACCGCCTTCGGCTTCACCTTGGCCGGCGTCGTTCAGGTGCCGCTTCTTGCCCTCGGCGTTGCCTCGTTGGTTCGCTCATTCCCCTTGGCATTCGACGTTCTGCGCTACGCTGGAGCGGCCTATCTGATCTGGCGGGGCATCAAGCTGATCAGAATGGCAGCGGGATATTCCGCAAGGCACTCCTCTGGCGCGGCGCGCAGCTGCCTGGCTTCGCTTGGCGACGGTTTTGTCGCAAGCCTGACAAACCCAAAGGTAGTCGTATTCCTGCTGGCGTTTCTTCCGCAATTCGTCGATCACCAACGCGGTTCCGTGACGCTGCAACTGATCGTACTTGGCATCACGCTCAAGCTCGTCGCGCTTGCCGTCGAGACGATCATTGCTCTCTCGGCCGCAGCTCTAGGCCAGGCGCTTGAACGATGGCGGCGGTTGACGCTTTGGCAAGAGCGCCTGACTGGCGCGGTCCTGATCGGGCTCGGCCTGCGATTGCTGACGATGGAAATTCGGACAAAATAGATAGCGATCGGGCAGGTCAACGATGGCCGGGCTCAAACTGCCGCCAGAATCCCTATCATTACGGTCTTGTGGGAGACTTGTAGGCGTTAAACGGAGCTGCATTGGTCCCGTCGACAACCAGCTTAAGGTTGCCGTGCTGATCGACGATTTCGCGGGGCCGCAACTTATCTACCCAGAAGGAGTGCATGCCACCATCGCGACCGCTCTTGATGGGAGCTGTCTCTGCACCCTGTGCGACGAGCCGCTCGAACTCCTGATCATCGGAACGCTGCTTTTTCCGCACTTCTTGAGCGATAGCCTGCGGCACTTCATAGGCCGGGCATGAATCAAGCGGATCGAAGTTCATCGGTGTAGTCCCATCTCCAGGTCCGATCGCGTTGAACACATAGCGCTTGTCGCAAACATCGACCTTGGGCTGGCGGCGCGTGACCTCGAAATGGTCGTTGCCTTCCTTCAGCATGCGCCAGAAAGGCAGGTGCGGACTGTTGCGATGCCGGGCCAGGTTCGTAGGCGTCATACGGAATGGATAAGCCTGCACCTGAAACGACCTCTGTCCACCGGAAAACGATTCCCGGCCGAGCGCGAAGATTTCGAGGATTTGCGCGTCGGTCATCGCGTAGCAGCCCTGGGACGAACAATCACCATGCACCATGAGATGCGTGCCGGTGCGCCCATGGGCACGATCAAAGGCATTCGGGAAGCCGAGATTGAAGGAAAGGTAGTATTCCGAGTCCGGGTTCATCTGACCGGGCCTAATGTCGTAGAAGCCCTCAGGTGTCTGCCGGTCGCCTTCGGCGATCTTCGGGCCGAGATCGCCCGACCATTTGCAGATTGGATAAGTTTTCAAAAGAGCGAAACGGCCCTTGCGATCCTGTTTCCAGACCTCCAGCTCTGCTTCGACCTTGAACACGCGCAACAGGATCGGCGAGCCGACGGACATGTTCTTCTTCCGGATGTCGGCAAGCAGCTTCGGGGGAATTGGAGCATTTGCCTTGGTAGTGACATCGGGCAGGAAGCCGGTCTGGCATCCTGACAGCGCCGCGGCTCCTAACAGGGTCACCGAGCCCATCAAAGTCCGAAGTAAGGCGCGACGCTCTATAAGTTTCAAATCCAAATCAGCCAGCCTCCAAACGGCGTCAAGACCGCTCTTTTCCAACCGACTCTCAGGCCGTCGCAGGACCGCGTGGGGTTCGCTGAAATGCACAGAAGTGGTCATCGCTTCAAAGTTTCCCAGTGCTATTCTGGACGCGGCTTAAGGCAGCCTTAAGAATCACCGGCAATGCGCATCCCTGTTGAACATCGTCATCGGGGGTTCCTTGCCTATATTGAAATTCAAGCACGCGACTTCGCTTGCGCTCGCATCGTCCGTCGCACTTGCGGTTTGCTGGCAAGCACCGGGTGCGGCCGTCGCCGCGCCGCTCGAAAACACGCAGTCGGAAGCCGCATCAGCTATCTGGCCTGTGGGAGGTAACCCGACGGAAATGTATGCCGCGAGAAAAGATGGCGGCCATACCATTTCGGCCGTGGATGCGACCCGCATGAAGCTGGAGCATGTACGGCAGGTCGTCCACTATCGGACAGACGAGGCACCCGGAACTATCGTGGTCGATCAGACGGCGCGTTATCTCTATTTCGTGCTGCCCGATGACAAGGCTATCCGCTATGCAGTCGGCGTCGGCCCTGTGGCGCGCGCGTTTCCGGGCGGTGAGGCCGAGGTTGCATGGAAAGCAAAATGGCCGCGCTGGACCCCGACACAGAACATGATCAAGCGCAATCCGAAGCAATACGCGCGTAACGCTGGCGGCGTTGCCGGAGGTCCCCACAATCCGATGGGCGCGCGTGCGCTCTACATGCACCAGAATGGGGTCGACACCTATTACCGTATCCATGGTACTAACGACCCGTCTTCGATCGGTAAGTCCGTCTCCGCCGGCTGTATCCGCCTTCTCAATCAGGACATCATAGACCTTCACGCTCGCGTAAAGCCCGGCGCGAAGATCGTCGTGCGCTGACCTCGGTCAGGCAAGCCGCCCGCTCTGCTGAAGGCGACCGTCTGGGACATGAACCTTCGCGCACGCCACTCGACGAGACCCGACCGTCGCGTGAGGACAATCGCCTTTATGCTTTTCCCAAGCCCGGATCTCAGCGCAATCTGAGGTCAGCCTGAGCGCGTGTCGAGATCGGGCAACTGTGCTACGGCGGAGGTAATTCGGGCGACCGCATCTATCACGGTCGAACGAGGGCAGCCTAGATTGACGCGCATGAAGCCATGCCCCTCGGCGCCGAATTTCTGCCCTTTGTCGAGCCAGACACGCGCCTTCGTCAGCATGAACCTGTTCAGGTCTTCCGGCCCCATGCCGAGCCCTCGGCAATCCATCCAGGCGAGGTAGAGCGACTCCGCCGGTAACACCTTGATGCGGGAATCTGCCTGGATGATGGCTTTGGCAAAACAGGCGTGGTTGGCTCTGAGGTAGACGAGCATCTCTTCGAGCCATTCCTCTCCATGGGTGTAAGCCGCTTCGGCCGCGACCATGCCGAGGACGTTGACCAGGTCGAAGACGTTTCGCTCGTATTGACGACGCAGTTCATCGCGGAGACGAGCGTCAGGAACAATAACGTTTGCACTCTGCAGCCCAGGCAGATTGAACGTCTTGCTCGGCGCGGTGCAGGTGATGCTGTTCGCAGCAAATGCTTTGCCCAGAGAGGCAAATGGAATGTGCCGTTTGCCCGTATTGAGGATCAGGTCCTCGTGAATCTCGTCGGAAATGACCAGCACGCCATTACGCATGCAGATCTCACCCATGGTGCGTAGTTCTTCCTCTGACCAAACATTACCGGTCGGATTGTGTGGATGGCTCAAGATGAACAGCTTGGTGTTCGGTCGGATCGCTGCCTCGAAAATCGCCGGGTCGAAGCGATAGCCGTCACCGATGTATTCGAGCGGTGCATATGCCAGATGACGCCCGTTCAATAGAACGTCATTATGAAAATGTCCGTATACCGGCGGCTGGACGAGCACCGTGTCGCCTGGCGCTGAAAATGCCTGCACCGCAGTCTTGATCGTCGTGATGATGCCGGATGTCTGGATGATCCAGTTCTTGTCGACGTTCCAGCCGAAGCGTTTGCCCTGCCAGCCGATGACCGCTTTCAGATACGATTCCGTCGCGCCACCCGGATAGCCGAATACGCCATGATCGACAGCCTCATGAAGGGCGTCGATGACCGCTTGCGGTGCCTTGAAGTCGGTGTCGGCAACCCACATCGGCAAAGGTTCGGCGGCAGCCTCGTCAGGCGCCAACATCTTTTGCGCGTAGGCCCATTTCATCGAGTTCGAGCTCGTCCGATCGATGATCTCATCGAAGATCGAGGGCTGCGATGCGATATCAGTATTGTCGTTCAGCATAGCCCACGGCCTCCTTCATGGCATTTGGCAAACATCCGGATGCATTAAAGCTGCATCCTTTATCCAGATCAGCACACCGTGCGGCCCTACCTTGGCCGTTAGCGCCATGCCGGCTGGAAGTCGACCCCAACTCTGGGGCTCAAGCGTTTCGTCTCCAATGATCATGCCTCCGGCGACAACGAGAAATTCCAACCCGCGTCGATTATCGACCGTAATAGTCGAACCTGAAGCCCAGTCTTCAAGGAACACTTTCTCGTGGCCATCGTCGAACAATACTGTCTTGGCCAATACGCCTGGCGCGGCATCGGCTCTTTCACCTTCGCCCGGCTGCCGAACGATCTGGGTCTTGTCGCCTTCGCGGAACTGCCAGAGACGAACAAAAATCGTGCAGCCTTCCCGAGAGGCAGGTACATGCGAGGTCCCGGGCGGATTGCGAAAATAGCTGCCGGCGGGATAGTCGCCATGCTCGTCCTGAAACGTGCCTTCGAGCACGACGATCTCTTCGCCGCCGCTATGGGTATGACGAGGGAAGGCGCTGCCTGGCGCATAGCGTACGATCGAGGTGGCCCGAGCGACCTCATCACCGATGCGAAACAGCATGCGCCGGTCGACGCCGGCCGCAGGGCTTGCGATCCAGTTCATTTTCGCAGCATGGACAATGACGGGTTGCGACAGATCGTCATGAATGCGCATAGCGGTTATTCTCCATGGTCAGCACCATCCGGAACTTTACGTCGCCGGACTTCATCTTCGTGTAGGCTTCGAACGCCTTTTCGAGCGGCATGGTCTCGATCATGGGACGGACGTCGGTCAGCACGCTGAAATCCAGCGTTCGTTCGTTCTCATACGGCGAACCGGTGATAGAGCCGATCACCCCGCGCTCGCCTCCAATCAATGGGCCCATCGCAACTGGCAAGGGTTCCTTTCCGACGCCCAGAAGGACAAGGCGTCCCTCCGGTGCAAGGCCAGGCATGAGAGCTGCGACCGGCGCTGCATGGACCGGCGTCGACACGATCGCCTTCGCGCCGCCGAGCGTCTTCAGGGCTTCTGCCGCGTCCTCCTTCTCGGTATCGATATAGCGGTGTGCGCCAAGCTCCATCGCATCAGCCGCGATGTGCTGGCCCCGGCCGATCGCGATGACGCGGAATCCCATCTTGCGTGCATATTGTACGGCCATGTGGCCAAGGCCGCCCAAGCCGAAGATGGCGACGGTATCGCCGGCCTCGGCGCCGGATTTCTTAAGTGCATTGAAGGTGGCGATACCAGCACACAGGATGGGTGCAGCTTCTTCCGAGGTGAGTTCTTCGGGAATGGCGACCAGTCCGGTTGCGCGGGCAATCATCATCTCGGCGTAGCCACCGTCGCAACTCGCGCCAACGATCGGCTGGTTGGGACAAAGATGGAACCGCCCGCTCCGGCATGCCTGGCATTCAAGGCAGTGCCCGCCCTTCCGTCCGACACCGACACGTTGGCCGACGCGCCAGATCGACGGCACGCCGGGACCCAGATTGACAATACGCCCGACGACTTCATGTCCAGGAACCCTGGACGGTTGCAGCGTAGGGTCCGCATTCTCGATGTCGCTCACATCCGCGCCACAGATCCCGCAGGCTTCGACTGCGATCAGCACGTAACCTGAACCGGGCGTCGGCACCTCTCGCTCCGCAAGTTCCAGAGCGCCGGGCGTCTTCACCTGTATGACTCGATAAGTCTCATTCATTGCATCGCCTTCCTTCTCGTCAGTCCAGCCGACCATGGGTTTCGGTCAGGCTGCCAATCAGTTCACCGACCACCCGACCTGCCGCTTCGACGGCCCCCGCCAGATAGCCAGGCTCGGTCGTGCTGGTCTCGCTGCCGGCAAGCAGAACGTGCTTGCTCCAGCGACCATCTACCCATGAGCGCCTGTCAGGAAGCGGGTGCCCGCTTGCGACCCGATCGGCGGTCGTTGCCGTCAGCGGATCCGCCGCCCAGTCCTTCAAAAGCGTGGCGATCGGAGTATCCGCTTCGGCCCCAAACAATGTCGTCAGTTGCCGAACGGATGCTGCGATGATCGCATCACGGCCAGCCGCGATGCGATGCTCAGCCGGTACGCCGATAAATCCGAACAAGGCGGCGGCGCCGTCACCGGTGGTGGCGTCATGGATTTCGACGAGCGGCCCAACCAGGCTTTGCGCCGCGCCGGAAAGACCGGTCTCCCGCCAGAAAGGCCGCTTGTAGAGTGCGAAAAACTTGGCTTGCGGAGCCATCCATGTCGGTGTGCTGCGCCAACGTTCGGTCGTTTGCGCGTCGAGCGCCGGCGTAAAGGCGATCGTCGCCTCGAGCAGACGCGGCGGCAGTGCGAAAATGACGTGGGAGCCGCGCAAGCTCCTTTCGGCCCCTGCTGGGCCAACGATGCGAAGTTCGACGATTTCATCGGCAAGCCTGACATCGGTCACGCGAGATCCGAGATGAAGGCAGCCGGCGGGCAGGCGCGACGCGAGCGCTGTGACCAGCGCGCCTGTTCCCCCGGCGATCCGCATCGATGGCGGTTCCTGGCGCATGCCGGGATAACGCTGCGGCTTTTCATGAACAGTCCGTTGGAAGACGATGTCGCCTTCGCTGTTTTGTGCGAAGATTGAAAGTCCGAGCTCGGCGACGAGCTTCGCCAATTCAGGCTGCATGGCGGGCCAGAACCAGGACGGGCCGAGATCGAATCCATTCGCCGACGGCTCGCCGGTCGCGTCCGCAGAAAGGATGCGTCCGCCGAGGCGATTTCTCGCCTCCAGAAGCTCGAAGTTAATTCCGGCGTGATGGAGAAGCCTCGCTGCAGTCAATCCCGCAAGGCCTCCTCCAATAATAATGATCGAGGGTCGCATCATTTCTTCTTTTCAGGGGGTGAGGCCGACTATTCGGCCCCACCCGATCCGTCAGGCCGACGGAAGGTTATCAATCGCATCAAAGACGCGTGCGGTGTAGGTCAGTGCCGCGCCGGCATTCAGAAGGATCGCGACGCTGTCCGTCGTCGAATGATTTGAGACTATTTGTGTTTTTGAAGATTGGAGTTTCCGGCTCGGTTTGGGGTTTGATTTAAGCGGCTTTGGCCTGGTGGTTCAAGCGGCGTTTTCTGATGGTGTCTCGTTTGATCCTTTCGCGTTCGAGCAGGATGGTCTGTGCGCGTCCGAAGTAGACGTCGGCGGGAGTGAGATTGTCGAGGCTCTCATGGTAACGGCGATGATTGTAATGCTCGACGAAGGCTGCAATCTGGGCTTCGAGGTCCTCCTTGAAGAAGTAGTTTTCAAGCAGGATGCGGTTCTTCAGCGTCTGGTGCCAGCGTTCGATTTTCCCTTGCGTCTGCGGGTGGCCGGGAGCGCCGTGAACCTGGTCGATCTTGTATTTCTCCAGCCATTCGCCGAGATCGGAGGCGACGTAACACGAACCGTTGTCCGACAGCAGACGCGGCCGGTGCTCAACCTTGACCTTGTCACAGCCTGAGGCGGCCAATGCAAGATCGAGTGTATCGGTGACGTCATCCACCTTCATGCTGGTGCACAGCTTCCAGGCGATGATGTAACGGGAATAATCGTCGAGGATGGTCGATAGGTAAAACCATCCCCAGCCGATGACCTTCAGGTAGGTGAAGTCGGTTTGCCACATCTCGTTCGGCCTCGTGGTCTTGTCCTTGAACTCGTCATTGGCCTTGATGACAATATAGGCTGGCGACGTGATCAGGTCGTGAGCCTTGAGTAAGCGATAGACCGAAGCCTCTGATACAAAATAACTTTCCGTATCAGTGAACTTCACCGCCAGTTCACGCGGTGACAGGTCGGCATGATCGAGCGCCAGTGCGATGATGCGATCCCGGATATCGTCAGGGATACGATTCCACACCCGCGAAGCTGCGGACGTCCGCTCTTCCAGTCCTTCGACACCGTGGGCAAGGAACCGACTATACCATCGATAGAAGGTCGGCCTTGGAATGCCCAGCTTGTCGAGAGTTTGCCTGGCTGACAAATGCGACTGCTCCACAAGCCGGATGATCTCAAGCTTTTCGGTGGCGGGATATCTCATTCGTCGTCGCCCCCATCCCCGATCATGCTTTTTTTGAGCAGGCGGTTTTCCAGGGTGACGTCGGCTAATGCCTCCTTCAGGTCACGGCTTTCACGACGCAGCGCTTTTACTTCGTCGCTGGTGGCAGAACGGGCGGTGTCGCCTGCAAGGCGCTTCTTGCCAGCTTCAAGGAATTCCTTCGACCAGCTATAATACAGGCTCTCTGCAATCCCTTCGCGGCGGCAGATCGCAGCAATGCTGTCTTCCCCGCGCAGACCTTCCAGAACAATACGGATTTTATCCTCGGCCGAATAATGTTTACGCGTGGCACGACGGATATCTTTGATCGTCTTCTCCGCAGAAGACGTTTGGGGAACGGGTTTCTGTCTCATCTTTGCGTCCTTTGATAAAGCTATGATGAGCCGAAAACCCTCTCTTCTCAATTAATACAATTTGGTCTCATGGGCGTTGATGTCGGACAGTCCATCATTGCTTTGGCCGCAGCCTGCGCCGTGAAAAACTTGCCCTTGAGGATCGTGTCCAGATACCAGTCGTAGTCTGCTTCGGTGAGTTCCAAGAACGGCTTCGGATTGAAGACGCCGGCATTGTTTACGAGAACATCGAGTTTGCCGAAGCTGGAAATGGCGGTATTGACGAGAACGGCTCCGGTCTCAGGCCTGGCAATATCGCCTGCGGAAACAACAACGTTTTTGCCGCTTGGGTCGATTTCTTTCGCAGCGACTTCAAGCTTCGCCAGATTCCTGCCGTTGATGGCGACTTTCGCACCTTCGGCGATGAACCGCGCTGCAGTTTCTTTACCGATGCCAGACCCGCCGCCAGTGATTGCTACAACCTTACCTTCAAATCTCATGACTTTCTCCTTTTCTCTATCTATCGATAGATAGATGGTGTCTACATAGAGCTTGCTTTCCGGATTTGCAAGCCCTATCTATCGCTAGATAGATGGGAATCTGAAATGAACGATACAGCAGGCGCAATTATGGATGCGGCCGAGGAGAGGATTCGGCAGGCTGGCTACAGCGGATTCAGCTTCCGCGAGGTAGCCGCCGATATTGGCGTGAAGAGCTCCAGCGTCCATTATCACTTCCCCACCAAGGAGAAACTCGCTGCGGCAGTTGCACGGCGTTATACGGACCGCTTCGTGGAAGCGGTGGATCGCCAATTGGATGCCGGTGACGACATTGTCAAAGCGTGGCGGAAGGTCTTCCGTGACGCGTTGTACCGCGATGGACGGATGTGTCTTTGCGGCGCTCTGGGAGCGACGTCTCACGACCTTGCCACAGAAGTCCGAGACGAAGTGAAGCGGTTTTTCCTTCTCGGGATTGAACGGTTGATGCAGGGCGGCTTGACCAAAGATGCTGCGGTACAAGTCCTCGCCACGCTTGAAGGTGCGATGCTTGCTGCAAACGTACTGGAAGATCGCACTATGTTCGAAGCTGGCACGGCGGCGATGGCGTAACAATTCGCGGCCGCAGGCGCTTCAGATTTGTGCCGCTTCATCAAACAGCCAACGACGAAATGCCTCGGACTTGGAAAGCGATGAGCATTCCGGACGATAGACGACGTAATAAGCTAGTGCAGAATTGACGCTGACGTCCGGGAAAAGGCGTAGCAGCCGGCCCGCGGCAACGTCGTCGCGCGCCATGATGCTGCGAGCAAGCGCAATGCCTTGTCCATCGATCGCTGCCTGAAGCACCGCGGCCGAGTTGTTGATCCTCATTCCGCGTTGGGTCGCGACTTCGGATCCAGCGTTTCGCAACCACATATCCCATGTCATGAAGCCCGTGCTTGCCTCGACGGACAGGTCATGGATCAAATTATGATGGGTCAGCTCAGCGGGTGCTGTGAGAGCGAGTTTCGCGTGCAGTGCAGGCGAGCAAACCGGAAAGATCTCTTCATCCATAAGCTTTTCAGCCGTAAGGCCTGGCCAGTTTCCCGTCCCGTAGCGTACGCCGACATCAATGCCATTTGCCACATAGTCGACGAGCTTGAGGCTGGTTTCCAGGCGTAGATCGACATCCGGGCATTCGGCTTGAAAGCGATCGATGCGGGGAAGCAGCCACTTAGCCGCGAACGCCGGACTCACGGTCACCGTCAGCACGCCGCTCGTCGTCGTCTCCTTCAGCCTTTCAAGTCCAAGTGTCAGACGGTCAAGCCCCGCACGGATGTCCGGAAGTGCTCGATCGGCCGCTTCTGTGGGAATGAGCCGCGACTTTCCCGAAAGGCTGCGATGGAAGAGCGGTACGCCGAGCCACTCCTCGAGTCCGCGAACGAGCTGGCCGACAGCTGCGGCGGACACATTCAGCTCGCCGGCCGCTTCCGAGAAGCTGCCGTGCCGGGCGCTCGCTTCAAAAGCCCGCAGCGCATTGAGATGGGTCGGCGCCTTCATTGTCTTTAAGATATTCCTCTTGGCCTTGTACAGGTGGCTTCCTTCTTAACCGCAAGCCGAGCGGCCTTCCACTCGGGATAGCCGCCCTCCAGCCCCGGGCCTTCAATCTTCTTGCGCGAAGCGCCGCCACAGTATCGAACGCGAACACGCTGTAACGGCGTGGCGGGACCGTCGCTAAGCGTTCTCGTCTGCGCGCTGTTGGCTAGCGTCGAGGCGCGGCGTTTTCAGCGCTCCCGTCAAGGCTATCATTGCCATCGCGAGCGGAACGAAGGACAACCAGAGAACCGCGCTCCATCCATATGAAGTGAGGAGACCGCCCGAAAGGAAGGAGCCGAAGGCCATCGTTCCAAAAACGACGAAATCGTTCAGCGACTGCACGCGCGCCTTTTCCTCAGGTCGATGGCATTCCAGCACCATTGCTGATGCGCCGACGAACCCGAAGTTCCAGCCGATGCCAAGCAGGATCAGCGTGAGCCAGAAATGCGCTACATCGACCCCAAGCAGGCCGACCGCTGCGGATGCGCCCGTGAGCGCCAGGCCGACCATCACGACGGAGTTCGCTCCGAACCGCGTGATTAACCGCCCTGTGAAAAAGCTTGGGGCGTACATGGCGATCACGTGCCACTGTAGACCAAGATTGGACGATTCCTGCGACAGGCCGCACATCTGCATTGCCAGCGGCGCGGCTGTCATCAGGAAATTCATAAGCAAATATGAGACGACGCCGCAGATCACGGCGATAATGAAGCGCGGCTGTCGAGCGATGACACCAAGGGGCCGCCCGCCGGCAACCTCCGTTGCAGTCGGTGTCGGAAGGCGCACACCAAGCAAGACGAGGGCCGATAGGGCGGCGACCGCGGCTTGCGCAACGAATGTTGCCGCGAACATGTGAGGCATCCAGATGTACATTGTGTAGGTGACAAGCTGCGGGCCGATCACGCCCGCGAAAACACCACCCGCCATCACAAAAGAAAGCGCTCGGGGACGCTTCTGCGCCGGCACGCAGTCAGCGGCCGCGAAGCGGAATGACAGTACGACGGCGGCATAGGCGCCGCCGAAAAAGGTGGCCACACTGAAAAGCCAGAACGAAGCCAATACGATGGCCAAAGCCGCGATCAATCCTGACAGGATCCCGGATGCCGTCCCGATCAGAAAAGCGGCTCGGCGTCCATATCGTTGCGCGATCATCCCGGACGGCAAAGTGCAAGCCGCCATACCGACGACGAAGATCGAAATAGGCAGTGTCGCTAACGCCGGACTGGGGGCGAGCATGTTCCCAACGATTGCGCCGGTCGCATACAGGACGGTTGAATTTGCCCCAGCAAGCGCCTGTGCGATGGTCAACCGCGCGACGTTTCCGCGAGCATAATCGTATTGCGATGGAGATGATGGCTCGAGCGATGCGCCCGCAGTACTTTGCGACATTGAACTTCAACCATATGCGGAGAGGTTAGGCGCGCGAGCGCGGTTGGTCATAGAAGGAGCCGAACACGGAGACTTGACGATCAGTGACAATCGGTCACGAAACGAGCCGCACCCTAATTCCTGATCGACGCTGGTTCAGACCTGGGCGGCCAAAGTCAGCGCCCATCGATTGATGTCCGCATCGGACAGATTCCTTCATTCCGGAATTTACCTCTTTTTCTTTTGGCTGTATCTCTACAATCAGACAATCAATGTCGAATATCTGCCAAAGGACATTGAGCATGAATTGGACATCGATAGCCACCCCGCAAAACCTCGCGCCGCCAGAGCCGGTTACCGTGCGTGCGCAGACGATCCCGCCGCGTCATTACTTCCCGCGGCACTCCCATCCTTGGAACCAGTTGGTTTACGCGATCTCGGGCGTGCTGACGGTCGTCACCGACGCGGAATCTTTCGCTATCACCCCTGACCACGCCGTGTGGCTGCCCACCGGCCTCGCGCACCACGTCGGATCCGTTCTGGGAGCCGAATTTCGTAGCCTATGGATCGCGGAAGAGGCTGCCGAAATCCTGCCACGAACGTTTTCCGTTTTCAGCGTGTCCCCTCTACTGAAGGCGCTGATCGTTGAAGCCGCCGCGATCGAGGGGAAAGCTGATCAAGATGGCTATGCCGACCGTGTCACCTCTCTGATCCTTGACCAGCTACAGCGGGCTCGCAGCGTAGCCGCGGCGCTGCCCTGGCCTCCGGATCCCGTCCTGATGAAACTATGCGAAGAGCTTTACCTCAACCCATCCGATCGGCGCGGCCCGGAAGAACTAGCGGACACCATCAAGGTGTCACCCAGAACGCTCGCGCGACGCTTTGAAGCGAACCTAGGCATGAGCCTGCGCTCGTGGCGACGGCGTTTACGGCTGTTCCGGTCGATCGAATTGCTTGGCGGAGGCCTTGGCGTGACGCAGGTGGCGATGGAACTTGGCTACAGCTCGACCTCTGCCTTTGTCTATGCGTTTCGAACCCAGATGGGTTGCAGCCCGCAGGCTTACATGCGCAGGCGGAAACCTGAGTAGATGGGGGAATCCCGTCCACTCTAATCCGCGCCGCTTCCCGTCAAAGCTCTGCCTGAGCGACCACGCGCTGCGAATGGTGGCGCGACGTCTTGCTGGGTGCCGATCGCGTGAGCTGCCGGTATCGGCAAGGAATCGTGCATTGCTTTTTCAGCGACCAAATCGATCAGCGCGGACATGCCGGCATGGCCCGCGCCTTCCTCGATCAGACTGTCGTGCTCCTGAAGATAGCGAATTTCCCAATGCGCGAAGGAGCGGATCAGCAGGTCGGCGGTGTAGAGGTGATCGGCGTTCGGCGGACCTCCTGTTCTGTATTGGAGCTGCTCAGTCCGGTATCCCTGCATGATTAGCAGCCCGCCAGGCTTCAGGCAGGTATGAAACCCTGCGAACATCTTCTTCCGCAGCTCCGGCGGGGCGAATTGCACGAAGATCGCGACGACGACGTCGAAGGTTTCGGGTTCCCACTCCCATTCGGCAAGATCGGCATGAACCGTCTCCAAGTTGACGCCGCGGTCATGCGCAAGCGCGCGCGCCTTTGCCAGCCCAACCGTTGAGGAATCGACCGAAACGACGTTAAGTCCGCGTTCGGCCAGCCAGACACCGTTTCGGCCCTCACCGTCGGCGACGGCCAGCGCCTTCATTCCGATCTTTAACCTGAAGGCTTGCGAAGCAAGAAAGGCATTCGGCTCCGTGCCGAATAAATAGTCTTCCCGATCAAACCTGTTGTCCCAGCTATTCTCCATGATGCGGCGTTCCATCGCTTCGGCGGGCCTGCGGGTCATTGCGTTTCAAACCACAATTTAACTTCGCAAGCATGTTTATATGACGACGACTTTCGATCCCGCCGGCACCCGACGATAGAGATCGATGACGTCCTGGTTCATCATCCGGATGCAGCCGGAGGAGACGGCGTGCCCAATGCTCTGTGGCTCGTTGGTGCCGTGGATGCGGAACAATGTGTCCTTGCCGTCCTTAAAAAGATAGAGCGCGCGCGCGCCGAGCGGATTCTGTGGGCCGCCATCCATCCCCTTGGCCCATTTTGCATAATGTTCTGGCTGTCGCTTGATCATGTCGGGGGTAGGGGTCCAGCGAGGCCATTCCTGCTTCCAGGCCACATTCGCCGTGCCAGCAAACTCGAGGCCCTCCCGGCCTACCCCAACACCATATCGGATAGCTTTGCCTCCGCCCTGCACCAGATAGATGAAGCGGTTCTTGGTATCGACAACGATCGTGCCCGCGGGTTGGGACGTGCGATACTCAACCTGTTGTCGCAGGTTTTTCGGATCGACCTTAGAGACATCGACGGCTGCGACGGGGAATTTTTCGTCCGGTTGAGCAACGTAGCTTGCGGTTTCCACAGCGCGGGACTGTTCAAGCGGCTTGGTGACGGCGGTGGTTGCTGTCGTTGTCGCGGTACAGCCGGCAACTGCCATACTGAGCAAGAGAGAAAGGAGTATTGGGCTTCTATTCTTTGTAGGCATTACGTACTCGTTGTTGGCTCAGGCTGGCAGTCCAGCAAATTGATCGAACGTTGATGGAAGGATGACTGGCAAGGTGCCGAGGACCCAAGTCAGGACGGGCCGGCGAGTTTTTCGATATTGGCGGTGAGAGCTTCGCGCGAGATTTCACCCATATGCAGGGATGCGAGCGTTCCATCGGCTCTGAGGAAGAGGGTGATAGGAAGTCCCATCGCGCCGTAATGTCGGGTGATCTGCATCGATTGGTCGAGTAGGACGCGATCAAGTTTCAGACCTTCGGACGTCAGATAGGACCGGATTTTTTCCGTCCCTTCACCCTGATTGACAAACAGGAAGGAGACATCGTCGCGGCTCGCTGCCACTTCAGCCAGCAATGGCATCTCCCTCCGGCACGGTGGGCACCAGGTTGCCCAGAGGTTGACGACGGCGGGTTTGCCGATAACGTCGCTGACGGCGATGGGCGGGCCGTCCATCTGCTGCAGGGCAATCGTCGGTGCGGGCTGCCCCAGGGTCGCCCTCGTCAGCTCTGCGACCCCGATCCAGATGACCACCGCGAGGCCGAGTGCGGCCGATGCGCCCAGACCAGCTCTCAACGATCGGATAAAGAGTGCGCTGACGATCACGACCCCGATCAGACCTGCTACCGGCTGGAAACCGCCTTGCCAGAATGCAATCACCCGCCATGGCTCGTCTAGGAAGCTCTGCCAATGTAGCGCGACATGACCGAGCCTTGCTGCGACCAACCCGCCGATCAACGCCCATGTCGACCATCGACCGATCACAGGGTCGATTCTGCGAGACAGGATCGATGTCACGATGGTGAAGGCGAATATCCCGAGTAGAGCCGCGAACTGGTCCGTGGCAAAAACGAACGGGCCGATGCTGACGGCGTTCATCGCGCGATCCCCGTCTTTTCGACGGAAGCTCGCAGGGTCGTCTTGGTGACGTCGCCGACCAGTCGGGTTCCCGCTGTCTCGCGTCCTTGTTTGTCGACAAAAATCATCGTCGGCGGTCCGACGACCTGCAGGCTCCGCATGATCTGCTGCTGCGCTGGCGTGTTGCCGGAAACGTCGAGCTTGATGAGATTGAAGCGGTTAAGGTCGGCCTGAACTGCCGGGTCGGGGAAGACGCTGCGGTCGATGACAGCGCAGGTGACGCACCAGTCAGCGGTGACGTAGAGAAGGCTTGGCTTGGCGTCGCTGGCCGCGATCTGCGTCTGGAGCTCCGCCGAGGTGCCGGCCGTACGGAAAGACAATTCCTCACCCGCACCGCTGCCTCCCCGTTGCGCAACGAGGTTGCCGAGCGGCCGGAGGGGATCATTGCCGCCACTTGCAGCGCCGAGACCAAGGGCGATGCCGTAGAGTGCTGCCGCCAGCCCGGCGGCTTTTGCGGTCCGGCGCCGGCCGCCGGCGTCGGGACCGAGCGTGTCGAACGCCCCGAGCCAGACGGCCAGCCCTATCGCGAAGAGCGCCCAAAGCGCGAGACCGGCCTCCGCCGGGATGATGCGGGAGACCATCCAGATGGCGGTCGCCACAAAAACGAAACCGAACGCCTGTCGCACCGCCGTCATCCATCCCCCCGCCTTTGGAAGGGCTTTCGGACCGAGCGTACCGAAGGCAATCAGCGGAATGCCCTTGCCGAGGCCGAGTGCGAATAACGACGCTGCGCCAAGAGCGACGTCGCCTGTCTGAGCAATATAGATCAGCGCGCCCGCGAGCGGTGCGGTGACGCAAGGCCCTACGATAAGCGCCGACGTGAAGCCGAGCAGGCCGGCGGACGCGATCGAGCCGCGATTACCGCTGCCAAGGCCACCGATTGCGTTGACCCAGGACGAGGGGAGTTGCAACTCGAAGAGGCCGAACATGGAGAGCGCCAGAATGATGAAGAGCGCCGAGACCGCGCCGATAGCGATGGGCGACTGCAACGCCATCTGAAGGTTCTGGCCGGACCAGGCAGCGACCACGCCTAGCAGGCCGAATGCTGTCGCCATGGCGAGCACATAAGCGACAGAAAGCGTGAAGCCCCGAAGCGGCGTTACTGCCTCGCCCTGTCGAGCGATGGCACCGGCCAGGATCGGATACATGGGAAACACACACGGTGTAAAAGCAAGCAGCACACCGAACAGCATAAAGCTGCCCAATACCATCAGGACACCGCCGTCCTTCAGAAGAGATCCAATCATGCCGCCATTGTCAGCTGCGATCGCGATGCCGCTTGCCGGCGCCGTCGAGACTGGAGCTGTCCAGTCATTGGCGAGGGTGGCAGGATCATGCTGATCGGGATCGGTAATGGCGAGTGTCGTCACGTCGACATGCCGGACCATCGGCGGATAACAGATGCCGTCGTCCTGGCAGCCCTGATAGTGAACTTCGAGGGGGCTCGAGGTAGAGGCGTTCCCAGGAACCACGGCGGCAACGTGATCGTGAAAGACGGTGGACTGGCCAAATGTCGGATCGTCCTTGCTCTGCCCATTGCCCTGAAGATCGCCAACCGCAATGTCGGCGTCGCCCCGCTTCACGCCTATCTTGTCCTCGTAGAGGTAGTAGCCGGGCGCGATCTTCCACTGAAGCTTTACGCTCGCGTCATCCTGGCGGGTGACGGAGAGCTGAAACGCCTGATCGACGGGCAGCGGCATCGCTCCGGTCGACGTCACTTGCGCAGAAGCGGGAGCCGTCGAGATCGCCACCAGGGCAGTCATCACGACAGCGACAAAAAGGGTCCAGACAGTTCTTGCAAGCAACGACACACTCCCGCTTCAGGTGGCTACGCAGGGAGAGGTCCGACTGGCAGCTTAAGGCAGACTTAAGGGGTGTTTGGCTTCACCAAATGGCGAAAAAGCTTATACCCCGGCCGTTAGAGGGGTCCGAAGACCGCTTCAAGCCCAGCCCCGCGGGGCACACCTGATTGCAGGGTAAGTGCGCCGTCGCTACCTTGAGCCACCAGCCCTGGCGTGCCGCTGAAACCCAGTCGCCTCATCAGTTCAACATTGCTGTTGAGCTTGGCGCTCGTCTCGGCGGGAATGGTCTTGAGAGGCGCAATGCCACCTTTATCGTGATCCCGTTCATTTTGAGTGAGAGCAGCCTGTGGGTCGGATGCTTCGAGGATCGCCGCGGCCTTGCCGGGTGAATCCTCTCGGATGACACCCACCATGACGTGACGAATCTGCACCTTTCCGGCCTCTACCCACGGGCGCGCGGAGCGCCATAGCTCATTGCAATAGGGGCAATTCGCGTCTGTGAACGCATAAACAATGCGGCCCGCTTTCGGATCTCCATCCTGCACCCAGGCTGCCGCTTGAAGCGCTGCCCAAGATTCCCGCTCCATCGGTTCGCTCACGACGCGCTTCAATTCCGCGTCGGCAACGGAGACGCCCTGGGCATCGATCAGAGTGCCGATCAATGCGTATTTTGCATCTGGCAGGATGTAAACGGCGAGTGGCTGAGTGCCCGCGCTAGCAGCAAATGCCGCGAGCCCACCCGGCACATTCAGGGGGCCATGAACGGTGACGCCTTGGTTCTTAAGCGATTGCAAGATCGCTTCGTTTCCGGAGGATCCGTTGCTGGATTGCGGGCCAGCATTATCATTGCAACCAGCAAGCGTCACTGCGAAGGCGGCTGCGAGCAAAGCCATTTTCATTTCAGTCACCAATCAGAATATCTTGAACCGTAAACGCTCACGTCACTTGCGGTGCAAGCTTAAGGCAGGATTAAGAGATCTGACGCCGACCGTGATCTGACCGCCTGTGATGACTTTCCGACCGTCGGAATCCCTGGGCCGACCAGTTGCACGCCGCACCAACTCGCAGCGCATCACATACGCCTACCCGGTCGCAGCGACTGTTCCGCCGGCTGCTCTGGCACGAATTGCTTTCGCTTAGCCAGACTTCGACATAGAACTGGGCGCATCCGAATCGCGACGGCCGGGTGAGCTGACGTCGCGTCGGCAGTAATAAGATCGCAGAGCTATTGGCTGGGGCCAAGCTGGTCGAAGGCTTCGAGCGCTTGGGCCGCATACATCACCGACGGGCCGGCGCCCATGTAGATCGCCATGGCGAGCGCTTCGGCGACCTGTTCACGGCTGGCGCCTTTCTTGAGGGCACCTTCGGCATGATAGGCGATGCAGGGCTGGCACCGGGTTGCCACTCCCAGAGCGAGCGCGATCAATTCCTTGGTCATGCCGTCAAGAGCATCACCGCTATGGGCGGCACGAGACAATTCGGAAAACGACTTCATCGTATCCGGTGCGCTTTGGCGAAGCTCCTTTACCCCACCATTCATATTCTCGATCAGTTTTTTCCAGTCTTCGATCATGTTTTCTCTTCCATGGTTCGTGTCGCACTCTCCGAGCGTCAAGCGGCCAAGCCCCCGGCGCTGCGATAAAGGACGTAGGCGGCAACAGCGAAGATAAGCCCCGCAAAAAGCCGGTTGAGTGTGTCTTTGCCGGACGCCAGACGGTTGGCGAGCATCATGCCAATGACGCCGCCAATGATGCCACCGACGATGAATTCGAATGCGATGGGCCAGTCGACAAGCCCCGAGATGGCATAGTTGAGCGCGGTTGCGAGCCCAAAGCTGCCAACGGCAAGAAGCGATGAGCCGATGGCATTGATCATTGGCATCCCGGTGGCAAGCATCAAGCCCGGCACGATAAGGAAGCCGCCGCCGATCCCGAAGAAGCCGGAAGCCATGCCGGCGACAAAGGCGATAGCAGCGGTAGTGAGGCAGGTGCGCAGATCGACAGGCTTTTCAGGAGATGCGATCTTGGGCTTCGGCCGCAGCATAACCGCGCCGACCACGATCATGAGGAGGCCAAATAAAAACAGCAGCCGCTCACCGTCGACCAGTTTGCCAAGTGTCGATCCGGCAAGCGCGCCGACCGTGCCGACCCCGGCAAAGATAACAGCGCAACGCCAGCGGACATTGCCGCTCTTAGCGTGGCCAATCAGATTGGCGAATGCGTTAACTGAAACGGCAAGCGCGCTCGTACCGATTGCGATATGCGGTTGCGTCACGCCAACGACATAGAGGAGAAGCGGCGTCGCGAGGATTGAGCCGCCGCCGCCGACCAGTCCAAGAGAGAACCCGACAAGGCCGCCCGAGGCGAGCGCAGGGCCAAGGTTGGCGAACATTTCTCACCCCTTTCCTGCCATGAAGCGATCATGCACAAGCATTCCGGCGAGCATGGCGACGGCAAAGATCACTGGCGCGATCATTCCAAGCGAAAGCGCGGTGATTGCAGGGCCAGGGCAGAAGCCAGCCAGTCCCCAACCCACACCGAAGATGGCCGAGCCAATGATGAGTGGGCCGTCAATGCGGGTTTTGGTCGGCAGATGGAGTTGATCATCGAACATGGGCTTATTGCGTGCGAAGGCCAGCCTGTAACCGACGAAGGAAACAATAAGGCCGGCACCAAGAACGAAGGCGAGGCTCGGGTCCCACGCACCACTGATGTCGAGAAAGCCCTGGACTTTCGCCGGATTGAGCATGCCGGAGATTGCCAGCCCCAAGCCGAAAAGAAGCCCGGCCGTAAGAGATGACAGCGTGTGCAGCAGCCTGTTCATAGCCAGTCGGTCGTGAAGAAGCTGATTTTAGCGGCTTTTGATTTTAAGCGAACGTCAGTC
>ERZ778017.412-NODE-412-length-60487-cov-5.800321_pt1 | contig 60487 bp, 38 predicted proteins | sample MGYA00375747_ERZ778017 | MGnify/ENA primary metagenome ERZ778017 (study PRJEB29350, sample SAMN05509838) | bioreactor metagenome | biome: bioreactor; material: wastewater | place: South Africa: University of Cape Town | collected 2014-03-17 ...
ATAGGTTTGGGAGTTAGTACCAACTTTTTACTTGGTCAGAATTGATGATGACGTCGTGGTCTTAGCCACGATTTGATTCTGTGATAGTTTTCTTTACTTTTATGTGTGATACGATCAGTTTTTGTTATAGTCTCGATGGACATTTCACTTCTTCTAGTCGTCTATATTTGATTACTTTATATTTGGCTAATATACACTTGAGAGGTTTTCTATGATGATGTTGTAGATTATTTCGTCTGGTCCTTGGGCAATTTCATGGCAACAAACGTAAGAGAATCTCTAGCAGCTTCGGTAGCTTCCATTAATTTCTGTTGCTTGTTGATATCCCAACTTTCTTCCGGATTCAACTTGGCAACATCCACTCCGTTTCTTTCTAGCTGGTTGAAATGACGCTTAACCTCCAATAACTTGTTCATCCCCCTAGGGTCACCTGTGGTGGAATGAACTATCATCAATGAATAATCTGGCAACTCATCATAAATTGTTTGAAGTCTATTATTTGTATTAATATATGGCTCTGTGGCAGCAGAGCTTTCGTCCTCATAAACTTTACCCGAGTAATCACTTGGAATATGGCACCATTTAGACGCAAGTTCAATTTCTCGTAAATTCATCACGATGAATCGTTTACCTTTTTGGTCACTTTGAAACTTTTTCACGATTTCGTCATCATTCTTCACATAGACATATTGAACATTGTGCGACTCGTGTTCTTGGTATGGATCTTGATTGTCGTACTGATTGTATCTTAAGTACAATGACTCGAACTTTTCATAGTCTCCCGTATAACCACTTTTGGCCAACTTTTGAAAAATACTCATTCCACCTACATTGGTTCCAAATAACATTCCTTCTTGTATTTTCAACTTCACCAAATCAAGACACGCAGTTGCGTCTTCAATTGATGAATGACCATCTCCATTGCTTTCACCTGCTTGAATAACTCGTTTAAGAAATGTACTGGCTAACCACTTAAGTGAAGGTTTCAGTGGTGGACCCTTAACGTGCTCGTATATAACTGATGTATCAACAATCCTATTGTGTTTGATTTTCATAACATTTAAATCAAATTGGAGCGAATGTCCAATCAATACATCAGTGCTAGAAACCAATTCCAAAATTTTCTTCTGGATATCATGGATTGTAGTGGTGACATTCTTTAATTTTTCTGCTGTAATACCAGAAAACTTTGTCAAATAATCGATAATTTCTTCTTTTGGTTTCACAAAAGAATCTAGAATAGTTTCACCTTGAAAATTTACTACTGAAACTCTTGTTAAGACCTTACCACAATCAGCAGAACAAAACTCACAATCAATAGCAAAAATCGTCGACCCTTCATGTTCAAATGGTTTTGTCTCAACCCAGTCTTGGTTTTCCGTTAAATCAATATGGACCGGATAGTTTTGTTGTATTAATTCTTGTTCACTCATGAGTAAATCAGTAATTGTGATCTTTCTTTGTGCCGATTCGGTCAACAATGCCTTCTTTTCATTACGTGACAAGGGAATGCTTAAAATTGATTGTAACGGAGGATAAATTGAGTCTTTGGATCCTGGGTTCGTGGTTTGAGCCAATCTGCCCCAATTCTTGGAAAAGAACGTTAGTTCAGGATCTATCTTTAATGACTCGACGCTGGAAAATTGCGAATGATTTTCATCTTCATTGAACCCAAACTGCTCCGATTTAAACCCTGGAACATGACAAAACACTAACTGGGGAATATTTTTAGGATTTGTTAACTTGTACCAACTTGGTGATCTGCCTCCAGTATCGAACACATTGAGGATTAATTCACGAAAAGCTCTCAATGGTAACTTTTTGTCTCCTAGATCATCTCTTGGGATTAACGTTAAATCAGGAGGTTGACTAGCCTTCTTTTGTTTCTTCTTATGAACAACTTCACCTTTTCCTAGTACTCCAGCTAATATAGTTTTCTCACCTTGTGAAACTGATAATGGTTGACCAGAGCTTCTTCTCCTTCTACGATTTCTTCTGTTTGACTCCGTGGAAGGTAACTCCGGAGTCGCGTCCTTCGACGAAGAAGTCATCTCGCCATTTTCTTTGTTAGGACTAGGTTCTTTGATAGAGTTCGAGACATTATTTGAGTTTTTAATTGCTTCCTGAATTTGTATTGTAGTAATATCACCATCTATCGCAGAAATGGATAATCTGGCGGTGCTGCTTGACAATCGATCATTTTGAAGATCGTCCGCCATAATATTTCGGTGAAATTTTTGCCGGTTTAACTAGGCACCGTCGAATTCAATAAAGAGATATTGTTTGTCACAGTTAGAAGAATGACAACGTCTATCAATGAGTCCAATTATGCTAATCTAACGCGAGCTATTAGTGTGGTAAATTTTCGATGAATTTTGAAGGTTTTGTATAGATGGAATTCCAGTCGTGTCGACCATAACAAGACTTTGACAGAATTTAAGATTGCTAATTTTCAGAAAAGATCTTAGTTGCAATGAAGAACTCAGGATATACCCGTGTTCGTCAATTGATTCTGGTAAATTTCGTGTAACTTCTGTCAATTTAATGTAGGTATATGGTCATAAAATCGATGTGTTTATCTTCCGTTTTTGTTTAATGTCAACAAAATCCCGTAAAATATGTACATTTCTACTGTAGTACTTCTCGATTGTGATTATTTTGAGCGATTTGGTGTGCTTTTTTGAGCATTTCGTTCAAAGTAAGCAATTCTTTGGGATTTCTGGACACATCTTGTGGATGTGATAATGGCTCAAATCTTCCCAACAACATCTCCATATCGGCATCTGTTCCATCAAAACCAGAATCATACAACATGTTCAATTGGTTGCAATCATTCTCTGATCCTAATAGTCTGTCGTCATCGTAGATGGATGATTTCGCTAGTAGTGTAATTTTATTGAAAGAATCCCATGAACTAGGAATAATGAGCGACAATGGCTGAGACGTATCAATTATTGGTTGCACATTCAGACTCTGTGCTATCAACTTTGTTGGATTTTCAAGGACTGAAGCAATATCTTTGGTTGAAATCAAATTAGCACCATGCTTCAAATCCACAAACCTTAGGTATTGTTGTATCATGACACTTTCAGGTGCTAACAAGTCAGGCTCTAGTAATGAGTGTGGTAGTATATTGATGAATTGAAGGCCCAATGACAATGCACAATTGGTCAACTTAGTGTTTGGGACACTCTGGGGTTCCGAAAATTCTTGATTCGAGCTCAATTCCACGTTCACCAGATACAATCTCTTCAATAATACAATGAGTGACCTGAATGAGTTAAATATGTTGATGATAGTAATTTTTTTCCACTTTCTTTTGATTAAATCTTCGATGTATTCGTAGAAGAGCTCATATCTACAAAGTGTATACACTTCATAGTTGTCCAGACAATCGTATTTGACAGCGGTCGTTCCATCGTTTCGTATTATTAGCACCAACTCTTTAGGGTCTTCCTTTACTTGAAGCTTGGAGAACATCTTTCTTGGTACAATTGTTGTCTCCTGGTGCCTCAAAACGGCTTTGGTTTATAAAACAAACATATCATTAGCTGCGCTACCATTTGGAATTTGTTAAGCTATCAATAAAGGATGGAATAGTAGGATTAAATGTGAGGAAAAGAAGATTTATTATCTATTGATCACGTAGGAGTCATAAAATCTCCAAGTATTGATTAGATTTTGAAATTTTGGAAGTTTCGACTTTTTCCCTAAATTAACAAGTTTTCCATTATTTGCTCTCAAACGAATAAGAAGCACAGGAGTTGGAATTCTATTTGTAATAACAGATCCTAAAATCTGACATCAGGAAATGTCTTTTGAAGGCTGTTAACAAATATCCAGTTATCAGTTCTTCCGTTTCAACCATCTCTACCATCTCCGATTTCCAACTAGAATTGTACCGTATTGCACCCATTCTTGAATCGCCTGCATGCGACTTTGAAGTGAACTCGCACCAAAAATAAATGAGGATTTTGTGAAACGTAACATGGAGTAAGAAGTGTTGGATATGGAGGAGGAAGATCGAGTATTTCAGAAGTTTGTGGAAGGTGGTGATACAGCAGAAGTCGATAATGTTGTTGAGTCCATTTTTCTGCTGAAAAAGACCAAGCATGCTGACGACGCTATTGATTACGAAGACATTGATGAATTAGCGGATGACGATTTACCTGAAGAAGAGCCAGCCAGTTCCAATGTTGATAACAATATATTTGACAGTAACGAATTGGTGGACCATGATGCTGCCGATCAGCAATTTAACGATATGTTTGGTGACGAAGACACCAATGACCATCTTTTCAACAATCTTCACCATGAGGGCCAATTTGACGACGATGGCCTCAATCATTTGCCTATGGGCGAAATTTTCGAAGAACAAGATGAAGCATTCCACAAACGAAAGTTAGAATTGGAGGAATCGCGGAAGTTGAAGAAACAGAAATTGGAAAGAATAATCAAAAAGTTGGAAGCAAAACAATTGAAAAGACATATACGATACTACTTTCCCAAATATTCTCGTGATAGACCTTTCAATTATCATTTATTCTTTTCTCCCAAACCATCATATTACAGATACCAAACCCCACCAATTGCATATAAAGACACCATTAAACCATTAGTTCCTACTAAGTTGAATTTGGAAATAAGTGTGGATACAAAAAAGCTATTCAAATCAAAAAAGAGGTCGAATATGATGGAAAATACATCAGGAATAGTCAACATATCTCAAAAAGACCACGAAATAATTAAGAATCTACAACTTCATGGTCCGAATACTGTATCTACAAAACAAGTTTCATTTTTAAATAAGGATTGGTCAAATAATGATAAGTTTGTAAATTTCCCTAAAGAGTTGATTCTTTCTACAACAGATTGGAACGATGATGACATTATCAATGCAGGGGACAGGACAATAGAAAACAAAAACCACGATTTGATAGACATTGAATTAGATGATGAGGATGATGAAGATATTGAAAATATTTTCAATGGTCAAATCAGTGATGATGTACTAAAATTAGACATGAATGATCCAAACCTTATATTCATTCCCAAAAAGAAAGACAACAAGAGTAAAGCAGTTGTTCCTAAAAATGACAAATTACTAGCATTAAAGTTCAATATATCAAATGATAAACAATATGAAATTTTGAAAAACAATTACATTGCAAAAGTTAGAAGTCAATTATCTAACTTGAATATTGAACATTCCATTCCAGCATTACGATTACAATCACCTTACTATAAAGTCAAATTGACAAAAGAAGAGGCTCGTTCATTCCACAGACCTAGATTCAATATCAGACCTGGTACTTTAATTAGTTTTTCTAAATTGAGAGTCAGGAAGAAAAAGAAAGATAGAAATAAGACATTTCAAGAAATATTTGCAAAAACCGCCGATCTTACTGCCACAGACACTACAAACTTGATTGGTATGGAATACTCTGAGGAATGCCCTCAAATATTGTCCAACTTTGGTATGGGGTCGAAAATAATAAATTATTACCGTAAAGAGGCAGAAGATGACACGTCTCGACCAAAAGCACCAATAGGAGAGACAAATGTGTTGGGAGTTGAGGATAGATCACCATTTTGGAATTTTGGGGAAGTTGCTCCAGGGGATTTTGTACCAACATTATATAACAATATGATCAGAGCTCCTATTTTCAACCATAGTGTTCGAAATACAGATTTTCTATTTATAAGATCTCAAGGTGCTGGAAGCCATCAAAAGAACTATTTGAGAAGTATTAATTTTATGTTTTCTGTTGGTAATATCTTTCCAGCTGTGGAAGTTCCAGCACCCCATTCAAGAAAAGTCACAAATGCATCCAAGAATAGGCTTAAAATGGTTGTCTTTCGTGTTATGAACAATCTCAATGTTAATAGAGTCGCCGTAAAGGATTTTTCACACCATTTCCCAGATCAAAATGACATGCAAAATAGACAAAGATTAAAGGAATTCATGGAATATCAACGTCAAGGTGAAGACCAAGGGTTCTGGAAGATCAAGAATATGGATCACCCGCCAAATGAAGTTGACATACGTTCTATGCTTACTCCAGAAGATTCATCGTTGCTTGACAGTATGCAACATGGTCAACAAGTGTTGGAAGATATTTGTTCATTGTATGGAAACGACCTCAAAAAGGAGAGAGAAAAGAAGGAGGAGAAGAAAGAGAAAAAGAAAAAACTTGCTTTGGAAGAGGATAAAGAAAAAGATAAGTCAGATGATAAAGAAAAAGAAGCAGATGGAGATGATGCACAGGAGGGCAAAAAAGAAAAAGTTAGAAAACCTCGTGATACAGATGTGGAGATAGACGTTGACGAAGAATTAGCACCATGGAATACCACGAGAAACTTTTTGAACGCAAATCAAACGAAATCAATGTTGTTGTTGAACGGTGAAGGGGACCCAACTGGAAATGGTTTAGGGTTCTCATTGATTAGAGCCACACAAAAGAATGGTTTCCGCCCAATGTTTCCTCCACCACCCGAAAGTGTTCCTAAGACAAATACCGCTGCATATGTCCAAAAACTTTACGATGCTGAAATAAAGAGGATTTGGTATTCCCAACGTAGTTCTTTAGTTGATCATGGTGACAATTTTGACTTACAGACAATTTATGACGAATACAGACCGTCAAATCATTCAAAGTACATTAAAAGTAAGATAAAGGATGATAAAATAGTGGGCCCACATCAAGTATTAAAGATATCGAGAAGAGTTCGGGATAAGAATGGCATTTTACAACGTAAAGTGGAAACTGTTCATGATCCACGTTTAATCAAAGCATATATTAGACGTCGTAAACAAATCGAGGACGAAATGTTGAAAAATGCCGAAGTTGGTGATATCTTACCAACCACTGATAAAGAATTGAACAAGATTAGACGGAAAGCATTAGAAGAAAAGTTGGCAAACTTGGAAAAGAAGGCGAAACAAAATAAGTTGAAAAAACCCGCAAAGGATTCAATACATGCAGCAGCAGCAGCTGGTGGAAGAATTATTGATGCCAACACCGTTATCCTTCCCGATGGATCTTACGCCATTGGTGGTAAAGGTATTGGTAAAGGGAAAAGTAAGACCAGAAGGTGTGCATCATGTGGAGCTTTTGGTCACATTAGAACGAATAAGGGATGCCCATTGTATAACCAAACACAGGGTGGTACCATTCCGGTTAGTAATGTTGTTCCTGTTCCTGGAACTAGCAATGGAGCTAATGCAAACACTTCAAACGAAAATAGTACACCGGAATCTTCAGCTGCATCCACTGCAGGCCCTGTATCACAACCATAGCTTATATCGCCCGGATAGTTAGAAAGGAGACAACGATGGTAATAATAAACGATTTTGTTTTTGCAATTGCGTTGGTCGCAAGTATAAGTACAGCCAAGATAAACCATGCAATAGTCTTCCAATAATTGAAGCCATCGTTTATTTAAGTATTAAACCAGTTTGTATGGAGCACTTTGGTCTAGTCCAATCGACGCCCTTTACATCAACATCTACTTGTATATAAAGAAATACAGAATCCCACTGAAATAAGCTAATGAAAAATAGTTCAGTTGTTTATACCAGGAATAATCGTCTTGAGTTTCTGCATGATGTGGTTAAGGTTTGTGTAACGCATCGTTTAAATCAAGTTGCATAAGCGGTCTCTACAAGCAGGATTATTATGTGCAGCACACTTAAACCAAACGAATCTAATCAATCTGACTACAAACGATGTCCTCGTTTATGGAATTTTCAAACTTCCATTTAAGTAGTATACATATGGGTGATAAAGAACAGTGGTTTGTATGATTACTCAAAGTGTTTTTCATAATGTAGTACTGATTTAATTAATCAATTATCACTGAATAAAGAGATTTTACCAATGGAAGTTCAAAAAGAGGGATAAATTACTTACATGATTGGTTATCTCTGGGAAATAGACACCAATATCTGTACATAAATCTTTAGAGTAAAAGTACTACAATAGCAGTCGCATCGTTAGATGTATGGACAATTTTTCAATCATATCTTGAAATTAGCATTTTGAAATTCTATATTAAGAAAATATAGTAGGACTAGATTGCGTAAGCTAATAGAATTTTCAAGCAAGAAGATACAACTGATAATACTAATTGTTTTTATGTGATTCCTGACACAATCATTGACAGTCACTTCCCCAGTACGTAAACACTGATAGAATACTTTGTACGAAGAAAGCAAATTTATCAAAATCATAATTGTCCTAAAACATAATCGTGGTTACAAGCAGACCAAAAGTTTAAATTGGGATCGTCGGACTTTACTGACAAAGCATTTTTACCACGAAAAATGAAGCTGCACCAAGTAGAAATTCGTGCGTTTAAACGTCCCCGGTTGTTTATTATATGCAATACCAATACTTACGACTTGCATAACGATTCTACAACCTCGTTACCCAAGGTTCCTATCCTGACAGGTTTCTCTAAGAAAGTCTATATAGGATCAAGGCTAGTTTATCTCATAATTGATCACAAGGTTACAGTCAAGAGAGATTTACAAGTTCAGCAACCATAAACTGAATTACTAGGACATCAAGTGTCTCTATACATTCTAGTATTTAAAGGTGGTATTCTGTTAAAGCCGATACAGGCAAAAATAGTAAAAATATTACTCGCATTTGTCGAAGCCGTACGCAAGTGAAATGCCATAAAAAGTATGGATTGTGGTGCAATCTGTGGCGCCGGTTACTTATTGGTATTTGTTACCAAAATCAGAAGTCATCTCAGGTTGATTCCTTAGTAGACATTCGGTTTGAAAATATTCATTTTCCTAGTCTGGAGGATTTCTTTCACCATTAGTGTTAGTGATGGAAGAATCAAAAATAGAACAGAAAGCATTTAGTGATCATCCCAATCATTCACATTACCGAGATAATGATTCATCTGAAATAGTGTCCATTCATTCCAATTCAAATCAAGGAGAATCGTATTTAAGGTGTTTTGTTGACTCGTTCAAGCCTATCAGCTTGGAAATAGAGGGAATTGATGTATCTGAATTGACACAAATTGAACGATCTAATATTGCTACAGCCAGACACCCTCTTGCTAAGCGATTGAAGTCTAGACACTTGCAAATGATCGCTATTGGTGGATCCATTGGTACGGGGCTCTTTGTCGGGTCTGGTTACGCATTATCTCAAGGTGGTCCAGGAGCCATGCTTATTGGATACTCGTTAGTGGGGTATTCTTTGTTGTGTGTTATAAATGCTTTAGGGGAGATGTCAGTTCAATTTCCGGTGTCTGGTTCTTTCAATGCATTCTTTTCAAGGTTTGTAGATCCCACCTGGGGTTTTGTCTTAGGTCTATTATATGCGTTATCATGGCTTATCTCCTTTCCATCTGAATTGATTGCAGCGTCATTAACATTGAGATATTGGAATACTTCGGTAGATGGTGCAGTGTGGATCGCAATTTTTTGGCTAGTCATAACAATAATCAATTTCTTTGGTGTTGTAGGTTATGGTGAAGTGGAGTTTGTTCTTTCAATTTTGAAAGTTCTTGCTGTAATTGGATTTATCATTGTGGGTATTTGCATCACTTGTGGTGTCGGTGATCAGGGCTATTTAGGTGGTAGATACTGGCATAATCCGGGAGCATTCAATAATGGATTCAAAGGTGTTGCGTCTGTGTTTGTTTCAGCAGCATTTTCATTTGGTGGTATTGAGTTGGTTGCATTGGCAGCAGCGGAAACCGCCAACCCCCAAAAATCCTTACCAAGGGCCACGAAGCAAGTGTTTTGGAGAATTACATTGTTTTACATTTTGACAGCAATTATTATCGGGTGCTTGGTACCTTATACGAACGAGAACCTTATTTCATCTGATGATGCCGATTCCCAAATTGCACAATCACCATTTGTAATCGCCATTGAAATTGCTGGAATCAAAGTTCTTCCTGACATTTTAAATGCAGTGGTTTTAATTGCGGTTATTTCAGTGGGGAATTCTGCGGTATATGGTTGTTCTAGATCATTAGCATCATTGGCTGTACAAGGATTAATTCCTGAAATTTTTGGATATGTGGATCGAGCAGGAAGACCGTTAGTTTCTATTGTGGTTTCCTGTCTATTTGGTTTATTAGGATTTTTAGTCGACGCAGCTCAGGAGGAAACAGTATTTACCTGGTTTTTCTCCATTTGTTCGTTATCGTCGTTTTTCACCTGGGCTGCAATATGCTTCACCCATTTACGATGGAGATGGGCTCTTCAGAAACAAGGTCGCTCAAAAGACCAAATTATTTTCCAGTCACCTTTAGGTGTATTTGGGTCGATTTCTGGAATAATTGTACTCTTATTTATCGTAGCCCTTGAAATGTGGGTTTCGTTATACCCCACTTGGGGTGAACCAGGAGTAGCTCAAAATGTTAATTTTTGGCAGTCATGTTTGTCACTACCGTTGATGATTGTTATGTACATTGTACATAAAACGTACCGCCGTTCTTGGAATATGATCATGATCAAATTGGAAGATATTGATTTAGACACAGGTAGAAGAGAAATTGATGATTCAATGATGAAGATAGAAATTGACGAGATTAGAGTTAATGAGATCCACAAACCTAATATTTTTTACAGGCTCTTCGGTTTTTAGTTAACTTTCAAGTATATCAGCACCGAATTTTTTACGTTGAATTCATCCATCCAACATTATTTGTTCTAAAATCCCAATTGCTGTCTTCAAATTTACTTTGGAACCAAAAAGGGTACATTTCTACGTTTGCAACTTTTGAGAAATATTCCCACTATTTGAAAATACTAAATGTTAGACACTTGAAAGCTGCTAATCGGTTTTTGTTCAGACCGACTAAGCGCTTGATTGACTAAGTATAGTATTTGAATCAAGAGAATTTGAACAATTTCTGTATTGAGATCATTATTGTATTTCTGTGTTCTACTGCTAAAAGTTTGTCGTTCTTGGTTTTTACATTCAGCATTGATTTTCACAGCCATATCCACAGTACCATTCAGTAGGCTAAACCACAAGGTTTACTCCTCTTTTAGACTAGGCACCTGATGCGGTTCTACTTTTTTAATTTCGAGAACTACAATGAAGTTTTCTATATATTTGAACAGTTACACCAATAGACCTTTTGATATTTGTCACTAACGAAATTAACTCAAATTTGATTATTTACTAGTCTTTCTAAAATCAGCCACTATCAAGTATGAGTCCATGAATACTGTCAACTCAAATAATATTTGTGAACGATTGTTATATAATCGTTCTGTAGTTTTTGTCGTCTGATGCCTTACCATTTGTAATGTGGTATTTCCACCGTCCTGACCGCATAACCGAGTCAGCTTGACATTTGGGCACTTAAAAAATATCGGTCTCAACAATGCACGCGAAGGTGCATTTAGGCATTTGGATAAATGGGAACTTATGGTTGAAAAGATTTACTACAAATTTCCAGTTGTGAAATTATTTCGTTAATCTCTTTACTTGAAATATATTTTGGAAAAAATTTACGAATTTGAAATAAATCCACTAATTTCTTGAAAAGTCAAAGCAAACCGATATCAGGGCTTGTCTCCATAATAACGCTAATTATGTGCGTAACTGTTTGATAAATTTAATTTAGTGTGTTTTATTATGGTCAGAGTGTGCACTTATTTTAATGTATAGCGTTCTTTATAACAGACCAGGATTGTTACATTTCATTGAGTATTGAAAATGGGATACAGTAAATTGAATCTTCTAATTATAAATTCTACGATACGACTCAATCGAATATTTGGTAAACTGGTCTTCACTTCACTCCACTTGTATGCTAACTGATCTTCACTTTAGAGCAAGTCCAAGGAATATGCATTACAGTAACACTCCAGAATAAAACTGACGCAATCATCATCATAAATCTCGAATCGGTAGGTGTACTTCTACTTACACTGTAACAGTGGAATTATTAGCTTACAGTTTCTCTGGTTGCAAAAGGCTACAGACCATGAATAATCTAATATGCAAACTTTATTTACTAAATATATTTTACTCATAATATACTTGACCAAAACACATCATCATCTCCACCAACAAATAGATGGCCCGCTACTTCTTGGTGGTCATCGATAAAGGGGCCTCTCCAGGAAGATGTAAAGGTTGAACTCCTTGGAATTCCTTATCAGCATCAGTAAAAATCTTTCTCATATTTGATTGCTGAAAATACCTCGTAGCCATATAAAAAACCCCCATACCATAAACAACACCACCTACCATTAAGGCGTTTCTAGGCTTCAATAAAGTACGACTAATTTCCATCTTGGTTGAATTGAATAGTTAATATTACGATGTAGTACGAATCAATACATTTACAGATGATTACCTACACCAGTTTATATATTCGTGCGTGGGGTGATTTTATGTCATCCCATTTTATGGTATCATCAGGTAATATGAAACATCCCTTAATCGGCACACTAATCTGTGAAATGCACACCAGTTTGCTGTATCCAACATCGCCAACCCCTAAATTTGTATTGGTTCCAGTTACAGAACCTCCCTTCCCCCGTTAGTCAGTCATTCTACATACTGTAGGAGAGTCACTACACAACCGTGCGGAAATAATTTGCAGAATACGAGAGTCATCTGTCCCTTTCTACTGTATTCATTTGCTTCAGGGCGTGGGAGTCATCCGCCAAGGCACCATAGTCAACCAAAAGTGTATGGTACGATTTCCGATAGTGGCCCCACCCTCCTGATCACGCCAGGCTACTCTGGTGCGACAATTTGCAGTCATGTGTGTAGTGTGCCAAAATTTCTCTCCACCTCTCTCCACCACCACCCTATTCCACCACCAATCTTCACTACCGCTACTGTCAACCTAATGGATCTCTACTGGATGTATGTAGTGTAGATATTGTGTGCTGTTCAACTTCTACTACTACTCGTAACACCCACTGCAGGAACTACCACATAAAACAGCTTATTCCCTACTGTTTAGGGCCATTCATTGCAATATACTATTTTTCAACCAATCTGTCCTATTTTTGGTTCCACCGCATTGCGTCTCATAGATCGATTCTTTTTTCTATTATCGCAACTACGTAAATAGCACCGTATATTGTACATATTTGTAATGATTGCAAAATATTGTTCTAAAGCTACAGTGTACACGGGTGGATCAACTGTAGTGTTTATATTACCTTCATGTATTACCCATTTGTTGTATTGTGTCAGCAGTTGGTCTAGTACATTCTCATGCCTTCCGTCTGTGGTAGCACTGGAAGAAATTGCCCAATAATCAACATTGGCATATCAAAAATGTCTCTTTTGACCGTCCACACTGAACAAAACTCTATAAAATCTTGTTGATTGTTCCCTTGACCACTCGTCATTACAGTATCATCACTTCGTTTCTTCATCAATCTGCATTTCGTTTGTATTGATGATAGCAAATTTCCCACTGCAATAGACTTGAACTTTTCAAAGTAGGTTATGATTGACTCGTCATCATACATCAATTCCATGATGAATGTCCGTTTGGATAGTAAATCACCCATATTGTACCCTAGTAAGCTCAATAAATCGTCAGTTATGCTGACAATCTCTCCCGTTCTTCGCCACATAATAGTTGGACAGGAATTTAGTTGTGCTAACTTTTCGTAGTCAATCAAAGACCGTTGAAATGTCATTTCCAAAAACTGCAAATCCTGGGGTTTAAATAAGTTCTTGTGGGCAGATATAAACGTTGGACGGTAAGAAGCAATCAATTTTAATATAATCAATAAGTTGTTGCGTTTCTGAGTCTTTTCATTCGCAGGTAGATTGTTTCCCAGAAATCGTTTTTTTAAAAAATGTGTTAATGAATGGTAGGATTGGGGATAGTCAAAATTCATAGTATTATTGGCATAAATGTCCTGAACAGATTGATAGATATTGTGTGTTATTAATGGCGACACATATTCCACATTGGGTTTAATCGTGGCCAAGTTGGAGTTGCTATTCTCTCGGCTTAACTTTTCCAAGTCTTGCAAATTTGTAGTTGAAAATTGAGGTTTCACATTGTTGGTTGTGTTGTGATTAAGATTAGATGTAGACTTGTTAACATCGATGTTATTATCAAGAGAATTCACCTGGTTTTGTTCAGAAGTAGAAAACCCCAATGAAATGAAAGGTCGAGTGTCTTTCATTTTCTTCAATACTTTACTAGGGAACATGTTGAAGTCAATATCTTGTAATACTTCTTGTGCATCTACACTGGTGGCTGACGGGCTCGGTGATGATGGCTTTGACTTTATTATATCTCCCAACATAAGGTACTCTTGGTTCAAATAATTTGACGTGAAATTGGACGTGGATGTAGTGGAGTTTGCAAGCGACATGTCGGTACTGGAACTTATGCTATTTTTATCAAACAAGAGCCTATTCAAAACATCCTTGGTAGTATTCAACATATGGTTTTGGGGAAAGTTAAATGATGACAAGTCCTGATTATTGGACTCGTTGAGAATGTTGCTTGCAGTGTCAATCGTATTTGCAAGACTAGCATTAACATCCGTCGGTAAAATACCAGAATGTGCATTTGTTATTGTGGTGGGATTTGGAACACTCGAGACATTCGGAGTTGAGTCCGAGGAAAGTACGGCAGGAGATGTCTCATAACTGGATAACCGCTGCTTTTTGTTTTGATTCAAATACCGTGCTCGTTTCCTTTCAACATCTTGACAACGACCACCAATATTTCGCTTGACACAGTTTCTACACGGCCTCTCATTCGAACATTGTAAATGCTTTTCATGACAAAACACACAAGCTCTAGCAGCAGGTTTTCGTGCTTTTTTCTCCGATGGACTTAACCTCTTCGTCATGGTGGCACGGTGAAAATTCTACTATAATGTTTGTGTCAACAAATTATGGCGTTTGCCCATAAGTTTTATTTGGTTTGTTTCAAATCTGGGGTTGGTGAAAAATCTTCCCGGGATTTGTAGGCCACCTCGGGACAAATCGGAACTTTTCCTTACATATATTTTTTTTTACCATTTTTTTTCCATCTGGCTGCGAAAAGTACAACACAAGCGATACATTGCTAGGTCTCACAGCTAGATTCAAATAGGATGGGAATATGAGAAATAATGGTATCATTTGTGTATCCTTTCTGGTTTTGGTTTTAAAGTTTGCTGTCCGGTTCTCGATGTTTTACCCTGTGCTTGGCCTCCAGTTTCAAATGTAACGCAAACGGCGTTGCATCAAAATATTTCTTAATAGAAGAGGAGCCGGAATCGGACAGTATCGACACGCCACAATACCCCTCCAAACGGTCTGCGTAAACCTTACTTTCAGTACCATATAATGACATACACTAATTTAAACCTTTGTACCGGGTAGCCCGAGACATGTCTGCCAATATAGCAAATAAAATGTTGGCAATTCTCTGTCGTCAACAACAGGGTGGTTTGTGCATACAGCAATGTTGAAGCTCGATTCCGGAAACGTCGTTTAACGGAGTGTCTGCTGGACGTACACGTTCTTGGAAATATTCAGACTTGGGGTACCCCTTGAGAGTCACCCTATAAACTCCGAGACACCTTGAGTCATATTGAGTGGTCAAACTTGAAGATTGTGCATATCTCGGAAAAATTATGTCCGTCTGCACTTTCCCCAACTGTGGTTATGTGCGTTTAGACCAAGTCTCGAAACGGTATTGCTTGTTTGGGTTCGACGTTGTTGATTCTGGGCAAAATTATACAAAAGTCAATGAAATATGTGTCGTAACAATTCAACTTATTGTACGTACAACTTACTGCCATGAACGTAATCATTTGCATTGACTATTTACATATGAAGCACTCCATCTAACTCCACAAACTATGCTTTGTGCCCTCTGGGGTACATAACAAAAACCGTGTGGGATTGAAGATTAAGTACCTTGAGTTCTGAGTTCAAACTTTTAGTGTTTTACTCAAGATTAATATTTTGCTCTGATCTTGCTTAGGTGGCTCGGCCGGTCTTCAACTGCCATTGTATGTGCAGCTTAGAAATTTCTCATTGTCCAAAGATGTCAAACCAATACTATGCACTAGTGTTCGGAGTGTCTGTTGTATGATAAGAACGTGCCTAGCATTCCTAAGTCGTACAAAGATTTCAATACTGATGCAATTACGAATGTGATCCACTGAGCACCATGCTTGGTAAACGCTCCAGTAAAAATCGGGCCCAATACTTGGGCCAATGTTTTCACCACATTGACCCAGCCAAACACTATTGTTCTTTCACTATCAGGAATCAAAGTGGCTAAAAACACATGTTTGGGAGCAACATCCATCGACTGGGTGGATGCTCTAAACACCAAAATCGCTAAAGTAGCTTTGAAAGACTGGGGAATTGGTACACATCCTAAAAGTATTGAAGCAGGTAAATGAGTAACAACCATAGTGACAACAGCTCCTAACCGTTTTGTAAATGTTGTGCTTAATAGAGAAGTAAACCCACTAACTATACCAGTGATAAAGAAAACCGAACCCAAATAGCTTGCAGGAACATCGAATTTACGCTTAATATAAAAAGACTGCCACGATAATGGAACTAATGATGATGCGAATGAATCAAGAGCAAATAGTAATGACATCTTGATAACAATTCCAAGAACAGAAGAGTGCAATTCTGGGACCATTGATTGCCAACGTGATTTGGCAGTGGCTGCACTTTCAGGGTTCAAAAGAGGCTCAGTTTCGCTTGATTCGTCTGCTTGTGGAGCAGGACGCTCTAATGGTTTGATTTCGATATTACTTGAAAACCCAAAACACAATAGAGTAGAAAAAAATGACAATATCGAGTAAAGTAAGAATATGGATTTGTAGCTTTCAACCAAGTTGAAACCCAACACGTCAGTGGTATAATCAATGATATGGCCACACAAAAACGACCCTATAGCACCACAGAACATTCCCAAAAATGTGTACCACGCATAAATGTCAGATCTATCATTTGCAACCATTAATGACGCGATTCCTGCTTGTTCTATAGATCTAAATGGACCCACTTCACCACCACTAGGGGTCAAAATACCAAAAAATGCAATCGCAGTCAAGACATAATGATTGTCGAGTAAAGCAAATGCTAATCCTGTTAATGCCGTCATGGCAAATGAAAAGATAAGAGAATTCTTCCGGCCAAATTTATTGGATAGTATCGAAAGAAGGAAACTCCCGATCAAGTCTCCAACAAAAGTGATCGTCATAAAGAGTCCAATAACGTCCTCATTAAACCCAATTTCTTTCAAATATAATGCCAAAATTAAAGAAGTAGCCCCGAACCCCACGAGTCTTACCATTCGAATGATAATTATGATGTAGACATCACTGCCAGCTCTGGCCAAAGTCGATAGACCGATCTCATCGCTTAAGAACTTGAGGGTGTTCATTGCCCTATCAAATAGTTATAAGGTGATAGTTTAGGGTCACAAATTTATCCAACTAAAGCACAACCACAGTCAACTTTACGTATAAGGGCACCTAGAAGATGTACATGAACTTTCGAAATATTTATAATACGCTCTTCTATGATCTCACGAGATTTCTATGGAGAAGACAGCCAGGCGGTGGTTTTCAGCTCCGATACCTGTCAACGACGTCATCGCTTATCTAAGGCCGTGATAAGATGGTAGCGCCGGAGCATAGATAAAACTGCAACCTAAATTGCAAAGTGAGTGGCTTCTGTTGTAGGTGTGCAGCGTTGTAGGATCGGGTGACAACAAGACTAACTGCGACGATTCTCTCGTCACAGGAGACTACAGTGCCGTGAAATGCTTGTTGGTCTGACGGTGCTACCATGTGGGTCGAGATGCCACCGGTGGGCCGACGAGTAAATAAAGTGCGGATTGTGGAGCTGGAGCCGGCAGCTATGTTCGTGGACGTAGAATGTAGAGTGGAGCAGCCTGTTTACTGCAAACATTCGCCAACAAGCACAATCCCTGTTGAATTATTAGCACTATGCCCAGCGGATGCAACCTCCAACAATTGTCGAATGGAGTATAACTGTCGGTGCAGCGGCTTCTGGGCGGCCTTTGTTGTGTGGAAGCGGCTTCTGGGCGGCCTCTGTCGTATTTGCGAATCTGTCTCGGATGTGGTCGCTACCATTTCATCCCACTGACTCCATACGAAGCCCGTAAGGTTCCACGAGAAGGCACACATAGAACATCACTTCAGACAGTAGAGTTTACATGGTCAATAATCGCAGTGTCACAACTGTGGTTTTACATCAAACAGAGTAGAAATAAATTGGGTGCGAATCCAATTTCCGTGTCGCACAAAAAATCATAGTGCCCGGGTATATATATGGTGACCACTGGGTATTAGTAACGAAAATCATAGAAAATGATGTGTTTGAGACTCGATGTGGGATGTTCGACGAGGTACTTTCTACGGAATGTTAGGTTCATGGCGACGTCGTCGAGCCCATGCGAGCACCATACTCGATTAAACTTACATGACTGGCCCAAAACCAAGGTGCCCACTCCAATGGAGATATTCGATCTCAAGCAGAACCAATTGAGTATGAACCAGTTGGAGTTCAAGAAGTTGATCAAAGGAGTATATTTGAAGTACATGAAGATTTATCATCCCGACATTTCCAAGAATATAGAGATCCATGATGCTCAGGGTGCTTTGTTAAATGACGAGCAGAAACGGACGCGGTTCGACCAGATCCAGAATGCTTATGACATTTTGAAAGATCCTAGGAGGCGGATTGCCTATGGTAGATATACATCCAGCTCGTGGGATAAAGATGATGGAAGAGGTGGGGTATATTCCAGTTTTAACTATAACAAGGCTACCCCATTTGAAGCTTTCCGTAACACTAGTGCCCACAGTGGCCGGTATGATTTCAGTAGGAACGAAGCATTCTGGAAAGCAGGCACGTGGGATGACTACTACCGTATGACGCATCAACGGGCTCCACCTACGATGAAAGAGATTAATAAGAACAAGATCAAAATCTTGATAGGGGTTGTGGCAGTAGCAGTTTTAGTGTTTGCATTGCAGTTGATGCTTGCGATTGAAAAGACAAACGAGTACATCCGTCAAACGAAACTTAAGAATTTAAAGGCCATGAGGGACTTGAATCAAAGTTACGGTCCGCCCGAGTCAACACAACTCCAGAGACTCAACAGATTCTTAGTCGACAGAAGAGCCACATTGGTCAATCACGGGGCAAACGAGCAAGAAATCAGAGATCAAGACAATCAGTTATTGTCAGAATTTGCTAAAAGGCAGGTGAGAAAGTTTGATCAAGAGGGCAAGGATTAACTGATGTCAACGATTTACATCTGACTCCATAAAATCCTCAAGAAAATGGCCATATTAGGGCCGATGCCATGGCATCTCATAGGCTGCGACATGTATATGCAAGTTCTACCACCAGAACTGTACTTGTCCAAAGCTAAGTTATGATAACTGGAACAGTGGAACTTTCCCATTTGGATTCCAATGTAGTACCAAACATCCCAAGACTCAATCGCTGGTAGTGTTGCACAACTACTTGCTACCAACGGGTTTAACGAATAAGCGCACATGACGTCACACAGGGCCGTCACCGGGATACGGTGGTGGCTCATATATGAAGCAATGAACAATAAACTAGTTATGGCACGGCTCTTGATGCCGTGAATTGTAGGCAAATAGGTGTAAATAATTATTCATTCATTCCACCATTTTGAACGAAATTCTGGTGTTGACTCATTTGATTCTGACGTGTTGGCGAGAACAAATTTTTTCAAACCTGGTATAATAATCAGAAAGTGTTAACAAAAGAGTCTCGGAAAAATAAGACACTTTAGTCACAGCACGATCCATTGAAGCATCGAGTTAGTTCTGTAACAATTTATAGACATAATTTCCCCATTTCACTTGTTTGCACATTGACTCAGCATGGATTTTATGAAAGCAGAAACCGTCCTTAATTTAGATAACATTCGTCAAGCATTAGTTCGGATGGAAGACACGATTGTGTTTGATTTGATTGAACGGTCGCAATTCTTCTCGTCTCCATCAGTGTATGAAAAGAACAAGTTTAATATTCCTGATTTCCAGGGGTCGTTTTTGGACTGGTCCTTGATCCAAATGGAAAAAGTCCATAGTCAAGTCAGAAGATACGAGGCACCAGATGAAACTCCATTTTTTCCGAACGAAATCCTTCCATCGATCTTACCCCCAATCAACTATCCTAAGATTCTTGCCAAATACTCTGATGAGATTAACGTGAACGACGAAATCTTAAAGTACTATGTTGAAGAGATTGTGCCTAAAGTCAGTTGCAAAGAAGGAGATCAGTTAGAGAATATAGGGTCGGTGTCCACTTGCGACATTGAATGTCTACAAGCAATCTCTCGTCGTGTGCACTTTGGTAAGTTTGTAGCCGAAGCCAAGTTCCAGCAGGACAAAGAGACATACATACAGTTGATCAAAAATAGAGATGCTGACGGAATCGAAAAATCAATTACTAATGTTGCGGTGGAGGAAATAATCTTGAAAAGATTGATAGAAAAGGGTAAAAGCTACGGTACAGACCCAAGTCTCAAATACTCCCAAAACCCACAATCGAAAATCGACCCAAATGTGATTGCAAAGTTGTACAAGGAGTGGATGATCCCTTTGACTAAGAAAGTCGAGGTGGAATATTTATTGCGTAGGTTAGAAGACGATTAGATAGAACGTACGCGCATGGAAACTAATACACTATTTACCTAATAATTCACTACTGTAAACAACCAGGAATAACCAGGAAGGGGATTTCCGTTTCAGTATGCGATAATAGAGATAAAGCACCTCGTGCGAGTAGATTAGTCTGCCGCGGCTTATCATAGTACGAGGTACCTCTCACACTACCACTTAGACACTACAAGTCCCACGTTTCTAGACACGCACATTTCTGTCCATCGTGAAGTGGACAGTTCTCGCTAGTGGATCTTCACCAAACAGGAAATTCCCATCGGAGACTCGAATTGAAGGATTGCAAATTATTTCAACTACTTAGCGTGACGAGAACCTAACGTACGACTTCGATTAAAGTAACGTCGTTTGAGCTTATACGTTGACGCTGGGTGAATTTTGCTTAATCAAGAAAACATACCATGTGGTCTAGCACTGGATTCACCTGTATAATGGTTTTTGGGTGCAAAACGTGGATACATCTATTGTGTTTCAATCTTATACTCCTTTGAGACATTATAGGTATACAAATGGCACACGTTTCTTGTTCTGAGTAACATGTGGTGAGAAACACGTCGAGTGGTATTTACCCATTATATAAACTAGAGCATTTTGCTCTTGTGTAGTTGTTTATAGATGGTCGATACTTTGATTCAACATCATTTTCAGCATTAGCATCCCCTGTGATTCTATAAGCTGGTCCTTGTAGATTCTTTGTACTGTTTGCTGTTGTTGTTGTTGCTAGAAGCTTCAAGTTAGTTTCGATTTGTTGTACATTCTTGCTAGTTTGCTTTACTTCAAATCATGTCTGTTGTTTTGGATTTATTTCCCACTGACGTAACCAAGTTACAGCTTGTCACGTCAGTATCGGTTGTTTTCGCTTTGGTTTTTGTTTCTGCTAAAATTAATAAAACTTTCCATGCAATTTTGGTATTTGTATGGGCATGTTTTATCAATCCAATTTTTCATAAAGCAAAGAAAACCGAGAGTAAATTGGTTAGTGATAAAAGTCATAAAAATGCAAATCAATTGTCATTGGAATTGTTTTACAAAAATCAGGCCCACATCTATGACAATACTAGAAAGTTTTTATTGAAAGGTAGATCTGAATGTTTGAGATTAGCAGTCAACCATTTGTCGAAAAAATCAGACTTGGTTTGGGTTGACATCGGTGGTGGAACAGGTTCCAACATTGAGTATATGGATAAAATCATCTCTATTTCTAAGAAATTTAGAGCTGTTTATTTGGTAGATTTATCTCCATCTTTATGTGAAGTTGCTTCACAAAAGTTTGCAGAAAGAGGTTGGACTAATGTCCATGTTGTTGTTGCTGATGCTTGTGATTTCACCATTAACGATTCGTCAGCAGACTTGATCACCTATTCCTATTCTTTATCTATGATTCCAACTTTCAATGCAGCCGTCGATCATTCTGTCGATTTGTTAGATAAACAGGGTGTCATTGCTGCTGTCGATTTCGGAATTCAAAATTCGGATACTTCAATGGGTAGAATTAACACCTTGGGTGGTCTTATTGGTAGAAATTACCCTTGGGTTCTTCGCAACTTTTGGAGAATCTGGTTTGAAGCCGATAAAGTCTTTTTGGATTCATCTAGAAGAAACTATTTGGAATACAAATATGGTACTTTGAAGTCGTTAAATTGTTACAACAATGCCTTGGGAAAGATTCCATATTATATTTGGATTGGTTGTGACAAGTCGAGATCTTCTCAAATTTTACACAGAGTTAATTGTTTGGCAACTGAGTCTCCTTATTTAGCTCCAGCTGATGCTAAACCAACCGGTCCAATTTCTAAAGGGCATGAAGCAGCAATGGTTAATTTGCAAAAAAATTTACCATTTCCTTCACTTTATTATCAAAAGCAAGTAAGTCGTGTTTATTATGATGAATTAAACCCATTGTTTGACCAGTTTGGTGATCAATATATTTATGCCTTTACCTGGGAAGATCCTCGTGAAGATAACAATATATTACAATTCAACAGCGATGACACAGTTTTGGCTATTACCTCTGCCGGTGATAACATTTTGCATTATGCTTCTTTACCAAACCCTCCAAAAAGAATCCATGCAGTTGATTTGAACCCAGCCCAAAATCACTTGTTGGAATTGAAATTGGCGTGTTTTAGATCGTTGTCTCATGATCAAATATGGTCAATCTTTGGTGAAGGAAAAATTGCTAACTTTACTGACTTATTGATAGATAAGTTATCTGTACATATGTCGTCACAAGCGTTCCAGTATTGGATGAAAAAAGGTGATCAAACATTCGATCCAAAAGGAAAGGGTCTTTACGATACTGGTTTTTCAAGATGGGGACTTAGATTGGGAAGATGGACTTTCCAAGCCTTTGGCGTCACCAAGTATGTCGAACAGTTGTGCAACTGTACTACAATGCAACAACAATTAAAGATCTGGAATGAAAATATTAAAAATGCATTATTCAATCCAGTCGTTGCTACGTTATTAGTTGGAAACCCAATCTTTTTGTGGAAAGCCTTGGGGGTTCCTCCAAACCAAGCCAAAATGATGGGAAATTCCGTATTCAAGTATGTGGTTGATACATTGAATCCAGTTTTAAGCAGATCATTAATCTCAAAAGATAATTACTTTTACTACCTCTGTTTAATGGGAAAATACGCTTATAACAACTGTCCCGAATATTTGACTGTCAAAGGTTTTAACAGATTAAGTTCCAAGGGTGATAATTCACCAATTGATAATATTAGAATCCATACTGATACCTTGAATGATGTTTTCGACAGATTAAGCGAAAAGTCTTTAACCATCGCCATCATTATGGACCATATGGATTGGTTTGATCCAAACGGAAAAGATGCAATTAATGAAATCACTGCTTTGAAAAATTGTTTAGCTCCTGGTGGAAGAGTTATGTTGAGATCAGCATCAACTCATCCATGGTATATCAAGACTTTTGAGTCGTTAGGTTTCGTTTGTAAACCAGCTGGAATTAGAGTTTCTGGGGAAACAATCGATAGAATCAACATGTATGCTTCTACCTGGGTCTGTACCAAAGAAGGAGGCTCAGATCCTCGTCCACAACCACAAGCAACTGGACGTAGAAGAATGAGTAGTTTAAGAATTTAGATCCACCATGTTTAATACAATTTTGATATAACGAACCATGGAATTCATTTCGTGTAGGAGACAGTAGCTCTTGCTAACTACATTCAAAGGAAATATGCTAGTAAGTTGAACTTCTAGCGTATAATTTGCTACTTAAGTGAACAAATAAGCGATCTGTGGAACCCCGGATAAACTGTACTAATAATGTCAAGTATTCTATTCTGCGGAAAAATGTCAATTTGTCCTTTGTCGCACCAATTCATTAGTACTACAAATTCTAATTTTCTGGGTGGCTGCAAAAAAGTTTGCAACCAATTATTTTATGAATGAAAGGTTTATCTTCGTTTTCCGTAATGCCTACATACACGACACAATATCCGCTGATAGTTACTGAGACTTTACTGGAATGAAGAATGCTTTCCCATTTCCAACTGGTATGCAAGTACCATTACAAACGAATACAAATTGCCCCTGTTTCGGGAGATTATCAGACAAATTCTTAGTGCAGAAAATATGTGGCATTTGCTCCAAATAAACAATACTTTTTAGTACCATATTTATTTTAAATCATTTTTTCGTTCAGCCATATTTTTATTTACGCCAAGTTTTAAAGCTAATTACAGTTTTGTGTTGAAGGGTTCCTCGTTATCTTTTCTTGGAGGAGGAGCTTTACGTTCCGGTTTTGTAATCCCAACTTGGATAGCTTTCAATTGATTGATTTTTTCCAACCATTGTTTAAGTAAAGGATATTCACCGGTATCGATGTTCAATCTCTCAAGACCATTGGCCCAGCATACGAGAGCAAAGTCAGCAGGCGAGTAGTGGTTACCAACCAAAAATAATCCGTTTTCCTTGTTTCTTTCCAAGTATTTTTCAAAAACACCGTAAATTCTCTTTGTTTCATTCTTGTACCGGTTTTTGGCATACTCAATATCCTCACTGGCATAGAATGTAAACCAATTTGCTTGACCCTGAATAGGGCCATTTTCAGCTACCTGGAAAATCAAGATTTCTTGCTGTAACCAGTACTCTTTGGTTCCAGGTTCGTAAGACCATAAACGCTTCTTGTCGTACGTGTCAGCAAGATACTGTAAAATGGCCCCAGTTTGACTGATCGTAATTCCTGTGGAGTTATCGACCAAAGCGGGAATTCTTCCGTTAGGGTTGATTTTGAGGAACCAGTCCAGCTTCTGTTCACCCTTGATAATATTAACCAATTTGAGCTCGTAAGACAAACCAAGTGCCTCCAAGTATGCGGAAACTTTCCACCCGTTAGGTGTTCCCCAGGTATATAACTCTAAAGACATTTCGCAACCTACAGTAAATATGTACTCTTCAAGACGATAAACTATTACAATGGTGACGGCTCTTACAACTTGCAGGTCAATTGGATTTATTTATAATCAATTGCACCCCTCGTTGATTACAAATGATGTTTACATCCCTGTCAGTTTATGGCATATTATGCCTCGAAAGGGTATTTTTTCACCGGCCGGTTTCCCTCAAAGGGTACAGATTAGTAATTGCTTATGTTGCATTTGGTGGGCCCATTTCTACCACCTCTCGGCGGTACTATTGCCATATCGCAGTATACTATGGTTGTGCCAGTAGACCTGAACCAGGAGTTCTTGTAGTGAAAAAACGCGGCTAAGAATAAATTACCATATTAGTAATCGCCTCTGATTTATAGTAAAAGTCTACAATTGTTTAGCACATTTGGAATATTACGAACACAATGACACAGTCTTTTGAAATTGTATTTGCTGTTCCATTGGAATGTCAATCATGTGTTGATTCGGTTTCGTCTCAATTGCAGAAATTACCTGGCCTTGAACATTTCGAGGTTGATCTTGAAAAGAACCTTGTCGTTACCAAAGGTGCTGTGCCACCAAGTGATATTGTGCGCTCCATTCAGGAAACTGGAAAGGATGCTGTCATCAGAGGTACCGGCAAACCCAACTCTGCTGCTGTTTGTATCTTAGAATCTTTCGACAAGCATGACATTAAACAGCCAGTTAAAGGTTTGGCCAGAATCGTCAGTGTCGCCCCAGAGAAGATATTTGTTGACTTGACCGTTAACGGTTTGCCTAAGGGAACATACTACCCATCAATTCGTAACTCTGGTAATTTGTCCAGTGGTGCATTATCTACTGGTGACATGTTTTACAAATTAGACCCTGTAGAGGTAGACACTCCTGCCAATACCTCAACAACAATCAATTCGTTGGGTGCATCGATTGTTGACCATTCGGATGAATTGTACTCTGGCCATGCGTTCTTACCAGCCAACTTGGGCATTTCTAGCCTTATTGGTAGATCAATGGTGCTCTCCAGTTTGGAAGACAAAGTCTTACCAAACTCGTTGTGCGGAGTTATTGCTCGTTCCGCTGGTGCTTGGGAAAATGATAAACAAGTCTGTAGCTGTACTGGTAAAACAGTCTGGCAGGAACGTTCTGACGCAATTGCCAAAGGTATTTCTAATTAATGATAATGAATATGACAGATAATTACACATGTAGTGATGTTTTAGGTGATTTTTATCTTCTTTGCAATAGGATCTTTGCTTGGGATCGGCGACATCCGTTGCAACTATACTCTACCAGTCTCAGGTTCTTGTCGAGCAAGAAGTAATTATACATTATGTAACTACGGTAAAAAAATTACATTTCGTTATTTTAGAAGGAGTCACAAGCTTGTTTTCTAGAATGAACCATTTCGCTCTACAACACCTTCACACTAAACAGAACTCAGCTACAAAAAGCAACTCTTGCTTTTCATCTGTGTCAACGTTGTTGTCGAAATCCTCTAGGCCATGTCGCATTTTTCGACATAATCACGTGATCTCGGGACATCGATTTATTATAATAAATTATCACTAAAGAGCCAACAGGGTTAAAAGCAACGAAGTTTTCCAACGGTTCATACTGAGACAACAGACGAAGATAGTCATCAGCCTTATAGTATTGTGAAATTTACAGGCAATTCAAGCTTAAAATTCGATGGCGACGTACTCAGAATCGAAATTGCACATCTATGATCTAATCGGAGATCAACTAGATCAGTTGAAAGCAACCAAAGTATTGAAGCTTATAAATTTCAATAATGGTTCTGTTTCTAAGCAACTTTTGAGTGAGGTGTTTGAATGTATCCATGAGTTTGTATGTTCCTTCGATCCGCCCCTCACTATCGAGAAGATATCTCTCGCCAATAATCAAATTACCGACATCCCAGACAACATTTCCATAATAGCAAATGACGTGAGGTATTTGGATTTTCACAGAAATAGTTTGACAGGGCTACCTTTGACATTACTGGACTTTGAAAACCTAGAAATATTGGACTTAACATCAAATAAACTATGGGACTTTCCTGCTAGTATAATTGGAAATCTTACCAATTTGAAGGTCCTTTCCTTGAAAGAGAACAAATTGAAATACCTACCGCTGATACTTGGGGAACTTCCTTTTTTAAACTTTATAGATGTTGCCGATAATCCCTTAGTTTTACCATCTCAAGATTTAGTTAAAAGTTTTCAAAAATCTTACTCGGACGATTCGTGGGTGGTGGAATTGAAGCAGTATTTGGTAGCGAACAAATCCGTACTTGATCAAAAAATTTCCGAACTCAAAGAATTAAAGCTGTTGAAGCGTCAGGAACAAACACAACCACCTCAACAAGATGAAACTCATTCCACAGAACCAATGGTAACAAGGTCTATGAGTACATCGGACACTCGTTCTTCAAGAGCTTTAAGAAGAATGGGATTGATAATCAAGAAAGATAGATCGAATAATACCAGCGAAGCTTCGGATGAACTAGAGTCTTCTAACAACTCCATGATGAATTCCTCAGAAATTGCACCTACAACCGCAGATGGCTCGTCCTCGTTAGATTACAGTCAATTTATCCCTGACATTGACACACCTCCTCCTGTGTCAATGTCTATTTCTAATTTACAAGCATCATCTCCCATCCAACAACCTCTCATCCAGCCACCAATAATTTTGCAACCGAAAACCACCACAGCATCCACAAATATTAGACCCACGAGACCAAATTCTAGATCTCGATCGAATACATTGAAAGAGATTGACAATATTCTACAGAAAAATGAGGTTGATACTGAAAATAAATCTGGGGCTTATTTTCGAAGATTATCCACATTGCAAGAACTTCCTAGTGATGAGCCATCTTCAACTGGCCCAAATTCAAGTTCCTCTAGTACGGTACCATCTACATCACGATCTGAGTCGAGAAATGGTGGGCTTAACCCGTCCTTGCACCACCCAGAAGCTGACGTACAGAAGTCAGCTCAGTCACAAATTAAAGCAGATGAGCCATTGAGTTCAAAACTGACTCCCAATCTCAATCGAATATTACCTCTTGATTCACCAACAAAGTCTCATTTTAGAAAGTCGAATTCAACAGCAATTATAAAAGTATCGAGAAAGATTTTATTTTCATTCAGTGAATTACATTCTTCGGTTAGACGGTTCTCTGGATTTTGCACTGATAAGAAGGTAAGTTACAAAATGGTTTCATATTTATATACCACTAAAGCTAATGTCGATACATTGGTGGAAAACTTAGAAATGATGGAAGAATCAGACAACAATTTGCATCAAATTGTTGGGTGTTTACACACATGTATCACATCGTTCAAAGCAATGATGGCATTACTTAGTGAGAATCTCTCGGTGTTTGTGGCAAATATCGATGTGTGTTTTATTCGAATGTTGTTCTTGACGATATATGGGTCTATGAATGAATTATTGAATGCCTATAGAATCTTGAATCTGAGCTCGAAACCACCTCAGCTCAATATTCCCATGGTATCACAAAACGACAATAAACCCAAGCTTTCTGTTAACACTGGTGAAATTCACGAAACCGAAGAAGTTGATGAGAACTTGTACAGAGCCATTGATATCGCCACGTCGAATGCACAGGTTGTATTCAGTGAGTTGACAAAAGCAATTGCCAATAGTGCCATTGCTAGTGCCAGTAATAATAGCTCTACCGTAATCAGTCAATCAGTTGCTAAGCAAGTGAAGGAATTGACAGGGATTTGTATGACATCAATGGACATTACGAAGAGACTAAAAACAAAATTGATCACCATTCGAAACAATCCTTCGACTCAAACCAAACGAGGGTTCTGGGACGATGTCAATTTGTTTCTCAAAACTATTATCCAAACGTTTCAATCGGTTAAAGGGATTATGCAAGACTTGCCAATTTTGAACGAAATTAGAGGCTCAATGTCAAACTTGACGAAAAATACCAAGGACTTGACTCTCTTATTGGAAGCATCATCCTACAAATCAATGGCCTCAGAGTCGTCATCATCGTCTACAAATGCAAACACTGGCCATGGTCCAGTGACTGTTCCCAGCTTATCAAATATTTTCACCCCAATAGCAGCTCATCCAGGCATGCAAATGCATTCACAATCACAAGTCAATTTATCGCAAATGAATAATATTCAACCTCCACCAGTCAGAACCCCGTTAGTGGCTACACTCGGACCCGCAGCACAGGCGATTTTACCAATGACTAACTCCGAATCCGGTCAATCTATGCCGACATTCACCAGTCCTCTTGCAAGTCCAGGGTTAGGCAATGGTCCTGCAACCGCACCTGTAACCACTCTGGGACAATTTTTCGCTAAAACTGGTATGAATCCATTCGATGGTCTCATAATGGCCGAAGATGAAAAGACCACTAACTAAATGGCTTGCTACATACTTGTTTTCTTCAGTGAAATCGATACTTGATAAAACTGTATAATGACAATCTCATTGCGACTTGGGCTACTGATGAATCCCCGGGGCGTATCTTTTATTTGACTGATAATTGCCTTTCAATCCACAAACAACCTACATATTCTTATATACGACAACCATAACTACAATTATTGCATACACCATAAATATATACATTTCATACAACATTGCCGTGGGACCATCTACTGCACAAAACTTCCATTCTGGGATTTATGCTTGAATTACAATTGTATCACATTTGACACGACGTGGAGATTTCCGGGGTGAGGCTCGGAACGGCGATGACTCTGAGTTCACCGTTGGAGATTGACTCTGCATGCCGCCGATGGGGTCGGGTTTTCTGCAGGAAGCCGAAACTTTTCAAGATTTAAACCAAATCAAAGAACGGGAAAAAACCTACTGAAAATCGTACATACTGTTGCTGTTATAGTGAGATATGACTATTGAATTAGAAGAACCCCCACTTACTCAAGACAACACCCAGGTTCTCAAGGATTTGCTCGGGGGAACCATGGGGGGGATCGCCCAAGTTTTGGTTGGTCAGCCATTTGATACCGTCAAGGTTCGGTTACAGTCTGCTCCTGAAGGTACTTACAGCGGTGCTGGTGATGTTATTAAGCGGTTGTTGGCCAATGAAGGTCCTCGGGGTTTCTACAAGGGTACTTTGACCCCATTGATTGGGGTTGGTGCCTGTGTATCGGTGCAATTCTCCGTCAACGAGTACATGAAACGGTTTTATGATTCTAAATCTGATGGTAAGCCTTTATCTCTAGTCCAGTATTTCAATTGTGGGGCAGCAGCTGGTTTTGCGAATGGGTTTTTGGCTTCTCCTATCGAACATATTAGAATTAGATTACAAACACAGACTGGGAACCAAAAGTTGTTTAATGGTCCTATAGACTGTGCAAAGAAAGTTTACCAAGCAAGTGGAATTACTGGTATTTACAAAGGTTTATTGCCAACATTATTCAGAGAAAGTGTGGGTTTGGGTATCTATTTTGCTACTTATGAGGCTTTGGTGGGTAGAGAAATCAAGACTACTAATATCGCCAGAAATGATATTCCTGCTTGGAAATTATGTTTGTTTGGTGGTTTATCTGGTTATGCATTATGGATTGGTATTTATCCTGTCGATGTTATCAAATCCAAGTTGCAAACTGATAATATCAAAACTCCTCAATATAGAGGAAGTATTGATGTGTTCAAGGATGTGCTTGCAAAGAACGGTATAAAAGGTTTCTACAAGGGTTTTGTCCCAACAATCTTGAGAGCTGCTCCAGCTAACGGTGCTACTTTCGCTGTTTTCGAAGTTACTATGAGAATGTTAAGTTGATTTACGTGGTTAGTTTGCCCATTTATTATCCTGATAATGTATAGAAGCAAAGGTTTGTCGGTATCTAAATTTCATAGACTATGCATCAATAAACGATTAAAATGGTGAAGATGTATGCAGAAAATATTGCAACTATGCTATGGTATCCCTCTTTATCACATTGTGATCCAATTCTGGATGTAACGAAAAATCAGATGTGTGAGCAATATTATTATACTGTGTATCGTCGCTCTCAAGTTCATGATCAGAAAAATCATCTGGTTTCAACACTTTAATAAACTCGACGTAATCAGTTATGTACTCCCCAAATTCGTAGTAATCAGAACCTAACAATTCAAGACGTTCATAATCATTGACGTATTCTTGAGTTTCGTGAAGTTTATGTTCCAAATCCGCCTGTGACTCAATCTCGGTATTGTTTTGGGTCTCATTTTCTCTGACCCTTTTGTTGAATGTTTTATCTATTCGCAAGTGCAATCCAGGTATGCAATCTATCACGTATAATAAAACACAACTCAAGAAGAAAACATATACAGCTGTGACAACACATCCCAAGACTTGATAGCCCAATTGGATCCAATGATGAGAAACCCACCCACCTTGTGATCCGTACTCCTTGTTCGCAAATAGTCCAGTTAGTAAACAACCGATAATACCTGCAATTCCATGAATAGCAAATATGTCCAATGCATCATCGATTCCCAAAAAATATTTTAAAGCAGTCGAAATGTTGCAGATAATCGCTCCAACCACCCCAAATACAATAGCTTTCCAAAACTCAGTTGGTGATGATACAAACCCACCACCAGGTGTAAATACCACTAGTCCAACAATTATGCCTGATGAAAACGATATCATGGACAATTTTCTCTTTTCGAATACGCTCTGGCTGTTCATTTTATTCTTGCGTATGTTTCTGGAAGAACGTGAGAGCACTGCTGTTAACTTATGAACCTCGAACATCTTATTCTCGGATGCATTTTCCAACGGTACTGCGGAAAAGTAGTAATCGAATGCCATCCAAACAGCTCCACTGGAACACGCACTTAAAACAACATTAGCAAAAATGTATAATGAGGCAGTGGAGAACTTATAGTCACATCCACTAACAAAACCACACCAACCACATGCAATAAGGAATGTCCCAATTACGATGTATCCTGTGTTTGAGTTACGATAATCAATAAGAATTTTTGGGTTTCTGTGTCCAAGGCTGTACGAATACGCTAATGCCGTGAATCCACTTACTATATGGATACAAGTCCCTCCAGCAAAATCGACAACCGGTAGCTTGTTCAATTCCACTGATAGCCAACCATTTTTATTCCAAAACCAGTACGTAACTGGGTTATAGATAATGCAAGACCAGAGCACGAGAAATACTAGCATGGGTAAAATTCTCCCTCTCTCAGCAATACATGGAAATGTCAATGAGGCACAAACAACTTTGAACAACCCCGTGAATAAAAAATGACTCAATGCTAAAATGTCACCTCTTGGAGTAGAATAAACCAGAAGGGTTTCGGTTCGCAAATGACGCAAAACGGTGAAGCCAAGGTTACCAATAAATCGGTTGGACGATGTAGAATAGCATAGTGAATAACCCCAAATAAACCAATCTAAAAACACTATTGGAAATAATAGTACGGGTAAAGCCAACATTGTCAACGATGATCGTCGCTGACTAAGTCCAGAATAGAAGAATGATGTTCCTATGATCACGAACGGTAAAACGCAAGTACATACAAGCATGTAAAGCGAATTCACAGCTATATCCAGATTTAATTCCTCCACTGACATATTTTTTGCATTTCTGAGAGGCAAAAGCCTTGATTCACTGTCAAACTTTTCTGGTTGTACTCAGCGTCTTTTATCAAAGACTTTTCATGTCATTCTGTGCTATCAGGATATCATATCTTTAAGTCCTGTACATAGTACGTCACTTGTACGCACGTCAGATTTTTTGATCTCTGAAATTATTTTGCAGCCGTTCGTCTCGATGCCAACAGAATTTTGTAAAGCATTTACGACAAACTGTTGGTACTGTAAAATTGTGATTTTTATAATGCTTGTTCCATCCAAGTTCAACTCTATCAAATTCACGCTTTAGAATCGCACAATGTATGCAGATAGTATAATACGTTGAATTTTTGAACGTTGCCATGTTGTAACCATTCGTTACCATGCCTTGTACCTGCTCTTTTGTGTAGCTCAATTGGAATGTGGATGTGTTTGATGGGAAGCTGTGATTAACATTCCTCTGATATATTATTAGTGGCGGTAAATATCGCTGATATGAATTGTCCATTGTATTCATTGATTGTTTTAGAATACTAGGGTAATCTTCGGTCAAGTTGCAACCTAAAAATAACGGTTGACCATTCAGATTTAGTAGTTGTAGTTGCTTCAGTGTAGGTGTATATGGATATGTTGATCTTGAGGAACCGTTGAGGTGGAATGAGGGTAACCTTAACGTGGAGTTCGAGTTGTGAAATCTTTCTGCCGATTTCGTCAATGAGGAACCATTAGGAAAATTATTTACATCTGAAGACATATCGTACGAGAGGATCAAGTCAATCGGTCGTTGTGGAATTATGAATGAATAAAATGGAATATTTTGTCCATCATCCCCTCCGTCAACAAAGTATAAATTGGGTTTCTTACTCAAGTTTCTCCCCTTCCAGGCAGATATATTCAATCCGTAAAATGGGTTTGGTGAGTAAATAGCGTATTGGGGGTGAGGATAATTTGGTTGGATAGGATTCACAAGTGTCAACCCAAAGGCATTGAAAATTGTTTCTAATGCTGATGATGTTCCTAATTTAAAGTCAATGAGAATATCAAAGATCCTGGCTATTACTTGATTGAATAACGAGGACGAAGTCGCAGTAACGAAACCAACATTGTCAAATCCTGAATAGCAAACAGATCGATTTCTAGTTGAATCCCACTTTATTGGAAACCCTGCAAAAAGAGGAGTTCCTAAAAACTTGACTGGAACAAATGAATGAAGGTATGAATCCCAAGATCCAAATTCGAAAGGTGTTATTTCAAATATATGCGAATTACCACTTGTCTCAGTCACTTGTAAATCTCGCTCAATTGTACACACAATTGGGAATGGTTGTTGAAATGTTCGAAAACTATACAATTCAGTACATGAGCTCAACGTTATGCCTGGATTGTTTACTGTTCGGAATAAATTTTTTGATAGAGCTCTTCCCCAGTAATCAGTCAACGAAACTGGAAACCCCTTTGCTTTCTTTTTGAGCACATCAAGATGGATTTCGTTATAGAAGCGAAAGATCTGGAAAGCAGTAGCTTTTTCTTTGTGCAAAGTTGAGTTTCTAACCACAAATATATTTTTGATCGTTTTAAAGATAGTAGTGTCGAGATTCATGGAAGAACTATGCTGATGGACTTGTACGCCTAGGAATTTGAGAAACAGACTCAACAAGCTAGGTTTAACTTTCACATCTATTTCACTTGTAGATTTGTTATATCGAGGTAGCAATCCACTTGGTTCAAAATTGGGAATTCCTTGTAATAACTGAGTTTGAAGAGACCAAGTTTCATTATTATCAATTATAGTATGTACTGGTTTGAAATCGTTAACCAAATTGCTCATTACCAACCAAGATCCTCCTGATATTCCGGCGATATACGTAATTGACTGCAAAAGTCCTCCCAAGTAACCACTATTCGGAGTCCGATCATCAAACGCTTGTAAAACACCAGCACCAGTTAACATCGAACGATAACCCCCGCCTGAGAATACCAACGCTATTCGGATAGCATCATGCTTGTTATATAGAAAATTGTGATAGTCAAACCCAGGAATTTGGATGGCTGCAAAAGAATTATAAAGATTGGAATCTGTCAATAAATTTCTATTGGCTATATAGTTGGTTTCCAATGGGCACAACTGCTGTTGTTAGTATTAGTAGTGGATTACAATACTGCGAACAACATACGCTGTCAGCATTTCTAATTAAATTTGCTGTTGGACATTTGGTTTCAAATGGAGAATAATTATTGTATGGAGTCGAGTAATTTGAAGATCTAGGATTTGAGTTAGCAGAACGTTCAATATAATCAGCTGCCCAACCGAAATCCAATCCAAGCACCACTAATAGCCACACCAACATTGCCTCTGAAGTGTATTTCAAAATGAGCGCTTAGAACTACAGTGCGATTTTTAAATATATCAAATTTTATACATTGATCTATAGATATCATAGAAATAACTAATTAACTACAAAACACAAAACACGTAAAATATTTGTTGATTCAAATTAAAGGTTAATTTTTTTCAAAAAAACTAACATTTTTCATGCTTAGAAATCTTCGTCAGAAGAAACATAATCATCACCCATTTCCTTCTTCTTCTTCATTCTTTCCTTCTTCTTCTTTCTTAATTCGGCAGATGACAACTTCTTCTTCTTCTTGACAGCAGCAATCTTGTTACCCATGGCATCGAATTTGTCTTCTTCATCACCATCCTTGGATTCTAATCTTGGACCAGAACCTTGACCTTGGACCCAGTTGTGACCAGATGGAGTCATCTTACCGTCAAGGACGGCCCAGACTTCTTCAGTAAGATCTTTGGTGAATTCGGCAGAGTGGGTAATGATAACAATACCACCTTCGAAAGTCTTCAAAGCCTTAGATAAAGCACCTAAGGAATCTCTATCCAAATAGTTGGTTGGTTCATCCAACACAATCAAGTGAGGTCTTTGCCAGGTACAAGCAGCCAAGACTAACTTAACCTTTTGACCACCGGACAAACCCTTGATTCTAGAGTGGGAAACTAATTCTGGGTCTAAACCTAACATAGCACAGTGTTCTTCAATTTCCTTTCTAGTCAATGGTCTGAATTGACCGGAAGCTAAAGCTTCCTTCATATCAACTTCAGCAACCATCTTGGCGTGAGTTTCCATCAATTCACCTCTTGGTAACCAAGTGTTATCAACAGACATCATTGGAACCCATCTTTCAGATTTCATACCAACGTTGTCACCTAATAACCAAGAAATTTCATACTCGTAAGAGTTCTTGAACTTTCTTCTGGCGTGAATACCAGCAATTCTTCTTGGAGTACCTTCGATCTTGAAGATCTTGTTCATGTTTTCTTCATCCTTTTCGGTAACTTGTCTGTTAGCTCTATCCATGGTTTCTCTATCTTCACCAGTTTGGAATCTCCATTGGATATATTCAGATGGAGTTTTGTCTAAGTGGTTATCAATGTGAGCGAAAGCATGTTGTTTAATGTAAGCGATACGACAGTTTTCGTGGACGTAAACTTCACCAGAAGTTGGTAATAATTCACCGGTCAAAACGTTAATTAAGGTAGATTTACCAGCACCATTTGGACCAATAACGGCAATTCTGGAAGACAAAGAACATTGGAAGTTAATGTCACTAATTTGTGGTTTAGCAGTACCTGGGTATTGGAAGGACATGTTGGAGACCTTAACAATAGCTTTTTGTTTGGTCTTAACACCTTCTAAGAAACCTGGGGCTGGGAATTGGAATTCCAAGTCAGAGGCACCTAATTCGTAGTAAGATTGAGCAGATGGACATTGTTTAACGAATTCAGATAAGTTACCCTTGTATTTTCTCAATTTGAAACCTTCGTAGTGGATAATGTATTCACAAACCTTGTCCAAGAAACCGGAATCGTGGGAAACAATAATGGAGGTAATACCACAGGTTTCCAAGTAGTTGACTAACCAAGCAACATTGACGGTATCCAAATGGTTAGTTGGTTCATCCAATAACAAGATATCAGCGTTCTTCAAGACAGCTCTGGCTAAAGCCAATTTCATCTTCCAACCACCAGACAAGGATTGAATTGGCATGTTGATCATTTCATCGGAGAAACCGAATTCAGTCAATTTAGCAACAACATCTTCCTTGGTTAAAGAAACAAGAGCATCTTCAATGACGAATTGCCAGACAGAAGTGTCAGCGTGAGTACCATCGATATCGTGTTCGACGTAGACGGTTCTACATTCTTCTGGAGATGGGAAGTTTTCAACTTGACCGTTGGCAATGGCTCTCATCAAAGTAGATTTACCAGCACCGTTTGGACCACATAAACCGTATCTTCTGTTTCTCTTCAATCTGAATTGAGTGTTTCTTAACAAGATCTTAGCACCGTAAGCTAAAGAGAACTCACAGTTACATAAGTCTTCACCTTCATCTTCTTCATCATCGAATTGAGGTGGTTGAGGAATGTTGTCAACAGCGTTCTTTCTGAATTCTTCAACAATTTCCTTAGCTTCTTTTTCGTGTAAGAAGATAGTGGCGAAAGGAGCCAACAAAGATAACCAGGAGTTTTGGTCAATGTCTCTTTCATCGATCAAATCACCGGCAATAGCAGCCATATAGTTCTTGGCAATATCGAATCTGCTAGCAATGTTCTTGTCCTTTACCAATTTGTTCAATTCACCTAAGGTGACGGAGACATCACCAGCAGTGGAAATTTCTGGTAAAGCGTCATTTTCACCAACGGAACCAACTCTTCTTAAAGTGTTTAAAGCTCTTTGAGTAACACCTCTGGCTTCTGGGTCAGCAATGGTGTTGAAGTTAGCTTTCAAAGCTGGTAACAATTTGGACAAGAAAGGAGCAATAACTTGTGGATCATCGACTAATTTACACATGTTATCAACAATGACAGCGGATTTACGCTTGATGGCAGTGTCTCTTTCGGCTAAACCTCTAGACAATAATGGAGCCATGATGGACAAAGTAGCCATGGTAACTTCGGAAACGAAGGTGGTAGCACCCAAGATGTGGACAGTTTCTGGAACTTTGTTTGGGTCGGCAATACAGTTGATCAATTCTGGAATGAATTTTTCAATATCCTTGTTGTCGACAGTTTCAGTGGCTTTAGTCATGGTTCTTAAAGCAGCTTCTTTAACTTCCTTCTTGGTATCCCAGATAGCTTCAGATAAGACTGGGACTAATTCAGGCATTCTTAAAGCAATTTGGCTTCTGGCAGAGTCAACTAAATCGAAGATGGCAGCTAAGATAGCAACCTTTTCAGTCCATTTATTAGAAGAGTGCAAGTTTTCCAAGATGTCTGGTAAGAGGGCTTTAACAGCGGATGGAGTGATAGCTTGAGCAATGGCTTTCAAAGCTTCAGTGGCAGCTTGTTGGACATCCTTGTTCTTGTTACCGGCTTGAGTAGCAACATCCTTAGCTAAAGCAACAACATATGGTTCAACAGATGGAGCTAAACCAGATGGGGAAGCAATGTGGGTGTAAGCATTCAAAGCAGAGATAGCAACATTAGCATCCTTGGAGTTCAAAGCAACTTTGAAGTCCTTGAAAAATTCTTCTGGAACATCGTGCTCAACAATTGAAGAGTTCAAAAATGAAGCAACATTAGCAGCAGATTCATTCTTATTTTCACTAACTTCAAGCTTACTTAATAATTCAGAAAGTACTTCACTTGAGTACTTACTTTCACTAGCAGCAGACATCCTGGTAATGTTAACTAAAAGAATAAGTAAAACAAGAAAAAATTTTTGTAGTGGGAACTTCACCTAATTTAAAGTGAAAATTTTTTTCCTTCATCTATCTCTTCGCATAAAGAAAAAATTCATGCGGCGTACTATTTTTACCAAATTTGATTAAGGATCTATAAGTTACCCGGTGTTTTATACCACCCAATAGTTCCAATTGTGAATGATATCATTGCAAAAGTTGGTATTCGTCGTTGTGGGGTATACTTTTCATGACCACTGTCGTTGATTTCGTATGTGCGTGGTCAATTGGGCCATTTCATGTAGTGGTCATCACGTGTAACCACTTTCATCTTGTTGGCACCTTTGGCACATTGTGGGAAGCGTTGGCTGCAACAGCAGCTGATCTGGCATGGCACAAAACGGTCAAAAGAAATAGGCACGAATGATATACATTGTTGTATCTATGGTATTCAAGAACCTATTACTACTACAGTTCTATGGCAATGTGTCATATTGTCAAAGGGTCCACAGCACAATATGAGTGACGTGAGCCATCTCAATTTTTTTTAATGATGGATCAAGATGGGTGCTATGCATTGCCACTGTTAGTTTTGCTATGTAACTTCCATGCATCATCCTTTGCTTGTATGACCTTTGAAATTTGCCACCTATCAGATCGTTAGTAATTGCCCTGTATGCGATCCTATTGTGCATCATTACATCTAACAGTAGGAGCTTCAAAATATATTTGCAGCACACTTCTTGTCACGCTGTAGCACATCTTTCATCAGTAGAATGCATATATCATAGATCCATTGACCGACGTGAGACACAAGAGGTTAATTGACCTCAGTTCGATTTCAAACGTTTCTTCCATAAATACGTCATTCCTGAGCTGTCATGAAGTTACAACTTACAACATCTATTTGGAGAGCATATGATTCATTCAGCATGAAATGTATATATCTTGGGATTTAAGTGTAACCTGTTCAAGCATTGAGAAGCTGAAATGCTTTGGACATAAGCCTCCTGAATCTCAGATTTTGCAGCCAGTCCGAATTGAGCTCTCATGGTAGAAAAATGGGTGAGGAGTTTGCTTACATTACCCCAGTAGACACAGAAACCTTGAGGATTGTTTTCATATATGGACACACTTGTACTTTACGATAATCATTTTTTAGCATCTTCCTTGTTTTGTTCAGAATATGGGAACCTTTTTTTTTATTATTTTTTGAAACGAGAGGTTGACGAAGTCCCTTGAAACGAACGCACACTGCCAAAATTTGAATTTATTTTGGAATCAGAACTAAACAGACTATATACTACGGTGATTACATCATAGTGACCACAACGCCAATACTGGTATGTAGAATTGTAAGAAACTTGGTTCTGTTTTAACTCAACTTTTTTAAGTCAATCTTTGAAATAGTTGCACAATTTATAAAATTACCTTATTACATCACGCAATCAATATACTCATTTATAAACAATTCTACTTATTTATCGAGTTCACTATTTTCTGAGCTAGTACCGAAGATTTTATCGTTGAAAAAACTCTAACAACCCTTCTATATTTCATTTAATAATGCATAAATTGTTACCTTCCTCCCCAGATGGAACTAACTGGAATAGCGACTTTGTAGTATACCTATCTCTTTAACTCCGATTTGTTATAGAAAGCCCACCATGCATCATTTGTCTTAGAAAATGATATTTCCTTGTCCGTCTTGATCCCAGTATGGTTTTATAGTGTGTAATATTTTTTTCATATTTTTTGTAATTTTGTCGGGTATTCTTGGGCAGTACTGATTCAAAGGTTACTTAAATATAAAGTAGCCAAAGAGTTTACAGCATATCAATTGTCCGATATAGTGTAACGGCTAGCACGGTTCGCTTTCACCGAGCAAACCCGGGTTCGACTCCCGGTATCGGAATTTCTTTTTAAACCTTTTTACATAAACGTTATGGTTTCGATGCATAAGACGTCATCGCAACAATGGCCAACTTTTGCAAAGACACCGGTTTAATTATGTTAGACGTAAATCACACGACAAGTCACTTAAATCCAAAATTTTAAGTTGGTTGCAATCAAAGTCTCAACTTCCCAAAAATAGCATAAACACAACCAAAACACTTGCAGGGCTACCTGGACGGAAAGTATAGACTACGTAATGCACCTACGCCCCAAAACGTGATGCAGGGAAATAATTTCGCTAGAATGGTGTATTATCTATACCACGTGCATCGCCTACCAACAGCTTAGAGTTTGAGAGGTGGCACATAAACAATCATTGAGATGATGTAGCAGTAGAGTGAAAGGAGCAGTTATTAGAGCAAAAAGAATAATGGTAGCTCACAAATCGAAAATTTAATATATAAGTCACATCATTTTCCCCACAACTCGTCTGTAGGATTCGAATAATTGCTTTGGACATAAATACCAGCCGTATGTAAACCAGTGTCAATCATCGCAAGGCAAAAACTATATCTGTCGTATTTTTCCACTGCAGAATAAATTTAAAAATTTTCAGTACAGGTACTGACAGGCTAGTTGATCGGAGTCTTGGCTCAATTTCTAGTAGCTGGGTGTAGAAATTGATATGGTACGATGAAATTTGCGAAGCAATTAGAAAGAACTTTCAACGAACAGGATATTCCTGATGACTGGCTAGCTGCAGCGATTCAATACAAGGCGCTCAAGAAATGTATCAGTAATGTAGTTAGTGAGTTGAACTTCTTGGGTCTCGAGAAGAAGGACCTCAAGTTGTTGTTTGAGGATTCTAACTCAGACAAGGTGGTTGAAATAACTGAACACGACACCAACGCATCCAATCCACTCATTGCCGAGTATTCGTTATCGAAAACTAAAGGACAAGATCATATAGTTCCGATCTTGAAAATCAACTTGGATAACCAGAACTTGTCGGATGAACATCTACAAGAGTTGGGAGCACAATTGAAAGCAAAGCTTGAATCGTACATTTCCGATGACGATGACAACAAAGAGCATGTGCTAGAGATCAAAACAAATGGCGATGAAATGGTAATATCACCCTCGAGTTCTCGGGAGGGCACTCCATTGCCACAACCTGAGACCAACAAACAAGTGTATATTATGTTGAATTCTGATACCAAGTTCTTTCAAATGTTAAACGAGGAGTTGGACAATTTGGATAATTTGCGAATAAAAGAGGAAAGGAAGTTGATAGACGAAGTCCAAGACGTTTCACAAGAGATTTCCAAGTTGTCACTTTCAAAACGGGGTATGCTTAGTAAACAGGGTGATTTGTACAATTGGCGAAAGTTGTTTAGAATCTACTTGGACTCTGAAGTTTACTTCAAGTATAACGAAACGTCTAGCTCCAAGAGTGAGAAAAATGCCGAACAGATAGAGAAGAACTTGTCGCAGTTCATTGCTAACGTCAACAAATCAGGAATATTATCGAATTTCAAATCTAAAAAGTCAGTGGTAGCATTCAATGACTTTGTTGCCTTGAACTACCACTTGCTCAAAATTCTCCAATTCCAATATTTGAATTCCGAAGCGTTCAGGAAGATCCTCAAAAAGTTCGACAAGCAAACCAACCTAGGAATCAAGTATACTTTCCCCAAATTAATATCCACCGACCACATCTTTATAACGGGGACATCTATTGCCCAGTCAATATGTTGCATCATGCAAAACTCGATTGTCACGTTGGTGCCGCAACTCGAAGACTACACATGTCCCATTTGCATGAGCGTGGCCTACAAGCCCATAAAACTACAATGCAACCACACGTTTTGCGTGAGATGTTTGGTGATGATGAAGCAACAGAAGAAATCGGACTGTCCCATTTGTAGGAGCACCAACGCAGTGGTGAATGCTGACGGTGGGAACCTCGACGTGGAAACCATGGCATTGATGGAGACGTATTTCCCACTAGAAATCAAGGAGAAGCTCAAAGAAAGAGAAAAGGAAAAGTACAACCAGTTTGTAGCTGGTGGTGTCCTCAAATCCAACCAGAAGTGCCATGTATCCTAGAGAAGCCTACCAAACTACGACAGAATCGAAAAAGTCTACACAGAAAGCACGTAATTGCAACACACCTTTCAAGTTTACCATTTCCATTCACCCCAACCCGTCATGTCTGCTCTCTGCAACCAACAATAACCTTTCCTGCAACTTCATGCTCGCTCACGGTACATTCAGAAACGCAACACAACATGAACACACGATGTAGCAATAGACCAAGAAACACCATCGTCACAATGAAATACCTCCTCAAGCAAGTCCAACCCCACAACACACCAGATAACGGTTTCCGAGCGACGACTGGCAGATTTGTAAGGGTTCTCATTGTAGTCAACTCAATAGGGTGGCTTATTTAGTGAAAATTACCGTGTGCAAGTCGAGCATGCTTTTCGCGAAACAGACCACCAAGTAACCGTCAGAAAACACCGGTAGGACTTCACCAACTAGCGTGTGGTGTACTGCGACGTAGACCAAGCTGGTAGTTCCACCGAGTAGTATCGTTTATACGACCCAATTTCAAGTTCTGACCAAGTTGGTCGGCCCCATAGTTTTCATTATATACACTGTACGCAATCGCCTAGTAAACGGAAATTTGAACGAGACAAACAAAGTGGGCATATTCACCGCTGCTTTTGCGATATTTGATAGTTTTTGACGAATACCAGGATGACTGGAACCGACACTAACAAATACGACCGTCAATTGCGGTTGTGGGCATCTACGGGCCAATATAACCTAGAGAATAGCCACATTTGTCTAATCAACGGCACGGCCACTGGGTCGGAAATTCTCAAAAATATGGTGTTGCCGGGAATTGGCAAGTTCACGTTGATAGACGACGTGATCGTCGACAATTCGTGCTTGCTGGGGAACTTTTTCTTGAGCAAGTCGAACTTGGGCCAGCCTCGGGCAGAATCGATTTGTAACAAGCTAGTCGAGTTGAACAACGACGTGAAAGGACAGGCGCTTTGCCAGCCTATCGACAAGGTCATAGACAAGAACCCCCCGTCGTGGTGGGACCAATTCAATGTGGTCATTGTGTCCGACCACATCCCCAACTTGGCTGGTCTTATTGACCTCCTTTGGCAAAGACAAATACCACTTCTACTAGTAAACACGTTAGGGTACTATGGTTCGGTCAACTTGATTGCCAACGAGGTAACCGTCATTGAAACCCACGACCCGTTGAAACTATACGATTTACGTATCGACAAGCCGTGGGCCGAACTCCAACAATACGTAGACTCTATCGACCTCGACACCCTCGACGAAGTGGACCACGCTCATGTACCATACATTGTCATTTACATCAAGGCAATGAAGCACTGGAAGGATGACCACGACGGCTTGCCTCCTACATCACACACAGATAAAAAAGAGTTCAAGACGTACATTGAGGATATGGCTAATGACAAGTTCAAAGAAGAAAACTTTGCCGAGGCATTGAACACGATTCACAGGGCACTACAGTCGACACAAATTCCTCCATCAATCCACCATCTATTCCAGTCGTCCATTCTTGCTACCCTTTCCAGCAAAACACCCATCTTTTGGATATATGTTCAGGCGTTGAAGCAATTTGTAGAAATTAATGAAACATTGCCATTGTCAGGTAATTTACCAGATATGGTAAGCGACACTGCAGGATATATCAAGTTGCAAACGTTATACCGAGAGAAAGCAGCCAAAGACTTGGATCTATTCTCAGCCCAAGTCAAACTGATTCTTGTCTCGCTTGGCAGATCAGAATCTGAAGCGGCAGAAGAATCGATGAAATCGTTCTGCAAGAATTCCCAATTGTTGTATGTCACAGTGGGGTCGAAAGAAACGGTGTCAGAATCATTAATCAGAGACTTATTTGCTAGTTCTGATGAGAATGATAGTGATTCTTGTAACATGTTAGCAATCTACTTTTCCATCTACACATACAACAAATATGTTGAGATTCACAAAGAACCTCCCACAATCGAGAATTTTGATTCCTTTATTGGTCTCTTTGTTGCCGAGTTTCACATTGAACAACAGCTCACGCCAAATATAATATCAACGTTCAAGGAACTGTTGATACACAACACACGATCCTATCACAATATGAACAGTTTAATGGGAGGTATTGTAAGCCAAGAAGTGTTGAAACTAACCACTGGGCAATATACACCATTAGATAACTTGTTTGTCTTTGATGGCATCAGATCTATGAGTTCCAAATGGAAAATATAATAACGACACTTTCAACTTTAAAACCAACCGAATAAGATAACTATTTCTTACCAATGCTCCAGGGAGCACGTAAGTCACAAGAATATCCATAGACCCCTTGAAATACCCTTGAGTGCAATCTGACTTCCTTAATACTATGTTCCCAAGCTCAATAACAGGGTCTATAAAAGTTTATATATTAAACTTCAAATAATGTACAAAAATTAATAGTATACACTTTTGATGATATCGTGTATTCGTGCCATCACAAGTCATCAAAACTCCCTTGTAAACCACTGTCTCCTTTGGATTTTTTGTTTTGTCTAACAATGTCTTTCCAATCCTGTTCAGTTTCATCATCGCTGCTTTCTTCCATGATTTGCTTTTCGATGGCTTCTCTCTTACGCTTCATCTTTTCTCGTCTTTCTTGTCTGGTTTCTTTCAGGTCGGTTTTACTTGACCAAGCTTCATTCTTTTTCTTCAACTCTTTACGCTTCTTTGCGTCAGAGATTCTTTTGAGTTTGTCTGCTTCTAAGTTTTCAATTCTGGACTTCTCTTTTTGTTCATCGGCATAAGCGTATTTATCCATATCAATTGCTTCTCCCAACCAGCCATCCTCTGGCATGTCCTCATTTTTGATATACTTTGTTTCTGGCATTTTTGGTAACCTTAACAATCCGTAGGCTCTAGCAATACCTAGATAATCCAAAGTCGAAAGACGGAAAATTGACGACGCCATATGTTTGGAATAGTACCTAATGAACCCCACATATGCTTGTACTCCCAATTCATGTCTTGCTCTGTCAGCCAACAAAAACTTTCTAAATTTTTGTTGAAGTTCTTCGTGGTTTTCAAGACTAGGTGGTTCAATTTCTCCCATAGCTACGCCTTTCACCTCCATAAAATCAATATAATTGATTTCTGTACTGTCTTCATTCAACATAACGATAGCCTTACCGACCTTGTTGGCTCTACCTGTTCTACCACAACGATGCAAGAACACATCTGGATCGGTTGGTGGGTCCAACTGCACAACCAAATCGACATCAGGAATATCTATACCTCTGGCAGCGACATCTGTAGTCAATAATACGTGCTTGAAAGCATACGAGTCACCGTCTGTAAATTTTGCTAGAGCATTCATTCTAGACTTTGTAGAAAGCTGTCCGTGCAAAGAGACTAGCTTCAAATCCTCACACTCAAAAAGATGTTGAAATGCATTGTAAAAGTATTTCACTGAAAGGCATGTTGGAAAATATACGATACACTTTTTGTATCTGTGTTGCTGCATTAACTTGATCAAGGTGGTGATTTTCTTGCTAGCATCCACCACCATGTATGATATCGATAACGACGCTGGTGCTGCCGAATTAGCTGCTTTGGATTTCACTGCAACCTTGACGGGATTATTCATACCGGCTCTGAAAATGGTGTCCCCAGCTGAGCTCAAGGTTGCTGAGAATAACCCTGTTCTTCTTTGTTTCGGCAACCTCTTCAATATGGAAACAACATCCTTTTCAAACGAAATATCAAGCAACTTGTCCGCCTCGTCCAAAATGGCGATTTCTACCGAGTTGGTCTTGATTGCTGAATGAGAAAGAAAGTCTAGTAATCTACCGGGTGTAGCGATCAAGATATATGGTTTGTTAGCATGAAAGTACTCAAAGTCCTCTCTGACATTTGAAAGAGAGCCCACCAAGAGCTGGGTTTTGATTGGAGTGTAGTAGTCAGGCAAAAACTTGAGCAAACCATCAAACACCGATTGGATTTGCTTTGCTAACTCTCTCGTGGGGGACATCACAATCGCCAACATATGGCCCTTTTTCACTGGTTCTGGCAAGTCGCCGTCATTATCAACATGGTATAATCTATTTGACACCTTCTGGAGTACGGGAATAGCGAAAGATAACGTTTTACCTGACCCAGTAACCGCTTCTACTACCACGTCTTTATTCCCACTAAGTAAAGGAATGGTCGATGCTTGAACGGGAGTCATCGTGGGAAACCCTAGAGACAGTATAGCATCCTTGATCCATGGATGTAACTCACACTTCAAGTTTTCCCACGCTAGGGACCCTTTTTTCGTAGTCATGGTGAGCTCGTCTGAAGTATTGGTGGTGAAGCTCATCACATAATTTTTCAATGCTCATCGCACAACTTTTATTACGTCAAGCAGTCAATTGATGCTATCGACGCGCTACACGCAGTTATTGAGGATGGTGAAGAGAAGTAACAGTACATCGAGTGTCGGTCTGCTTGTGGGTCAAGTTTCAGCGCCTGACTATTCCAAATGGTCGAAAGAAGACCTCATTGCCAAAATCAACCAGCTTCAACCACCAACTACCAGTATCAACACCAGCACCACCAACACCAATGCTGCTGGAGATTCCACTATAAATTCGTGTGGATCGTCACAGCCAGTAGGTAAGAAGAAACAGAAAAAGGCATTTGATTTCTCCAAACACAACACCAGATTCATTGCTATCAAGTTTGGGTACTTGGGGTGGAACTACAACGGGTTGGCGTACCAGTACGAGCCAACGCCATTACCTACAGTTGAACAGGTGATACTAGAATCTTTGGCCAAAGCAAAGCTTATTGCGTCACCGGATCCAGAATGCTGTAAATTCAGTAGATGTGGAAGAACTGATAAAGGTGTTAGTGCCATGAACCAGGTGATTTCATTAAATGTAAGATCTAGTTTGACAGACGAACAGCAGCAAGAAGCACAGCTTGATAACGAAGAAATAGCCTATCTTACTATTTTGAACTCAATGCTTCCTACTGATATACGAGTAACTGCTGTTTGTCTCCGGCCACCAAAAGACTTTGATGCTCGATTCAGTTGTTTGTACAGACATTACCGATACTTGTTTAAGAAATCCAATTTGGACATTGAGTTGATGCAACAGGCGGCAGATAAGTACCATGGGGTCCACGATTTCAGAAACTTCTGCAAGATTGATGGGTCCAAGCAAATCACAAACTACTTCCGTGAAGTTTACCGTGCAAAGATTGTTCGTCTCGATGATGAGTTCTACTATCTTGATTTGCAAGGAACGGCATTTCTCTGGCACCAAGTGAGATGTATGATGGCGATTTTGCTTTTGGTGGGACAGAAGTTGGAGCTTCCTACTATTGTTGATGATCTTTTGAACGTGGAAAAGTATCCTTCCAAGCCCAATTACGAGATGGCTAACGATATTCCGTTAGTGTTGTACAACTGTGTGTTTCCAGAAATGGAGTGGTTAAAGGCCCAGGATTTTGAAAACAACAAGCAGCAAAAGGACTTTGCTCTGTACCGTGGAATTTTGTTGGACTATCAGTTGAAGAGTAAAATGTCAGAAATCTTGGACCAGTTCTTCACCGAAGGGTTCCAAGAGCCAGAAGCCTCTGTTAACGGCGGTGCCGTGAATACCGGTAATGGTAGAGGAAGAAACTACAAGACCTACGTTCCAATTAGTCAGAGAATAATGGGAGACACATTTGAGGCCGTCAACGAGAGACATAGACAGAAACTACTCCGTAAAAAGATGGAAAAAAATGAACCTAATTAGACCAGTACATACCCAATGCAGAACCCCTGTAAGTAGTTTCGTACACAAAAATCGTTAGTTTGAAATCCACGATGGCACCCAAAATTGTGGTTCACTGCCACCTTGGTCGATCCAGAGAAACCCATTCATGATCATCTGGTCGATAGTAGTTTTACATCGAACCTTGTCCCAGCCGTAATTGTCGCGCAATAACCTGTATGTCACGTATCCTCCCATGAACCCGCACAAGGTGTAGATCAGTTTTTCGTCGTTGGAAAAGTTTGATCCCGTAGCACTAGCGAACTTCAACCATTTCTTGTTGTTGATATCAACAATATTGTAGCCATGACCTAGATTCACGAGCACTTGTAATGCTGACTCGATATGAGATGGGGTGATGTCGCATGTGACGACGTTTGATTTTCGCAAGAGGAACGTCAATTCTTCCACCAAGATGACTCCCCCGTTCAAGTGTCTTGTTGACTGGCATATTTCGACAATTTTCACCGCGAGAGCAGTGCTAAATTCGTGCGATTTGGACGATCCTGCGGTAGATTGACACTGTAGAACCAAGTCCAATGGGTCGATATCGGCCAACTGGCACATCTTGGAGAACTTCACTGTGAACTCTCGGTTCTCTACAATCTCCTGGCCATGGTCAACGGCGAAATTGATAAGGGCTGATCGGAGGACCAGAAGCTGGGTCTGTAGTTGGTTGTTGTGGTTCTCGGTGAGGGTTTTCCCCAACCGGGTGTAGCTGTCCCTGTCGTTGGCAAAGTTGTCCATTTGAAGCCCACCAGGTGGTGATTTCGTGCGACTGTGTACTAGGTGTGAAGATGATTTTCAACCGTGCGGTGAGATTGAAACTGCTGCGGAGATACACGAACTTAACGTGGCCGTTCGTAGAGAATTAGTAGGCACCTACGGCCACGAGATTTTGACAATGCATGCATCACCACACGTTAGTGTATCTATTGTCTATGTAGCAAGTCCATGAGAATCTACAGTAGTCGACGAAGCACTCTCGATACATACTGATTTACGGCCGTGCCATCTGAATGCTATGACAACAACAAATGTCATACCATGGTTCATCACTGCCAAGTATGAGCACGGATTTACGATATAGTACCATCACAAGATAATCAAATATCTACGGCCATATACAGTCGCACAATAAATAAGCACCAGGCGTAAAACCAACCATGACGATAGGCAGGGCAAACGGTAGCGGCATGTGTGGGGTTGAAGCCCATAGTGGGGGCATCAAATACGTTCCAAGTTAGGCACAAAGATTTAACCAAGATGCATTAACCACGGTTATGGTAATGCGCGGAGTCCATGCAGAACAGCCATTATATATATGGAACTGGGGTATGAGGCACAAAATTATTGTTCATCAACATGGCAAGATTCGATGAAGTAGTTGCGCCTCGGGAAATCGAGGTGGTTTTAGGTAAAGGGGTGCACGGGGTGATTGCAGTCCCCCATGCGGTTGATTTGGAGGACTATCATGAACGTGGATACACTGCTGCCACCAACAAGGCAGCATTGATCATACATGGCCAGGGTGGCCATCGTAATTACTGTTATCAAAAGAGGTTGGCGCACATGCTCGCGGCAGAGTTGGGGATATACTCGTTGAGAATCGATTTCAGAGGGTGCGGTGACTCTGACGAGAACGAAGACCAGGAAAAGGGCCGTGTTTTAAGCCAAGATATAGAGGATATTCAAGCATGTGCTGAGTTTTTGACAAACGGCAAGTTGAATCCTTTGGGGATCAACTTTATGTTATCGTCGATTATCGCCCACTCGCGGGGAGGAGTAGCGATGTTCCTTTGGGCGATGAAACAGAACGAGATTGCCCAGTCGGATGAAGTGGCCAAGGCGATCATTGTTCCCAACTTGGTCAACTGTTCCGCCAGATTTAGAAGTTACACTGTGTTGGAACGGTACGATGTGTTGGACGCCGACGTTCTGGCTTTGCCCCAGAATTGTCTTCGTTACGGGAAGATGCAGAATGTCCCCATTTCAAGATTGGAGTTGTTTGACCTCGCAACGGCAGACTTGACCCCAGTCAGTCAATTACCATTAGATTGGTCGTGTTTGAGTATTTATGGGTTGTATGATAATATTGTCCCAATTGACGATTCTGCCCTCTGGGCTAACTACTTGAGCAGGGGCCCGTTGTCACACAAATTACGATTGATTCCATTTGCAGACCACAACTTTTACGGGGTACACGAGATTGAAGATGAAGACGATGCTGAGACCTACAACCAGCAAAAGCTTCCATTGACGAAAAAGAAGTTGGTCAACTACAACTATTTAGTTTGCGAAATGATTGTAGATTGGTTGGATCCAGCTGAGGAAAGAAAACGGTTTGCTGCTGCCAGTGTAGATATTGGTAGATTCCCCAGGTGGAAGCAGATCGAAGGAGTTTCCAATTTCAGAGATATTGGTGGTTGGAAGATCTACAATCCGACATTCCCAGACTCGTCCAATCCTCATAATAAGTACTTTGTCAAACCTAATGTTGCATTTAGATGCGCAAACATGACAAATATCACGAAAAATGGTTTAGCGAAGTTACAAGATCTTGGAGTTAAGGCAGTTTTTGATTTGCGAAGTGATGGTGAATGCATTCGTAATGGTGTTCCTGATGGCTTTGCTGAAGTGGGGATCAAACGGTACCATGTTCCAGTTTTCACCAACGATGATTATTCACCTCAATCAGTAGTAGTCAAATATTCCAACTTGATGACATGTTGGTCCACGTTTGTTAATGTTTACGAAAACATCTTGATCCTGGGAACAACGGCTTTCAAAACGATTTTTGAATACATTCGTGATGACGGGAGACCTTTTGTATTCCACTGTACTGCTGGGAAAGATCGGACCGGTATTTTTGGTATGTTACTTCTTCTATTGCTTGGAGTAGATAAGAACACTATTGCAAAAGAATACGAATTGACCACCATTGGTCTCAAACCTGAACATCCAAAAATTAAAAAGGAATTTTTGTTGACTATTGACAACTTGAAAAACAAACTAGACTCTGATTTACTGGAGTTTGAGAACTTGATTTCTCGAGGTAGAAATAACTGGTCCGTAGAGGATGACGGGTTTGAAAACTTGATCAGTAGTAAATATGAAGCAATGTTGGCTACATATGAAGCATTCCACAACAAGTACGGAGGAATTGTTCAATACTTGAAAAATCAATTAGGGTTCTCTGATAAGGATATAAGAACCATCTATGACAAATTGATTGTTCACGATCCGCAAAATGGTGGCTTCATCACAAACAACCATATTTCATTCGAACATCAGAGCCAAAAACCAAAAATGTAAATGTAGATGCAAGCTTCAGATATTTAGAGTATGGATATATATATACGATAGATTCGTTAGATTATTGATTTGTTTACACATTCCATGAAGTTTGTTTCATAGTATTACAATAATACGTAATTATTTGATTGTGTATGCCCTTTTATATTGAAGATGCCAGATCTTTACGAGCACAAGCAAGTTTGAAATCCAGTGTTGCCAGTTAATTGCCAGAAAAGCAGTTTTTTACATGATTGGTAATGGTCTTTCTTTAAAAATAAGCTTTTTTTCGATAATGTCAATCATATCGATAGATTTATCCTTTATCAGATCTGTTTTATCTATAGGGACTTTCAAAACTGCCAATGGTGGGTTCAATTTCACCAAATCACCAATAAGCCGTTGGGAGTTACCGACAAAAAGTGTGAGTTTTTTTGGGTCCTTCTCATCTAACTGTAATCGTCCAAACTTGACCGCATGATGGATTGAGTCAACACTTATAAAATCTTGCAAGTTATCTTTCGGTACTTCTCGGGGTAGATTTAATTCTCCTTGGATTTCCAATAGCACTAGTCCGAAAGGTGTTGAGATGACATTATCTGTTACACTGCCAGCTTCCAGTGGTTCACTGTTGAGTCTGTGATTTGCTTTTGAATAATCAATATTAGCAGTAGGCATACTGAGATTAAAATGTACAATTAATACTACGAATAGACTATGAAGATCTGTCCTAAACTGATAATCTCACTGTGTTTGCAAACAACCTATAGAGTAAACCGTAAATACAAAAGCCTATTTTTTTTTATACGCGTTCTAGAATATACATGAAAAATTGATGGAATGGTTTAAGAATTGAAATGAATACAACCATCACAAAATCAATACAACCATCACAGTATCACTTGAATGGGTTAAGAGAGACCTTACTTCAAAATATATTTTTTCTTTCTTCCTTCAAATATATATTTTCTTTCAAAACGCAGATTTTGCTCACGGCTAGAATGAATGGAATGCATTCGAAGCAGTCCTCTATAGACAGATTAAAAGAAACTAAATTTCATACTCGAAATTTGAAACCACATGCCTTCTGGCGGTAGTTGGTTCTTCTTCTGACTAGAGAAAGACTGTAAATAACTGGAACATATTTATCACCTTTTTCTCTCTTACTTTTTACATTCTCTATTCAAGGTGAATTTAAAATTTCGAAAATCACTAAGGGGAAGGGGTACATTCTGGGTATACCTTTAGGTACATCATCGGCATCCACGGGGAAATCGTCATTAGTGTTGCTGTAAACAATGGCCACCGCGAGGTGCAGCTATGTAATCTCCGAGGTGAAAAGTACGTTACGCCCTCAAACCCAGATTTGCGGTTTTAGGTCGCCACACGTTTCAAATTTATGTACTCAAAACGCATAGATCGTATTCCAACACAGTAATACTAGTATGAGGGTCCCTATTAGTAGAATTTACCGAGCGACTCACATAGATGGTTTTTGACTTGGATTACTTTTCCGGTGTTAAATCCGGTCAACTCCAGGTCCCTGTACATCGTTGACAGGGTTCGGTATGTGTTGGTGGGGCAATTTGGAGTTGCATCAGCCGTATTTTTATCTACCGAAAAACCGTTTTGACTAAATAGGCAATAAACAGCAATAACTTTTCCTAATATGGCAATTCAGAAAATATCATACTAACCGATGTGCTAACGGTTTGGTGATTTGTAATCTCTAGGCTGCTTGTGACAGTTTGGTTCATGATTTATAGGTGTCAAACTGTCTGCAAAGAGCGTTAGAAACCCCTTCTTTTTTGAACGTCAGTTCTTTGTAACGTTTCAAAGCTTTCAACGCAAGTTATTGCAATATTATTTGAGCTTGATATACAAACTTCCGCAAGATAGTGTTGAGTGTTGATTTGAACCATGGCCAACTCAACAGACTACACTGCTGCCTACGGAGTCTTGCAGTTGCTAAGGTTCATTGACAATGACCCTGCTTTGGGTACTGGAGTTTTGCAGTATAGTATTCAGGGACACAATCTTCTAGGTCCAAATCTTCCACCAGTATTGATAGATGGTCTTATTCTGACCCAATTTAATTTGTTTGGAGGGTACCCAGGACCTAGTGATGTAGCCCCCACTGCTATCTTTCTTGGTGCGTTTTCTATAATTTTCCTTTTGCACCTAACGATTTTTTTGATCAACATATCAAGAAAGCACTATTTTTGGATTTCTTTGGGGTGGTTGTTTTATGCCCTCATGAGAATCGTTGCCTGGGCTCTTAGAATTACCTGGAGTAATGATTTAGCAAATGCAAATATGGCTATTGCTGGTGAAGTGCTCTTAATTATACCATCGATCATTCTTGCCTCTTTGAACTTGGTATTGGCTGCAAGAATCTTTGCATGGAGACACCCTGTGGGTGGTTCCAGAAAATTATTCTGGAACACCATGATGGCACTTTATGCTATTGTTTTGGCAGTTATGGCTATGACTATTGTTTGTGCAGCTGCTAGGTATGTCTACCCACTTTCTCGCAAAAGTTATGTCGGTTACCAAAAGGGGGTTCAGGCATCCTCTGTTCTTATTATTTTGTACTCGTTGGCTGCCGTTGCATTGTTGCTTTTGGCATATTTTTTCCCAACCACCAGAAAAGATGATAACCTTTACACCTATCAGCCATGGTGGGTTGAATCGTTCTCACCATTCTACTTTGTTGCCAAGGGTGCCAAAGAAGAGGCAGAAGAATCGTTTATGAAAAGAGTGTCTAATCATCGTCATGCTGTGCGGGTCATTGCTGCAACCCATCACCATTATAACATGGTCCAGGGGCTTACTACACAAAGAGGAAGTTTGAAACATAATGTTTCGTTAATGATCATTGTCGCGACCACGATTTTAATCTTTGTTGGTGCTCTCTTGAGATCAGTTGTGTTGTTTCAAGCCAGGCAAAACCAGTATGCATCTAATGTAGGATCGCCAGTTGCTATGTACATTATCTGGGGTTTTTTCGAATTCCTCATTAACGTCCTTTACATTGTTGGTAGAGTTGACTTGAGATTCTACCGTCCTGATAGATTGCCCAAGAAAGTCCGAAACATTATCACTGCGGACCAATCCGTCAACGTTACCCCTGATACTCGCAGTCTCGCCAGTTCGGAGCCTTTTATTAATTATGCCGAAAAGCCATTGCGTCATTCGCCTGTTTACTACTCATCATCCAACGACGAAGAGCTGTCCAACATTTCTGAGTTTGTCTTTGATGAACAAAGCAAAGAGACTGTTTACAGTCCACCATATCCTCTGGAGGATTTTAAGTTTTAATCTATAGACTATATAGTGATACCAAATGTATTATTTCTTTGTAATCAGTGTTTTCCTTCACAATTAAGCTAAATGGCACTTGATTTCGCTTGCTGGGTCGAAACGGTACAGAGCTATCGGCGGAATTCCAGACAAACTTGACACTAAATAGCCTGTTATGTCCAAACATGTTACTCTACAGCTATATGTGATCACAATCGCACAGAATCGGGCACAATGGACCACCTACAGGGTGCTGTGTAATTTGGATAATCATTCTCAGTAGTAGAAATTTAGTTTGTGTAGCGATGAGCATCAGAAAAAATCACAATTTCTGTATACTACCAATTCATACTAGGTTTTTCTGATCCTACTTCAACACAACGGTGAGCATACGTGGGCTTTAGAGGTAACATGTCTAGACCTGAAGAGTTGGCACCTCCTGAGGTGTTTTATAATGACACCGAATCGTACAAGTATACTTCGTCTACAAGAGTGCAACATATTCAAGCCAAAATGACATTAAGAGCATTAGAACTATTGAATCTTGATAGCGACCAGCCCCATTTTCTTCTTGATTTGGGATGTGGGTCGGGTTTGTCGGGAGAAATCTTGACTGAAGAGAACTATAACTGGATTGGGATGGATATTTCCCCCAGTATGTTAGCTACTGGATTAGATAGACAGGTTGAAGGTGATTTGTTTTTGAGTGATTTGGGGAATGGTATTCCATTTCGAGCCGGGACTTTTGATGCTGCCATTTCCATTTCTGCTATCCAGTGGTTGTGTAACGCCGATACATCTGGGAATGATCCTAAGAAGAGATTGTTGTACTTCTTCAATAGTTTATATGCTTCGTTAAAGAGAGGAGGAAAATTCGTAGCCCAGTTTTATCCCAAAAATGACTCACAAACCGAGTCTATCTTAGCAGCTGCCAAAGTAGCTGGATTCGGTGGTGGGTTGATGATTGACGAGCCTGAGTCAAAGAGAAATAAAAAGTATTATCTTGTGTTGACGGCAGGGATGTCCGAAAGATCGGTCAATTTAGCAGGAGCCACCATGGATGCAGCTTCTTCCAACAAAAAGCTTTCATCGAAGCAACGGAAGAAGTTGGAAACCAAAAAAGATTTCATTGCCAGAAAGAAGGAAACAATGAAAAGAAGAGGGAAAAAGGTTGCCCTCGATTCCAACTACACGGGGAGAAAGAGACGTCCTCGGTTTTAGTCTATGCATTTTACTTCAGTTGTATATTAGGGTTAATAAACTACACTTTTGATCAAGGTAAGGTGAAATCTAGTAAACTGATGGGCATTAGTACAGAAACCAATGTTTTGCTTTCCGGTTTACTGTAACCATGTTACAAGTGTGCTTAGTAGTATAATTCTCCGTAGAGCTCCTCTGGGTTACTCTCGCTGGTTTAGCGAAGTCTCGCTATCGGTGGTGCCAATTTGTGGGCTTGAAAATTACTTACTGTATATATAAAATTTTTCAAATTTTTCAGTTCAGAACATCAAAGTTTATCAAGGACCAGTAGGCAGCGTGCAAATGTTTGGAATAACGAGACTTGTAAGCACCAGATTGGGGTTCCAGCTGTTCAGAAGCTTCAGTTCGTTGAAAAACCCGGTTCCTACTGTGTTTGAACCATTAGCACCAAAGAGAAATGGCCAAGCAGTTATCCCATTCTTACAACAACAATTATTGAAAAAGTATGATCCTACTGGCAAAAGAAGAGCGTTGGTTGATCCAAAAACTGGTTTGAAGGCGGGGGATATCATCAAAGTCACCTATCTTGACCGTACCGATGTCATTGGTAGAGTTATTGCCATCAAAAGAGCTGTCAACTCAGTAGGTACCAACATCTTAATCAGAAACAAGATCAACAGAGTTGGATGTGAAGTCAGAATTCCATTATATTCGCCAAATTTGAAGAACATCGAACTAATTTCCAAACCAAAACAATACTTGTCAAGAAACAAACAATACTACATCAGAAACACCAAGTTGGACGTCGACGATTTGGAAGCGTTTATTAAGCGTCAACATAAGAAATCGGAAAAGAAGTTGGAGAAAGCCGGCAAAAATTAGTTTGGTCGAGTTTATCTTCACTGTTCATATACATTTGTACATAGTTCAAATCTCACGTAATTCATGTTAACGAGGTAAGTGTATGATGGGGAGGTAAGTGTATGTTAGGAAGGTAAGTTTCTGCTGTTTACTGTCCTGGCCGAGTGGTGGGGTCGCCTGTAAAACGGTGATGACCGTTCAAAAGCCTTGGGCTGTAAGTGAGTAAAGTAGTCAGCTAGAACCAGCACTGGTACTAATGTAAACGAAGCAGAGTTGATTTGGTTTCACAGATTTGATGAACTTGTATTGTACCACCATAACTGCAATCTGCCTTACTCATTTTGTTCAGTTTGTAGGTTGGAGAGTTTGTCAAAGAGCTCGTTATTGAACTTTTTGTTAAACTGAGGGTAGATGGCCAACATCAACGATTCGAATGTCGGGAAATAGTCACTATCGCCCACTTGGTGCCACCCAGCTATATCTACAGTAACTTTCCATTGGGTTCCGTTGGCTGAAAGCAAAAGGTGGTTGACTTGCGGCTTTGACTTGAGAAACTCTTGAACCGCATTAGTAACGGCATTGGAATTACACAATACTATTCGGCTCCGATCAAAGTAACGGTGGTATTCTGTGTGGATCACTGTTAGTTCGTGTATTTGCTGCTTGTTGTCCATTGGTCCAGTACGCTGAGTCAGAACTACGGTTTGGTAGAGCTAAAATAAGAAATCGGCCTGGTCTGCTGAAAATCAGTGAATCAAATATGGCTAAAGGTTCACATGTACACAGTAGTTGTGTTCAGCCGTTCAGTTTGCTGGGGACACTTACATCGATGGCCAGATGGCACGGACGCTGCTTGGGTTCAAGTAGCCTGTGAAAGATTGTATTGGTTTGGGCTACAGAGTGTCGTTTGTATGGATTAAGGTTTGATTCGGTCCGGATCTTAGTTTACTGCTTAGACGTGGGTTGCTCTGTCGTTCTGAGGTTACACTGAAAAGCACAACGCAACTCAGAACGTGCTCTCCCCTACATACTTTAAAATTACAATTACAAGTAGACTGTGTCTAGAATATAGCAACAACTGATTCCCAATATATCATGTAGAATCAATATCAGGCGCCCAGCAACGTACTCCCGTAGGTCTATCTACGCTATCCAAACGTACTTCCATCAATACGCCCACTCAGAGGCATATTGACTATTTGTAGAAGCTGGAATGCGAGATTGATGTTAAAGAAGAAATACCAAATTTTCGTGGTGCAAAAATCTCGTATTTATACCATTCGTTTATATGCAGTATGTATCTGGAGATAGTAGGGTAACTAAATCTAGAGGGTTTGGTACCACAGTGTTCCACGTCCGGCTGGTAAACTTGGTGTTGACGACTGTTTTGAAAGTGTTCTTGCTACAGCAGCGTATTGTGGAGTAGAGGCTTTAGGTGGTTTGTTCATAGTAAAGGTTTAAGGTTTACGAGAATGTCGACACCCGAAAAGTTTATAGGATGTACGCTTACTGTCCAGTTGAATGATGAACGCAGTTTGAACGGAGTGCTTACTGTGATTGACCCTTTTGGTAATATGCTTTTATCAAATGTGCGCGAGACGTCACGCGACAAGTTGAATTCTACTCTTGTTCATACTCGTGAGCTTGGGTTGGTAAGTATACCGAAAGAAGCAGTTGTGAAAGTAGAGATGACCAGGGCCCAGTATGAAAAAAATGTAAATCCCAAGTAGTTCAATTTCAACAATTGTGCGGGCCACCGCATAGAACGTACCAGGTGTACGACATTGGTAGCACAATAAAGACTTCACAAAAACAGGAACAGGAGTCACATGTACATACTTAATACACGGCAACAGCTAAGTCGAATGAACAGGGTATGTCCTGTCAACTGTGCACGGTGCAAACGAGAGTAGAAGGTTTTATTTATCGTGAGTCTGTTACTATTGCCTACAGTATCCAGACCATCAAATATGGAAGTACGACGTGGCACCAGCTTGGTGACACCACGGTCTGAACACAGCTGCACCATCGGCGACACAACTGTCGCTACCTCCACCGACATTCTCTACATACGGAAATAGAGCATAGTAGCTTTCTATTGGCCCGGATTTCTACAGGGTTTCCTACAGGGTTTTCTACAGGCCCTGATCTAGCAGTTCAATCAATAAAACAAACACGACAAAAACGCTATTTTGCGGACGACGTGTGTCTCCAACTCGCATGGGAAACAAGAGTCCGTTACACGCGGTGATTTGACAAAAACACGTAGTTTACAGCTTCTGTAGTACTTGTTCTGGAACACCTCACAACAATGCATTGACACCATAACGAAACCGACCTCAACTCGAGTCCAATTTCCCTGAATAATGTCTCCTACCGAAGCACCCACACAAGGCTCGTTCCGGCACGATGGCACCAGTTTCGAGTTGCATTTGGATGCAAATCGAGCATCGATTTGCAACTTCGTAAACCGCGATTCGTGGGGAAACCAATTCGTTGGCATATAAAAAATTACCACCTGATAGCAATACAATATATAGTCGAAAGTGAGTGGTGAAGCAGCCATGCAAGGGTCGTACAACAAAAATGGATTACCTAGGCCCTACAATATGAGGCCAGTGAAGAAACGCAACTCTCCCTATGACAAGATGCCCAAGCAATTTTTCAATAGTCACAAGAGGAGGTTGTTTGGGTACATACTTATGTTGACGATTTTTGGGATCATGATGTTCATAGTAGCACAAGACTTGAAAACCAAGCCAGATCCGATCTACGAGGTTGTTTCCCATGATTTAGATGGTAATATCGATAATATTGTAAATCTTAGAAATTCCAAGGCTGACAAGGAAATTGAAAATTTGGACTTGGCCGGGAACTTGGCTAAAGCACCGGACGGAAAGGCTGGTTTAGGCGTAGCTGAGGCTCCAAAGGGAGGTATTGCGAACGAAGCTCCTGTTGTGGGCTCGGATGAAGAGAAAATTGTTGGCAGTGGAAATGGTAAGAAGACTGGTACTGGCAAAGTTGCTGATGCAAAGAAGTTAGACGATGCTGATGCTGCGGCAATACCCGGAAAGGTAAAAGGGTACAAAGCAGATAAAGAGGACGACGGGGAACCCAAAGGGAAAAAGCAGGTGGTACTTGAGTAGGACTTGTGAGCCCTGGGGTACGATAAACATATATATAGAAAGAGTATTGCTGATTGTATTTGCATAGTTTTTTCTCGATGTTCTAGAACGTTGGTATGACGACTTGGAATCAAGCTCTACACCCATGTAAAATATCATAACAATAAACAGTTAATTGTACACGGTCAATCAGTAATTTTACGAATTTTTATTAAAGGTCATGTTGAACAGCAAAACGGAAGAACTTGATGAGATTCGAACCGACTCCGCAGAGTAGCTAGGTTACTGGGGTGGCGTAATGGGAGTGGTTGGCTCAGGAAATTTGAAAAAATAAAGGTCTCGCTGGGAATCGAACCCAGGTCACCAGCATCAGAAACCGGTGTGATAACCACTACACTACGAAACCATGCTTGCTTGATGCTCGATAAATTTCACTGGTTAAATGGAATGTAATTCTCTTTTGGTTTTTGCCATATGCGTTTTCCAATGCTGAACTGTCTGAAGACGGCTCTCTGTATAGCTGGAGCGATCCCATT
>ERZ778017.418-NODE-418-length-60131-cov-134.422215_pt1 | contig 60131 bp, 49 predicted proteins | sample MGYA00375747_ERZ778017 | MGnify/ENA primary metagenome ERZ778017 (study PRJEB29350, sample SAMN05509838) | bioreactor metagenome | biome: bioreactor; material: wastewater | place: South Africa: University of Cape Town | collected 2014-03-17 ...
GGGTTGGTTGGTGCGTTGTCGAGCATGACGTTCCTCCCAGGCTGCGGGTGGTCTACCCCACCTACCTACTGCGTGCTGTGACTGCTGCCCGACGGTCGGTCGTGCTCGGGCGGCGATGTTTGACTACTTCCCTCGTGCGTCAAATACAAGTGCTAGTACGTTGAAGTCTAGCGCATACTACTGGTGGCGGGCCACGCTTGCGATCACTGACCGCGCACTGCCGCCCCGATGTGGACTATCTCACCGGAGCTACGCCGAATGGAGCAGAGCCAGGCTGGCCTGGCGGCGATGAGCGCGACCAGCAGATTACCACCGGGGCACCGCCCGGGCAACCCACTGGCACGCCCGTTCCTACAAGCACAAGCACCGCCTGCCGCGCCAGCTACCAGATGTAGTACCTGCAGCACCATGCCGCGCTAGTGGCGGTCACGGCCGCTCAGCGCGAAGAAACCTCAGTGCCTGAAGTGTCTTTCGCCCGTGAACACCATCGACATGCCGTGTTCCTCTGCAGCCGCGATGATGGCGTCGTCCGCGATAGACCCGCCCGGCTGCACGACCAGGCCGATGCCGGAGGCTGCCACGGCGTCCAGGCCGTCGCGGAACGGGAAGAACGCGTCGGAGGCACACACCCCGCCAGCGGCGCGTCCAGCGGCCTTCCTCACGGCGATCTCGGCCGCGTCCACGCGGCTCTGCTGCCCAGCGCCGATCCCAACGGCGCAGCCGCCAGCCACCAAGACGACTGCGTTGGAGGAAGTCGCGGCGCACACGAGTTGAGCCATGACCGCGTCACGCCACTGCTCGCCAGTCGGCTCCTTGGAGGTGACTACGCGCCACAGGGCACGGTCGAGGGTCACGGCGTCTGGTCCTTGAAGGAGGAAGCCGCCATCTAAGCGCCTGAGCCCGTAGGAAGCCGCGTGCGGCGCCGGCAGTTCGATTATGCGGGTGTTCTTGCGCTTGCGCGCCAGCAACTCGAGCGCCTCAGGCGCATAACCGTGGGCCAGGACGACGTCGGCCTTCGGCCGCGCCACGATGAGTTCCGCCAATGCCGGGTCGACTACGCCTGCCAACGCTACTACGCCCCCGAACGCCGACTTCGGGTCAGCGTCGAACGCCCGCTCGTACGCCGCACCAAGGTCCTCACCCCACGCGGCGCCGCATGGGTTCGCATGCTTGACGATCACGCAGGCCGGCGCGTGCGCCGCCAGGTCGTGCGCGAGGCGCCAAGCCGCCTCGGCATCGAACAGGTTCAGATAAGACAGCGCCAACCCGGAGTGCAGCTTGGCCGCGTCCCAGATCGACGCTGCCCCCACCTCACGATAACGAGCGCCCATCTGGTGAGGGTTCTCGCCGTACCGCAGCACCTCTGCCCGTTCGAGCGCGACGGCCAGGTGCCGCGGCAAAGCCTCATCGCGGCTCAAGTACGCCACGATGGCCGCGTCGTAAGCAGCGGTGTGCGCGAAGGCCTTCAGCGCCAGCTCGCGGCGCTCAGCTAGCGTCATGCCGCGGGCGAGGGCCTCCAACGTGATCGCGTAGTCTTCCGGGTCGACTAGGACCGTCACGTCGGCATGGTTCTTGGCCGCCGCGCGCAGCATGCTCGGACCGCCGATGTCGATCTGTTCGACGGCCTCCGCGAACGTCACGTCTGGCCGCGCGACCGTCTCGCGGAACGGGTATAGGTTCGCCACCACCACGTCGACCGGCGCAATCTCGTGGCGCGCCAACTCGGCAAGGTGCCCAGGTTCGCGCCGGGCAAGGATGCCGCCGTGAACCTTCGGGTGCAGGGTCTTGACGCGTCCGTCCAAGATCTCGGGAAAGCCCGTCACGTCGGCGACGGCGACGGCAGGCAAGCCCCAACCGCGAAGCGCGGCCAGCGTTCCGCCCGTGCTTACGAGCTCGTAACCCAAGGCCAGGAGCCCACTAGCCAGCTCCTGAAGCCCGCGCTTGTCAGAAACGCTGATGAGCGCCCTCGGCGCCGGTTCCTTGTTCGGTACTGCCATGCGTTGCCCTCCTAAGCGAAGGGCGGTCACTCCTACTTCGAGTGACCGCCCCAACTCGTGTCGATCCAGTTCAGTTGGTGGTGCTTGGCGCCTCGGTAGGCTCAGCGCCTTCTGGTGCGGCGCCGTCTGGCGCCGCGGCGCCTGGCAGCGAGTCGGTCGGCAGGACGAGGGCGGGGTTCGCGGTCTCGATGACGTCGATCTGTGCGCGCTTGTCAGCGAGCCACGTCGTGCGCTCGGCCTGACGCTTCTGGGCGACGACGGCCTGTTCGACTTGCGCGTGAACGGCGGCGAGGCTCCTAACGCGCGCAGGAACGCGGTCGGCAACGAGCACTACGAAGCTGTCCTTGGTAGCGACTTCCGGGGTGGTTGCCCCGCCGTCGCCGGCCACGTCGTCGGTTGCGGTCGCGTCGGCCGCCGTGGCGTCGGCTGCGGTCGAGTCAGTAGCGGTCTCCTCAGCTGCTGCTTCGTCTGGTACCTGCAGCACGAGGATGTCGCTAATGGCCAAGCTGCCGCCAGGTAGAGCGTCGAAGGCGTCGGTCGAGAAGAGGGCGGTATCGAACTCCGTCTGGAGGTCGCCTGGCTTGACCCGCCCTAGCTCCGTGATGGTGCCCGCGGACGCCTCGTTGGCAGCAGCAGTGTCTTGCCCCGCGAGGAGGGCGGCGCGGAAGCCCTCAGCCGCGGCCTGGGTGGCGAACTCGGCCTTGGTGACGGTGGCTTCTGCAGACAGCGTGTAGAGCGACTGGTTGTCTGCGTAGTACTTCTCGATCTCCGGCTCCGTGGCGGTCGCGTCGCGGCCAACGTAATTGAGCGCCGCCTGGGCGATGCCGCTGCGCGAACCGACGAACGGCACGCCAAGCGAACCGGCGCTCTGGTAGGCGACTTCCGTATCGATGAGCTGGTTGAGAACGGTCGGCTTGAAGAGCCCGACGATGAGGTCGGCCGTCTGCGGCGAGAGCGCCTGCTGGATCTGCGTGTTCGTGTAGAGCGCGCGGTCCAACTGAACGGCCTTGATCTCTTTCGCTCCGACGGTGGCGAGTACCGGGTTGTTGAAGGAGAGCGTGCTGCCCGCCGGGAAGGACACGACGGCGGCGTCGCGGAGCTTGTCGAGTTCGTCCTCGACGATGCCGGACTTCTTGGCGTTCAGTGCGTCATCCGCGACGGTCGGGCTGGCGTCAGCGAACGAGAGGTCGGCAGCCGGCTGGTAATCCTCGACGTCGACGACGTAGTAGCGCTCGTTGTAAACGATGACGTCGGTGATGCCGGCGCCACGCAGCGAGAAGGCCGCGTTGGCCACAACGGTCGGGAGCGCGGGGCGACCAACGGCTTGCGGCTCCGTCGACCCAGCTGCCGCACCTACGGCGCCGTCGCGATCGGCAAGCTCGAGGCTGTTCTCGCGCGCGATGGTGGCGAAGTCGGCGCCGGCCAAGACTTGGCGGCGCAGGTTCTCGGCGAGGTCCTTATCGGCAACGACGAGCTGCCGTGCGAGGATCTTCTCCTCGGACTGGTAGGCGGAACGGTGCGACTCGAAGTAAGCCTGGACTTCGGCGTCAGACACCGTGACGTCCTTGACGAGGCGGTTCTCCCACTCCTGCAAGCGGAGCTGGCCCTTCATGTAGTCGCGGAAGCTCTGGTCAGTGAAGCCGGCGCTGCCGATGAGTTGGAGGTAAGCCTGGTCGTTGCGCCCGCCGTCCACGCCGCGTTCGGCACGGAAGTCGTTGACGGCCTTGCGGACCTGGCCGCTGCTGATGCTCACCCGTGCAGCCGCCTGGTCGAGGACGGTGTTGCGCACGATCTCGTCGACCATGAGGCGTTGGAGGTCCTGGCCAACTTCGCCGTCGGTGACGGTGTTGAACAGCGCGTTGCTGCGGATCTGCTGTAAGTCTGAGTCGTAAAGGGTCTGGCCGTTCACCACGACCTGGGCAGCGCCCTTGACGATACCGCCGCCGGTGACGCCTAGGCCAGGCGTGAACATGAGCACCATGCCCGCCAGTAGGCCAATGGAAACGACCCACAAGATGATCGTGTTCGAGCGCTTGCTGAGCTTCATCTAGGTGACTTCCTCCCGGCACCTAGGCCGGCGTCTTAGCGCCGCCATCGGTACCCGCGTGACTTGAACGAACTGGAACCTGCTGCCTTGGCGGGCCTCAGGGTGCGCGCCGAAGTGCCGATACTGGCGTGGCCAGTGGTCGTGGCAGATTCGAAGCACGCCCCGGAGTGTACCAGAACGCATGGTGAGAGCCGCTTACGCGGCAGGTGCTATATTGCTGTTCGCCTCAGCGACGTTGTCGCGTTGGGCGCCCGTAGCTCAGTCGGATAGAGCGTTCGCCTCCGGAGCGAAAGGCCACAGGTTCGAATCCTGTCGGGCGCACCACCTCATGTAGGATGCAGCCGTGCAGCAGCCCCTGCCAACAGCCGTCGCCGCCCTCTACGTAGCAGGCGGCGGCGCCCTCGGCAGCGTACTTCGTTATCTCTTGACCTTGTGGCTACAGCCGCTCAGCCGCGGTTTTCCCGTTAGCATCCTCATCGTCAACGTGGTCGGCTCGTTCGCCATCACGTCGATCGGCGCCGCCACCATGGCGGACGCGCGCTACCCCCTCTCGGAGGGTTGGCGCCTGGCGCTGCTCGTCGGCGTGTGCGGCGGCTTCACGACTTTTTCATCGTTCAGTCTGCAGACGCTCGACCTGCTACGCGCCGGCTTCCTCGGCAGAGCCGTGGCGAACGTCGGCTTATCACTGGCATTGTGCTTGGGGGCAGCCGCCCTCGGCTACCTGGTAGGCACGAGGGTAGCTGGAACCTGATCACCACACGGGCAGGTCAGGCTGCTCTTCACGCACCCACGGTGAGTCGATGATCAAGCCGTCGCCTGAGAACACCGTCACGGTCGCACCCTCGATCTGCAGCACGACCGCGTCGATCTGGCTTGGCTGCGTGAGGGTGTAGAAGAGCTGCGCCAAACGGCCAGTCATCGCGGCGGTGCCGCCGCCGTGCTCGAACGACGCGGCGAGGTTCACGGTCAAGACCCCGTCGGTAAGCCCTGTGCTTAGCACGCTCGTGGTCGAAGGGACGGCGCTGCTCAACCCGCCCGCCGCCTCCGCCGAGGTCGGCCCCTTCGCCAGTTCGGCGACCTGGAGCGCAACGAACTGCTCGATGTTGGAACGCCCGAGCCGGCGCTTGACCGGCTCGAGCGTGAAGGTCGTGCCGCGGTCCCGCACGAAGTAGACGACCGCGTCTGGAACGCGTTGCAAGGTGCGCAGTGCGATGACCCCGACCAGGGTGAGGAGCAGCAGTAACGCTAGCGCCACGACCCTGAGGACAACGCTGCGCACCAGTGCTCAGGCCCGCCTGATGGGCAGGTAGCGCGGCTCCCAGATGCCTGCGCTAACGGCCTCCTGGGTGTCTTTCACTTCGCGGCGCGCCACGCCGTCTGCCATCGCTTGGTTGGCGACGGCCACGGCCACGTGCCTGCTCGCCCTGCCAAGCGCGCTGACGCTTGGGTAGACGGCGCCCTCCATGAGGCGCATCGGGTCCGTGTACTCAGACAGCGCTTCCGCTGCGGCGGTGAGCATGTTGTCGGTGACCTTTGTAGCGCGCGTGACGAGGGCACCAAGGCCGACGCCAGGGAAGACGAAGGCGTTGTTGCCTTGTCCGACGACGAACGAGCGGCCCTCATGCTGCACGTTAGGGAACGGGCTGCCGGTCGCGACGATCGCGCGGCCGCCGGTCCAGGCGTACACGTCCTCAGGTACCGCCTCGCTGTTCACGGTCGGGTTGGAGAGCGGGAAGACGATGGGCGCGGGAGAGTTCGCGAGGACGGCCTTCACTACGGCCTCGTCGAACGCCCCCGCCTGTCCGGACAGGCCGATGATGCCGGTGGCCTTGGCGTTCGTCACGGTCTCGAGGAGCGAAGGCACGGCTCCGGCCACCTGCCATCCGGCCGTGCGTGACGGGTCTTGCGCCAACTCGCGCTTGTAGCTCTCGAGGCCCGGGCGATCGGCTACCACGAGCCCGGCCGAGTCGATCATCAGCACGCGCGCCACTGCCTCTGCGCGGCTTAAGCCCTGGCGCTGCAACCCGACGACTATCTGGCGCCCAACGCCCATGCCGCCAGCCCCGGCGCCGTGCACGACGTAAGTCTCGTCCGTCATCGGCCGACGCGTCTTCCTTGCCGCCGCGAGGAGTCCGGCTAGCACGACGGCGCCCGTTCCCTGGATGTCGTCATTGAACGACGGCAGCACGTCGCGGTAGCGGTTCATGACGTCGACGGCCTTCTGCTTGCTGAAGTCCTCCCACTGCAGGAGCGCGTCAGGGAAGCGCTTCTTGAAGGCCACGACGAAGCGTTCGATGAAGTCCTCGTACGCCGGCCCAACGAGCCGCTCGTGCCGCACTCCGAGGTAGAGGGGGTCGTCGAGGAGGTCGGCGCGGTTCGTGCCGACGTCGAGTTCGATGGGCAGCGTAGTCGCAGGGTCGATGCCGGCCGCGGCCGTGTAGAGCGAAAGCTTGCCGATGCAGATGGCCATGCCCCCGAAACCCTGATCGCCGATGCCCAAGATGCCCTCAGAATCGGTCGCGACCACCAGGCGCACGTCCGGCAGTGGCGCCGTGGCAAGCACTTCGTCGATACGGTCGATGTTCTCGGTGCTCACGACCAGCCCTCTAGGGAAACGATAGATGAGGCTGAACTTCTGCACCGCCTCAGCGACCGTCGGGGTGTAGATGATCGGCAGCATCTCCTCGAGGTGCTGCTCGAGGAGGGCGTAGAACAGGACTTCGTTGCGGTCCTGCAGCACCCGCAGGTAGACGTGCTTGTCCAACGCCGTCGTGAAACCGGAGTAGTTCGCGTAGGTGCGCTGTACTTGTTGCTCGATGGTGGATGAGTGCGGCGGCACCAGGCCCTCTAGGCCCAGCTCCCTGCGTTCCTCACGCGAGAAGCCCGTGCTCTTGTTAAGTAGCGGCAGGCGCGTTAGGAGGTAGCCGGACAGTGGGGTGGCTAGATAGGGGTTCCCCTTGTCGTCGATGCGCTTCTCGAACTGCTTCATGATCTCGTGCTCCCGCTGCGCCCCGTGGCGCGTGAAATAACCCTGGTCTGATGTCGTGCTTGCCGCCAGCCGCTCGCCTACTGCTCACCACCGGGTGAGGCGCCAGCCAAGCGCGCCGCCTCGGCGGCGAAGAACGCGTAATCCTCGTCTGCTGGCGCGAGCCTTGCGGCGTTGGCGTACGCGCTGGCTGCCACTTCGTAGTCGCGGTTCTGGAACGCCACGCGCCCAAGCTGCGCCCACGCTTGCAGGAAGTCGGGCGCGGCGGCGGCCGCGGCCGCGAACTCCGCCTGGGCCTTCGGCCCGTCGCCTGACTGGTAGGCGGCCAACCCACGCGAGAAAGCCTCGCTAGCTTCCGTTCCGTAGACGATCGCCTGGCGGGCGTTGGTTATGAAGTAGCGCGCCCTGTCGTCGTTACGGTCTAGCCTCAACACCGTCTGCCAGTAAGCGATGGCCTCGTCTGGCCGACCGAGCTCCTGGCTCGTGCGGGCCGTCCACACGAACGCCTCCTTGAAGGTCGGGGCGGCCTCTGCGGCCTTCAGGAACTCCCCATGCGCCTCTTCGAGCTCACCCGCGTCGTACGCGGCTAGCCCGGCGTAGTAGGCGGTGCCCGCGACGACTCCCCACTTGACCTGCAGCCTGGCGTACTCGAGGAACCACGCTGACCTGCTGTCGCTCGGGTCGAGTGACACGGCTATCTGCCAGTACCTGACGGCGAGTTCTGGCTCCTTGGCCTCGAGGGCGGTGCGGCCTGCCCACACGGCGGCGTTGGCGAAGTCGGGGTTGGCGGCCACCGCGGCCTGGAAGGCCTCCAATGCCGGTCCGATGCGACCAGCCTCGTACGCCCTCAAGCCGAGGCGGTACGCCTCGCTCGCGGCCTCGCCGTACTGCTCGCGTTCACGGCTGAGGTCGAGGAAGAAGCGCGCGCCCTCGTCGTCCGGCGCTACCTCGACCAGGCGCTGCCAGATGACGACGGCTGCGCTCGTGTCGCCCTGTTCGTAAGCGATGCGCGCCAGCCACCTGAGGGCCTCTGGGTCGTCTGGCGCCATGTCGAGGAGCGTGAGGTACCAGGCGCGCGCCTCATCGAGGTCGCCTACCTCGTAACGCGCGAAGGCCAACTGGTTGACGACGCGGTGGAACTCCTCGCGGTCAGTGGTCAGTTGGCGGCTAGCGCCGCCAGGTAGCGGTGGGGCGGTGTCGGTCAGTTCTCCCCCACTGGCGAGGAAGCCGTCCCAAGCCGCGAACGCACGGCTGTACCAGTTAGTCAGGCCGTAAGCGCGCGCCTCGAGGCGGTACGCGCGGCGCGAGGCCTCGAAAGCCGCCTCCTGTCCTTCAGGCGGCGCGGCCTGCTCGGCCGCCACGGCCACGCTAGTGGCTAGGCTCGCGGCGTCCAGCGCCGCGCGCCACACGGCGTCGTCTGGGCTGGCTGCCCGGCCGAGCGGCGTTTCGATGGCGACTACCAGCGCCTGCTCGGCGGCGGCGTAAGCGGCCGCCACGTCCTGCGCGCCTTGAGCGTACGCGGCTGCGGCCACGAGCAGAGCAACTACCAGCAGGGCACCGTGCGTCAACGCGCCGTGCGTCCGCGCGCGCCAGCCGTTTCGCCTATCGTCAGCCGCTGTCAGCGCGCCCGCGCCGTTAGCCACACGACCTCCTGGCCCGCTCTGATCAAGTACAGCAGACGCGAAGTTCCGTCGTCTCCAACGAACACGATGCGCGTGTGCGTCTCTGGCCCGAGCGGCCCGGACGCCGCCGTCTCCGAGCGTTCGCTCTCGAAGTAACCGGCGACGGCGTAGGCGGTAGAGACCTCGTGCACCTTGGCGGCAGCGAGGGCGGTGACGACGCCGCCAAGCGCGTACGCCTCCCAGTCCGTCCAGTTGCTCGAGCCGGGAATGCGCGCTACTAGCGCGTTCACGCCAGTGCCAACCGCGCGCATCGTGCCGCGCGGAAAACTGACACCGCTATCGAACTGCGCCGCTATGGCGGTGGTCATGAGCACGTCAGCCAGGAGTTGAGCGTGCGCGGCCGGCGCCAACAGCAGCAGCGCTATCATGATGGCGAAGCCACCTGCGCGGCTACTGCCGCGCCGCAGCGGTTGGACTGGGGTGGTAACCGGCGTCATGCCGCGAGTTTAGCACCGGGCCCCAGGACTTTCGCCTGCCTCAGGTTGACCCCCTACCGCCGAGCCGCTACCCTGATAGCTCGGCGCCGCGCACCTCCCGTTCCCGAACCGAACGGTACAAACCACGCGCATGAGCGCTAGAGACTCCTGATCATGTTCCAGTCATTAGGCGACAGACTGCAATCCGTTTTCGAAGGTCTACGCGGCCGCGGCCGCCTGACCGAAGCAGACGTAAAGGCCGCGCTCCGCGAGGTGCGCGTTGCTCTCCTCGAAGCGGACGTCAACCTCGAGGTGGCGCGCGAGTTCACGAACCGCGTGCAAGAGAAGGCCATCGGCTCAGACGTGCTCATGTCCCTCCAGCCCGACCAGCGCGTGATCGCCATCGTTCACGAAGAACTGCAAGAGGTGCTGGGCGGCAAGGCGGTGCTGCCGACGCTCAAGTCGGACGGCAACATCTGGTTGCTGATGGGCCTGCAAGGCGCAGGCAAGACGACGACGGCAGGCAAGCTCGCGTACCGCTACAAGAGCCAAGGGCGGCGCGTGCTGCTCGTAGCTGCTGACACGCAGCGGCCGGCCGCCCGCGAGCAACTCAAGGTGTTGGGTGACCAGATCGGCGTGCCCGTCTTCGAAGTGCATGACCGTGAGGAGCCAGCCGCGATCGCCGCGCGCCTCAAAGCGCACCTACAGAAGGACTTCCGCGACCTGGTCATCGTCGACACCGCAGGTCGACTCCAGGTCGACGAGGCGCTCATGGCCGAACTCTCGGACCTCGGTCAGCGCATAGCACCGAGCGAGAAGATCCTGGTGGTCGACGCCATGACGGGTCAGCAGTCGCTGCCGGTAGCCACGGCGTTCGACTCGCAGGTCGGCGTCACAGGCCTCATCATGACCAAGCTCGACGGTGACGCCAGAGGCGGCGCCGCGCTCTCCGCCAAGCACGTGACGGGCAAGCCGATCTACTACGCGGGCATGAGCGAGAAGATCGACGGGCTCGAGCCGTTCCACCCAGACCGCGTCGCCGGGCGCATCCTTGGCATGGGCGACGTGCTCACCCTCATCGAGAAGGCGCGCGCGCTCGAGGGCGACGACGACGAGACCGAGATGCGCAACCTCGGCGACTTCTCGCTCCAGGACATGCTCACCCAGATGCGGCGCATCAAGCAGATGGGTTCGTTCACGGACGTCCTCAAGATGATCCCTGGCGCCAACAAGATAGTTCCGGCAGGCACGAACATCGACGAGCGTGAGATCGGGCGCGTGGAAGCCATCATCTCGAGCATGACGGACGTCGAGCGCCGTACGCCGCGCGTACTGAACGCCTCGCGCCGCAAGCGCATCGCGCGTGGCTCTGGAACCACCGTGCAGGACGTCAACCGCCTCATCAACAACTACGAGGAGATGCGCAAACTGATGAAGCGCATGGGCAAGCGGCCGCCGCGCGGCGGCGGGCGGGCCGGGCTGAGGGGCTGACGTCGATCGCGCGCTGAGCCGCGCCACTGGAACAGACGGGCCATGCCGTGTAGACTGGGTGGCTTTTAGGAGGCTGGCCGTCGTATCGTCGGCTCGGGGCCTCGCCACGATCGGCAGCAACTACAGCCTTCCGAGGCTCTTGGAGGAAACAGAAGTATGGTCAAGATCCGCCTGATGCGCATGGGATCAATGAAGAACCCGCATTACCGCCTCGTCGTCGTGGACGGCCGCACCAAGCGTAGCGGCGACTACATCGAGCAGATCGGGTACTACGATCCGCGCGAGACCACCAGCGAGAACCTGCGCGTAGACGCCGACCGCGCCAAGCACTGGATGGCGCTGGGCGCCCAACCGACCGACACCGCTCTACGCCTCCTCCAGAAGACGGGCGTCGAGCTACCTGCCTCGCTAGAGGCCAAGCGCCGCAGTTCGTTCGTCAAGCGGCAAGAGGCGCAGGCCAAGGCTTAAGGCCTGGCCTAGCGCTACCGGAGGCGGCATGCCCCTCGACCTGGTCACGTTCGTCCTGCAGAACTTGGTTGCCGAGCCAGAGCACTTGGAGGTCACCTCCACGTCCGACGGCCGCAACGTGCGCATCGACGTCACGTGCGCTCCGGACGACGTCGGCCGCATCATCGGCCGCGGTGGCCGCGTCATCAACGCCATCCGGACCTTGGCGCGCGCGGCTGCCGACGGGCGCCAGCGCGTAGAAGTCCAGCTGCTGGAGTAGCGACAAGCGCCTCCGCATGGCATTGGACCCCACCGCCACCAAGCCACCCGCTAACTACCTCCCCTTCGGAGACCTCGGGCGCACCTTCCAACTGGAGGGGGCGCTGCGTTGGCATGTGCCTGCTGGCGCCGCCAACGCCGGGGCTCCCACGTCCACCAGCCTCGCTGCGCAGGCGGTGGCGGCCGCTGGCCGCCTGTTCGTCACCGGCCTAGGCGACGTGCGCGTGCGCGATCTGCGGTTTCCCACCGCGGGTGGGGCGCTGCTGCTACTCGAGGGCGTGCGTGACCGCACCGCGGCCCAGCGCGTCGTCAACGCGCAGGTGTGGCTCGACCCCAGCTTGTTGCCGCCTGACCTGGCGGACGAGGTCGCCGCTGCGTTGGCCGCACCGAGCGAGGAGGAGGCGCTGATCGGGCTCGAGGTGCACGTGGACGGCGCCGCGATCGGCACCGTCACCGCCGCAGAAGTGGGCGGACCGAACGACTACGTCGTGGTGGCGTTGAAGGCGGGCGGCACGTGCCTACTGCCGTTAGCCGCGCCGTACGTCGCTCTCAGCACGAAACCGGCCATCGAGCTGACCGACCCGCCAGCCGGCCTCCTCGACCCAAGCTGAAGCGCGGCCGCCTTGCGCTTCACCATCTACACCCTCTTCGCTAGCCTGATCGAGCCGTACCTGCAAGAAGCGCTCCTCGGCAAGGCCATCCGCAACGGCCGCTTGAGCGTAGAGTTGCGTGACCTGCGCCGCTTCGCGGGCAACCGCACCAACCGCGTGGACGACGCGCCTTACGGTGGTGGGGCGGGCATGGTCATGCGCGTCGACGTTGCCGCCAAGGCCGTGGCCGAGTTGCGGGAGGACTCGCCGCCGCCTGACGAGACGATCCTCCTCACACCGGCAGGCGAGCCGCTAACGCAGGACCTGGTCGAGCACTTCGCTTCCTTGCAGCACGTCGCCATCATCTCCGGCCGCTACGAGGGGTTCGACGCGCGCGTCGAGGAGCTGGTCACCCGTCAAGTGTCGATAGGCGATTACGTGCTCATGGGCGGCGAACTCCCCGCCCTAGTGCTGCTTGAGGCGACCGCTCGCCTACTGCCGGGCGTGCTTGGCGACGCAGAGAGCCACCGCCAGGAGTCGTTCAGCTCCGGCCTCCTCGACTACCCCGAGTACACGAGGCCGCCCTACTTCGACGGCCTGGTCGTACCCGACGTTCTCCTATCCGGCCATCACGAGAAGGTCGCCTCGTGGCGCCGGCGCGAGGCGCTCAGGCGCACGTTCGAGCGCCGACCTGAACTACTTGAAAGCGCGCCCCTCACGGATGAGGAACGCGCTCTGGTAGCTGAATGGCGGTCTAGGCCAACGAACGAGGGTTAGGCGGTCTTAGTTGCCTGCCGTCACGCGGTCGATCACGAGCTGAGTGATGTCCAGGTCGTCGTCAGCGTAGACCACGATGCGCTGGTTGGCGGCCTCTACCCGGTCGAGTACGACGGTGTAGCCGTTCTCCTTGGCCAGCTCCGTGATGGCGACGTTGGTGGCCTGCACCGCCGGAGCCGCGGCCGCCTCGATGTCGTTGAGGTAGCGGGTCTGCACCGCCTGCAGCGTGGTGCGCAGCGTCGCGTACCGCTCACTCTCGTCTGGCGTCAGCGTTTGGCCCGCACCGAGCTTTGCCTCGAGCGCAGCGATGCTGTCGGTCAGGCCCTTGACCTCGGTCTGGGCCTGCGCACGGAGCGCCTCGACAGCCTGACCAGCCGGGTGAGCCCGCAAGACGGCCTGCGAGTCCACGAACACGAGCTTGGTTGGGCGCGACTGGGCGCTTAGGGACGACGCGGTCACGGCGATGACAACCGCTGCAAGTATGCCTAGGAGGGTGAGTCTTCTCATAGCGGAGGTCACCTTACCACCGGGATGATGAGAAGCCTTGCGAGGCCTTAACTTGTGCTTGAACCTCTGCGAACTCTCCCCCATCCACTGCACCAGCCAACATGACGACGCTGTTCGCCGTCTTCGCCGGCGTCCTCGGTAGCCTCATCGGTTCGTTCGGCAACGTCGTCATCTGGCGCCTGCCGCGCAACGAGTCGATCGCCTTCCCCGGCAGCCACTGCCCCAACTGTCAGCACCGCCTCGGCCCACTAGAGCTCGTGCCCGTCTTCTCGTGGCTCGCGCTGCGTGGCCGCTGCAGGCACTGCGGTGCACGCATCTCGCCGCGCTACCCGCTCGTCGAGGCGCTCATGGCGGCACTCTTCGTGGTGGTGGCGCTGCGCTGGCCGCCGCTCACGACCGGTCTCGCCTTCCTGCCGCTATGGGTCGTCCTCGCCATGCTCGTCATGGCCGCCCTGATCGACGTCGACCACTACATCCTGCCTGACGCCCTCACCCTGCCGGCGGTTGCGCTTGGCGTGCTGGGGGCATTCGTGACGGGCGAGGCGGCAGACTTGCCGACGCCGCTCGCCGCCCTAACCGGCGCGCTGGCGGGCGCTGGCGTGCTCGTGCTCATCAACCGCATCGGCGCGTTGGTGCTGCGGCGCTTCGCTGATACCGAGGAGCGCCTCTTCCCCATCAGCCTCGACCAGGTGAACCTCGCAGCGGTCGTTGGGGCGTTCGCGGGCGTGTGGTGGGGCTTGGCTGCCGGCGCGGTCAGCGTGCTCGTCAACCTCGCTGCGCGCCGCAGCGTGCGCTTGCCCGAGGCGCTCGCGTACGGCCTGTGGGCCGTCGGTCTCGTGCTGTCCACCACCTCGTTCACGGTGCCGACCATCACCGCGCTCGGCGGCAGCGTGGTGGCCGCAGGCGCGTGGGCGCTCATCGGCGCCACTTACTGGTGGCTGCACGACGCGATTAGGCCAGCCGCCGCCGAGGCAGCGCGCCTCGCGGAGGAAGCAGAAACGAAGCCTGAGCCGGTAGCCATGGGCTTCGGCGACGTGAAGCTCGCCGCCGCCCTGGGCGCCATCCTAGGGTGGGAGAAGCTGATGGTGGCGGTGCTGTTCGCCGTCTGCCTCGGCGCGCTCTTCGGCGTCGTGGGGCGCTTGGCTGGCGGGTCGCGCGTCATCCCGTTCGGGCCTTACCTGCTTGCTGGCGGCGTCGCTGCACTGTTCTTCGGTGACGCCGTGATCGCCTGGTACTTAGGGCTCCTCGGCGTCGGCTGAGCACCACTCCAAACGCAGTGCCGGCAGCGAACGGATGCTATCCTGCTCGGCATTCGCCGCCACCGGCCACGGCCGGGACCTCGGCCCATGCGCTAAGGGCGCGGCGCGGACTTCCCTGACGTTGGGATTGGAGCTGGAATGGAGCCAACACACCTCCCGAGTCTTGCAGGCCGGGATTTTCTCTCACTGGCTGACTTGAGCCAAGAGGAGTTCAGCGGCCTGATCGCCAGCGCCATCGAACTCAAGACGGCCTGGAAGAGCGGTGTGAGACCCGCCCTCATGCAGCACAAGACGCTCGCCATGATCTTCGAGAAGCAGTCGCTAAGGACGCGCTCCACGTTCGACATCGCCATGGCGCAGCTCGGCGGGCACGCCATCCTCCTCAGCCAGAACTACATCGGGTGGGGCGTGCGTGAGACCGTGCGCGACGTGGCTTCCAACCTCGACCGTTGGGTCGACGGCATCATGGCCAGAACTTACGGCCACGACACCCTCGTCGAGCTCGCGCGGCACGCCACGGTGCCCGTCATCAACGGCCTGTCCGACCTCCTGCACCCCTGCCAACTCCTCGCCGACTACATCACCCTCAAGGAGACGTTCGGCGAACTGAACGGCTTGAAGCTGACGTTCGTCGGCGACGGCAACAACGTCGCCAACTCGCACGTGAACGCGGCGACCCTCGGCGGCGTCGAGCTCACCATCGCCTGCCCGCCCGGCTATGAGCCTGACGCCGCGATCCTGGCCGCGGCACGCGCCCGCGGAGGGGTCATCCACATCTCGCACGACCCGCGGGAAGCAACGCGCGCTGCGGACGCCCTCTACACGGACGTGTGGATCTCGATGGGCATGGAGGAGGAGACTGAGCGCCGCAAGCGCGACTTCGCTGGCTACACGATCACGCCGGAGTGGTTCGCCGACCTAAGCGCGCACGGGGTGTTCATGCACGACCTGCCAGCCCATTACGGAGAGGAGTGCACGGAAGACGCCGTTTACCACGAGCGCAGCGTGGTGTTCGATCAAGCTGAGAACCGTCTGCACGCACACAAGGCCGTGATCTTTCAGTTCATGAACGGTGCGTGAGCACACATGACCGGAAGTAGCAGCGCTTCGGGGTTGCGCGTTGGCGTGCTTGGCGCGAGCGGTTACGGCGGCGCCGGCCTCATAGAGCGCTTGGTGCGTCACCCGCACGTGCGGCTCGCCGCCATTGGCTCGCGTGCCTACCTCGGGCAGCCGCTGTCCGCCAGTTGGCCTCACCTCGCTGGGCTAGACATCCCCCTGCGTTTCGCGAGTTCAGACGATGTCATAGCCGCCTCCGACGTCGTGTTCTGCGCCACGCCTCACGGCGCCACCGCGCCGCTCGTTGCGCAGGCCGTGGCTGAGGGCAAGCGCGTGATCGACATGTCGGCCGACTTCCGCCTTGACGCCCGCGAGTACGAGCAGTGGTACGGCGCGCCTCACCCGCACCCAGAGCTGCTGGCAGACGCCGTTTACGGCATGGTAGAGCTTCACCGCAATGAGCTGCCAGGGGCGCGCATAGTCGCGAGCCCCGGCTGCAACGCGACGGCCGCCTCGCTCGCCTTGGCGCCGCTAGCGGCGGCTGGCTTGATCGGCGACGCCGTCATCGTGAACGTCTTGACAGGCGTGTCAGGCGCAGGGCGCGGCACCTCGCAGGCCATGCACTACAGCGAGATGAACGAGAACGCCCGCCCGTACAAGCCAGCTGGCACCCACCGCCACACGGCGGAGATCGAGGCCGTTGGCGGCCGCGCGCGAGCGGCAGCGGCGCGCGGCAACGGCAAGGAGCTCCTCACGCAGGCGCCGTACGAGCCCGTACCCGTGGCGTTCACGCCGCACATCGTGCCGATGAGCCGCGGCATCGTCGCCACCCTGGCGACCAGGCCCGCCACCTGGGGTGGACTGACGCCCTCGAGCGCGGCGGTCGTAGGGCTTCTGAACGACTACTACGCAGGCGATCCGCTGATCGGCGTCGGTACTGCTCTGCCTGAGACGAAAGCCGTTAGCGGGTCGGACCGCGCGCTGCTCAGCGCTCATTACGACGAGCGCACCGGGCAAGTGTTGGTGTTCTGCGCCATCGACAACCTCGGCAAGGGCGCGTCAGGTCAGGCAGTCCAAGGCTTCAACGTGGCGTTCGGGTTCGAGGAGACGACGGCCCTCTCTCTCACGGGGGTGTGGCCGTGAAGTTGAACGTGGTCCCAGGAGGACGGCAGTGAAGGTTCCAAAAGGGTTCGAAGTGGCTGGCATCACGGTTGGCGTCAAGCGCTCTGGGCGGCCAGACCTCGGCATCATCTACTCGGCCGCGCCGCTCGTGTGGGCGTATAGCGCCACCACCAACGCGGTCGTCGCCCCGTGCGTGGTGCGCGACAGGTCCCTCGCCGCCAGCGGTAAGCCCGTTAGGGCGCTGGTGATCAACAGCGGCAACGCCAACTGCGCGAACGGCGAGCGCGGAGAGATCGACGACCTCAGGCTCGCGAGCGCTGCAGCGGAGGCGCTGGGGTTGAGTGGCGCGGACGAAGTGCTGAGCGCCAGCACCGGTGTGATCGGACACGCCATGCCGATAGACAAGCTCGTGACTGGCCTTCCCCAAGCTGCCGCGGCGCGCGGCGACGACAGCGAGGGCCTCGCCCGCGCCATCCTCACCACCGACTTGGTCGCCAAGGAGGCCGTGCGGGACCTGGCTGGCGGTGCGCGCGTGCTTGGCGTCGCCAAGGGCTCTGGCATGATCCACCCGAACATGGCGACCTTGCTGACGTTCGTGATGACGGACGCCAAGGTCGACCAGGACGCGCTCAGGGCCATGTGGAGCAGAGTGGTCGACCGCTCGTTCAACCAAGTGACGGTCGACGGCGACACGAGCACGAACGACATGGCCATCGTGTTCTCGTCTGGGCTGGTGGCGGCTGACCTCAAGGAGTTGGAGGCTGCGCTGCTCGAGGTTGCCTCCTCGCTAGCCAAGCAAGTGGCGCGCGACGGCGAGGGCGCCACCAAACTCATCACGGTGCGCATGACTGGCGCCAAGGATGAAGTCGAGGCGCGGCGCGCGGCGCGCACGGTTGCCGGCAGCAACCTGGTCAAGGCTGCAGTGCACGGCTCGGACCCGAACTGGGGCCGCATCTTGGCCGCCGTCGGCCGCGCCAACGTCGCCCTCAACGAAGCGCACGTGCGCGTGCTCGCCCAGGGTTTCGAGCTCTACTACGGCGAGCCGCAGCCGTTCGACGCGAAAGTGGTCTCCGACGCCCTGCGCTCAGATGACGTGCTGCTCGAGGCCGACCTCGGCGTTGGCAGCGCCCAGGGCGAGGCTTGGGGTTGCGACCTCTCGGAGGGTTACGTCAGGATCAACGCCGACTACACGACCTGAACCGCTGCTACTAGCTGGAGTTGCGGCCCCCGCGAAGGTTCGCGGGGGCCGCAACGTCTGTTCGGCTAGGTGCGGAACTGCTGAGCGCGCCGCCGCCTAACGCCGCCGGTTGGCGATGTGGATGGCCTTGCCGTGCGCGTGCTCCGCGGCCTCCATGACTCCCTCCGAGATTGTGGGGTGCGGGTGCTGCGTGAGGGCGATGTCCTCGAGCGTCGCGCCCATCTCGATGGCGAGGGCGGCCTCCGAGACGATGTCGCCCGCGTTCGGGCCGACCATGTGGAAGCCGAGGAGCATGTCCGTCGCGGCGTCGCCGATGAGCTTGATCAGGCCGCTGTTGACGCCGAGGGTGGAGGCGCGCCCGGAGGCAGCCAGGGGGAAGCGCCCGATGCGGACCTCGAAGCCCGCCTTGGTCGCCTCTTCCTCCGTCATGCCGACGCTAGCTAGCTCCGGGGACGTGTAGATGACGCTCGGCACGACCGTGTCGTAGGCCGTCGGCTGACCGGCCGCGTGCTCGGCGGCGACGACGCCTTCCTTCATGGCCTTGTGGGCGAGCAGCGGCGCGCGCGCCACGTCGCCGATGGCGTAAACGTGCGCTGCGCTCGTCTGCATGTGGTCGTTGACGACCGTAACGAAGCCGCGCTCGTCGACCTTGACGCCGGCGTTCTCCAGCCCGAGGTTGGCGCCGTTAGGGCGGCGCCCGACGGCCACCAGCACGCGGTCGGCCAAGATGACCTCTTCCTTGCCGTCCTCTCCTTGCACCGTGACCTCGGTGCCCTTCTTCGTTTCCTTCTGCCCTAGGACCTTGGTAGAGGTGAGGATGCGGATGCCGCGCTTCTCGAGCGCCTTGCGTAGTTCCTTGCTCGCGTCTATGTCTGCCGCGCCTGCGATGTTGGGGAGCATCTCGACCACCGTCACCTCGCTGCCAAGCGAGGAGTAGACGTCCGCGAACTCCAGCCCGATGGCGCCCGCCCCGATCACGACCATGCGCGCAGGCACGGTCTTGCCGATGTTGAGGGCGCCTGTCGAGTCGACGATGCGCTCGCCGTCAAGCTCGAAGCCGGGTATGGCGGCTGGCCGCGAACCGGTCGCCACGATGAACTTCGGCGCGGAGTACGGCTTACCCGCCACCTCTACGGTGTTCGGCCCCGTGAAGCGCGCCTCGCCTTCGAGGAGCGTGACCTTGTTGCCCTTGAACAGCATGCCAACGCCAGAGGTTTGCTTCTTGACGACGTCGAGCTTCCACTTGTCTACCGCCTGCAGGTCGACTTTCGGCGTGCCGAAGTCGATGCCGAACGCTGCCGCGTCCTTGGCGTTGCGCAACTCGGAACCAACGTGCAGCAGCGCCTTGGTGGGAATGCAGCCGATGTTGAGGCACACGCCGCCGACGGCGCCCTTCTCGACGCATGCGACCTTCAGGCCCAACTGCGAGGCCCGGATGGCGGCGTGGTAGCCGCCTGGCCCGGAACCGATGACGATGAGGTCGAAGTCCATTGCTTCCTCCAGGGTGGCGCCCAAGCGAGCTGGCGCCGCGCGTTATGGCGTTGAACGGCCGGCGAACCGGCGTACTGCACCAGTCTACCGCTCGCGCTTGGGGGCGCCGAAAGGCGACGTACACCCCCCGCGAGCGGGCCGCCTCTTCTGGAGGAGTAGAGGACCTACTCGCCCACCACCTCGAACGCCAGGTGGAACGCAGGCAGCTCCTCGCCAGGGTGATCGATGGCGTTGAGCATGGGCAGTTGGAAGTGGTCGTTGGAGGTCGTGGTGGTGGGCACGTCACTCGTCCCTTGGTAGATGGACGGGTAGAGATCCAGGTAGTGCCAGCCCGGCTCGAGTGGCGCCGTGAAGTTGATGACGATGGTGCCGTTGGTGTTGAAGCCACAGGCGTAACCGAAGTAGCTGTTGTCGATGACGACCGTGTAGATGTTGCCTGTATCGCTCCAGCCCGTGCCTTTGAGCGTGAGCTGGAAGGTTGCGCCCGGAGCGACCTGGGACGGGGTCAGCGCTTCGACGTTTGGCGTGATGGTGTAGTCGACGGTGGCGCTCGTTCCGCCGGCCACGGCGGTGATGGTGCGAGCACCCGCGAGGTCGTCTGGCGTCGGCCACGTCACGTCGAAGCCGCCGGCCGCGTCGGTCTTAACGCTGCCCCACGGCACGTCGACCGTCTGCCAGCCGCCGCCGCTGATGCGGTTGCCGCGCACGGAGCTGTAACTTAGCTCGACAGTCGTTTCAGGCGGGTAGTTGACGCCCGTCAGGCGTATCGGGCTGCCGACTATGCCGGATGCGAAGTCGACGGCGAGCGCTGGGCCGGAGCCGGGCGCTTGCTGACCCTTGACGCGTGGCAAGGTCTGGTCCGCAGCGTCCGGTGGCGTTACCGCTTGCCCAGGCGTGATGGTGAAGGTGGCGTGCTCGTGATAGGCCATCGCCGGCTGGTAGTTCGGCGACTGTTCGATGTTGAGGTACGGCCGCCGCGGTCCAGTCAGGAGTTGGAGCAGGTGCGGGCCCTCGTTGCCGGTCGCCGGGATGGTGAAAGTCGCGCTGCCCTGCGTAGTGATGCCCGTAACCCAACCGGTCTGCGCGTTGTCGTACATGAGGTGCCAGCCGGATTGGTAGAAGTTGAAGCCTAGGCCCGTGACCGTGACGGTGATCGGGGTGCCCAACGGCCCCGAGGTCGGTGAGAGGGTCAGTGCTGGCGTCAGCGTGAAGCCTTGCCTGGCAACCACCTCTTCACCTTGAACGAGTGTGGTGTTGTGAACGTAACCGAAGTCGGTCGGTACGGTGAATGTGAATGACGCCTTGCCGTCCTTGTCCGTCACGACGCTGAGCAGCACGGCTTGGGCCGCGTCCGCATCTTGCCCATAGAAGTGCCCGTCCTCCACCAGCCAGCGCGCGTCAGCCGTGGCCCACACGAAGTCGAGGGTGGCGTTGGCCGGTAGGCCGCTCGCGGTCGCCGCCACGGCGGTGCCAACGGGGCCGCTGTTCGGGGAGAAAGTCAAGACCCCCTCTGCAACGCCGAAGGCCAACGTGGCGACGAGCCACAGAGAAGACGCGAGAATCAGGGATCGCTTCATCGGTGTTCCCCCCTCAAAGGGTAGACGTGAAGATTAGCCAGGTGAAAGCGGCAGCTCGAGTCTCGCGCGGGCTGCCGCTTTGCGGTTAACGGCACGCTAGGAACGCTGCGCGCCGACGACTTCCGGGTTGCGTTTAGTCTTTGCTCGCGATGGTGAGCAGGCCTAGGCCGGCCTTCTGCCCGACGGGCTCGAAGGTCGCGCTGTTCCCCTTCGAGTCTTTCGCGGTAGCAGTCCACGTCAGCGTGCCGGCGGGTTCGTCATCCGGGATTATGAGGTGGTTAGTGAAGTAATAGTCGAGGTTCGCGCCGGGCGGGTGACCAGCGTAGTGGAGGTCTAGGTTCTGACCGTCGCTGATGCTGATGGCTATGGAGATCCCCAACTCTTCGATCTGTGCGGCCGTCAGTTCGGCGCCGGTGGCGCTGTCGTAGACCTTGGCGCGCCACACCATGGACTCGCCAGGCAAGAACACGCTGTTAGGAACGCACACCGCGCCCTGTGGAGCCCCTTCTGCGCCACGGACGAGGTCGACGTTCAAGTAGTACAGCGGACCCGCGGCAGCAGCCGTGAACCCCACCGTCAGGAGAACGGCTGCGAAGATCGCATAGGACAGGCGTTTCATACTTCTGGCTCCTCACGCACTTCTTGCATCATTGGACTATCACGCGAGTGTAGTGTCCGCCAGCTCGTCTCGTGGTGCACGCGTCACAGCGCCAAGACTTGCCGGCCTAGCTGAAGCGCGCTGGGTCGTAAGGCGCGAGGTTGAACGTTGACTCCTCGTCGTTCATCAGCTCGCCGACGGCGGCGGCGGTCGTGGGTCCAAGCGTTATTCCGAGCATGGCGTGACCCGACGCGATGTAGGCGTTGCTGCGCCTAGGCAGCCGCCCGATGACGGGGAGCCCGTCTGGGAGTATGGGGCGCATGCCGACCCACTCTTCCGAGCGCTCGCCTTGCTCCCAGTCCAGCATGTACCTGTGCGCGGAGTTCTTGAGGCCCCGCACGCGGCGCCCGTCGAGCCGCGTGTTGACGCCGGAGAGCTCCATGGTGCCGGCGATGCGCAGCGCGTTGTCGAACGGCGTCACGGCTACCCTGGCCTCGTGCATGTACATGGGGCCGTTGACGGTGAGGCGCGGCTTATCGATGGTGATGCTGTAACCCTTACCGGCCTGCATCGGCACGTGGGCGCCCAACGCTCGCGACAGACGCGCTGCCTCCGCCCCGGTGGCGATGAGCACCTGGTCGGCGTCGATGTCGCCCGACGTGGTCTGCACCGCCTTGACGGTCTCGTTCTCTACCCGGAAGCCAGTAACGGAGCTGCCGCTGCGCAGCTCGACGTCATGAGCACGGAGCCAGACCACGGCCGCCCTGTTGAGCTCGTCTGGTTCCACGTGGCGCTCTTCAGGCATGAGCACCGAGCCCGCGACCACGGGCCGCAGCGAAGGTTCGCGCTGCAGCGTGGCGTCACGGTCGAACCTGATGGGCTCTCCAAGGCCGTAGCCGGCCAAGTCCTCGAACTCTGCGTAGAGCTCGTCTAGGTGCTTGTCGTCCAAGCTCACGAACAGGAGACCGTTCTTATGCAGCCCGAAATCGAGCCCTGCGGCCTGCAGCGCCTCGTAGTCGGACATGGTCCTTTGGTTCAGTTCCGCCAGCGCGTTGAAACCCGCACGGTACGCCTTGGCGTTGCAATGCCGCCAGAAGGAGAAGAGCCACCCGACCATGCTCGGGACGGCCGCCGGACTGATGAACAGCGGGCTGTCGGGCTTGAGCATCCACTTGATCGATTCGGAAACGACGCCCGGTGCCGGCACTGGGCCGGAGAGGGATGGAGTTATCCAGCCAGCGTTGCCGTGCGACGCGGCCGCGCCGAACTCGCCGCGATCGATGACGACGACTTCCCGCCCCCTGCGGCGCAACTCGTAGGCGCTAAGCAGCCCAATCGTCCCGCCGCCAATGATCACTGTCTTCACGGCTACCAACTCTCATCGCGCTAGATTTCAGTTAGCGGTTGATCCTGCGCCGGTGGCTTGGTCCCTAAAGTCAGGTCGTGCGACGCCGGCTCGCAGGTCACCGGATGCTGCCAGAAGATTACCAGTACCCCACCGCCGCTTGGTGGGCCAGAGAGCGGTTCCGGGCCAACGCCATCCACCTGTCCGCCCGTTGACAGCGCACCGCCCAGCGCCTACCATTCCCGCATGAACGAGGCGCCAGCGCGCAAGGCAGCAACCGAGCGACTAGCCACGCGGCCCGACGCGCCGCCGAGGTGAACTGACACGACCTCACGCGCGTCGACCCCGGCCCGGCTGCCGGGGTCGAGTTTTTGGCGAACCCAGACTCTACTTCTAGCGGACGGCCTGCGGCCGCGCGGCGCGAACCCCGCCCTATACTGGAGAAATCATGACCGAGACAATTGGCAGCGCCAACCCCACGGGGCACGCCGAGCGCTACTCGCCTGAGACCGTCGAGAAGAAGTGGCAGCAACGCTGGCGCGAAGAAGGCCTCTACGAGGTCGACCTGCACGACGACATCCGACCGAAGTACTACTTCCTCACCATGTACCCGTACCCGTCGGGCGACCTGCACATAGGTCACTGGTACGCCGAGGCGCCAGCCGACGCCGCAGCGCGCTACAAGCGCATGCGCGGCTTCAACGTCCTCTTCCCCATGGGCTACGACGCCTTCGGCCTTCCGGCAGAGAACGCCGCCGTCAAGGCCGCGCGCGCAGGCGACACCTCCGTGCACCCGGCACGCCTCACGTACGAGCGCATCGACCGCATGACGCAGCAGTTCGAGCAGATGGGCGCGATGTTCGACTGGTCGAAGCGCATCGTCACCTGCGACCCTGAGTACTACAAGTGGAACCAGTGGTTCTTCGTGAAGATGCTCGAGAAGGGCTTGGCCTACCGCAAGGAGTCGTTCGTCAACTGGGACCCCGTCGATCAGACGGTGCTCGCCAACGAACAAGTGATCGACGGTCGTGGTGACCGCTCCGGCGCCCTCATCGAGCGGCGCCTCATGCCACAGTGGCACTACCGCATCACCGATTACGCCGACGAGCTCCTCGACTTCTCCGGCCTCGACTGGCCAGAGCGCGTCGTGGCCATGCAGACGAACTGGATCGGGCGCTCCGAGGGCGCGGAGGTCACCTTCAAGACGGAAGGTGATGACGAGATCGTCGTCTTCACCACCCGGCCAGACACGCTGTGGGGCGCCACCTTCATGGTCCTCGCGCCAGAGCACCCGTTGGTCGAGAAGCTCACGACGCCAGAGCGCCTCGCCGCCGTGCGCGCGTACGTCGAGCGGGCGAGCCACAAGACCGACCTCGACCGCATGGCTGACACCAAGGAGAAGACTGGCGAGTTCGTCGGCGCCCACGCCATCAACCCCGTCAGCGGTGCGCGCATCCCCATCTGGATCGCAGACTACGTGCTCATGGGCTACGGCACGGGCGCCATCATGGCCGTGCCGTACGGCGATCAGCGCGACTTCGAGTTCGCGCGCGCGTTCGGCCTCGAGATAGTGCCCATCGTCAAGCCGGCCGGGCACGACGGCGAGCTGCGCGCGGCTGAGCTTCAGGAGGCGTGGGCCGGCCCAGGAACCATGATCAACTCCGGGCCGCTCGACGGCCTCTCGCACAACGGCGAGAAGGGCAGGGCCAGTCCGGCCATCGCCGCGGCCATCGAGTACTTGGAGGGCAAGGGCATCGGCAGGGCCCAGACGACCTACCGCTTGCGCGACTGGCTCATAAGCCGCCAGCGCTACTGGGGCACGCCCATCCCCGTCGTGTACTGCGACTCGTGCGGCATCGTCGCAGAGAAGCTCGAGAACCTGCCAGTGATCTTGCCACAGGACGTGGCGTTCATGCCGACGGGTGAATCACCGCTCAAGACACACGCCGAGTTCCTCGAGACGACCTGCCCGAACTGCGGCGGCGCGGCGCGGCGCGAGACCGACACCATGGACACCTTTCAAGACTCGTCCTGGTACTGGTTCCGTTACCTCAGCCCCCACGACGCCACCCGCCCGTTCGACCCCGAGCTGGCCGCCAAGTGGACGCCGGTCGACACCTACACGGGCGGCATCGAGCACGCCATCTTGCACCTCCTCTACTCGCGCTTCTTCACCAAGGTGCTGCGCGACCTCGGCTTCACGACCGCGAACGAGCCGTTCAAGCGGCTCCGCAACCAGGGCATGATCTTGGGTTCGGATAACGAGAAGATGTCCAAGTCGCGCGGCAACGTCGTCAACCCGGACGACTTGGTGGCGCAGTACGGGGCTGACACCGTTCGCGCCTACCTCATGTTCCTTGGCCCGTGGGACCAGGGGGCGCCGTGGAGTTACAGCGGCATCGACGGCCTGGCGCGCTTCTTCGCCCGCGTCTGGAACCTCGCGCTCGACGACGCCGGCGCTACCAAGGGTGGTGAGTACACGGAGGCCGAGTTGCGGCGCGCCGTCAACCACGCCATCAAGGAAGTCACGGAGGACATGGAGGCGTTCCGCTTCAACACCGCCATCGCCGAGTTGATGACGCTGCAGAACGCCATGCAGAAGGCCCGCGCCGCCGGGCTCGCGGCCAGCGGCACCTGGCGCGAAGGCGTCGAGGCGCTGCTGCTCCTGCTGGCGCCCATCGCCCCGCACATAACGGAGGAGTTGTGGCGCCGCCTTGGGCACAAGGAGTCCGTGCACCTGCAGACCTGGCCGACCTTCGATCCAGCCGCGCTGGTGGCGGACACCCTCACGCTCGCCGTGCAGGTCAACGGCAAGCTCAGGGGCCAGGTTGAGGTAAGCGCCAGCGCCGACGACGCCAGCATCCTCGCCGCGGCGAAGGCGGAGCCGAACGTCGCGCGTTACGTGGGAGAGTCGCAGATCGTGCGCGAGATAGTCGTGCGCGGCAAGCTCGTCAACCTCGTGATAAAGGGCTGAGGTTACTGAGGGGCCAAGAGCACGACCTGCTGCAAAGTAGCTAGTTCCACGCTGGGGCGCACGATGAACGTGCGCCTCAGGTCGTTAGGGTCCGGCGGCAGGACCTCGACGACCTCACCGACGCTCACGCCTGCAGGGAAGAGGCCGCCGTAGCTTGACGTCTCCACCACGTCACCGACGACGACGGGCTGCTCGAGCATGAAGCGCGACACGCGCACGAGGCCGCCTACCTCGCCGATCGCCACGCCCTGACCGCCCTTGCCGCGCACGGTCACGCCGACGCGCGACTGCGGGTCAACGACCGTGCGCACGACGGCGCTGCCGCTCGCGACTTCGGTGACGATGCCGACCAACCCGGTCGGCACCGTCACGGGCATGTTGCGGCTCACGCCTTCGTTCGCGCCGAGGCCAACGCGCAGGCGGCCGAGCTCTGCGCCAGCGTCGCCACCTATGACGGCGGCGGTCCCGAGCACCCCTGGCGACTGCGCCTCCGCCACCCTCACGACGTCCCGGTACCGCCCAACCTCGAGCTCGAGCTGGCGTGCGGCCTCGCGCTCGGCGGCTAGTTGCACCTCCAGGTCGGCGAGGAGCGCGCGCATGTCGCGGCGATCGACGGCGCTCTCGAGCGACAACCTCACGTTCGTGCCTGCCCGGTGAAGTAACTCGTGCGGCAGCGCGATGGCGGCCGTGACGTCACTCGGCACCGCGCCGACGAACGCCGTGAACAGCACCGTGAAGAGCCCGAGGCCGACGAACACGTACCAGGCGCGCAGCAAGCTAGACAAGGGAGATACCCAGGCGGCGCGCCGCCATCACCACGTTGACTACGCTCAAGCCCATGACGTTCGCGTAGCACCCGCGAACGCCGGAAACCAAGGCGCCACCTAACCCCTGGATGCCGTAGCCGCCTGCCTTGTCAAGGCCCTCGCCGCTGGCGCAGTAGCGGGCGATCTCCTCGTCAGACAAGGGTCGGAGCTCGACGACGGTGCGCACGACGGCAGTCTCCGTTCGCCCGCGGAACGCGAGGGCGTGGCCGGTGAACACTTCGTGCTCGCGACCCGCCAGCCGCTCGATGAACGCGCGGTTCTCGCCCTCATCCGCCGGCTTGTTCAATATCTCGCCGCCGAGCGCAACGGTCGTGTCTGCCGCTATCACGAGCGCATCCGGGTATGCATGGGCAAGCGCCGCTACCTTGGCTAGGGCCAGGCGGCCAACCAGCTCTGCCGGCCCCTCGCCGGCGGCGGGGGTCTCGTCGATGTCAGGGGCGGCCACGTCGAACTTAAGGCCGATGCTGGCAAGCAACTGCGCGCGGCGCGGTGAAGCGCTGGCCAGCAGGATTGGTGGCAGCGGCTCGTTGCTTAGCAACGAGGCGTTGCCGTTCGAACTGGCGGGCTGGTCCGGTAACACATGGCCCAGGATACCGGCTGGGCAGCCGCGCATGTTATTCCGAGCCGCCGTCCGGGCGCGCCGGTGCGCGGCGAGCAGAGCCTCCCTGACGGTATGCTCCCTGCCATGACGGGAAACCCAACGGGCCTCGAGGCCATGAAGCGCGCCGCAGCGCTGCGCGCTCTCACCCTGGTTGAGAGCGGCATGTTGCTTGGACTAGGTACCGGCAGCACCGCCTGGTGGTTGGTTGCCGAACTCGCGGAGAGCCTGAAGCGCGGCGACCTGCAGAACATCCGCTGCGTTGCGACGTCGCGCCAGACGGAGGAGCAGGCGAATGGCCTGGGCCTGAGCATGGTCGAGCTGCCGGCAGGCGGCGTCGACGTCGCCATCGACGGCATGGACGAGTTGACGCCCGGCCTGCAGGCCATCAAGGGCCTCGGTGGGGCGTTGACGCGCGAGAAGATCGTGGCCGCCTCGGCTACGCGCTTCGTGCTGATCGGCGACGAGAGCAAGTGCGTAACCTACCTTGGCGAGAAGGCGCCGCTGCCAGTCGAGGTCGTGCGCTTCGGGCGGCAGCGCACCGCGCAGCTACTGGCCGAGCTGGGTGCCGAGCCGCAGCTGCGCGTCAGGGAGGGCGCGCCGTTCCTCACGGATAACGGCAACGTCATCTACGACCTGCGCTTCGCGGGGCCGTTCGATGCCACGGCCGTCGCCGCCCAGCTCGCCGCCATGCCAGGCGTCGTCGAGCACGGTTTGTTCCTCGGCATGACGGAGCGCGCTTACGTCGCCGGTGCAACGAGCGTCACGGAGTTCATGGCGTGATCGTCGCCGTCGGCATCGACCTAGTCGAGTTGTGGCGCATTCGGCGCGCGCTCGAGCGCTTCCCTGGGAGGTTCGCCGAGCGCGTCTTCCACCCGGAGGAACTGCTCTCCCTCGACGGCCGCGCCGACCCGGTGCCGGGCTTGGCCGCCCGCTTCGCCGCCAAGGAGGCGTTCCAGAAGTGCTGGTCTGAGCCTTTCGGTTGGCGCGACGTGTGGGTGGTCAAGGAGGGCGCCCGCCCGTCCTTGCGCCTAACGCCGAAGCTCGAGGAAGCCTGCCGCGCGGAGGGGCTGGTGCCGCACTTGTCACTCACGCACGGCCGCGATCATGCTGCCGCCGTGGTGGTGCTCGAACGCCAGGTTAGAGTGTCCGACCATGCGCCCTTCGAATAAGTCAACCACGGGCCAAGCGTCGCTTTTCGGCAGCGCTGACGCCGAAGCGACCGCACCAGTTACGACCCGCGCCAGCGCGAGGGCCTTCACAGACGGCTCCTGCGACACGGCTAGCGGCCACGGCGGTTGGGCTTACCTGCTCGACGCCGCGAGCGGCCGCAGCACGGCTTCCGGCTACGAGCCAGGCACCACCAACAACCGCATGGAGTTGACGGCTGCCGTGCGCGCCCTCGAGGCGCTTAGCGAGCCCACGGACGTGACCATCGTTACCGACAGCGAGTACTTGAAGAAGGCCTTCACCGACGGTTGGTTGAAGAAGTGGCAACGCAACGGCTGGCAGACCGCCGCCCGTCAGCCGGTCAAGAACCGTGACCTGTGGGAGGAGCTCCTGCAGCTAGAAAAGCGTCACCGCGTGAGCTGGTCTTGGACCCGCGGTCACTCTGGCCACCCTGAGAACGAGGCCGTCGACGCCCTCGCGCTCGCCGCTCGGCGCAGCCACGGCCGCGGTTAGCGGCGGGCAGTTAGCTCCCAGCAGTCAGGCCAAACGCGCAAGTAGTTCGCTTAGCGCGAGCAGGCCGACGCCGAGGGAATCCGGCTCAAGCCACTCCTCAAGCCGGTGCGCGCCGCCACCGTGATAGCCACCGAAGGCGATGGCCGGTATTCCGGCTGCCATCGCCGGGTTGGCGTCCGTGCTGCCTGCAGCGGTCTGCCCGACCACGCCGACGGCGGCGTAAGCGGCCATGGCCGCAGCGACGAGCTGCTCGTTGTTGGAACCGCCAGCCGGACGGTCACCAACGAGCACGAGCTCGACGTTCGCGCCCGCTTCGGCCGCAGCCGCACGCACGGCACCGACAGCGGCGGCGTCGAGGTTCGCCAAGGTAGCGGAGTTGACGCTGCGCAGGTCGAGGTTGAAGCCGGCCGTCTCCGCGATGGCGTTGACGCTAGTGCCGCCCCACATCTGGCCTACGTTGAGACTCGAGCGCGGCACGCGTGCCACGGGCAAGCGCGCCAGGGCCGCGATGGCGGCGCCCGCCGCGTGCACGGCGCTGCTAGCGCCGTAGTCGCCCCACGAATGCCCACCCTGCGCCGAGAAGCGCGCCTCGTAACGCCGCGAGCCTACCGCCACGTCGGTGATGGTGCCTAGCAGCCCGTCGAACGCGATGAAGGCGCTCGCACCGCTGCCCGCGCCGGCCACGAGGTGGCGGGCGCCACGCAGGTCACCGAGGCCCTCCTCCCCCACCGTCGCCCCAACGAGCATGGCTGGCCTGGCGGCACGGTCGCTGCGTTCACGCGTCTGCAGGTAGCGCGTTAGGACGGCGAGCGAGGCAGCGTTGTCGCCGATGCCTGGGCCGCTCCAGCGGCCAGGAGCCTGCTTGACCGTCACGTCCACCTCCGGGCCGAACACACTGTCTAGGTGAGCAGCTACGACCACGCGCCTCGCGCCAGCGGCGGCGGCGCCGACCTCCGCGAGCACGTTCCCTACTTCGTCCTGCCACGGCTCTAGCCCCGCCTCTGACCAGAGCCGCATGACGAGAGCGGCGCGCGCGGCCTCGGCCCCGGTAGGAGCGGGCGTCTGGGCGAGCGCAAGCAACAACTCCCGTAACGCGGCCGCGTCGTCTGGAGACGCGCGGCGGGGACTCACTGCTCGCTGTCTTGCAAGGAGGCGATGCCCTCGCGCAGTGCGTAGAGGGCCGCTTGGGTGCGGTTGTTGAGGCGCAACTTGGAGAAGATCTCGGACAGGCGGTTACGCACGGTCTTCTCGCTGACGTTGAGGGACGTGGCTATCTCTTGGTTAGTCGCGCCCTGAGCCAGCAGCCTCAGGATGGCCTCCTCGCGCTCGGTCAGTTCACTGAGTTTGTGCTCTGGGTGGGTGGGGATCTCTCCGAGCTTACGGAACTCGTCGAGGATGGAGGCCGCCATCTCGGCGTTGAGGAGCGTCTCCCCCGCCGCCACGCGGCGGATGGCCTCGACGAGCTCGGTCGCACCAGCGTCCTTGAGGAGGTAGCCGCGGGCACCGACCTTCACCGCCTCGAACACATAGCGATCCTGCCGGTACATGGTGAGGATGATCACGCGCGCGTCAGGCTGTTCGGAGAGGATGGCCTTCGTGGCAGCTACGCCGTCTAGTTCGGGCATCTGGATGTCCATGAGGATGACGTCTGGGCGCGTCTCGATGGCGTAACGCACCGCCTCACGCCCGGTAGAGGCCTCACCTATCACCCTGAAGTCGTCCTCCGTCTCGAGGATGCTCCGGAGGCCTTGGCGGAACATGGCGTGGTCGTCGCACAGGAGCAAGCGGGTCATGGCGCCAATGGTAGCGCAAGCGTGGCCCTAGTGCGCGCCCGGCGCCGTGCTACCCTGCCCTTGCAGCTGCCGGGCTCGCGGCGTCACCCTTGAACGCATCCGCACCGCCGCACATGGCATGGAGGCGGCCGAGGGCAACGGCGGGAGCCCGGCAGCTGCTGCGAGGGCACAGCGGCAGAGCCGTAGACCAGGTATCTCGCAGCGTTAGAGGAGTAAACATGGCGCACCCCAAGGGGTTGCTGATCGAGCGCGCCCAGAAGCTCGGCCTCGAGCGGCCAGAGTTCGACACCGCGCAGACCGGACCGGAGCACGAGCCGTCCTTCCTTAGCGACGTGACCATCGCAGGCGACCTACTTGGCACCGGCCAAGGCGGTTCGAAGCGCGACGCCGAGCGCCGCGCAGCCGAAGAGGCCTTAGCGGCGCTCGATAAGCGCGAGAACGAAGGAAACGCCACGGGTAAGGGCGGCAAAGCAGCTCCGGCGCGAGCGGCGGCCCGGACGAAGGAGAGCAAGCCGGCCCGCTCGCAGGCGGCCGCGGCGACCACCCCGGCTGCGGCTCAGCTGGCTAGCACCGCGACTGGCCCTGTAGATGACGCTGACGACGGCGCCCCGTTCCAGGGTCCCTGGCCGATGGTTGATGACGTGCTGGCAGCCGTGATCCAGGCGGCCGAGCGCCGCGTTAGCGCGGACCTACGCGGCGACGATGCCCTGAACGCCATCCGCGACTTCACGCTGCGGCTCTACAAGGAACTCCTCGCAGATCTGGGCGAAGTCGTAGACGAGGACGACGAAGAGGAATAGTCGAGTCGCGTCTCTAGCCGCCCCGCCAGCTGCTCCTTACTAGGCCGCGCGAGGTGGGAACGCCCGGCGCCTCACGTAGGACCAGTGGCGGCGCGCTCCCGGGCATACCGTTCGATGCGCTTCAGTTCCTGCGTTGCCTTCTCGCGCACAAGGAGTTCACGCAGTGCCGGGCTTACGTCGACGTCGCCTAGTCCCTGCATCTCGATCAGGTCCACCATCTTGGCGCCGAAGGCACGCAGAGGCGTGACCATCGTGAGCGCGGACGAGTTGGCGGCGTCGGCTGGCTCAAGCGCGAGCAGGTCGGTATCCAACCCGCCCGCGGCGGGGTTTACGCGCACGACGACGTCGCCGTGGTCGGTGCTTACGAGGAAACTTCTGACCTGCGCCACGAGCAGACGCTAGCATGCGCCCGGAAGAGGGGGCGTACTAGAAGACTGCCACCATGTGGAGCGGGTCGTGTAAGGTCGGTAGCTGACCGGGCCACGGCCCACCGCGCCTCATCAGTACCCACGCCGTTGCTGACGCCGAAGTGTGGGGACGACCGGACAACCACGCACTTGTCCGCGCAAGCAAGGAGACGACCACGGCACCGTTCACGGCAGCACCTCACGAAGACATCCTGCACCTGCTCATTCAGGTCGCGCTACTGCTCCTGGCGGCGCGTGCCCTTGGCGAGGTTGCACGACGGTTCAACCAGCCCGCGGTCGTCGGCGAGCTGCTGGCAGGCATCCTGCTCGGCCCGTCGCTCGCGTCGAGCGTCATCCCAGCTTTCGGGCAGTGGATGCTGCCTCAATCTGCCTTGCAGGGCTACCTCCTCGAGGTCATCGGCCTGCTCGGCGCCATATTCCTGCTCCTCATGACGGGGCTGGAGACCGATCTGCAACTCATCAGGCGGCACGCCCGCACGGCCATGGGTGTCTCGTTCGGCGGGGTCCTCGTGACCTTCTCGAGCGGTTTCGTGCTCGGGCAGCTGTTACCAGAGAGCCTGCTCGGCACGCAGCATTCGCGCCTGGTGTTCGCGCTGTTCGTAGCCACGTCCATGTCGATTTCGGCGATTCCAGTCATCGCCAAGGTACTGATCGACCTGAAGCTCATGCGTCGCGACATCGGGCAGACCATCCTCGCCGCTGGCATGAGCGACGACACCGCCGGTTGGATCCTCCTGTCGATAGTCGCTGGCTTGGCGAGCGGTGAGGCCGTGACGGCGGGCAGCGTGCTGACCACGGTCGGCAGCGTGCTGGCATTCATGATCGTCTCGTTCACGCTTGGGCGCGTGGTGGTCAGGCAACTCCTCAACTTCGTTCAAGACCGCATAGCTAGTCCATACCGGCTGCTTACTCTCGTGGTGGTGCTCACGTTCGCGTGGGCGGCCGTCACCCAGGCCCTCAACCTCGAGGCCGTACTCGGCGCGTTCGTCATGGGGGTGCTGTTCGGCCAGATGAGGCGCCTGCCGGACGAAGTGCATTCACGCATCGAGAGCATGTCAGTTGGCGTCTTCTCGCCCGTGTTCTTCGGCGTGGCTGGCTTGAAGGTCAACCTTCAGAGCCTCTTCGAGCCGCGCCTGCTGCTTATCGCGCTTGCGGTGATCGCGGTGGCGTCCGTCGGGAAGGTGGCGGGCACTTACCTGGGCGCCCGCCTGATAGGCAAGCGCGACCACTGGACTGCCCTTGCTTACGGGGCTGGCCTCAACGCCCGCGGCGCCATGGAGATAATCATGGCGACGATCGGGTTGCAGCTCGGCATCTTGGGTCAGGACATGTACTCCATCATCGTGGTGATGGCGATGGCGACCTCCTTGATGGCGCCAACTGCGCTGCGTTTCGTACTCAAGCGCGTCAAGCCGGACGAGCAGGAGGCCCTCAGGTTGCGCAACGAGGAGCTGTCGGAGGACAGCCTCATCGCGAACGTGCACCGCGTCCTCTTCCCCGTGCGCGGGCCGCGGCCCGGCAAGAAACGGCCCGAGCCGCGCGCCATCGAGTCTTACGTGCTCGACAGGCTTGGTGAGGACCTAGCCGTTACGCTCCTCAACGTCGCCAGGCCTGGTGAGAAGGCGGATGGTCAGGCGTACCTCGCTGACTTGACGGACGGCTTCGCCAACGGCAATGTGACGCGCCGCGTCATCGAGTCGAACTCAGCGGTCGATGCCATCCTCGACGAGGCGCAGAAGGATTACGACCTGATCGTGCTGGGCGCGTCGGAGGCGTCGGGCACGGACGAGGTGGTGTTCAACCGCATCGTCGACCAGGTGGTGAGGATGGCGCCGTGCCCGACCTTGGTCGTCAAGGGCGCATCCACCCCGGAAGCGTGGCCGCCCAAGCGCATACTGGTGCCGTCTGAGGGTACTGCCGCGTCCCGGCACGCGGCCGAACTGGCGTTCGCGCTCGCCAAGGGTGGCGCCAGTCGCGTGTCGCTACTCAACGTGGTCGTTGAACAGCAGGCGCCCTACCGCATGAACGACGGCGGGGCCGCACAGCAGCGGCAGTTGGCCGCCGCCTACCAGATCGTCAACAACCTTAGGGAACTGGGCGAGGCTCGCGGCGTGAACCCAGACACGGAAGTGCGGGTAGCGCCCGACACCGTTTCAGCCATCCTGGAGGTTGCGGCCAACCTCGGGCATGACCTGATCATCCTCGGAACGGACTTACGGCCCGGTTCGGAGCGCCTCTACCTAGGTCCGCGGGTCGAGCAGATCCTCGCGGCCTCCAAGGTCCCCGTCATAGTGATCAACGCCGGCTGAGGCCGAGTTGGCTGCTGTGGGTTCGGAGCCGTCCTTCAGCCGCTTGCTTCGTCGAGGAAGGCCTGCAGGCGCTCGGGGTTCACCGTGATGGGAGCGCGGCGGCGGCGCACCGCACCGTACTCCAGCAGGCGCGCTAGGCAGTGGCTGACCGTTTCACGAGTAGCGCCGATCATCTTGGCGAGGTCTTGCTGCGTGAGGGTGAGGTCGATGACCGTGCCGCGATCGGATGGCACCCCGAAGTCGTTCGCCAAGCGCAGCAGGAGGTTGGCGAGGCGGCCTGGGGCATCGAACGCCCCGACCTCCGCTTGCCACTGTTGCGCCTGCCAAAGCCTGGTGCTCATCACCTGAATGAACTTCATGGCTATGCGCGGCTGCTGCTGCAGGAGGCGCTGGAACTCCATCTCCGGCATGACGATGATGGTCGTGTCGGTAACGGCCTCCGCTTGGTTCGGGCGGCGCTCGCTCTGTAACAGGAGAAGCTCGCCGAAGATGTCGTACTTGCCCAGGAGGCCCAGGATCATCTCCTTGCCGTTCGGGAAGTACATGGAGATCTTCACCATGCCGTCGCGCACGAAGTACAGGGCGTCCGCCGGGTCCTCCATGTGGTAGATGATCTCGCCGGCAGCGAACTTCTTGTACGGCGTTATGCGCGCCATCTGCTCGATCTCGTCGGGCGTGAGGTCCTCGAACAGCTCGGTGTTCTTCAGGTGCCACACCAGACTCGGGTATTGGCTCGCTTCGGTCATCTAGCTCCCCTCCCGTGCACTGCGGGGCAGGGCGGTCAGTCTCGTACCGCCCACTCGCCGCATCTCCGCGTTGCGTCTACGGCCTACTATCGCACATGCACAGCCCACGTTGCGCGCCCGCCAGGGGCCGCGGTTCGGTCAGGGCTGCTGTGGCTGCGTCTCACGGTGCGAGATGGCCGCACCGAGGCGCATGAGCCTCAGGTAGTCCTCGAGGTTGCGGTAATCGCCAAGCTTGAGGCCGTCAACGAACACCGTCGGGGTGCCAGTGAGGCGGAGGTCTTGGGCCGCCACGCGGTAAGACTCCTCGACCGCAGCACCGAACTCACCGCTCCTCACGCAAGCCGCGAGGCCCTCGGAGGGGAGTCCGAGGTCGGCCGCCAACGAAACGAACAGCGGCAACGGGTCGCCTAGGTTGGACCAGTCCCGCTGAGCGCTGAACAGCGCGCTCTGGTACGTCCAGAACGCCGCTTCGCCCGCCTCGTGACCGCCAGCTGCGGTCGCAGCTGCCGCAACACACTCGCTAGCTTCGGCTGCCACGACAGCGTTGGCGTGAATGCTCTTCAGGGGGAAGTGGTGCAGCTCGAAGCGCACGTCGCCGCGAGGCAGCAGGTCGCCCTCGACTATGGGCATGCCGAACTCGTCGAACTGCGCGCAGTACGGGCACTGCAAGTCGGTGAAGAGACGGATGACGTGGGCGGCGTCAAGCGGGCCGATGACGTGCGCCGGCACCCCGAAACGCTGCGGCTCGACGTAAAGAGGCACGAAGCGCATGCTGACGGTACCGGGCGATCCCGCCTCCACGTCCAAGTACATCATGTACTCCATGACTTCGATCCCGACCTCACCGGCGCCGATGAGTTCGGCTGCGCGCGTGCGGAAGAAATCGGACACGGGGCCGGCGATGCCCTCGCCGTAGCCGCTAGCCGCACCGATCAAGGCGCCGAGGAAGCGCATGTTGGCGTCGCTCAGCGCGCCTGCGCCCCCGACCTCGACGGCCACGCCGTCCGCCTCCGTGATGGTGAAGTGAAACCCGCTGGTGACCTCGTAACCCTCGGCCGCCGCGACGGGCAGGTAGTCGACGAGGGCGTCGAGCGTCCGCTGCGGCGCCTCGCCTAGTTGTGCCAGTGCGACGCTCGGCAGGGTCGCCAGCAAGATGGCGGCCAAGGCAAGCGCTTGCCTACGCAAGTACATTCTCACAGTCTCCTTCTGGCGCCACGACCAACGGCAACGAAGCTTCGGTGACGGGCGCCTCACCCCCCAAGTCTAAGTCAGGGGCGGCGGGGCATATTTACCTTAGGCCGTAGAGATCAGAGTACTTACCGCGCAAGTAGGCCAGGTAAGGCGCGGCCGTAAGCTCCTTGCCGGTCGCGGCAACGAGCAGCTCGGCCGGTCGGTAGCGGCTACCGTGGCGCTGAACGTTCTCCCGCAACCACGCGAGCAGCCCGGAGAAGTCGCCTGCGCGGATGTCGTCGTCGAGGGTCGGGGTGGCCGCCTTCGCCGCCTCGAAGAGCTGGGCGCTCACGAGGTTGCCGATCGCGTATGTCGGGAAGTACCCGATGAGGCCGACGGCCCAGTGGATGTCCTGGAGGCACCCGAGCGCGTCAGTTGGCGGGGTTACCCCGAGGTAATCGCGGTAGCGCCCGTTCCACGCGTCAGGCAGGTCGGCAACGGCCAAGTCGCCGTCGAGGAGTGCCAGCTCGAGTTCGAAGCGCACGAGGATGTGCAGGTTGTAGCTCACCTCGTCCGCCTCGACGCGGATGAGGCTGTTCTCCACGCGGTTCGCGGCGGCGTAGAAGTCGCGCAGCGCCACTCCCGCGAGTTGGCTAGGGAACGCCGCCTGCAAGGCCGGGAACGCTCCCTCCCAGTAGGGCAGCGACCTCCCGACGAGGTTCTCCCACAAGCGCGACTGCGACTCGTGCACGCCGAGGCTGGCGCCGTGACCCAAGGGCGTGCGTCGGTACTCCGGCGCGATGCCCTGCTCGTACATGGCGTGCCCGGCCTCGTGCATAGTGCCGAAGAGGGCGGTGTTGAGGAAGTTCTCGTCGTAACGCGTCGTGATGCGCACGTCCGTAGCGCCGATGGCGATGGCGAACGGGTGAAGGGTCTCGTCGAGGCGGCCATGCTCGAAGTCGTAACCGAAGCTAGCCGCGGTTGCGCGGCACAGCTCACGCTGAGCCGACACCGGGTAGTTGCGTTTCAGGACCGCGTCGGAGTGCTGAACGCCGGTGGCGGCGATCGACTCGAGCAGCGCGACTTGCTCGGCCCGCAGAGGATCGAAAAGCTCCTTGATACCCGCCACCGTTGCGCCTGGCTCGAACTCGTCAAGGAGCGCGTCGTAGCGCGGGCCGCCGCGCCCGACGGCGTCTGCTTCCTCGCGCTTGAGTTCGAAGACGGCGGCAAGCTCGGGAGCGAACAGCTCGAAGCGGTTCTCGGAGCGCGCCTGGCTCCACGCCACCCGCGCGCTGCTCGTGCGCTTGGCGAGCTCCTCGACGAGCCTTGCAGGCACGAACTTGGCGCGGTCGGCCACGCGGCGCGCTTCGCGCACCATGGCGCGGTCTACGCCGCGCGGGTCAAGGTCACTTGCCTCGAGCTCCGCGAGCAAGTCGACCATGCGGTCGTCCGTGATGCGCGCATGCAGCAGGGAGTGAATGGTCGCCAACTGCTGACCACGGCCACTGGCGGCGCCAGCTGGCATGTAAGTGTCCTGGTCCCAGGAGAGAAGGTCGGCGGCCGCTGCCAGGTCACTAAGTATTCCGGCCTCAACCTTGAAGCGCTCGAGTAGCTCGCGGAGGGTCGACATGGGGGACTGTATCAAACGCTTCAGGGTCGGGAAGCGCGTTGGCGGCGTGGTATCTTCGCCACCATGCTCGACCTGCCGACGCCTCTGAAGGATCTCGTCACCCGCGAACGGGGAGCGGTGACTGACCTCCTCGTGCTCCTCGCGAAACTCGAGGCCGAGCCGGAGGCAGTCGCCAACGTCCGCACCGCGGTGAACGACCTCGACGGCATCTTCTTGTTGGTGGTGGCGGGCGAGTTCAACGCGGGCAAGTCGAGCCTCATCAACGCCTTGCTTGGCGAGCGCGTCATGCCGGAGGGGGTTACCCCGACGACCGACCGCGTGACCGTGATCACTCACGGCGCGGAAGTGGGCGAGAAGGACGACGGGAAAGACGTCGTGCGCCGCACCTACCCTAGTGAGTTGCTAGACACGGTGGCGTTCGTCGACACGCCAGGCACCAACGCGATAGTCGCGCGCCATCAGCAACTCACTGAGCGCTTCGTGCCGCGCGCTGACCTCGTGCTGTTCGTCACGAGCGCCGACCGGCCCTTCACGCAGAGCGAGCGCGAGTTCCTCGAGCTGATCGCGTCGTGGGGCAAGAAGGTCCTGATGGTCGTCAACAAGATAGACATCCTGGCCAGCGCGGCTGAGCGTGAGACGGTGCTCGAGTTCGTGGCGCAACATGCGCGCGAAACGCTCGGCTCCACCCCGGAAGTCTTCGGGGTAAGCGCACGGGCGGCGTTCCAGGCGCGCCAAGCGGGCAACGAAGCGGCGCTAGCCGCCACGGGCCTGCCAGAACTCGAGGCGGCCATCCGCCAGCGTCTGGGTCCCGACAGGCTCAAGCTGAAGCTACTCACCCCGCTCGGCGTGGCGAAGCACACGGCTGACCATCACCTGGAGGTCCTGCACAATCGCCTCGAGCTCCTCAACGACGACAGTTCCACCCTCGCGGAGATCGAGCGGCAACGCGCTCACTTCGAGAGTGAGATGAAGCGCGACCTCAAGAAGTACGTCGACTCCCTCAAGGGCGTGCTGTCTGAGGTCGAGCAGCGTGGCGAGGAGTTCTTCGACGACACCATCCGTTGGCGCCGCATCGCTAAGCTCATGAACAGCCAGAAGGTGAAGGAAGAGTTCGAGGCCAAGGTCGTGAAGAGCGCCGAGGCCGAGATCGACGCTGGCTTGAGTGAGCTCGTCGACTGGTTCATAAGCCGCAACATCCACTTGTGGGAAGACGTCATGAGCTACTTGAACGAGAAGCGCGCTGCCGAGCAGGAGCGCGTCATCGGCGAGGTAGGTGGGCGCTTCCAGTACGACCGTCAGGCGCTTCTGCGCGGGCTGCGTGAACGCGCCGAGACAGCCCTTGTGGAGTACGACGCTCCCGCCGCGGCTCGGCAGTTCGCTGACAGGCTGCAGGGCGCCGTCATCCAGACGGGTCTGCTCGAAGTCGGCGGCCTTGGGCTTAGCGCCGCCATGCTCGCCATCATGACGGGCGCGGCGCTTGACATCACTGGCCTCGCCATCGGCCTCACGGCCATGGGCTTGGGGCTCCTCGTCTTCCCGCGCCAACGCGCACGCGCGAAGCGGGAACTGCGGCGGCAGATGGAGGAGTTGCAGGCGGCCATCGACGAGGGCGTCGGCAAGCAGTTCGCGCTCGAGCTTGACCGTTCGCAGGAGAAGCTCACCGGCGCCATCAGCCCGTACACGCGCTTCGTCGGCACGGAGCTGAAGCGTCTACATGAGCTGCAACTCGACCTGGAGGAAGTCACCGGCCGCCTCGCCGCACTGCGCCGAGAGGTAGAGGCGAGCGCTTAGAGTTACACTCCTCGCCATGACCGATTCCCGGCCCGTCCGCGTCGCATACCAAGGTGTTCCAGGCGCTTTCAGTGAGGAAGCCGCGCTAGGCTTCGCTCCTGGAGGGCAAGCGGTCGGTTTTCCCAGCTTTCAGGAGGCGTTCTCGGCAGCGGCCGACGGCACAGTTGACTTCGCGTGCTTGCCCGTCGAGAACAGCATCGCCGGCTCCATCAACCAGACTTACGACCTCCTCACGGATTCCGATCTGAACGTGGTCGGCGAGCGCATCGTGCGCGTACACCACAACCTGCTCGTGCGCCCTGGCGTGCAGCTGGCTGAAGTCAAGCGCGTCTATAGTCACCCACAGGCGTTAGCGCAATGCGCCGGTTACCTCCGTAGCCACGGTTTCGAGGCCGTCACGGACTTCGACACCGCGGGCGCGGCCAAGCTCCTCGCGGAGAACGGCGGCGAAGGCAAGGCCGCCATCGCCAGCCTGCGGGCCGCCGAGGAGTACGGCCTCGACGTGCTCGCCGAGAAGATCGAGGACCTGCCGTTCAACTTCACGCGCTTCTTCGTCCTGGCGCACTTCGATGGCAAGGGGACGGTCGGCACGAAGGCCGCCCACCCCGCCGGAACGGTCTTCAAGAGCAGCCTCGTGCTCGCCACGCGCCACCGCCCAGGCGACCTAGTTACGTGCCTCGAGGTCTTCCCGCGCCACGACATCAACATGACGAAGTTGGAGTCGCGCCCGCGGCGCGACAAGCCGTGGAGTTACCTGTTCTACCTGGACATCGACGGACACATCGAGGACCCGAACGTGGCCGCCGCGATGACTGACCTGATGCGCCGCGCGGCCTTCGTGAAGTTCCTCGGCAGCTACCCCGCGGCCGAGACAGTCGAGTTGCGCTGATGCCGGATCACAGTAGCGCCAAGAAGCCAGAGCTCGACGCTGCGACTGGGGACGCCTCTAAGGGCGACGTCGCGAACGCTCACACGGCGAGCGACGACTCGCTCGAGCAAGAGCAGGCAGAGGCCGCGCCGTCGCTACGCCTAGACGATGCGCTGAAGTTCTTCGGCATCGCGTCTACCGGCGGTCATGCGAAGTTCCTCATCCAGCAGGGCGAGGTGCGAGTGAACGGCAAGGTCGAGACGCGCCGCAAGCACCGCTTGGTGGCTGGCGACAAGGTGACGGTGCTAGGCGAAGGCTTCGTGATGGAGTTCGAGCGCAACCCGGAGCCCTGACCAATGCCACTAGCACGCTAGGCGACCTAGCCGAACTCGAGCGCCAACACCGCGGTCCCGCCTAGCGCCGGGATAGGCACCTCCTCACCCGGGTACCACAGCGTGCGCGAGGTGAACGCGCCGGCCCACGGGGTGCGGTAGGCCTCGGTCCAGCCGCGCTTGAGGTCCAGGAGCCACACTTCCCTTACTCCTGCGCGCGCGTACGCCGCGAGGCGCGCTCCCGTGCGGTCGGCTTCTTCTGCCCTACCGCCCGACGGAGTTGCCAGCTCCACGGCCAACGCGACCTGCGCTGGGCCGACGCTAGCGGTGCCTAGCGCGCCGGCCACGTAGCTCGGCGCTGGTGGCGCGTCGTCATCGCCAGTACGCTCGTGGCCGCGCACGAGTAGCAGCGCCAACTCGGGCCTAACGAGATCGTCCGGTCCAACGCGGACTAGTGGCCTTACCACCACCTCGGCATGGTGAACGGCCCTTGCCCCTGTAGCGCCCTGCTCGACCGCCGCCCACGCCTCGACTGCGGCCCCAAGGCGCGCGTTGAGGGCGAGCACGGCCTCTGCTTGGACGGAGCGCAGGCGCGGCAGCAGCCTGACGCGACCGGCGCACAACTCGCTCCGGGCCGCCTCGGCAGGGCCAAGGGTGCGCAGTAGCGCGATGAAGCCAGCTGCCGCAAGCACCTCCGGGGCGCTGGCGGCTGGTTCGGCGGCGAGGGGCAGCCGCTGGCCGCGCGCGGCGCGGCCCGGCTTTCCAGCCGCGCGCCTGCCTGCGCGCCCTAGTTGCACCTCCAGTGGCTCCGGTACGGCTGCTCTAGCGCCAGCCTCTCCATCTCGCGGCATGCAGTAAGGATGCGCCTCCGCGCATGTTCATGCATCGCCTACCCGGGCATTCACCTAGTGGCTCTAGGGGTTTGGCGGCCAGGCCGTACGGTGCCGCAGGGCGGGGTGCTACACTCGCGCTTTGGTGGTTGCGAGGCCCCTCATACATGCCTAGACGCGAAGATATCCAGAAGATCCTCATCCTCGGCTCCGGCCCGATCGTCATCGGCCAGGCCGCCGAGTTCGACTACTCCGGCACTCAGGCTTGCAAGGCGCTGCGAGCTGCCGGTTACGAGGTCGTGCTCGTCAACTCGAACCCGGCCACGATCATGACCGACCCGGAAGTGGCCGACCGCACCTACATCGAGCCGCTCACGCCCGAGTTCGTCACCAAGGTCATTGCGACGGAGCGCCCAGACGCCCTGCTGCCAACCCTTGGCGGCCAGACGGCCCTCAACTTGGCATCCAAACTGCACGAGTCAGGAGTGCTTGCCGAGTACGGCGTCGAGTTGATCGGCGCCAACTACGCCGCCATCCAGAAGGGCGAGGACCGGAAACTCTTCCAGGAAGCCATGGCCAAGATCGGCATCAAGACCCCGGTCGGCAAGATGGTCACGAGTCTGGCGGAGGCCATGGCGTTCGTCGGCACCATCGGCTACCCGGCCATCATCAGGCCGAGCTTCACCCTCGGCGGCACGGGCGGCGGCATCGCATACGACGAGGCGCAGTTCCGCTCCATAGTCCAGCAGGGCCTGCACGACTCGCCTGTACACAGCGTCCTCGTCGAGCAGTCCGTGCTCGGTTGGAAAGAGTACGAGCTCGAAGTCATGCGCGACCAGAACGATACGGTCGTCATCATCTGCTCCATCGAGAACTTCGATCCGATGGGCGTGCACACTGGCGACAGCATCACCGTCGCGCCAGCCCAGACCCTGTCCGACAAGGAGTACCAGCGCCTGCGCGACTACTCCATCGCCATCATCCGCGAGATCGGCGTAGACACCGGCGGCTCCAACATCCAGTTCGCCGTCAACCCCGTCGATGGCGACGTGATCGTCATCGAAATGAACCCGCGCGTCTCGCGCTCCTCTGCCCTGGCAAGCAAGGCGACCGGTTACCCCATCGCCAAGATCGCCGCCCTGCTGGCCGTCGGTTACCACCTCGACGAACTCCCGAACGACATCACCAAGGAGACGAAGGCGGCGTTCGAGCCAACGATCGATTACGTCGTCACCAAGATCCCACGCTTCGCGTTCGAGAAGTTCCCGACGGCTTCGACCACGCTCGGCACGCAGATGCGCTCCGTTGGTGAGGTAATGGCCATCGGCCGCACCTTCAAGGAGTCGCTGCTCAAGGCCATGCGCTCGCTCGAGCTTGACGTCCGCAGCGAGACCGCCGACCTCGACATCGACGAGCTGGATGCCCGCCTGCACGGCAACCCGAAGCGCCTCACAGCGGTCATCGAACTGCTGCGGCGCGGCCGGTCAGTACGTTCATTGCACGAGACGACTGGCATCGACCCGTGGTTCCTCACCCAACTGAAAGAGGTAACGCAGGTCGAGAGGGAGGTGCAGGACGGCCCCGCCATCGATGATTGGACGTGGGAGCGCTGGCGTGAAGTGAAGCGTATCGGCTTCTCCGACCGCGAGGTAGCCACCCTGACGGACAGTGACCCCGCCGCGGTGCGCGCGGCGCGCCTCCAGCACGACGGCAGGCCCGTCTACAAGACGGTCGATACTTGCGCGGCCGAGTTCGAGGCGTACACGCCCTACCTCTACTCAACTTACGAGTGGGAGGACGAGGCGCTACCGTCCGACAACAAGAAGGTCATCATCCTTGGGTCTGGCCCCAACCGCATCGGGCAGGGCGTGGAGTTCGACTACGCGACCGTCCACGCCGTCTGGGCCCTCAAGGACGCTGGTTTCGAGACCATCATGGTCAACTCGAACCCGGAGACGGTGTCTACCGATTACGACACCGCAGACCGCCTCTACTTCGAGCCCCTCACGTTCGAGGACGTAGCGAACATCGTCGATCACGAGCAGCCGGACGGCGTCATCGTCCAGCTAGGCGGCCAGACGCCACTCAAGCTCGCCGGACCGCTGACTACGGCTGGGGTGCCAGTGTGGGGCACGCCCGCTGCGGCCATTCACGCTGCGGAGGACCGCCACGCGTTCCACTCGCTCTGCCAGCGTCTCGGCGTGCCGCAGCCGCGCGGCGCAGTTGCGCAGCACCCGGAGGAGGCGGTCGGCCTCGCAGCCACCATCGGCTACCCGCTCATGGTGCGGCCAAGTTACGTGCTTGGCGGGCGCGCGATGCGCGTCGTGCACAGTGAGGCCGAGTTGGTCACCTACCTCAGCGAGGTGTACGCCGAGCTGCCAGACAACCCCTCGATCTTGCTCGACGAGTTCATCTCCGGCGCCACGGAAGTGGACGTTGACGCCCTCAGCGACGGGCGACTCACGGTCGTGGCCGGAGTGATGGAGCACGTGGAGTTGGCGGGCATTCACTCGGGCGACAGCGCCTGCATCACCCCGCCAGTCAGCCTCTCGGGCGCGGCCCTCGCCAAGATCGAGGAGTACACAGTCCAACTCGCGCAAGGCATCGGCGTGATCGGGCTCATCAACGTGCAGTACGTCGTGCGCGGCGACGACGTGATGGTGGTCGAAGCTAACCCCCGCGCTAGCCGCACCATCCCCTACCTCTCGAAAGCCATCGGCGTGCCACTCGCCAAGCTGGCGGCGCTGATCAGCGCAGGCAAGACCCTGCAGGAACTCGGTTTCGTCAGCACGCCGCGGCCGAGTTACTACAGCGTCAAGGAAGTAGTGCTGCCGTTCCTGAAGTTCGCTGGCGTTGCGCCGTTCCTAGGCCCAGAGATGCGCTCAACTGGCGAGAGCATGGGCGTCGACCCAGACCCGTACCTCGCCTACTACCGCGCTGCGCTTGGCGCTGGAGCGCTCCTCCCTGGGGCGGGTACCGCCCGCCTCATCGGCACGGGCTTAGACGAGCAGGCAAGTCTGCTTACTGAGTTGGGCTTCGCCGTGGCTCGCGGCCCCCTCGCGGCCGGCGCGGACGCGGACTACGACATCCTCATCGACGTAGACCAGACGCCAGAGGCGCGCCGCGCGCTCGAGAACGGCGTGCCGTACGTCACGACGGCGGAGGCTGCTACCTGGACGGTGAAGGCCATGGCCGCCGCGGCCAGCGCGCGCGCGGCCGGCCCCCTGCCCGTCAGGGCGCTGCAAGACCTCTGACCTGAAAAAGAGAGAGCGTGAGCGCTAGCAATACCCCTAGCGCTCACGCAGATACTTGGCCGCTCAGGCCTTGAGCGCGCCGCCGAGACCAGCTTCGTCAGCGTCGGCTTCCGCAACGTCTGCTGCGCCCTCACTCGTTGCGGCGTCGACATCGTCGTCTAGGCCCGTAAGGCGCTCGTGCTTCCTGACAGGCAAGCGCTCGCGTAACGACGCAGCGTACGCCCCGATGTTCGTCAAGGCGTCGGCCACGCGCATGCGCAGCAGGAACTCGCCCTGGTCCACGCGGGCAACGAGGTGGAAGGGCGCCTCAGCCAGGCGCTCGAGGATGCGCAAGACGGACTCGCGGCTCATGCCCGCGTCCGTCGCCAACTCCTCGAGCAGGAACACGGTCGGTGCACGCAAGTTAGCTAGGCGCGTGAGCACTTCTGAGGTGGCGCCACGCTCCGCCACGCGGGCAGCTACGCCCTGCTCGAAGCGCTGCAGGCCGGACTCGAAGAGGCCGTCGCGCTCGAAGTGCGACTCCAAATCGATCGGGCTGACTGGCACCGTGCCGTGCAGGACGCGCAGGCGCTCTAGCCCCTCCCAGCTCCACAGGGTGGCGCGGGCCAACTCAGCCGGGCTGGTGAGCCTCAACAAGTCGCGGTGATCGCCGATGACCGCCAAGTACCGCGCGGTCGAGCTCCTGCGCTTAGCCAGCAACGACGCCCAGTCGAGGCGCTCCCCGGTCGGCAGGAGCTGCACGTGAACCTGGTAGTTACGGCGGCCGAGGTCGGCGACCAGCGTCACTTGGCCACCGCCGAGGGGCACGATGCGGAAGCCGAGCGGCTCCAGCATCGTGCGCAGCCGCTGAGCGAGCTCGACGATGACGAGGTCGCCGCCGTTCGGTTCACGCTCGTCCCGTTCCGCACCGCCCCCGACGGGCGCTTGACGGTCCGGGGTGCGCCGCTCGTGGACTTGCCTAGGAGCTGACGCCCTGTCATGAGGTAACGCACCCGCTTCTGCATAAGCAGTACCGCGTTCGGCGCTGGCGGCGAAACCCTGCCAGACCTCCGAACCGCGCTCGGCGCCCCACAGCGCCGGTTGTTGCGTATCGGCCGCGGGCCGATCGGCGCCGTACTGGGCCTGAGCCGCTCCCTCAGACGCTGCCGTGACCGCGGCACCGCCGGCCGCGACCTCGACGAGTTCAGTCACCTGGGCGGTCACCGTGGCCGAGAGGCGCGCTGGCTCTGGCGCCTCCTCCACTTCTGGCGCTTCCGCGGCCGCACTCTGCCAGCGGCCGTTGCGAAGCTCGAAGCGCGGGTCGGCAGCCAAGTAGGGGGTGACGTCGAAGCCTAGTGGCAAGGTCGGGTAGAGAGCGTGCACCTCGGCCTCCGTGGCGGGAACGCCTGCCGTGGCCAGCTCATCGAGGATGGCGGCGAGCGCCGTAGCTTGCGTACTGGCCGAGCGCTTGGTGCGCGAGACGACGTCGAAACCGAAGCGCCCGCCGCCTAGCGGCGCGACGTGGAGCTCGTCGTTGACCTCGAGGTCGTGGGCGGCGTACAAGTCACCGAGTCCAGCCAGGACGCGTGGACTCGTAAGTTCGAGCGCGTACTCCTCACCCGTTTCGTTGTCGACGGCCACGATCTGGCCGTCTTCCGGGAAGAGCTGCAGCATGGCGAGCGGCAAGGTCATGGTGCCGCCGCGAAGGCAGACACGAGTGAGCGGGTAGCGGTATGCCTTGGCCATGCGGACTCTCCCTATGTTCCCTTACACCCGACCGGGGAGCCAGCGCTTTACGGCAAAGGCAGGCGCGCGCTGGCGGTGTCGTGGTTGGCGAAGTGTACCAGACGAGATGCCGGGCACTTCAACCGAAGCGCAGCACCTTGCGCTTCTTCGCTCGCGGCGCTGGGGCTGACGTCTCCGGCTCCGCTGCGGCCGCCTTCTCGCTGGCCGCGGCGGCGGCGCTACGAGCTGCCTTGTCTGCTGCGGCCTTCGCTGCGCGCCCAGCCGCGGTCTTCTCCGCGGCCGTCTGGGCCGCGGCGCGGGCGTTGGCAGGCGGTTGGGCGCCAGCGGACCGGTTAGCGGCGGCGTCGTTCGTCGCGCCCTTCTTCGCTGGCGGCTTCGGCGCGCTTGGCTTGCCGCCTCCACCCTTACCAGCCGGCTTCGCCGCCGCGGCCACCTTGGCGTCGCCGCCCTTGCCAGCGGCGGCCTTCGTTGCGCCCTGCGCCGGCTTCTCTCCCCCAGCGCTCTTAGCGCCAGGTTTGGCGGCCTTCCGCGGTCCACGCCCAGCGATGACGGTGACTACGCCCTCGGCCGCGCCCTGCTGTGGCGTCTTGAGCTTGCCGGGAGGGCGGGTGTCTACCTGCTTCTCCTCCGGCTCAACCTCAGGCATCGGCATGTCTGCCGGAATGAGGTCTATCTGCCTCTGCGTTGGATTGGCGGCCAAGATCTTCACCTCCACTCGGTCACCCATGCGGTAACGCTTGCGCGAGTGCTTACCCATGAGCATGAGCTGGTCCTCGATGTACAGGTAGTAATCGTCGACCAGGTGGCTTACGTGCATAAGGCCCTCGACGGCGTTGGGGAGCTCGAGGAACACCCCGAAGTTCGTTACGCCAACGACGACGCCCGTGTACGACTCGCCGACGTGCTCCTTGGCCCAGCGCGCGTGGAAGTAGCGGGTGAGGTCGCGCTCCGCCTCCTCCGCGACGCGTTCGCGGTCGCTAGCGTGCTCGGCCAGCGCCGGGAAGTCGGTCTTCATGCGCTCCTTGAGCGTCGGCGACAGCCGGTGCTGCAGGAGCGCCCTAACCACGCGGTGCACGACGAGGTCCGGGTAACGGCGGATGGGGCTCGTGAAATGCAAGTAACTCTCGAACGCCAAGCCGTAGTGGCCGAGGTCCTCGCTTGAGTAACGCGCCTGCTTGAGGCTGCGCAGGAGCAAGGTGTTGACGAGCTGCGCTTCGGGCTTGCCTGCCGCCTGCCGCAAGATGGCTTGCAGGTCTTGAGGCTTCGCGTGCTCGAGGTCGAGCACGTAGCCGAGGCGCGAGAGCGCCTTCTGCAGGATCTGGATCTTCTCCGCGCTCGGGTCCTCGTGCACGCGGTAGAGGGCTGGCACCTCGCGGCGGCTGAGCTCGCCTGCCACCAGACGGTTGGCAAGCAGCATCATCTCCTCGACTAGCTGCCTTGCCGAATCGCTGCGCACGGGTGTGACGTGCAGCGCGCCCTGATCGTCAACCTCGACGCGCGCTTCCGTGAAGTTGAAGTCGAGAGCGCCCGCCCCGATGCGCGCCTTGCGCAGTTCCTGCGTGAGGTTGAGGAGCACCTTCAGGTCGCGCTCGAGCTTGCGCCTGCCTGCAGGCATGCGGCCGCCATTGCCGAACGCTTGCACCTCGCCGTAGGTGAGGCGCGCGTCTGACTGGATGACCGTCTCCTTGAACTCGAACGACTTGACCTCGCCGCTGCGCTCGATGTCGATGAGCAGCGAGAGCGCGAGGCGCGCCTTGCCCTCCTCGAGCGAGCAGATGCCGTTCGACAGCTCTTCCGGCAGCATGGGCAGCACGCGGCCTGGAAGGTAGACGGAGGTGGCGCGTTCGACGGCTTCCTTGTCGAGGCTCGTGCCCTCGGCCACGTAATAACTGACGTCCGCGATGTGCACGCCGATGCGCAAGAGGCCGTCTCGAGCCGAGTCGAGGCGTTCGATGCTGATGGCGTCGTCGAAGTCCTTGGCGTCCTCACCGTCGATGGTGACGGTAATGGCCTTGCGGTAGTCGGTGCGGCCGGCCATCATCTCGGCCGTGACCTCGTCCGGCACCGCTGCGGCCTCCGCGAGCGTAGCCGGGTCGAACTCAGACTTGAGGTCGTACTTGACTATCACGGCACGCGTCTCGACTTCGGGGTCGTCCTCCATGCCCAAGTACTCGACGACTTCGCCGAACGGTTCGCGTTCGCCTGACTCCTCTGGCCACACCAAGCGGGCGACTATGCGCGAGCCGCCCTCGAGCTTGCCAACCGATTCTGGCGTGAGGAGGAGCCTGTTCTGCAAGCGCACGGAGTCGGGGCGCAAGATGGCGTAACCACGGGCGTACTCGAGGGTGCCAACGACTTGCTTGTAGCCGCGCTCGAGGATCCGGACGACCTCGCCAGATGGCCGGTCGTCTTCGCTTTTCATGGGGTTCGGGCGCGCCATCACGCGGTCGCCGTCCCACGCGCCGCCGAGGCGATCGGCTGGCACGTAGAGGTCCTTGCCTCCCGCGTCCGGGATCACGAACCCGTAGCCGCCGGAAGCGACCTGGAGACGGCCTAGAACCATGTTCATCTCTTGCGGCAGGCCGTATGTGCGACGGCGCGTGCGGATAAGGCGCCCAGCGTCGGCTAGCTCCGCCAGCAGGTGGCGCAGTGCGGCCCGGTCTTCGACTTTGAAGCGGCGCTGGATGTCTTGCACGTGCCAGGGACGTTCTGGGTGCTCCAAGAAGAAGCTGAGTACCTGGTCGGAATCGATTTCTGGCATCTAGCGGCTAGTGTAGCGCGTCGCCGTGCTACGGCACTCGTCACACCCCTCGTCCGTCGCCGCGTTCAGCGCAGCCGAGCAACCTCGTGTTCAGCCAAACCGATCAAGGCGCTGCGCTCCGCCGACGGAGCGAAGGCGTCGAGCGCCGCAACCGCCTCGGCGGCTTGCGCTTCGATCTCGCGGCGCGTGGCATCCGCTGCCCCAAGTGCCAGCGCCAGGTCGGCCACGCGCTCGACGTCGCCACCCTGCGCTGCGTGCCTCGTCAGGATGGTTCGGGTCTCTTCCGAGTCGTGGTCGAGGATGAGGCTAAGGACCGTGTGAGTCGCCTTGCCTTCGCGCAGGTCGCCGCCGACGGGCTTACCTAGCACGGCGGGGTCTCCGAGGAGGTCGAGGTAGTCGTCGCGGAGTTGGAACGCCCGGCCGTATGCCATGCCGAACGTCTGCAACGCGGCAAGCTCGTCGACCGTTGCCCCAGCCAGCACCCCGACGCCCTTGCTTGCGGCGGCAAGGAGCACGGCCGTCTTGCCCTCGATGATGCGTCGGTAGTTCTCCCACGAGTATTCCTGCAAGGTGGCGACCTGGAACTGGAGTACTTCGCCCTCGCACACGTCCGCTGCTGTGCGCGCCATCAGGGCGGTGAACGCCGCGCTGCCGCTCTGAGCGAGGAGCCCGAGGACGCGTGCGAGCATGAAGTCTCCCGACATGACGCTGACGACGTTCCCGTAGCGCCGGAAGGCGGCCTCGCTGCCGCGGCGCGTGTCTGCGTCGTCGATAAGGTCGTCGTGAAGCAGCGAGGCCGAGTGGAAGAGCTCGACCGCGAGCGCGACCTGCATAGCTGTCTCCGGCTGCGCGCCAAGGAGGCGGCCCGTTAGAAACGCCACCCCTGGCCTCAGCCGCTTACCGCCTGCACGCGCCAGGTCCGCGCCGATGGCCTCGATGAACGCGACGGACGAGCGCAGCTCGCTCTCCAGGCGCTCTTCGAACAGGCGTAGTTCGGGCGTTACGATCTCGAACACTAGGTCAGTATATGCAGCCGCTTGTGCCATACCGCACTAGCTGGCTGGCGCGAGCTGCTCGTCGTGAGGCTGCAAGTAGAAGGCCAGACGCTTGAGGCCTGCAAGGAAGTCGACGGGCTCGACGCGCACGTTCTCAGGCACGCTGATGGCGGTCGGCACGAAGTTGAGGACGCCGCGAATGCCCGCCGCGACGATCAGGTCGGTCGCCGCTTGCGCGCTCGAGACCGGCACCGTGAGGAACGCGATGTCTAACGCCAACTCGGTCGTGCGTGGCGTGAGTTCCTCGAGGGCGTGAACTGGTAGGCCGCCTATGACCTTGCCTACTTTGTGGGGGTCGCGGTCGAAGGCGCAAACGAGCTCGAAGTTGAAGCCCTTGTAGTGCGGGTAATCAGCGATGGCCTGGCCAAGGCGGCCCATGCCAACGATGGCGACACGCCACCTGCGGGTTAGGCCGAGCGTGCCGCTCAACTCGCGGCGCAGGATGGCCACCGTGTAACCCCGTCCGCGCGTGCCAGACGTGACTCGCGCGAGTAGCAGGTCCTTGCGCACTTGGTGGGCGGAGACTTGGGCGGCGCCGCCAAGGCGCTCAGAGGTGGCGTAAACGACCCCCTCCCCCTCCAAGTCGGTGAGTACCCTCAAGTAACCGACGAGCCTGCTCACCGTCACAGACGGGAGGTCTTTGTTCATTACCGGGCGAAGCTCTCGATGCCTGCTGCCTTCAGGCGCTCCTGGGCGCTAGTGAGGGATTGGCCCTCGAACGGTCCGACGAGCAACTTGAGGAGGGTGCCTTCCGTGCGCTCTGTCACCGAGAAGCCGAGCCCGCTCAGGCGCTCGATCTGTGGAAGGGCGCTCTCGCGGCTGCCGTACGCGCCGACTTGCAGGTAGCGACCAGCGGCCGCAGTTGCTTGAGGGGCGGCGGCTGGGGCCGTCGCCTGGGCAGCGGCTGGCGTTGCGGCGCCACTAGTGACTGGTGCCTGGGTGGCCTGGCCAGCTGCGCCCGCGCCTGCGCCGCTTGGGTCGTAGCGGTAAACGGTTGGGTCGACTACGTCGAAGTTGCCTGCGCCGATGGCGGCGGCCACGCTGCGCGCTTGCTCTTCCGTCTCGTATGGCCCTACGAGCACGATCGTGAGGTTGCCTTGCGTCCCCAACAGCACCGGGTAACCGGCCGCTTGGAAGGTGCTGGCCAGGCGTTGCGCGTTATCGGCGTTGCCGAAGGCGCCGACCGACACGCGGTAAGAGCTCTCGTCCGCGGCCGCAGTTGCGGCCGCAGTGCCGGCCGCGGCGGTGCTAGCCGGAGCCGCAGGCGGCGCCGTGACAGTGGCGGCCGGCGCGCTTGGCGCCACCGGCGTGACCGCAGGCGCGGCTTGTTGCGGCGTGGCGGCAGGCTGACCTGCCGGAGTCGGCGTTGGGGCGCCGCTAGGTGGGAGCACGGCGATAGGCGCGCCGCCTTGGCTGGTGGTCGGCGCGGCAGGCTCTTGGGTTGCGGCTGCGGTACCTGCTTGCGCGTTCGTCGTTGGCTCGGAGGCGGCAGCTGGCTCGGTTGGCTGGCCAACGGCGCTTGGTTCAGCGGCTCCCGGCTGGGCGGGGTCTGGCAAGCCAGCACCGGGTTGGGCAGGCGTGTTCGGGGTAACGGGCGCACTCTGAGTCGTGCTGGCTCCGCCCGCGTTACGCGCGCCCTGCCCGACGGGGAAGAACGACCCACCAGAGATCAAGGTAGCGATGATGCCCGCGATAACGGCCACGAGGGCCACGCCGATTAGAAGATCGGGCCAGTTGCGTCGAAGCCAGTCCATGGATCCCATCCTACCTTTGCTTGGTGAGGCACGAGCGCCCCCGAAAAGGCGTGTTCGACCCGCATAGAGCACGCGGGTCGAACACGCCGGTCATTACAGGTATGTGCTAATAGCGTTGCAGGCTGGCTGGTAGCCCTGCTGGCAGGAGCTCACCCACGCGTCGCGGGCGCCCCCGCGGCGGTCTTGCGAGTAAAGCGACCAACCGAGGTTGTAGAGGCTCTCCAGGTCTTGCGCGTTCTGACCTACGAGGAGTTGGTAGACCTTCTCGGCGTCCTCGTAGCGTTGAGCGGCGAGGTAGCTGGCGCCCAGGTTGACGCGCGCCTCCACGCTGCTTGGGTTGAGCTGCACCGCGCGTTCGAAGCTGCGGACGGCGCCGAGGTAATCGGCCTGCTGGTAGGCCGCCAGGCCGACCCAGAGTTGCACTTGCGCGTCGCTTGGGCGCTCTACGAGCACCGCCTGGAGGTCGGTGGCTGCGTCAGCGAAGTCGCCTTGGCGGTAGAGGGCGCGACCCGCGATGAAGCGCGCGTCCGTAACGAGTGCTGGGTCCGTCAGGCGCGCGATGGCCTCGCGGGCGCTGGTCAGCGCCTCCGCGCTGTTGGAGAGCTGGTCGTGAGCGGTAGCGAGCGCGAGGTATACCTCAGCGCGGTTCGGATCGAGGCGTTGCGCGTTCTGGAGCGCGGTGAGCGCCTCTCGCGTCTGGCCGCCCTCGAGGTACGCGGCACCGAGGTTGTACTGGGCTTCCCATGAAGACGGGTCGATGAGCACAGCGCGCTCGAACGAGTCCCGCGCCTGCGTGTCGCGGCCGAGGCCGCTCTGCAGGGTGCCGAGCTTGACGAGCGTGCTCGCTTGCGCGGCCGCGTCATCCGCCTTCTCCGCCTTCTGGAGGGCGCGCTCCAACGACCAGATGCCGTAATCGATCTGGCCTTGACCTACGTAGATGTCAGAGATGAGCGCGCTGACGCGGTAATCACCGCTGTTGGACTCGAGAGCCGTTAGTTCAGGCAGCGCTTCAAGGCCCTTGCCAGCGCGGTAAAGCGCCTGGCCGCGCCGGATGACGTAGTCGGAGTTGTTCGGCTCCAGCTCGAGCGCGGCGGCGTAAGCCGTGGCGGCGCCGTCCCAATCATCGCTCAGCTCAAGCTGAGCTGCCAGGCCGAGTTGCGCCTGGACGCGGTCGGTTGGGCTAGCTTCCGGAGCCGCTTGCGCGATGGCCTCCTTGAAGGACTGCGCCGAATCCGCTGGGCGCCGCAAGCGCGCTAGCGTGACGGCGCGGTTGAACTGCCCATCGAAGCGCTCTGGGTAGAGGCGCGTTACCTCGGTGAACTCGAAGAGCGCGGCTTGATAGTCGCCGCGGGAGAACTCGGCGAGGCCGAGGCCGTAGTGAGCGTCACCGGAGGTGTAGTCGAGGGCGATGGCCTCCAGGTAGCTCTCCTTGGCGAGGTCGAACTCACCTTGTCCGTAGTAAGCGTTGCCCAGCGCCACCCAAGCGACCACGCTCGAGGGGTTGGACGTAACCTCGGCACGCAGCTGGGTGACGGATTGTCCCCACACCGGTGTGAGCAGGAGCACTGCGGCTAGCGCGACGAATACCGCTCGGCCACTCCACCTGCGGGTTCCACTGATCATGCCTGCCTCCAGATCGCTGTGGTCGGTGCTGCCAGAGGTGGTCCGTGGTGACCTCCTGTTGGAGCTTCCCAGCAGCCGACTCGCTCAGCGGCACCCCGTGCCACGCGAGAGTTGTCGACAAGTGTATACCGGGCCAGTGGGCGGTTCTTGTGAAATCATCCACCAGCAACGCTTCAGGCGAGCGGCATCACGACCCCGGAATCGGCTACCGCCGCGGCGTCGGCCCCCTGCAGCGCCAACTGCCCACAAGCGGCGCCGGCGTCCCTGCCGCGGCTGAAGCGCACCGACACGCTGACCCCCTTGGCGGCCAAGCGTTGCTGGAACGCGCTAAGGCGCGCGCGGGGCGTGCCGGAGAAACCTGAGTCGGTCCAGGGGTTGAAGGGGATGAGGTTGACGTGGATGGTGAGGCCCTTGACGAGCTCCGCGAGCTTGTCCGCCTGCCACTCGTGGTCGTTGACGCCCTCTAGCATCGTGTATTCGATGGTTATGCGGCGGCCGATGGTCGACTGCCACTCGCGTAACGCGTCAATGATGTCTGGCACCGTATGCGCTAGGGCGGTTGGAATGATGCGCTGCCTGGTCTCCTGGTCTGGGGCGTGCAACGAGACGGCGAGAACGAGGGGCAGCCCCTCCCCCATCAGCTTACGGATGCGGTTAGGCAACCCGACCGTCGACAGCGTGATGCGCCGCGGCGACATATCGAGCCCGAGCGGGTCGATGTAACTGCGGATGGCGCCGATGGCGTTGTCGTAGTTGAGGAGCGCCTCGCCCATGCCCATGAGGACCACGTTGCGGATGCTCGTCGGCGGCACGCCCTCGTGGCGTGCTACCTCGACGAGTTGCGCCACGATCTCCCCGCGAGTGAGGTTGCGCCCGAAACCGAGCGCGCCTGTGGCGCAGAAGGCGCAGCCTGCCGGGCAGCCGACCATTGACGAGATGCACACGGTGCGGCGACCGGCGTACGGCATGTAGACGGCCTCCGTCTGCTTGCCGTCGCGCAGCGTGAACAGGTAGCGCACCGAGCCGTCGTCTGAAGGGAACCGTTGGTGCTTGACGAACGGTTGCGTGCCGAGGTTAGCAGTCAGCCACTCACGGAGGCGCGGCGGCAAGTTCGTCATGGCCGCCGGGTCGGTTACCCCGTGACCGTATACCCAACTGCCCAGCTGTTGGCGTCTGAACGCCGCCTCGCCGTCCGGCAGCGGGATGTCTGCGATGTAATGGTCGAAGAGCGTGGGCTCGTGCGCCTGCATGACAGCCACGCTACCGCGCTAAGGCCGGGCTATCATGCAGCCACGCCGACAGGGGCCGCGCGCCCTGCAGGAGGGCCACCGCTTCCGCGCCAGTGATTGGCGCCTGTCTGGAGGGCGAATGCTCAACCGCAAGGTCAAGGTTATCGGGATGGTTCTCGCGGGTGGCAAGGGTTCGCGCCTTCACCCCCTAACGTGGCGGCGCACGAAGCCTGCCGTGCCTTTCGGCGCCAAGTACCGCATCATCGACTTCGCGCTCAACAACATGATCAACTCTGGCGTCTACGGCATCTACGTGCTCACGCAGTTCAAGGCGCAGAGCCTGACGGAACACATCCAACGCCACTGGCGTTTCGGCACCTTCCTAGACGACCACTTCATAACGTTGGCGCCCGCGCAGATGTACCTCTACGAGGAACTTGGCGCCGAGTGGTACCGCGGCACGGCCGACGCCATCTATCAGAACCTCCACCTGATCGACAACAACCGCGCCGACCTGGTGGCCATCTTCTCTGGCGACCACATCTACAAGATGGACATCGGCCACATGATCGAGTACCACCTCGACAACGCTGCCGACGTGACGATCGCCGCCTACCCGACCCCAGTCGAGGAGGGCAGGCGCTTCGGCGTGCTGCAGGTAGCCGACGATTGGCGAATCACGGAGTTCAACGAGAAGCCGGAGGCCCCGAAACCGATGCCTGGGCGCCCGACGCACTGCCTCGCGAGCATGGGCAACTACGTCTTCACCGTCGACGCGCTCATGCAGATGCTCCAGGACGACGCCAAGATGCTGGACTCGGACCACGATTTCGGGAAGGACGTGCTGCCGCGGGCGCTCGACGACGGCAAGCGGCTCTTCGCGTACGACTTCGCCCGCAACCCAATCCGCGGGCAGGTCGGGCCGAACACGTACTGGCGCGACGTCGGAACCCTCGAGAGCTACTGGGAAGCCAACATGGACCTAGTAGCCGTCAAGCCAGAGTTCGACCTTTACAACGAGGAGTGGCCGCTGCGCACCTCCGCGGAGTTCTCCGCCCCAGCCAAGTTCGTTCACGAGGAGGAAGGGCGCCGCGGTCAGGCGTTCAACTCGCTCCTCGCCGGGGGCGTGATCATCTCTGGCGCCACGTTGAGGCACACGGTGGCGTTCCGCCGCGTGCGCGTCAACTCGTACGCCACTGTCGAGAACAGCGTGCTGTTCGACAATGTGACCGTCGGCCGCCACGCGGTTGTCAAGAACGCCATCATCGACAAGAACGTCGTCGTGCCTGACGGCGAAACACTGGGCGTGGACCTGGACAAGGACCGCGCGCGAGGCCTCATCGTGGCAGACGGCGGCCTCGTTACCGTGCCGAAGGGCTTCAAGTTCTTGTGACGGGCGCCGTCTCGTAGGCGCACTAACGTCGCCAGCGCGCTCCGGACGTTAAGGTTCCCGAAGGGAACTGACGCCCCGGTACAGTGTTGGCTCATGGTCCGGTGCTACGCTCTTACCATTGGTCCGCGGAGCCCCGCGGTCGCGCCCGCAGCCTTGCCACCCGCGGCCGATTGAGGTACCCAGACCCTGGAGGCTTTCGTTGAAACGTTCGTTTAACCCCTGGCTGGTCGTGATGCTCCTCATATTGGGCATCTTCGTATTCAACCAGTTCAATTCTGGCTCGGGAAGCCGCGAGATCAACTATTCCACCTTCACGGAACTAGTCGATAAGGGCAAGGTTTCGTCCGTCACCATCGACCGCAACAGCGGTGTCATCACTGGCGAACTAGGCAGTGAGTCGCAGGTCGTCATCAACGGCGAACCTCAAACCATCCGCTCTTTCCGTACGACCACCATCCTCACGGACTCGCTACTCACCGAGTTGCGCACCGACGTTCCTAGCGTCACCATCCGCAACCCGCCGCAGTGGCTCGGAATATTGCTGGGTTCTATCCTGCCGATCGCGTTGCTTATCGGCTTCTTCTGGTTCTTCCTCATGCGCTCGCAGGGAGGTCCGAACCAGGTCATGCAGTTCGGCCAGTCGCGCGCCAAGACTTTCGGGCGCGAGAACAAGGTCAACACGACCTTCAACGACGTCGCCGGGCACAAAGAGGCCAAGCAGGAGCTCATCGAGGTCGTCGACTTCCTCAAGACGCCCCAGAAGTACTTGCGTATCGGCGCCGAGATCCCTAAGGGCGTGCTGCTAGTCGGACCTCCGGGGACGGGCAAGACGCTCCTGGCGCGCGCCGTTGCCGGCGAGGCCGGCGTGCCGTTCCTCACGGTCTCTGCTTCCGAGTTCATGGAGATGTTCGTCGGCGTCGGCGCTAGCCGCGTGCGCAGCCTCTTCGAGGAGGCCCGCAAATCCGCCCCATCCATCATCTTCATCGACGAGCTCGACTCCATCGGGCGGCGGCGCGGGGCGGGCATCGGCGGCGGGCACGACGAACGCGAGCAGACCCTCAACCAGATCCTCAGCGAGATGGACGGTTTCGAGAAGGACACGTCCGTCATCATCATCGCCGCCACCAACCGCCCAGACATCCTCGACCCCGCGCTCTTGCGGCCGGGGCGCTTCGACCGCCAGGTCACCATCGGTTTGCCGACCATGACGGAGCGCGAGGAGATCCTCAAGGTTCACGTGCGCAACAAGCCAGTCACTGACGACGTCAGCTTGCGGCGCCTCGCGGAGGCCACCCCCGCCTTCTCCGGCGCAGACCTCGAGAACCTCACCAACGAAGCCGCGCTCATCGCCGCGCGCAACGACAAGCAGGTCATCACGTGGGTCGACTTCAACGAGGCGCTCGACCGCATCACGTTGGGCTTACGGCGCGGCAGCCTCGTCCCGTCAGAGGAGGAGCGCCGCATCCTCGCGTTCCACGAAGCCGGGCACGCCGTCGCGTACGCCGCGCAGCCCGAACTGGGCGACATCCGCAAGGTGACGATCATGCCGCGCGGTGGAGCTGGTGGCTTCATGGCGCCGCTCTCCAAAGAAGAGATGTTCTACAACGTGCGGCGCTTCAAGGCGCAGTTGGTGGTGGCCTTCGCAGGTCGCCAGTCCGAGAAGCGCGCCACCGGCACCATCTCGTCCGGCGCGAGCAACGACCTCAAGCAGGCCACGGAGATGGCCAAGCAGATGGTCCTCGACCTCGGCATGGGCTCGCAAGAGTTCGTGGCCTGGGGCTCCGACCAGGGGCCGATCTTCCTTGGCGGTGAGATCTCGCGTCGCAAGGACTTCTCTGAAGAGACGGCAAGGCAAGTCGAGGAGGAGGTCTCCGGCATCCTGGAGGCCGCCTACCGCGATTCCGAGGCATTGATCGAGTCCAACTGGGTCTCCGTCGAAGCCGTGGCCGCCGCGCTGCTGAAGCGCGAGACGCTCGACGGCAAGCTCATCCACCGCGCGCAAGAACTGGCGCAGGAAGGCAAGTCGGCGGAAGAGATCACGGACTGGATCGTCTCTACTGCCGCCGAATCTGAGCGCCGCGCTCAGGCCGCCGAGGAGCGCGAACGCCGCGCCGCAGAGGAGGAACGCCGCCGCAAGGCAACTGACGCGAGCGGTCGACCCCCCATCGAACCGCGACCAGAGGCGCGTCCCGCCGGCGAGTCCGGCGACTAAGCCACTCGCGCTCAAGGGGTCTTAGCGGCCCCTGGCTGCTAGCGACCGGGGTTGGATGTCGTTACTAGACGGTAGGTATGAGGTCATCGCTCAGCGCGCGCTGGACGATGGCCTCACTCTCTTCGAGGCGACGGCGCCGGACGGGGCGCCGTTGCGCATCGAGTGGTTCGACCTAGCGGCCGACCAAGAAGGCCCGTTCGAGGACTACCGCCGCCAACTGCGTCACCTCAAGAGGGCCGGCCTAGCGGCTGTTCACGACGTCATCGCCCGCCCCGGCGCTCATTACGTGGCATGGGAACGGCCACCCGCCGGCGCGACGCCCGTGCTGGACGGCGCCCTGCCCACCGACCTGGCTGAGGCCCTGCGGAGCGCAGGCTACGGACGCCAGGCCTACGACGCTCGCCGGCTGTCGACCCGCCCACCCAAAGTCTTGCTTTACGGCCTGACGTTCGGCGCCAGGCGGACAGTCGAGCGCGAGGAGAGTCAACCACCACGGCACCAGGGGAGCGCTGAGCGCGAGCGTCCACTGCGCCAGCAGCAACCGCCGCTGCTACGTGGGGCCGAGTACATCGGCCGCTTGCCGCAGCGGGCCATCTCGTGGGGCTTGGCGCTGCTTGTCGGCCTGCTCGCGGTCGTGATCACGCTTGCTGGGTTCTGGTCGGCGCGAGTAGACACCGTCGTCACCGTGCCCGCCATACTCGGACAGGACGCTCAAGCCGCGGCGAAGGCCCTCATCGAGCTAGGACTTGGCGTGAACGCCACTCCCCTCATGTCGGAAGAAGCGCCAGGCACAGTGATCGCCGTCGAGCCGACCGTCGGCACTAACCTCCGGCCAGGACGCACCGTGGAGTTGCGCTACGCGCTGCCCCCCGGCGAGTTGGCGCCAACGGCCGTGCCTGCCCTCGTTGGCCTCTCCTACCCTGACGAGGTTCGTAACGCGCTCGAGGGGGCAGGCTTGCGCCTCGGTGAGGTGGCGCGCTTGCACGCTGCTAGTCCGGCTGGCGTGGTGTTGGCGCAGGACCTCGACGCTGGCAGCCAGACGGGCAGCGGCAACCCGGTGGCGGTGCTCGTCAGCCTCGGGCCGCAGCCTCCCCAAACGTTCGTTCCTGACCTCGTCGGCCTCGACGTAAACTCTGCGACCGCCGTCGCCCTCGTTGCTGGCATCACTCCCGACCGCGTGTTCGTGGACGAGATCGTCTCGGCGACCGGCGCCCGCGGCACCGTCATCGATCAGTCGCTGGCGCCGTACGTTGCCGTGCCGCGTGACGCTGCCGTGTTGCGCCTCGTGATCCAGGGCGGCGAGCCGGCCAACCCAGTGACTGGCGGCGGCGCGCCTGACGTGGTTGGCCTGCCGTTGGCGCGCGCCCGCGAGGTGGCGGCTGGTTGGGACCTACAGGTCGTTACGTTAGGCAACCCCGGCCTGCCAGCTGGCGTCGTCGCCCAGGAACCGCAGCCGGGCGCTGGCGCGGCGGGTGATGGCG
>ERZ778017.419-NODE-419-length-60057-cov-27.867188_pt1 | contig 60057 bp, 52 predicted proteins | sample MGYA00375747_ERZ778017 | MGnify/ENA primary metagenome ERZ778017 (study PRJEB29350, sample SAMN05509838) | bioreactor metagenome | biome: bioreactor; material: wastewater | place: South Africa: University of Cape Town | collected 2014-03-17 ...
TCGCGCAGCTTCTGACGCTGATGGACGGGCTCGAACCGCGCACCAATCTGGTGGTGATCGCGGCAACGAACCGCCCCGATGCGATCGACGAGGCACTGCGGCGTCCGGGCCGTTTCGACCGTGAGATCGTGATCGGTGTGCCCGATGAAAGCGGACGGCGCGAGATCCTCGCGATTCATACCCGCGGCATGCCGCTGGGCGAGGATGTCGATCTGGGCGAGCTTGCCCGCACGACGTTCGGCTTTGTCGGTGCCGACATGGCGGCGTTGACACGCGAGGCGGCGATCGAGGCCGTACGGCGGATCATGCCCAAGCTGAACCTTGAGGAAGGGACGATTCCGCCCGACGTTCTCGAGGAGCTGCGCGTGACGCGCGACGACTTCCTGAATGCGCTGAAGCGCGTCCAACCCTCGGCGATGCGCGAGGTGATGGTGCAGGCGCCGAAAACGCGCTGGAGCGACATCGGCGGCCTCGACGCGGCGCGCGACAAGATGATCGAGGGCATCGAGCTTCCGCTCAAGCATCCTGAGGCGTTTCGGCGGCTCGGCATCCGCCCGGCCAAGGGGTTTCTGCTCTACGGCCCGCCCGGCACGGGTAAGACCTTGCTGGCAAAGGCGGCGGCGCGCGAATCGGACGCGAATTTCATTGCGATCAAATCGTCCGACCTCCTGTCGAAATGGTATGGCGAGAGCGAGCAGCAGATCGCCCGGTTGTTTGCACGCGCCCGCGCCGTCGCGCCGACGATCATCTTCATCGACGAACTCGACAGCCTGGTGCCGGCGCGCGGCAGCGGAACGTCGGGCGAACCGCAGGTAACCGAGCGCGTCGTCAACACGATCCTGGCCGAGATGGACGGGATTGAGGAGATGCAGTCGGTCGTCGTCATCGGCGCGACAAACCGCCCGAACCTGATCGACCCTGCGCTGCTCCGCCCGGGGCGGCTCGACGAGCTGATCTATGTGTCGGTCCCGAATGCCGAGGGTCGCCGCCGCATTCTGGAAATCCACACCGCGAAGATGCCGCTTGCGGATGATGTGTCGCTCGACGTGCTCGCCGAGCGCAGCGACCGCTTCACGGGTGCCGACCTTGAGGATCTGGTGCGCCGGGCAGGGCTTGCCGCGCTCAAGCGATCGATCGCGAGCGATCTCGTCACCATGACCGATTTCGAGGCAGCGCTGCAGGATACTCGCGCCTCGGTGACCGAGGCGATGGAGCGCGACTATGAAAAGATTCAGGGCGAGATCAAGCAGCAGGCGATGAGCGTTGATCCGATCGGATTCTTCGCGCCCGGTATGCTGAAGCCCGTTCGCGAGCAGAAGCACGCCGATGATGCGAAGGGCTGACGCGAAGCGCTGATATTCAATTTGCGGGCTGGTTCTGGCGTAAGGCGGACCAGCCCCAAACAACGAGCCAGCCGCAAAAAGCGGCCATCAGCCCATAGCTGATCATCGGGTGCCAATTGTAGAGCAGCACGCCGATGGCCGGCGAGATGATATAGGCCGATCCGTTGATCGACGCCGTCATCCCGGCGACGCTGCCCTGGTCGCGGCGCGGGACCGAGAGCGAGGCCCCCGCGGTAAAGCCGGGGCGGAAGAGACCGAAACCGAGCGAGGCGAGGGCGAAACCGATGACGATCGCGTGCAGATCCTGCGCCAGCCCGGTCATGAGGATGCCGACGCCCCCAAATGCGGCGCCGTAGAGGACGGTGGTGCGCGGCGTCATCTTGAGCAGCGGGATCAGCCCCCATTGCGAGAGTAGTGTTGCAAAAGCGCCCGCCATCAGCACGATACCGGTAATAGCCGCGCCTTCGTCGGGGCGCAGACGCAGATGCAGCCGGTCGAGAATAAGGAAGCCGATGACGCCGAGCATCATCGCCTGCGCCTGGCCGCCGAAAAATCCCGCGAGCAGCCAGGGGCGCACGCGCCCGTCGCGCCAGCCGAGCGATTCCTGCTCGGCGGGATCGAGTTCATTCTCATCCTCGGCGGTCGGCTCGCCCGGCCCCGCCGAGAGCGGATAGGAGGCGATCGCGCCGCGCGCCGCAAAGCGCGGCATGTCGTCGGGAAGCCGCCAGCGCAGCATCACAAGCACCGTGAGGCCGATCAGGGCAAAGACGAGCAACGGCCCTGCAAGGCCGAAGATCGGGAGGATGAAGAAGGGCGCAACGGCAGGGCCGATCACCGTGCCTAGCCCGAAGGAGGAAGAGACGAGCGACAGCGCCTGCGTGCGCTCCTCGGGATCGGTGCGTGCGGCAACATAGGCCTGAACCGCGGGCGGCGCGGCCGATCCGAAGCCGCCATAAAGACTGCGGAACAGCGCGAAGAGAATGAAGGTCGCGCCGGCGGCGAGCCAGCCTTGGAGCCCCGCCCACAAGGTCACGCCGCACAGCGCCATCGACAGGAAAAAACCGATGATTCCGCGCGCCATCAGCACCTTGCGCCCGCGCTTGTCCGACTGGCGCGCCCAATAGGGAGCGGTAAGCACCCAGAGCAAGGCCGACCAGCTGAACGCCAGGCTGACCCAGACATCGGGGATGTGAAGCTTGGCGCCGATGGCGGGAAGGATCGACTGCATTGCGGTATTGCCCGCGGCGGCGACGAGCATGATGGCGAAGAGGACAGCCATGCGATCGGCCGGAATCGAGCGCGTCATATTGCTCAATTCGTCCTCCCCCTGTTTTCCAACCATTTAGCGCAAGTGCCTGTTTCCCTACACGCCGCCGGGCGTCTGTCCAGTGTCAAGACAGACTCTTTTCTTGCGCCGCCGCCACGATTTTGCCACTCCACCAAGAACCGCAACAACGCGAAAGCCATCATGACCAATCCGCGGGCGCAGGCCCAAGAATCGAAAATCGCGATGTCCCGTCGGATCCGCGAGAGGCTGAAGCGATTTTTTGGCCCTTGGGGTATGTTCGTGAAGGGATTCATCAAGCATCCCGTCATGGTCGGGTCGATCGTGCCCTCCTCACCGACGCTGATCCGCCACATGCTGCGGCCCGTCGACTGGAAGAATACCAAGCTGTTCGTCGAATATGGCCCCGGCGTCGGCACCTTTTGCCGCCCGGTCCTTGAACGGCTGGCGGGCGATGCGATGCTGATCGCGATCGACACGAACGAGGATTTCATTGCCTATCTGCGCAAGGAGATCCGCGACAGCCGCTTCGTCGCGGTGCATGGCTCGGCCGCGGACGTCGAAGAAATCGTCAAGGCGCACGGTTTCGACAAGGCCGATTATGTGCTGTCGGGTCTGCCCTTTTCGACGCTCCCGGCGGGCGTCGGGCCGGCAATCGCGGCAGCGACGCACCGCGTGCTGCGCCCGGGCGGGGCCTTCCTCGTCTATCAGTTCCGCGCCCGCGCGCGCGATTTTCTCGCGGCACATTTCAAGCGCATCGATAATGCCTTCGAATGGATCAATGTCCCGCCCTGTTTCCTGTTCTGGGGCTGGAAAGACTGAGCGCCGTCAAAGCTCGGGATCGGGTTCGGCAAGCCCGAAATTTAGCCGCCGCGATACCGTATAATCAGCGATGCCCACCACGAACCAGGCAAGCGTCCAGCGCAGGCGCGTCAGCCAGCCGGCGCGAGCCTTGTGCGTTTCGGCGGTGATCACGTCGCAATCCTCTTCGAGCCCCGCAACGAAACCGCGCACGCGCTGTGCAAAGTCCGCATCCGCGATCCGCACCATGATCTCGACATTCACGAACAGGCTGCGCACGTCGAAATTGGCCGATCCGATATAGACGATGTCGTCGATGACGATCAGCTTCATGTGCAATTTGCACGGCCGATATTCCCAAACCGCTCCGCCTTTGCGCAGAAGATAGCCGTAGAGCAGACGCGAGGCGCCGATCGTCGCAGCATTGTCCGATTTGCTTGCCATGACGAAACGCGCGCGCCCGAAGCGCGCGACGCGCCCGAGCCGGCGCAACATCCCCTGCGTCGGCGAGAAATAGGCCATCGCCATGTCGAGTTGCCGCGCCCCCTCGAGATCGGCGCGCACGGCGCGCGCCCATGGTGAGAGGCGCTGCGTCGGTCCTCCGACAAGCCAGGTTACGGCGCTATTTTCGACCGGCCATTCGCGGATCAGCCGCCGGAGCATGAGGAGTTTGCCGTCGTGGTTGACGGCATAGTCGCGGATCTGCGCGAACCACTCGACGGCGCTCGCGACGCTCGGCCCGCGCAGGATCATCCCCAGATCGAACCAGCAGTCGGCGCGCGGCGCGCTAAGATAGTCGTCGGAAATGTTGAAGCCGCCGGTGATCGCGATATCGCCGTCGATCATGATCAGTTTTTGATGGTTGCGGATCAGATAGCTCGAACGCCAGCGGCGCGAGAAATAGGTCACTTCGCCGCCCGCGTCGCGCAGCGGCACGAAGATGCTGTCGGACGTGTTCGACGATCCGAAACTGTCGACGACCGCGCGCACGCGGACGCCGCGCCGCGCCGCGCGGGCAAGCGCGTCGAGCACGTCGGTCCCCGCGCTATCGCCCTCGAAGATATACATGACGAGGTCGATGCTGCGGATCGCGCTATTGATCAGGGCGAGCAACCGTTCGAGCCGCGCGGCGCCGTCGAACAGCAGCTCGATCCGGTGCCCCGCCACATCGGCGCTCCAATGCAATCGCTCGCGGGCAGGGGCAGGGGGCTCGGTCATCCTGCGCCTGTCATAAGCAGGAGCCGCGAAGCGCCGCAAGCACCCCGGTTTTGTTGACATATCGGGCGCTGCCTGCTAGCGCGCAGCGCTTGCCGCCATGCCCATCGGGCTGGCCTCTCCTCATCTAAGGAAACAAGATGGCCCGCGTTACCGTCGAAGATTGCGTCGACAAAGTCTCCAACCGTTTCGATCTGGTGCTGCTTTCGGCGCATCGCGCCCGCGAAATTTCGGGCGGCTCGGAGCTGACCATCGATCGCGATCGCGACAAGAATCCCGTCGTCGCGCTGCGCGAGATCGCCGAACAGACGATCCGTCCCGTCGACCTCAAGGACGCGCTCACCGGATCGCTGCAGAAGGTCGTAGTCGACGATGACGATACGCCTGATGAAATCAGCTCGATCGCGCGCTCGGCCGAGGCGCTTCGCCTCACCGCCGCTGCGCCGCCGCGCAGCCCTGCGGGCGGCGGCGCCGATTTCGACTAAGGTCGACGAAAGCATCACCGAAGGGGGCCGCGGGAAACTGCGGCCCTTTTTCGTTGGCGCGGCGTCTCGGTCGGGACGTTCAGGGAAGCTGCGCAAGCTCGGCGACACGGATCGCGCGCGAGGCGAGCATCGGTTCGATGATGATGCCGATGCGCCGTGCACGCGGTGACGCGACCTCGACATTATAGAGGCTGTTCGCGACGACATCGGCGATCTGCACGCCGTCCGAGCGGCGGCTGTCGGCGAGCGACGCGCGGCCCCAGCCGCCGAGCCCGGTCTGGATCGCCTCGCGGACATTTTCGAGAATTACAGGATCGTAGCGACCGTCGTCGATCACCACGTCGCTGCACACGCCGCCGGTTTCGGGAAGCCAGCTTCCAATCGCGAGATCGAGAAGCGCCGCGTAGAGCGCAAGATCGCTTGTCGGCTGGCCGTTGGCCGGCGGCTGGAGCCGCGCGCGTTTGGCGACGGCCACCCAGGCGCGTCCGCCCGCCCGGTCGAAAAGTTCGAGGAGATAGGCACGCTCGGTCAGGCTGATACGGCTGCCCTTGAGTTCGCCGCGCAGGCCCGTCACGGCGCGAAAGCGGGCATGGATTTGCGCCGCGGCTTCGGAGGTAAGCATCACCGCGGCAAAAGTCATCGCGCCGGCATTGAGGCCGCCCGATTCGTCGCAATAGATGGTCATGCCTGCGCCGCGCCCCGTACGTCGATCATTTGACGCGGCCGAAAAAGGCAACCGAGCGCGATCCGCCTGCCGGTACGGCGGTGCTCCAGAGCCAGCGGACATGGGTCACGTCGGTATCCGTCGCCGCGCGCGGCGACCCATCGGCGCCCGGGAGGGTGAGTCCCGCAAGATCGCCGAAGCTCTTGCCGCCGTCGACCGAGACGCTGAAATCGGCGCGGTCGTCGGTGCCGTCGAAGACCAGCCCCGCGGGGATCGGGTTGACGATGCGAACCCCCGTCGCCGGGCTGGACCCGGGATTGGCGAACAGCAGCGTGACGCGCACGCGGTCGCCGGGAACGACGACGTCAGGGGTGACATAGGATTTGACGGGCTTGCCGCTGGCGGCGCCGCTGATCTTCTCGAGTTCCACCGTAGAGGTCAGAGCGCCCTTTTCCTGCGCGGCGACCATGGGTGCCGCGGCGCCAAGGCCCGCCGCGAGAATATATGCGAAAAGCCTGCCGCGCATCATCTGGTCCTTCGAAAGGTGAAAATTGACCTGCTCAAGCAGGGCAGGGATAGCGTTTCCGCATCAACCCGTCGAACGCCATGTTGATCGTCGTGCGGCTGCGGCTCTGCGGCGGATAGGTGCGAAGATGCGCGAGCCATTGCTCGGGGGTCAGCGTGCCGCTTTTCGGCGGACAGCTCGCCGATTTGCGTCCCGCTTTGCGGTCGGCCTCGATCCGCGCCTGATAGCGCTTGCCTGCCGCGATGACCTCGCCCTTGAGCTGGTCCGTCTCGGGCATGGCGAGTGCGAGCGGCCCAAGCCGCTGCAACGCTTCGGCGCGCTGCAGGAAGGTCGCGACGCTCATGTCACCGGGCGACGCCGCGGTCAGAACCAGCCCGGCGGCCAGAGCCGCCGAAACCAGTCCCATGCGCTGCATCCTGCCGTTGGTCATGTCGTCGAAATTCCTTCGGCGCCCTGAATACCGGCTGAATCGACGGTCGTCACGCGCCCTGAGGATGCGTGTCGCCGAAGGGGCGCGGTTTGCGCTTGATCTGCGGCAGGCCGCCGGCGTGACCCTGAATGGGGGCGCCGGGCTTGTTCGCGTCGCTGTCGCGGCCGATGTCCTCGCCCTTGATCGCGCGGCGTGCTTCCTCGCCCGAGAGCGTCTCATATTCGAGCAGCGCTCCTGCAAGCAGATGCAGCTCGTCGAGATGGTCGGTGAGCACCTTGCGCGCCGTCTTCTCGCCGTCCTCGACGAGGCGGCGAACTTCGGCGTCGATCAGCTTGGCCGTTTCTTCCGACATGTTCTGCGCGCGCGAAACGCTGTGGCCGAGGAATACCTCGTCCTGATTGTCGCGGTAGCGCAGCCAGCCGAGCTTGTCGGACATGCCATATTCCATGACCATCGAGCGCGCCATGTCGGTGGCCTGCTGGATGTCGTTCGACGCACCGGTATTAAGCTCGTCCTTGCCGTAGATGAGCTGTTCGGCGATGCGGCCGCCGAAGCAGAGCGCGAGGCGCGCCTTCATCTGCTTCATGCTCATCGAATAGCGGTCGCGTTCGGGTAGGTTCCACGTCACGCCCAGCGCGCGGCCGCGCGGGATGATCGTCACCTTGTGCAGCGGATCATTATGCTCGACATGAATCGACACGAGCGCGTGGCCGGCCTCGTGATAGGCGGTGGCCTTCTTTTCGTCCTCGGTCATCACCATCGAACGGCGTTCGGCGCCCATCAGCACCTTGTCCTTGGCTTCCTCGAACTCGCCCGACGCGATCAGGCGCTTGCCCTTGCGCGCCGCAAGCAGCGCGGCCTCGTTGGCGAGGTTGGCAAGGTCGGCGCCCGAAAAGCCGGGCGTGCCCCGCGCGATGCGGCGCAGGTCGACGTCGGGTGCGAGCGGCTTCTTGCGCGTATGGACCTCGAGGATCTTCTGGCGCCCTTCGATGTCGGGGCGCGGGACGACGACTTGGCGGTCGAACCGGCCCGGACGCAGCAGCGCGGGATCGAGCACGTCGGGACGGTTGGTCGCGGCGACGATGATAATGCCCTCGTTCGCTTCGAAGCCGTCCATTTCGACGAGCAGCTGGTTCAGCGTCTGTTCGCGCTCGTCATTGCCGTTGCCAAGGCCGGCACCGCGATGGCGACCGACCGCGTCGATTTCGTCGATGAAGACAATGCACGGCGCATTGCGCTTGGCCTGCTCGAACATGTCGCGGACGCGGCTGGCGCCCACGCCGACGAACATTTCGACGAAGTCCGAACCCGAGATGGTGAAGAAGGGGACGCCCGCCTCGCCCGCGATCGCGCGAGCGAGCAGCGTCTTGCCGGTCCCCGGCGAGCCGACGAGCAGTGCGCCCTTCGGAATCTGACCGCCCAGCTTGGAAAATTTGCTCGGATCTTTGAGGAATTCGACGATTTCCTGCAGTTCTTCGCGCGCCTCGTCGATGCCCGCGACATCGTCGAACGTCACGCGGCCCTGCTTCTCGGTAAGCATCTTCGCGCGGCTCTTGCCGAAGCCCATCGCGCCCGACCCGTTGTTTTTCTGAACCTGGCGAAAAACGAAGAAAGCGATGCCGAGGATCAGCATGAAGGGCAGCGCCTGGATCAGCAGATAGACCCAGATATTGCCCTGATCGGTAGGCTTGCCGTCATATTTGACGCCATTGTCGTTGAGCAGCTTGAGCAGTTCGGGATCGCGGACAATATTGGCCGAAAAGCTTTCGCCGCTGTTCAGCTTGCCGGAAACGCGGTCGTCGGAGAGGACGACTTCCTTCACGGCGCCTTCCTGAACCTTCTCACGGAATTCCGAATAGGCCATCGGCGAACCGGTGCCCTGCGAAGCGCCGCCGAACATCGATGCGACGAGGAGCATGGCAAGCAGGATGCCGCTCCAGATCATCACGCTCTTCATCCAGGGGTTGCCCTGCGGTTCCTTGTCGTCCTGCATTCGGAGAATATCCCAATCAACGCCAGCATCGCGAGAAGCCGCGACCATAGGCTGCAAGATAGGAATATCCGGTTAAATGACAATGCGCCAAGCGCGATAAATTCAGCTTTTCCGCCGCGGCGCCGAGGAAATGCGCCAGATTGAGCCGTCGCGCTCGCCCGCGGCGTCGATCAACAGGCTGCCGACCATTGCGCGCCGGCCCTCGCGCATCGCCGCGATGACCGTGTCGAGGGTGACGCCGCGCAGCACGAGTCGCGGGTCGGCATGCGACAGGCGGCGCATGACGATGCGGCGGAAAAGCTCGGGCGGATAGCCGAGATCGCGGATGACGGCCGTGTCGTCGACCTCGGGCCAGCTCGTGATCGCCTGGTCGACAGCCCAGTCGAGCGCCTCGTCGGCTTCGGCGAGCCAGCGCGCCGAGCGCGCGGCGGCTTCGGCGTCGATCGTGGACTGATAGCGCAGCGCATGGCGCAGCCGCGCCCGGTCGAAGCGCTCGTCACTGTTCGACGGGTCGTCGACGAACGGAATGTCCTGGTCGAGCGCGAGCCGCGTCAGGTCCATGTGCCGCCAGCCGAGCAGCGGGCGCAAAACCTGGCCGTTGCGGGCGCGGATCGAGGCCAGGCCGCCGACGCCGCTGCTGCGGTTGAGCCGCATGATCATGGTTTCGAGCTGATCGTCGGCATGGTGCGCGGTGACGATGAAGTCGATTCCCTGTTCGCGGCGCCAGCCGTCGAGCAGATCATAGCGCGCCGTTCGCGCCGCGGCCTGCAGCGAGCCCGCGATTGGACTATCCGGCGTCAGCGTTGCGTGGGGAATATGTTCACGCGCGCAGAAAGCCGCGACCATGCGCGCCTCTTCGGCCGAACCGCTGCGCAATCCGTGATCGACCGTTGCCGCCCGGACCTGCCCGGGCAGCAGCGAAGCCATCAGCCAGAGCAGCGCCATGCTGTCGGGGCCGCCCGATACGGCGACGCCATAGTCACGGCGATGCCAGTCGGCGCCGACGAGCGTGGCGAGTTCGCCGCCGAGACGCTCGACGGCGTCGCTGTCAACAGCCTGCTTTTGCTTTTGCGGCGGCAGCATCGTCGCGGACATCCTTCGGTGCCTTGTCGCCATAGACCTCATCCAGTTCGCGGAAGGCCTTGCAGGCGTCGGCTTTGCGCCCGAGCTTGTCGAGCGCTACTCCCATATACATCAGGCTGTGCGGCGCGCGGGGCCCGCTCGGCCGATCCTTGTAATTATTATAGAAAGCGACGGCGGCAAGGCTGGGCTTGCCTTCATCGAGGTAGGCGCGCCCGAGCAGGTTCTGCGCATAGCTTGCCTGGTTGCTCTTCGGCCATTTTGCCACGACCTGTTTGAGCTGCGCCTGCGCCTCGGGATAGAGTTTGGCATCCCACAGGCGGAAGCCGTAGGTATAGGCATCTTCGGCTTCGTTGCCGGTTGCCGGAATTTCGACCTTCTTGACGAGCGCGAGCCGGTTGGCGTCGGGTTTGCTCGCGGCGGGCGTCGTCGTTGAGGGCTTTTTGGTGGTCGTAGTCGTCGACGCCTGCGTCACCGTGGCAGGCTTGGTCGCCCCCGAACCCGATGCAAGCGGCAGACTTGCCGGGGTTTCACCGCCGATGGCGGGGGCGGCGAGGCGCTTTTCCATTTCGGCCTTATAGGCGGCGAACTGTTTTTCGAGTTCGCGTAGTTGATAGCTGTTCTGCTCGGTCTGGCCGGTGAGCGTCTGAAGCTGGGCTTCGAGCGCATCGACGCGCGCGGTGAGGTCGATGACCGGGGCATTGCCCTTCGCGCGTTCGCCGGGCGTGTTGTCGGGCGCGATCTCGCCCTCGAAGAAAGCGGGGCTGCCGCCGGGGAAGACCGAGCGCTGGACCGCCCGCATTTCCTTTTCCAATCGCTCGACGCGCTTGTCGATCCCGGCGTCCTGCGCCTGTGCAACAGGCGCCGCTGTCAGCGCGATCATTGCCGCGCCGATCAAAGACCCTTGTAACTTCCTCATCTGCCGTGCGGCCCCCACCAGTTAACTATCTTGTCTCTATGCTCTCATAACGCCGCAAACGGCGGATACGCAAACCCATTTCGGCGCGCGGCCGCGTCGATCCGTCGGGAACGGAGACGAATCAGGGGCGCGCGGAGGCGCCTTTGGCCTTGGGCAGCGGAACCGTCGCGGTACTGCCGCTTCCTTCGGCGCGCGCCACGAGGTCGGCGGGTTTGAGCGAGATTCCCTTGACGAGCGTATCGGCGGGGCCGGTCGCGCCGACGTCGCGGCCGCCGACGGTGATCTTGAGCGCCTGCGGGCGGCTCGTGCGCAGCGTGAACTGCTCGATATAGGCTGCGGGAACCTCATAGGTCTCGCCGGCGTCGAGCGTGCGCCAATTTTCGGTCTTGCCCGCGGCATCGTCGAACCCGATCCACACTTCGGAAAGGCCGGTAAGCACGACGGGGGCGTTCGCCGGCACTGCCGCGTTCGGCGCGCCCGCCTTGGGGGCGCCTGCCGCCGGGGTAGCGGCAGCAGGGGCTTCTGACGCGTCGGCGTCGGCATTTTGTGCCGCGATCAGCGCCTCGTCGGGTTCGACCGACAGGAAGCGCCACACGCCATAGGCCGAGACCAGCAAGAGCGCGACGATGACGAGCGTCCAGGTCAACCGTGCGGTCGGCAGGCGGGCGGGGTCGGTCGGCTCATAAGCTTCGTAGAGCGGCCGCGCGCCATATTCATCCTCGTCGAGTTCGCGGCGAAGCTCGGCGGCGATTTCGGCCTCGGGCAGATCAAGCGCGCGAGCGTAGGCGCGGGCGAAGCCGGTGACATAAGTTCGGCCCGGAAGTTCCGAAAATTCCGAGTTTTCTATGGCTTGAAGATGCCGCTGGGTCACGCGCGTACGCGTCGCGATGTCGGCGAGCGAAAGCCCTGCCGCCTCGCGCGCTAGGCGAAGCCGGTCGCCGGTGCGCGTGATCGCCAACTCGCCCTGCTGCGGGGCGACGTCCTCATCTGCCATTGCTGTCTCCGTGCCGGTCGCTTGCAACCCGTTTCGACCGTGTCGCCTCGTTCTCGCATTGTGGACGCGCGAAAGTCAAATGAAGTTCCGCAAACAACAGGCCGAAAGGAAGCGGATTCCGGACTGCCGGAAAAGCCGACTTGCCGAGACGAGGGCAGGGCAGGGAACATTCGCCGCCGCTCATCCGTTCCATTCTCAGTTCCCGCGAAACAAAGCGCGCGAATCCGGATGATTAGGTGTCGAAAGGAATTCATCATGTTCAAATGGGCGTTGATCTTCGCCGTGATCGCATTGCTCGCGGCCGTTCTCGGCTTTTCAGGCGTGGCCGGCGCGGCGGCCGGGATTGCCAAAATCCTCTTCTTCGTCGGCTTGGCCCTGGTTGTTCTCTTCCTCGTCCTCGGTTCGGCCGCGGCGAAGAAGATCAGCTGACAGGTCGCGACATAAGCGACGAAAAAAAGCGGGCGGCTTCAAGTCGCCCGCAATTTTTGTGCGCAATCGGGGGGGCGGCTCCTGCCGCCATCCGGCGATGGGGCGCTAGCTGTCAGAGCACATATTTGCTGAGATCTGTGTCCCCCACGACATCGGCGAGTTGCTTGTCGACATAGGCGGCGTCGATTTCGAGCGTCGTGCCGGGCATATCCTCGGCAGTGAAGCTCACTTCCTCGACAAGCCGCTCCATGATCGTCTGGAGCCGGCGGGCCCCGATATTCTCGACCTTTTCGTTCACCTCGGCCGCGAGCCGGGCGACGCGTGCGATCGCATCGGCGGTGAAGCTGAGCGTGACCCCTTCGGTCCCGAGCAGCGCGGCATATTGCTCGGGCAGGCCCGCCTTGGTTTCGCTGAGGATGCGAACGAAATCCTCCTCGCTTAGCGCCCCCAGTTCGACGCGGATCGGCAGGCGACCCTGCAATTCGGGGAGCAGGTCGCTGGGCTTGGCGACGTGGAACGCGCCGCTGGCGATAAAGAGGATATGATCGGTCTTCATCGGACCATATTTGGTCGCGACGGTCGTGCCTTCGATGAGCGGCAGCAGGTCGCGCTGGACGCCCTCGCGGCTGATCGAACCGCCTCGGACGTCGCTGACCGCGATCTTGTCGATCTCGTCAAGGAACACGATCCCATTGGCTTCGGCATCGGCGAGCGCAACGCGCGCGACATCGTCCTGATCGAGCCGCTTGTCCTGCTCTTCCTCGATCAGCCGCGTCGCAGCATCGATGACCTTCATCTTGCGGCGCTTCTTGGGCAATCCGCCCATCGCCTTGCCGAGCATGTCGGAGAGGTTGATCATGCTCATCTGGCCGGGCTGTCCGGGCAGATCGAACGACATGCCGGGGGCGTCGGAGACCTCGATTTCGACCTCGCTATCGTCGAGATGACCTTCGCGGATACGCTGGCGGAAGCTCTGGCGTGTAGCTTCGCTGGCGCCCTTGCCCGTCAGGGCGTCGAGCAGCCGCTCCATCGCAGCTTCTTCGGCGGCCGCGCGCACCGCGCCGCGGCGGCGATCTTTCTCGAGGCGCACCGCTTCCTCGACCAGGTCGCGGGCGATCTGCTCGACGTCGCGGCCGACATAGCCGACTTCGGTGAACTTGGTCGCCTCGACCTTGATGAAGGGGGCATCGGCGAGCTTGGCCAGACGGCGCGAAATCTCGGTCTTGCCGCACCCCGTCGGGCCGATCATCAGGATATTCTTGGGGCTGACCTCATCGCGCAGATCGGGGGCGAGCTGCTGGCGGCGCCAGCGATTGCGCAGCGCGACGGCGACCGCGCGCTTGGCGTCCTTCTGGCCGATGATGTGCGTGTCGAGAGCGGCGACGATCGCCTTCGGAGTCAAATCCTTGTTCATGATATTATGCCTGAATTTCGATGGTTTCGAGCGTGGTCTGGTCGTTGGTGTAGACGCAGATATCGGCGGCGACCTGCATCGCCTTTTTCGCCAGCACCTCGGGATCCTTTTCATAATCGGCGAGTGCGCGCGCCGCCGACAGCGCGAAATTGCCGCCCGAGCCGATCGCGGCGATGCCGCCGAGCGGTTCGAGGACGTCGCCGTTGCCGGTGATGACGAGCGTCACTTCCTTGTCGGCGACGATCATCATCGCTTCCAGATTGCGCAGATATTTGTCTGTGCGCCAGTCCTTGGCGAGTTCGACCGCAGCGCGCAGCAACTGACCATTGTGGCGTTCGAGCTTGGCTTCGAGCCGTTCGAACAGGGTGAAGGCGTCGGCGGTCGCACCCGCGAAGCCCCCGATCACGCTGCCGTCGTGGAGGCGGCGGACCTTACGGGCGTTGGGCTTCATCACCGTCTGCCCCATCGACACCTGACCGTCGCCGATTACGACGACCTTGTCTGCGTTGCGGGCGGAGAGGATGGTGGTTCCGTGCCAGGGCGCGTCACGGTGCGCGGTCGATTGGGTCATGCGGCGCGATATGGGTAAAGCGGCGCCGAGCCGCAAGGGGAGGGGCCGATCAGGCGGCCCAGCAGAGCAGCGCGCGGGCGCCGGGCGCCATTTCAAGCGAAGATAAGTCTTCGAGCAGGGCGACCTCCCCGAACGGCAAGGGTTCGTCGCCGATCCGGCAGCCGTCGGCCAGCGGCACGAGCGTCAGGCTTTGCCCGGTCGGTCCGACAAAGTCGCGATCGAAAGGTGCCGCCAGATGTAGGAGATGGAAGTGGGGGCCATCGACGAGACGCTGGTTCGCCGCCGGGTCGATCGCGCAATGCGGCGCGCCGTGCGACGGCGCGGCGTCGACAACCGCAAGCCCGTCATCGAGGTGCAGATCGCGCGGTCGGCCATAGTCGAAGAGGCGGTAGGTGCAGTCGGCATTCTGCTGCACCTCCACCAAGGTCAGCCCGCCGCCGATCGCGTGGATCGTGCCAGCCGCATTATAGAAGAATTCGCCCGCCTGCGCCGGCCGCCAATCGACCATGTCGACGATCGACCCATCCTGCGCCGCGGCGCGAAGTGCGGGCACGTCGGCGGGGGCTTTCAGGCCGAGGCCAAGTTCGGCATCCGGCTCGGCGCCCAGGATCAGCCAGCATTCGTCCTTGCCGCGCGCATAACCGGCGGCGCGCGCGCGGACATCGTCGGGGTGAACCTGAATCGACAGCCGCTCGGAGGTGAACAGGAATTTGATCATCAACGGCGCCGCATCGCCGTCGGGATGCGCGAACCATATCTCACCGATGCGCCGTTCGCCGAAGTCGCCGAATGCCGCGGGTATGTCGGTCCGTCCCCACGGCTTTTCTACGATATGCGGGGGAAGGCGGGTCAACATGACGATGTCATGTGTCGCGTGCGCGAGGACGTCAAGCGACCGCGCGCATCAAGCGGCGCGATTGAGCCGGTTGGGGGTGCTCCCGCCGGGCTGGTCGAGCCAGAGACCGCGCGTGTCATAGACAATCTTGTCCGACCGTTCTTCGAGCGGGATCGATTTGAACAGGTCGTGATCGACGAGCACGATCAGCAGGTCGCACTTCGCGAGTGCGGTATCGAGGTCGATGAGTTCGGATCCGGTACTGGCGAATTCGGCCGGCAGGCCGCGCGCATAGGGCTCGACGATGTCGACCTGCTTGCCGAAGCGGCGAGCGAGGGCTGCCGCCACCTCGACCGCGGGACTTTCGCGAAAATCATCGATGTTCGGTTTGAAGGCGAGGCCGAGGCAGGCGACGCGCGCCTGCGGATGCTGCGACACGAGCATTTCGGCGGCGCCGATGACATGCGCGGTCTTCGCGAGATTGACTTCGCGTGCGGTACGGATGAGTCGGCTGTGATCGGGCGCCCCATGAACGAGGAACCAGGGATCGACGGCAATGCAATGGCCGCCGACGCCGGGGCCGGGCTGAAGGATGTTAACGCGCGGGTGGCGGTTGGCGAGGCGGATCACCTCCCAGACATCGACGCCCATTTCTTCGGCCATCATCGACAATTCGTTAGCGAAGGCGATGTTGACGTCGCGGTAGCTGTTTTCGACGAGCTTGACCATTTCGGCGGCGCGCGCCGAGGTCGTGATGCAGGCACCGCGCACGAACTGGCGGTAGAAGGTCATCGCACGGCGCGCACAGCGCGGCGTGATACCCCCGATGCAGCGGTCGTTGTCGACCAGCTCGACCAGAATCCGGCCGGGCAGGACACGTTCCGGACAATAAGCGATGAAGATGTCGGCGGCACCGGCGCACGCGCCTGGCACCTTCAGGTCGGGGCGCAGTTCGGCGATCAGCGCGGCGACCTTTTCGGTCGTGCCGACGGGCGATGTCGATTCGAGGATGACAAGATTGCCGGCTTGCAGTTTGGGCGCGATCGCGCGAGCTGCTGCCAGCACATAGCTGATGTCGGGGCGATGATCGGCGTCGTGCGGCGTCGGCACGGCGATCACGAAGCTGTCAGCGGGCGCGACTTCGGTCGAAGCGGTGAGCGCGCCGCGCGCGACGACGCCCTGGACGAGCCCGTCGAGATCGACTTCCTCGATATGCACCTTGCCGCTGTTGACCGTTTCGACGACCTTCTCGCTGACATCGACGCCGGTGACGCGGCAACCCGACCGCGCGATCAGCGCCGCGGTCGGCAGCCCGATATAGCCGAGGCCGAGGACGGTAACTTGCTGGTCGGTATCAATGGGCACGCGCGACAATCTCCGCAATTCGCTGGGCAGCGAGGCCGTCGCCGAACGGATTGTGCGCGCGGGCCATCGCCGAATAGGCTTCGCTATCGTCCAAAAGGCTGAAAATTTCGGTAACGATACGGTCCTTGTCGGTACCGACGAGCTTTGCCGTGCCTGCCGTAATGCCTTCCGGCCGCTCGGTCGTCTCGCGCATGACAAGCACCGGTTTGCCGAGCGACGGTGCTTCCTCCTGTACCCCGCCGCTGTCGGTCAGCACGAGATCGGCCTCGGCGAGCAGGCGCACGAAATGCGGATAGTCGAGTGGGTCGATCAGCGCGACGTTGGAAAGCGTGGCGAGCAGCGGCTCCATCGCGCTGCGGACCTGCGGGTTGGGGTGGACGGGAAAGATCACCGCGACGTCGGGGCGGGCGGCGATGGCGGCGATTGCTTCGGCGATAGCGCGCATCCCGTCGCCGAAATTCTCCCGCCGGTGCGAGGTGACGGCGACGATGCGCCTACCTGCGAAGCAATCGACGAGTGGATCGAGGCCTGCGGCAAGGGACGGGTTTTCGTCGATCCGGGCCTTTGTCGCCAGCAGCGCATCGATGACGGTGTTACCGGTGACATATATTCGCTCGGCCGGCACATTTTCTGCGCGCAGCGCCGTCGCCGCGGTTTCGGTCGGGGCGAAATGCAGGTCGGCGACCGCGCCCGCGACCTTGCGATTCACCTCTTCAGGCCAGGGATGATAAATATTCCCGCTGCGCAGCCCGGCTTCGACATGGCCGACCGGTATCTTGCGGAAATAGGCGGCAAGCGTCGCAGCCATCGTCGTCAGTGTATCACCATGGACGAGAACGCGGTCGGGCCGGTCGGCATCGAAGACCTCGCCGAGGCCGGTCACCAGCCGGGCGAGCAGCGCATCGAGCGTCTGGTTCGGCGTCATGACGTCAAGGTCGATGTCGGGGGTGATCTGCGCGATGTCGAGCACCTGGTCGAGCATTTCGCGATGCTGCGCGGTGACGCAGACACGCCCTTCGATGCCCGGTTGGCGGCGAAGCGCGTGCACGACGGGAAACATCTTGATCGCCTCCGGGCGGGTGCCGAAGACCGTCATAACGCGCATTCGAAAACTCCTTGTCGTGAAAAACTCCTACAGGGAAGAGCTTGCAACAGTCTTAAGGCCTTGTGCCCGCACGGGAATGATCGAGGCCTGCAATTGTCGATGAACTTTTGGGGCGCTCGTGCGTAGGTTGCAACTGACGTGCCGGGGGACTAGGAGCGACGCCATTCGTGCGCCACATTGGTTTCCGCCCGAAATTTACATGTTTGTCACAGTGGGATGGTTCTAGTTCCGATGTTTTGGAAGCGGAAAAACAAATCGGACGAGACCGCACGAAGCAGTTTTTGTGTACCGCAAGGACAGCGGGTCTATGCGATCGGCGACATTCACGGACGCGACGATCTCTTCGCCGAGCTATTGGACCAGATTCGCGCAGATAACGCGAATCGGGGTCCGGCAAAGGTCACGCTGATTCTTCTGGGCGACCTCATTGATCGCGGCCCTGAATCGGCCGCGGTTGTCGAGCGGGCGATGTCGCTGCACCACGAGTTTGCGGACACCCGACTGCTTATCGGAAACCACGAAGAGTGCTTTCTGGCAGCTCTGACCCGCGACGTGCGACGCCTTCGTTATTTCATGCGGATCGGCGGCGATGCGACGGTGCGCAGCTATTGGAAAGATGACGCGAGCCTGGCGGAGGCCAGCTTTGAGGAGGTGGCCGAACGGCTCCCGGAGATCGTACCTGCCGAGCATGTGAAATTTCTTGGCGGCGGCGAGGACATGATCGAGATTGGCGATTATGCCTTCGTTCATGCCGGCATCCGGCCCGGCGTTCCGCTCGAAAAACAATCCTTGGCGGACCTTCGCTGGATTCGCGACGAGTTTCTCGATGATATGAGCAATCACGGGAAAATGATCGTTCATGGCCACAGCATCACGGAGCGGCCCGACGAACAGGGTAATCGCATCGGTGTGGACATCGGTGCTTTCCGGAGTGGTTCGCTCGCGGCTCTGGGTTTGGAGGGCGCTCAACGCTGGTTTTTATTTGCAAATGACGATCAGTTGAGCAGCGCCGCTTGACTGCACTCCGCCAAAGCGGGCAATTCATTCTGCTCATTCGCAATTTTTTCCTATTCAACCGAAGTTCGAGCTGAATGACCACACATCGCAAAAGATCAGCAGGCGGTCTTTCGAAACCACGAGCGGTTTTCGAGGGATTTTCGACCTGGATGCCCATTTTATTCCTTGGCTTTGTCTTTTTGACCGGGGGCGGATCGCGGAGCGATTTGACCTCGCTTCCGCTTCTTCGCGGCGGCGCGATTCTGTTTGCGTTCGGCGCAATGCTGCAGATGGACCGCAGCGACTGGCGGCGCATCCGGGTGCCGTTGCTTCTGCTGATCGCGATGACCTTGTGGATGATCGTCCAATTGATTCCGCTTCCGCCTGCCTTGTGGCAATCGTTACCGGGGCGCGAAACGATCGTTGCCGTCGACCGCCTTCTTGGTCAGCCTGACCTTTGGCGACCGATTTCGCTGACGCCATCGCAGAGCTTTGACAGTCTTTTGGCGATGACCGTCCCCTTTGGTGCGTTACTGATTTTCAGTCGTGGTGACGTCGAAGGCAACACGCGAATTCTGTTCGCGATCCTGTGTATCGGGTGTGGGAGTGCCCTGATGGGGTTTATGCAGATGCTGTCCGGCCCTTCCAGTGGGGCCTATCTTTATCGGATCACCAATTCCAATGAAATGGTCGGACTGTTTGCCAACAGAAATCATAATGCGATGCTTCTTGCATCGGCGGTGATGATTTCCGCGATGCTCCTGCGCGATGAAATCATGCGCAGGAAAAGGCGCGATGTCGTTTCGGTGTGTTTGGGCCTCATCGGCCTCGGCTTGGCCGTGGTCACGATCCTGGTCGGGTCTCGTGCGGGTTTGGTAGCTGTCGCGATCGCGTTCGCGGTCGGCTATGTAATGGTCACATCCGCATGGCGTTCGCGCGGTTTGCCCGGCGAACGAAAAGTGCAGGGCCGAAGGGCGATGGTTTTCCCGCGCTGGGTCGTCCATGCTCCGGTTGCGCTGATCGCTCTGCTCCTGGCGGCTGCGTTTTGGGCGTCGGACCGCTCGACGGGCTTGACCCGGATCATGGCGCCGGATGTCGCGGCTGACATGCGGTTTCAGGCTTGGCCGATCGTTCGGTCGATGGTGGAAACATTTTGGGCGTTTGGAAGTGGCTTTGGCTCATTTCCCGACGTGTATGAAATGTTCGAGCCCGACCGGCTGCTGCAGCCTTCCTACTTCAATCACGCTCACAATGACTGGGCTGAAATCCTGATTACCGGCGGCATCCCCGCTGTGGTCATCCTTCTCGCGACCATCGTCTGGATCGCGCGCGCGGCTTTGCGCGGCGGTTTGAGCAGCCTGTTGAAGGGGTATCGGGGCGATACCCGTTTGTCTGCCCTTATAATCCTGCTGCTTCTGGCGATGGGGAGCCTTGTCGATTATCCGCTACGCGTGCCGTCGATCCAGGTCTTGGCAATATTGATGGTAATTTTGCTGTGCTGCCCCAACAGTGCGTCAACCCGTCGGGATTAGGGTTGCGACAGCAATGAGAGTCTCTATAGCTGCCGGGCCCATTTCTGATCGAGCACCTTTCCCGATATGAAACGATCCACGTCTTTTCTCCTAGTTTCCGCGCTGTTACTTGCGGGCTGCGCAAAAAGTGCGCCTCCCGTTGCCAGCGCGCCGGACAGCCCGGTGACGCCGCTCAAAAGTCTTCCGGAGCCGGAGGCGAGCGATGTTGTTCGGTCTACGCGACTGGCGTTCATCGGGCCCTTCACTGAATTGCGGGTCGAGGTATTTGGCGTGCCCGATATGCAGCGCGATATCATGACGGACGGGAAGGGGAACTTCTCGTTTCCGCTGGTCGGCTCGATTGCTGCCGCGGGCAAGACGCCCCACGATGTTTCGGATGAAATTCGGCAGAAGCTGGCGGTACGATATATTCGCGATCCGCAAGTGACCGTAAATTTCAAGGCGTCGTCCAACCCGCTCTCGGTCCAGTCGATGTCGGTCACGGTGGATGGCCAGGTGAACAAAGCCGGATCGTACCCGGTGGTCGGACGTGTTACGCTGATGCGGGCCGTCGCGCTTGCGGGCGGAACGAACGAGTTCGCGAAGCTTCAGGACGTCGTCGTGTTTCGCGATGTCGGCAACCAGAAATATGTGGGCATTTACAATCTTGAAGGCATTCGGCGCGGCAATTATCCCGATCCCGAAATTTTCCCGAACGACGTCGTGGTCGTAGGGGATTCGCCGGCAAGGCGCCGGTTCAAAGATGTGTTGGCGGTCGTGCCGGCGTTGCTTTCGCCGGTGATTTTGCTGGCCAGAGAGTTCTAATCGGGGCGCTATCAGACAATGAATCAATTAATCCACAATGGACCGCCCCCGGTGTCCAATTCGCTCCCGAACATGGACGACGTCTATGGAGGCGAGAGCCGGAATTCGACGCTGTCGGTATTGGAACAGGCTTGGGCCGCCGCCGTCAATCATCGCAATCTTGCAATCGGCGTTATCCTCGGCATGGTCCTCTTGGGCCTCGTTGCGACGTTTCTGGCGACGCCGCAATATCGGTCTACGGCTCGGCTTGAGATTTTACCGGACGCGCCGGTGGCAACCTCGGTTGAAGGGCAGCGGGATAAGGCGCTGATCAACGAGATATCGTTCTACAACACTCAATATTCTCTTCTTCAATCGGAAACGCTGGCAGAGCGTGTAGTCCGCGCCGGCAATCTTCTGGCGGACAAGGATTTTGTCGCGGCCTTCAAGTTCGATGATGTCAACGCGTCGATGAGCAGCGCAGACCGGCGAAATCTTAATAATGAGGCGGTTACGACCCTTATCGACCACTTGTCAGTGTCGCCCGTACGCAACTCGAGCCTCGTTGACATTAGTTTTGCGACGCCATCGCCGCGGCTGTCGGCAAAGCTCGCCAATCTGTGGGCGCAGCAGTTTCAACAGATCAGCATCGACCGCCGGTTCGCAGCAACGTCCGACGCCCGCAAATATCTGGAATCGCGTCTCCAGACGCTGCGGCAGAATCTTGAGATATCGGAACGGCAGCTGATCAATTATGGGACGAGCAAAGGGATTGTCACGATCTCGACGCAGACCGATTCCGACGGCCGGACCCGCGCGCAGACGCTCGTGGCCTCCGACATTGCTGATGTCAGTGCCGCGCTTTCAAAGGCTCGCGAGGAACGAATCGCTGCCGAGGCCCAACTGGGCAACTCGCTCACCGGCGTGGCTGCCGCCAATGCGCCGACCATAGGTAGCTTGCGGCAAAAGCGCGCCGAATTGGCAGCGGAACTGGCTCAGCAGCGGACGATATTCGCGGACGATTATCCGGCCGTTGTCTCCCTGCAAGCGCAGGTCGCGAATCTTGATCGCAGCATTGCCGCGGAAACGTCCCGCGCATCGCAGGGCAACAAGGAGGCCTATCAAGCCGCCCTGCGCCGCGAACGGAGCCTCGAGGCCGAATTGGGCGGTTTGACCGAGCGCTATAACAAGCAGCAGCGGGAATCGATCGAAATGGCGATCCTCCAGCGCGAAGTGGACTCCAACCGCCAACTGTATGACGGCCTGCTTCAACGCTACAAGGAAATCGGCGCAGCTGGCGTCGGCACCAACAATATATCGGTTGTGGATGCCGCTAAAATTGCCGATCGCCCGTCAAGTCCGCGTTTGATCCTGAACATTGCTCTTGCCTTGTTCGCCGGCATCGCGCTGGCCGGGGGACTGATCTTCGCGCTCGAAAAGATCGACAGTTCGGTTCGCGACCCGCAGGAAGTCAACGCACGTTTCGGTCTGCCGCTTTTGGGCGCAGTTCCCGAGATTGCCGGGCATCCGGCCGACCTTATCCTCGACAAGAAGTCGGCGATTTACGAAGCCTATTTCGCCTTGATGACGAACCTGTCGTTCTTGACGGCGCATGGCGCGCCGCGGTCGATCATGCTGACTTCGTCGCAGCCGCGCGAAGGCAAGAGCAATTCGTCCTTGTGCCTTGCGACGGTGATGGCCGCGACCGGAAAGTCGGTGATCCTGGTCGATGCCGATATCCGCAATCCCTCGCAGAACCAGTATCTGGATATCCCGAACAAGCATGGTCTCAGCCACTATCTGGCCGGCGATGACAATCTGGAAGCGATGATTTCGACCCTGCCCAAACACGGGTTCTCGATCATCACAGCGGGCAAGGTCCCACCGAACGCTGCGGAGCTTCTCGGCAGCGATCGTCTCGATGCTTTGATCGCGATGCTTTTGACGCGCTACGATCACGTCCTTGTCGATTCGCCGCCGCTTCTGGGCCTTGCCGACGCACCGCTTATCGCGCGCCGGGTTGAAGGGGTGTTGTTTACGATCGAGGCGAATGCGACGAAGCGGCGGGCCATCTCCAACGCCTTGATACGCTTGCGCATGTCGGGGGCGAAGATTTTTGGCGCGATCGTGACCAAGGTTGGCGCCAAGAACCATGCTTACGGCTACGGCTACGGCTATGGCTATGGCTTCAGCTATGGCGGGGAAGAGCCAAAGGCTTGATTTCGTAGCAGGCGTTTCTGGTGGCTTGGAATGGCAATGACTATTAGGAGAGGCATCGGCTGGTTGCTTGCCGTTGCGACGGCAGTATATGTGGGTTTCTGCAGCTTTGCGATCGCGTATGAGAAGCGATCGCCTGCACGGGCGCTTGCCGTGGGAATGCCCCATTCGGGTACGGCTGAAGCGAGTCTTGCCTATAATGCCTTTTCTGCCCGGAGAGCCGGGGATCCGAACGCGGTCGTCAATCCGGACGAAGTGCGATTGGCAAAGTCTGCCTATCGACAAGAGCCGCTGTCCATACCGGCTCTGGGTTTGATCGCTGATTCGATGCCGAACGGCAAGGAAGGCACAGAGCGCCAAGCGCTTTTCGAACTGGCCGGAAAGCTCAATCGTCGCAATACGCTGGTCAATACCGAACTTGTCAAAGCGGCGGCGTTGAGAGGCGATGACCGCGCCTTTTTTGCCTGGTTGTCGCGGGTCATGCTGGTCGGCAAGGAGGCCAAGACAACCTATGGGGCCGCGATGGCCGAGGCCACGGCGCGGAACGGGGCGGTCGAAGCGCTGATCCCGATTATTGGAGAGCGTCCGGGTTGGGCGGATTATTATTGGGGGCTTGTCGTCCGCCGCCCTGCCAGCCTGGCCAACGCGGCACAACTCCGGCTTGCTGTTGCCGGTGCCCCATGGCTGCAGCAAGAGATAATGCCGACCGACAAGACGCTCTTGCTGAACCTGGTACGCGATGGCCATATGGACGCAGCATATAAGCTTGCAGAGGGGTTGGGCCTGGGGCGTTCGACCAAAGCCAACCTGTTGTACAACGGGGATTTTGCGATATCGCCCGAGTTGGCACCCTTCGACTGGCAGCTTTCGTCGCAAGGGAATCTCGGCGCCTCTGTCGACCCGCGCGAGAAAATCCTCGCGATCTCGGCCATCGGTGGTGCGCGCGGTAGCGCGGCCCGACAGCTTCTGAAGCTCGCGCCCGGGCGGTATGATCTCAATTGGAAGGTCGCGGCCGATAGCGCCATTGATCCCGGCTCGCTGGTCGTTCGGATTGATTGTGCGGAGCGAGGCAAGGACGGCGCAATCCTCCCGCCGGTTCCTGTTGCCGCAGGCGAAGGGAAGGCCGTCGCAGTGATCCCCGACGATGCATGCCAATGGTATTGGTTTTCCTTGGCGGTCGTGATTCCCGACGATGTGATCGGACTCGACGCCAATGTGCTGCACTTGTCTTTGACCCCATCAACCGATGCGTCGCGGAATATGTAGGTGGGGCGTCGATTGAGCCGGAGGGTGCGGGGACATTTGGGGCCAGCGCGCTTCCGCTGACGCTGCCGATCATAAGGTTTTGGAAACCGCAGCATGAAAATTCTCTATCTCCATCAGTATTTTACTACGCCTTCCATGTCGGGGGGGACGCGTTCCTATGAAATGGCGCGCCGCTTAGTGGCCATGGGGCACGACGTGCATGTCGTCACCACTTGGCGGGGGGCGTCGGAAAGGCGCGACTGGTGGGTTGAGGATATTGAAGGGATCCATATTCACTGGCTTCCCGTTCCATATTCGAATGCAATGGGGTTTGCTCAGCGAATGCGGGCCTTCCTTCACTTCGCGGTGCGCGCTGCAAAGCGGGCGATGGCAACCGGAGGCGATGTTGTTTTTGCAACAAGCACGCCGCTAACGATTGCGCTGCCCGCGGTGGCGGCAGCGCGCAAGCTCAAGCGTCCGATGGTTTTCGAGGTGCGAGATCTGTGGCCGCTGCTTCCGATCGCAATCGGTGCCCTTCGAGCGCCATGGACGATTGCGGCTGCCCGTTGGCTGGAGCGATTTGCCTATCGTAACGCAGATCAGATCGTGGCGCTTTCGCCAGGTATGGCAGAGGGTGTTGTCGAAACGGGTTATAGCCCCGACCGTGTGCATGTAATCCCGAACAGCTGCGATCTTGAATTGTTCGGAAACGACCCGAGGGCTGGAGCTGCTTTTCGCCAACAACATCCCGAATTGGGCGACGGTCCGATCATTCTCTATGCGGGAACTCTGGGGCAGATCAACGGAGTCGCGTATCTCGCCGACCTTGCCAGCTATTTGCAGCATAATCATCCAGGCGCCCGATGCGTCGTCATCGGCGGCGGTGCGGAGGAAAAGAAGGTGGTTGATCGCGCCGTCGAACTGGGTGTCTATGGCAAAAATTTCTTCCACTATCCGCCCATGAGCAAGACGGCGTTGGTCGGTGCCTTTCAGGCTGCGTCGATATCGCTCTCGCTTTTCATCGATCTGCCCGAAATGCAGCATAATTCGGCTAACAAATTCTTCGACAGCCTTGCATCCGGCCGAGCTGTCGCGATCAACTATGGCGGCTGGCAGGCTTCGATGATCGAGGACTATGAATGTGGAATTTGCCTTGGGTATGATCCCGCGATGGCCGCTGATGCGCTTGCGGCGCTGCTGCATGACCAGGATAGAATAAAGAAAATGGGAAAAAACGCGAGGCGATTGGCTGAAGAAAGATTCGACAGGGATAAGCTAGCAGAGGAACTTTGCCGCGTACTGGAGATGAGTTCATTATCGACCGCGCAATAGGTCCATTATTTCAATTATATCACGGAATCGGTTCTGGACATTGCCAAGCCGCCCAGAGCCCCATAAGGGACGGGCCGAAATCGAAAGGGCTGATTATTTTACTTATGCAGAAGTTTCTTGATCGTCTCGCATCAAAGCAATCCCGTGTGGGTATTTTGGGCCTCGGATATGTTGGTATTCCGCTGGCCAAGCGAATTTCGTCGGTGGGTCTGTCGGTTCTCGGTTTCGACATAGTCGCGGAACGCGTCGATGAACTGAACGCCGGGATCAGCCCGATCAAGCATATCGGCAATCAGGACATCAGCGAAATGCGCGCTTCGGGGTTCGAGGCAACGGTCGATTTCAGTCGCTCTGCCGAATGCGATGCGCTGATCATCTGCGTGCCGACGCCGCTCAACCTCTACCGCGAACCCGATCTCAGCTTCGTCGTTTCGACGATGGACAATCTGCTGCCGCACTTGCGCAAAGGTCAGATGCTGTCGCTGGAGAGTACGACCTGGCCGGGGACGACCGAGGAAATATTGCTGCCTTACGTCGAAAAGGCCGGGCTGAAGGTCGGCGAGGATTTCTTCCTCGTCTATTCGCCCGAGCGCGAGGATCCCGGCAACGCTTCGTTCGATACACAGACGATTCCGAAGGTCATCGGCGGACACACGCCGGCCTGCCTTGAGGTGGGTCAAGCCCTCTACGCCGCTTTCATCGACCGCGTCGTGCCGGTAAGTTCGACGAAGGCGGCCGAGATGGTCAAGCTGCTCGAGAATATCCACCGCTCGGTCAATATCGGCCTCGTCAACGAGATGAAAATCGTCGCCGACAAGATGGGCCTCAACATCTTCGAGGTCATCGACGCCGCCGCAACCAAGCCCTTCGGCTTTACCCCCTATTATCCGGGGCCGGGGATCGGCGGCCACTGCATTCCGATCGATCCTTTCTATCTGACGTGGAAGGCGCGCGAGTTCGGGCTGCATACGCGCTTCATCGAACTGGCGGGCGAAGTGAACGCAGCGATGCCGCAATATGTCGTCGACAAGACGACCGGGGCGCTTAACGAACATGGCAAGGCCGTGAAGGGATCAAAAATTCTCGTGCTCGGCATCGCCTACAAGCGCGACGTTGACGATATGCGCGAAAGCCCATCGGTGCATGTGATGGAATTGCTACGCCATCTGGGGGCAGAGGTAGCCTACAGCGACCCGAATGTGCCGCGCTTCCCCAAGATGCGCGAACATCGTTTCGATCTGTCGTCGATGCCGTTGACGGCCGAGAATATCCGCGCGCAGGACGCTGTACTGCTGCTCACCGATCACAGCGATTTCGATTATGATCTGGTGATGCGCGAGGCCAGGCTGCTGGTCGACACGCGCGGCAAGCTCGATCTCGACCTTCCGACCGTCGTGCGCGCATGAGCCAGCCTCGTATCGCGCATGTCGGCTGCGGCTATTGGGGCAAGAATCTTGCCCGCAATTTCGCCGAACTGGGCGCTCTCGAAGCGATCGTCGACGATCATCCCGAGACGGCCGAGCGGATTTCGGATGCGACGGGGGCCCGGATCGCAACGCTGGACGACGTGCTCGCCGATCCTTCGATCGACGGCGTTTCCTTCGCGACCCCGGCCGAGACGCATGCGACGTTGGCGCTGCGCGCGTTCGAAAGCGGCAAGCATGTCTATGTCGAAAAGCCTGTCGCGCTGTCGCTGGACGATGCCGAAAGGCTGATCGAAGTTGCCGCGCGGCACGATCGACGGCTGATGGTGGGGCATTTGCTGCAATATCATCCGATCTTTCGCAAGATGCGTGAAATGGTGCGCGCGGGCGCGATCGGCGAACTTGGCTATGTCTATTCGAACCGCATGTCGCTGGGTAAATTCCGGATCGAGGAAAACGTCCTCTGGTCCTTCGCTCCGCACGATGTGTCGATGATCCTGTCGCTTGTGGACGCCGACTGCACCGACGTGACGGCGCAGGGTGCGGCTATCGTGACCCCGGGAATCGAGGATTGGGCGCTGCTCCAACTGCGCTTCGCCAACGGGCTGAGAGGCCATATCCAGACGAGCTGGCTGCATCCGTTCAAGGAACAGCGCCTCGTCGCGATTGGCAGCGAAGGCATGCTGGTGTTCGAGGATTCGCTCCCCGACTGGGACAGCAAGCTGCGCCTCTATCGTCACCGGCTCGATCGCGAAGGTCCGGTACCCGTGCCGCATCCGGCAACGGCCGAAGCGATCGTCGTCGAGAAATCCGAGCCGCTGCGAAACGAGTGCCAGCATTTCCTCGACTGCATCGCGAGTGGCACGGCGCCGCTGACCGACGGAGCCGAGGGCCTGGCGGTGCTCGACGTGCTGCGCCGCGCCTCGGACGCGCTTGCCTCCTCTTCCTGAAAAAAAAGGTCGACCATGACAATCCATCCCAAAGCCGTCGTTCACGAAAGCGCCTTCGTGGACGACCATGTGTCGATCGGCGAAGATACCCGCATCTGGCACTTCGTTCATGTGCTGCCGCACACGATGATCGGCGCGCGTTGCTCGCTCGGACAGAATGTGATGGCTGGACCGCACGTCACGATCGGCGACAATTGCAAGATTCAGAACAATGTCGCGCTCTACAAGGGCGTGACGCTGGCCGACGACGTTTTCTGCGGGCCGTCGTGCGTCTTCACCAACGTGCTGACGCCGCGCGCGTTCGTCGAGCGCAAGGATGAGTTCCGCGATACGCCGGTAGGGAAGGGGGCGACGATCGGCGCCAACGCTACCATCGTTTGCGGCAACAGCCTCGGCGAATATTGCATGGTGGCGGCGGGCGCGGTTGTCACGCACGATGTGCCGCCTTTCGCGCTCGTGGCGGGCGTTCCGGCGCGGCGCATCGGGTGGGTTTCGCGCACGGGCGAACGCCTCGACGAGACGCTCGTCTGCCCGCGCACGGGTGAAGTTTACGAAGAAATCGACGGCGCGCTGCGCCTCGTTGAAGGTTGAGGCATCATGACGATCGAATTTATTGACCTCAAGGCGCAGCAGGCGCGGATCAAGGACAAGCTCGACGCGCGCATCCAGGCGGTGCTCGCGGGCGGCGCCTATATCATGGGTCCCGAAGTGCGCGAACTTGAAGCCGAACTGGCGGCCTTCTGTGGCGCAAAGCACGCGCTGACCTGCGCGAACGGCACCGATGCCCTCCACCTGGCACTGATGGCGCTGGGTGCAGGGGAGGGCGATGCGATCTTTTGTCCGTCCTTCACCTTTGCCGCAACCGCCGAGATCGTTCCGCATGTCGGCGCGACGCCGATCTTCGTCGATGTCGACGGGCGGACGTTCAACCTCAGCGTCGAAAGCCTGAAGCGGGCGATCGTCCACGCGAAGGAACTGGGACTGAAGCCCGCTGGCATCATCCCGGTCGATCTGTTCGGCCTCCCCGCCGATTATGACGCGATCGAAGCGGTCGCGCGCGAAAATGGCATGTGGATCATCGCCGACAGCGCCCAGGGGTTTGGCGCGACCTACAAGGACCGCACCACCGGCAACATCGGCGACATTGCGACGACCTCTTTCTTTCCGGCGAAACCGCTCGGCTGCTACGGCGACGGCGGCGCGCTGTTCACCAGCAACGACGAACTGGCGGCGCTGATCGGATCGCTGCGGGTTCACGGCAAGGGCAGCGACAAATATGACAATGTGCGGATCGGCGTTAACAGCCGGCTCGACACGTTACAGGCGGCGATCCTGCTGGAAAAGCTCGCCATCTATCCCGACGAGCTCGATGCGCGGCAGACGGTCGCGGGGCGCTATTCGTCGGCGCTCGGCGAGCGGTTCCAGGTGCCCCACATCCCCAACGAGACGCGATCGGTCTGGGCGCAATACACGCTGCGCGCCGGCTCGACCGGGGAACGCGATGCCGCGATGGCGGCGCTTAAGGCGGAAGGCATCCCGAGCGTCGTCTACTACCCGCTGCCGCTGCACCAACAGCAGGCCTATCGCGATTATCCCGCCGACCCGGCGGGTCTCGCGACATGCGCCGATCTGGCGAAAACGGTGTTCAGCCTGCCGATGCATCCCTATCTTCGCGAAGAACAGCAGGACGATATAATTGCTGCGCTTCTGAAGTAACGATCGGGGCTGCGCGAAAGCAGACGCCATGCAAGGACGTTTTTGGACCAATGTAGCCGGTGTCCTATCCGGAACTGCGGTTGCTCAGGCCATCCCGGTCGTGGGTGCGCTGGTACTGGCGCGCCTGTTCCTTCCTGAAGCTTTTGGCATCTATTCGGTCTGGCTTGGCTGTGTGTTGATCCTTGCCGTCGGTTTGACCTTGCGCCTGGAGACGGCGCTTCCGATCATGGACGACGGACAAGATCGTGAGGAAGCGGCAGGTCTGATTTTCGCGACGATCCTTCTCGCGGGCGTTGCTGCTTTGCTGATTTCATTGCTGCTTTTGGCGCTAGGCGCTATTTCCGGTACGGTCGCGAAGCCTTATATGCTGGGTTTAGTGGTTTTTGCCGCCATGTTGACCGCTGCCACTGAAACCTGGCAGGGGGTCGCCTCCGCGGACGGCACTTATCGGATTCTCGTCAAAATCCGAATTGGCCGATCTGCCAGCATCCTGATTTGTCAAATTACGGCGTCGCTGGTTTCGCGCGTCCCGGAAGCGCTTATCCTGGGGCATTTGGCCGGTCTCGGGTTTGCGATCCTTATGGCGCACTGTTTTCGTCCCTTGCCGCTTCCCGGTATTGCAAATCTGTGGTCGAAGCTTGTGCTGTTCTGGCGTCGCTATCCGCGCTTTCCGGCCTTTGCATTGCCAGCCGACTTGATGAGTACCGTGTCGCTTCAGCTGCCGCTGTTCATCTTGTCGGCCCGCTTTGGGCCGCATGTCGCGGGAATGTTCGCCTTGGCATTGCGGGTGCTTTTTACTCCCATGGGCTTGATCGGACGATCTATCCTTGACGTATTCCGTCGCTATGCAGCGGATGCCTTTCGCATGCAGGGTGAATGCCGGAGTGTCTATGTGTCGACGTTCAGGGTGCTTTCGATCTTTTCGGCTGTGCTCGCGGCGGGAATTTTCATTTTAGCCGAGCCTGCATTTGTTTTCGTTTTTGGGGAGGTGTGGCGCCAGGCCGGCACTTTCGCGATCTGGCTCGCGCCCTTCGTCGCGCTGGGGTTCATGGCAAGCCCGCTCAGCTATGTATTTTATATTGTTGGGCGGCAAAATGTGGACCTGGCATGGCAGATCGGGCGATTTGCCGTGGTTTTGGCCGCGATGTTCATCCCGCATGATGTCAAGGGCGTTATCCTGGCCTACAGCATCGGTTACAGCTTGATGTACATTCTTTATCTCTATCTTAGCTATACAGCCAGCAAGGGCCGCGTCGATGCTCGCCATAATTGATTATGATATCGGCAACCTCGGCGCGATCGCGAACATGCTGACCCGTCTTGGGGCGAGGGCCACGATCACGAGCGATCCCGAAGAGGTAGGGGCGGCAGCAGGCCTTATTTTGCCCGGGAATGGTTCCTTCGATGCCTGCATGTCTGGACTTCGTTCAACCGGCCTGCTTCCGATAATCGAGAAGAGTGTTTTTGACCGCAAAGTGCCGCTGCTCGGCATTTGCGTGGGTGCTCAGATGCTGGGGAATGGAAGTGAGGAAGGGAAGCAGAGAGGATTGGGCTGGATGGACATGACCGTCCACAAATTCCCGGCCTCTGCATCGCTTCGGGTGCCGCATATGGGATGGCGGAGTGTAACCGTGACCCAGCCCTGCGATCCGATCGGCGGCGCGATCGAACCCGATTCCCGCTTTTATTTCGTGCATAGCTATTTTCTGAAGCCCGCATCGGACGCCAATGTCTTTCTGCAAGCGAATTATGGTCTCGACTTCGCCGCGGGGGTGGTGAAGGACAATATCTATGGGGTTCAGTTTCATCCGGAGAAGAGCCATCGCTTTGGCAAAAACCTTCTTCGTGCATTCAAGGAACTTTGCGGATGATGCCGCGTGTCATACCCTGCTTGCTTTTGCGCGATCGCGGCCTCGTGAAAACGGTGCAGTTTGGATCTGATACCTACATTGGCGATCCGGTGAATGCCGTGCGCATCTTCAACGACAAGGAAGTTGACGAACTGATTTTTCTCGATGTCGATGCAACCCGCGAGGGGCGTGGTCCGGATCTTGAAATTCTCTATGAAATCGCCGGCGAGAGTTTCATGCCGGTTGCTTACGGAGGCGGTATATCGACATTCGAGGATGCCAAGAGGGTGATAAGGGCCGGCGTGGAAAAGGTGGTCATCAACTCGGCGGCCTATCGGGCAACGGACGTCATACGTGAAGTGTCGGCAGTTTACGGGGCGCAGGCAGTTGTTGGCGCCATCGATGCGAAAAGGACGCTTCTGGGCGGCCATAAGCTGTATTCCTGTTCCGGCACCCGCGAGGAAAAGGTGAAACTCGCCGATCACGTCGCGGCGTTGGTCGATGCCGGGGCGGGGGAAATATTCGTGAGCAGCGTCGATCGCGACGGTTGCATGAACGGATATGATCTGGACCTTATCAGGAAAGTCAGTTCGGCAACGCCCACACCGGTAATCGCTTGCGGCGGGGCCGGGTCAGTTGCGGATTTGGTCGAAGCCGTGGAGCAAGGGGGCGCTTCGGCCGTTGCCGCCGGTAGCATTTTCGTATTTCGCGGCAAGCACAAGGCCGTGCTGATTAATTATCCCAAGGACACCTTCGCCGATGTCTGAGTCTCGCGTGACGCGATCGCGCCTGGCATCGGTTGCGGGAATCTACGCCTTGGGGGGTATGGCGGTTCTCACATACACGCTCCAGCTGCAATACACGGGCAGTTATATCGGATTTCTCCCCATAGATTTCAGCATGTTCAAGGTCGCGATCGCGCTTTTTCTCGGCGCGGCGATAGGGCTGACGATTCCATCAAACGTATCGCGCCCATCCGATATGTTCATTTTGATTTACGCGATTTTTGTGTTGATATCATTTGTTTTTTTTCGCGGCGTCGCGACGGATGTCGGTGATGGCGAGTATATGTTTCAGGTGGGGCTTTTGTCACTGCCCTATATCGGCGCTTTGCTACTCCAGCGGGTGCGATGGTCGCTGGCGGTTCCGTTCGCTGTTGAATCCGAGCTCTTGATTGCGATTGCGATCGGGATCGTTGCGATCGCTGCGGTAATGGCGGTTACGAGCGTCGGCGACTTGGGCAGCCTTTCGATCAATGACGCCTATGAGCGCCGCTTCGCCGGACGCGAAACGTTTCAGGTCGGTACCCTGTCCCGTTATCTCGCGACGATAGCGATGAACGGACTCAATCCATTTCTTGCCTTTCTTGCCGGATTTTTAAACCGCAAGTGGCTGTTCGCGCTGTCGGTTCTGTTTGGCTTGTCCTTTTTTTACAGTGTCGGCGTGAAAGCACCGATGGCCATGGTCGTGCTTTCAGTGGTCGCGGGAACGCTTGCGCGCCGGGGCGGGATCGGCCGGATATTCATGTCGATCGTCTATATTTGTGCTGCCTTGTTTGTCGTCTTCGCGGTGGAGTTTATTGCGACCGGCTATTCGCAGGTCGCGGAATTTTTCTTTCGCCGGGTTTTCGTCGTGCCCGGCTTTTTGGTGCAATATTATATGACGTTCATGTTCGACAGCCACGGAGTTTTCTGGTCGGCGTTGAGCGGGCTGAACGACAGCACGCCCATCACATTTGTGATCGGCGACGAATTCCTTGGAAGTATCCAAACAAATGCGAATACCAATGCCTTCATATATTCTCTCGCCGACGGCGGTTATCCGGCCTTCGGCGTTATTTTGACGCTGGTTTTGTCTTTCTTCAAAGTTCTGGATGCGCTCTACGAGCGCACTGAAAACGTGGGTTATCTCTACATCGGCTTTTTGTACTCACTGCTCATCGCAGAACAGGCGGCGACTACCGCTGCGTTGTCGTCGGGCGTGGCTTTGCTGTTTGGCTTTGTGGTGCTTTCCGGTAAGGGATGGAAGCGTCCTTCCCGCCAATCCTAACCATCGTTTGTGAAAATTATGATAGATTCTCCCCGTGAATATCAGGTCTGCACACGCTGTGTGATGGACACGTCCGACCCCGAAATCTCGTTCAACGCGGATGGCGTTTGCAACCATTGCAGGAGGTTTGACGCGCTTGCGCCGTCGCAGTGGTTCCCTAACGAAGAAGGCGATCGAAAATGGCAGGCGATCGCCGGACAGATCAAGAGGGACGGCCGGGGCAAGGCATATGACTCCATTTTGGGCCTAAGCGGCGGAGTCGATAGCTCCTACCTGGCGCTGAAGATTTACGAGGCGGGCTTTCGCCCGCTCGTCGTTCATGTCGATGCCGGCTGGAACAGCGAACTTGCCGTGGCAAATATCGAGGCGATCGTCGAACATTGTGGCTTCGATCTGCATACCCATGTCGTCAATTGGGAGGATATGCGCGATCTGCAACTGGCATATCTGCGATCGGGGATTCCCAACCAGGACGTTCCGCAGGATCATGCCTTCTTCGCCAGCCTCTACCGATTTGCGATCGAAAACGGAATCCGGACGGTCTTTTCGGGCGGCAATCTGGCAACCGAGGGAATTTTTCCGTCGTCGTGGCATGGCAATGCGATGGACGTGGTCAATTTGAAGGCGATCCACGACAAATATGGTTCGCGGAAGCTGAAGTCCTATCCGACCATCAGCTTTTTCGAATATTATTTCTACTTTCCCTTTGTCCGCAAGATGCGAACGATCCGGCCTTTGAATTATATGCCGTATGACAAGGATGCGGCGATGGCTGAACTAGCGGAAAAATGTGGCTGGCGGGGCTATGGTCGCAAACACGGGGAATCGCTGTTCACTCGCCTCTTTCAAAATTATATTCTTCCGGTGCGGTTCGGTTATGACAAGCGTCGTCCGCACTATTCGAGCTTGATCGTATCGGGTCAGATGACACGTGAAGCCGCGATCGCGGCGTTGGACGAGCCGCTTTATGATCCGATCGAACTTGAGACAGATATCAACTATTTCTGCAAAAAGCTGCGGATATCGCGTGAGGAGTTCGACGCGATTCTTGCCGAGCCGATCCGACACCATAGTGATTTCCCAACTTGGGAAAGAAAGCAAAAGATGGCAAAAACTGCACAGGCCGCGCTGGAGAAGTTACGTGGGCGCAAGATCGGCGTTTATTCCTGATCTCCGTTAGGTCGGTCGTGTAAGGCCTTGGATGAAGCGTGGCGTGGTTCGTCCAGACCATCGTGCCGGGTGAGGGCTTCCGTCAGCGCGGTAGATATGGAATGGAAAAATGAAAGGTGCACGATAGGATGTCGATAGTCCCTAGGCATCATATCGCGCATCTGACTTCGGTTCACCCTCGCCACGATACGCGTATATTCGGGAAACTCTGTAGCAGCCTCGCCGATGCCGGTTTCGCCGTGTCGCTTGTTGTGGCCGATGGCAAGGGTGACGAAACGAGCGCCAACGGCGTTCGTATCATGGACGTCGGCTGCACTACGGGCCGTCTCGGCAGGATGGTCAGGGCGACGAGGCGGGTCAAGGCTCGGGCGCTCGCGCTGAATGCCGACCTTTATCATCTGCATGATCCCGAGTTGATGCCCGTCGGGCTTGCGTTGAAGCGGCACGGGAAACGGGTCGTCTTCGATTTTCACGAAGACGTGCCGAAGCAATTGCTCAGCAAGCCGTATCTGCACCCTTGGGCGCTCCGCCTTATCTCTGCGGCGTTTGCCAAATATGAGGAATGGGTGGTGCCGCGATTCGACGCGATTATCGGTGCCACGCCCACGATCACCGACAAGTATCGCGGGAAGGCAAAGCGGCTGACCAACATCAACAATTTCCCCCAACTCGGCGAGCTGGAAAGCCCGCTACCCTGGGAAAGCAAGGCAAAGGAGGTCGCCTATGTGGGCGGCATCTCAGCGATCAGGGGGATCGTCCCGCTCGTGCAGTCTCTGGAGCGAACCCGGTCAGACGCCCGGCTCAATCTTGTCGGCGAATTCGGGGACAAGGCATCCGAAAAAACGGTCAAGGGCTTTGCGGGATGGCGCAACGTTAACGATCTGGGCTTTCAGGACCGGACCGGTGTTCGCGATGTCCTCGCCCGGTCGGTGGCGGGCATTGTAACCTTCCTTCCGCTTCCGAACCATGTCGATGCCCAGCCGAACAAGATGTTCGAATATATGTCAGCGGGGATACCGGTGATCGCATCCGATTTTCCGCTTTGGCGAGAAATTATCGTGGGTCAGGATTGTGGACTTTGCGTGGACCCGCTCGATCCGGGCGCGATTGCCGTCGCCGTCGATACGCTGGTGTCAAACCCCGAACGGGCGGAACAGATGGGCCGCAATGGCCGTATCGCTGTCCAGAGCGTCTTCAATTGGTCGATAGAGGAACGAAAACTCTTGCAACTATATTCGGATATTCTCGCATGAGCACCGGGCAGAAAATCGTCACCATCGTCGGTGCTCGGCCCCAGTTCATCAAGGCGAGCGCCGTGTCGGCAATCATTCAGGCCACGCCCGATGTGGATGAAATCATCATCCATACGGGGCAGCATTATGATGCCAATATGTCGGACGTCTTCTTCGCAGAACTGGGTATTCCGCGTCCGGCCCATAATCTGGATGTGCACGGCGGCTCGCATGGTGCGATGACGGGCCGTATGCTGGAAGGCATCGAGCGGCTTCTGCGCGACCTTCGTCCCGACACGGTGCTGGTCTATGGAGATACCAATTCGACGCTTGCGGGAGCCCTTGCCGCGGCGAAGCTCCATATTCCCGTCGCTCATGTCGAGGCCGGCCTTCGGAGCTTCAACATGCGGATGCCTGAAGAAATCAACCGCATATTGACCGATCGTATCTCCGACTGGTTATTTACACCAACGGAAGAAGCTCGCGGCCATTTGCGGAACGAGGGCGTGGCGCCCGATCGCATTTACAATGTCGGTGATGTGATGTTCGACGTCGCGCTTTTGCACGGCGGTCGCGTTGATGCGGCGGGTGGTGCGCTGCAAAGGTGGAAACTCGAGCCGGGGTCGTATGCATTGGCTACCGTCCACCGGGCCGAGAACACGGACAATCCGCAACGATTGGCGCATATCGTCGATGCTTTGAGCGAACTTGCACAACTTACCCGTGTGGTATGGCCGGTTCACCCCCGAACGAAAGCCATCCTTTCGAATACCGGACGTTGGGAGGAAATCGAAAAGGTGGTCATGATCGTGGATCCGGTTAGCTATCTCGAAATGGTCCAGTTGGAAAAATTTGCAGCTTTGATTGCGACCGATTCGGGCGGCGTGCAAAAGGAGGCCTTTTTTCACAAGGTTCCGTGTGTCACATTGCGCGACGAAACCGAATGGACCGAATTGGTCGATGCCGGGTGGAACAGACTGGCCCCTCCGGTATCGACGCGGAACATGGTTGAGGCATTTCGCGCGGCGCTGGGCAGTGAAGGCAAAGGCGTAGCGCCCTATGGTCGGGGCGACGCCGCACAGGCGATTGTTCGCCATCTGACGCAATCCGCGGTGAAATGATGCACGCTAACCTTGCCGCCGCGATCTATTTTCCGTGATAGTCGCGATACCAAGCGACGAAGCGCGCGATGCCGTCGCGAATATCGGTCTGGGGCCGATAACCGGTCAGCCGCTGTAGCAGCGAGGCATCGGCCCAGGTAGCGAAGACGTCGCCCTTTTGCATGGGCATATAATTGCGAACGGCTTTGATACCCAGTTCCGCTTCGATCGCATCGACGAAATCGAGCAGCCGCACCTTGTCCGAATTGCCGATATTGACGATGCGAAACGGCGCGACGGGCGACAGGTTGTCGCCCGCGGGAACATCGTCCTTCGATGCGGGGCGAACGGGGGGCGTGTCGATCAACAGCCGGATCGCGCGCACCAGATCCTCCACATAAGTGAAGTCGCGGTACATGTCGCCGTGGTTGTAGATGTCGATTGGCCGACCGTTCAGGATCGCGTCGGCGAAGCGCGAAGGAGCGAGGTCGGGGCGGCCCCAGGGGCCGTAAACGGTGAAGAAGCGAAACATCGTCGTCGGCAGGTTCCACAGATGGGCATAGGCGTGGCCCATGCTCTCGTTCGCCTTTTTCGACGCGGCATAGATGGTCAGTTGGGCATCGGCCTTTTCGGTTTCAGTGAACGGCATATCGTCGTTGGCACCGTAAATCGAAGAAGTCGATGCCATGAGCAGGTGTTGCACGTCCAGCACGCGTGCGACCTCCATCACGTTGAAGGTGCCGACGACATTGCTCTGAATATAGGAGCGCGGATCCTCCAGGCTGTAGCGGACGCCCGCCTGCGCGGCGAGGTGGATGATGACGTCGGGCCGGAACGCATCGGCGATCGCCGACAGCTGGCCGAAATCCTCCAGCATCGCCTCGGTCGCTTCGAAATCCGGGTATTGCTTCAACAAATCATGCCGCCGCTGCTTCAGCGCGACGTCATAATAGTCGGTCATCCCGTCATAGCCGTGGACCCGAAAACCCTTGGAAAGCAAAAGGCTGGCAAGATGAAAGCCGATGAAGCCTGCGGTTCCCGTAATCAGAACCTTGCGGCCGTCGGGACGCTGCGGGATCGGTTTTTCAGTCATGGCGCCGTTCTTGTTGGAAAGCTTCCAGCGGAATACCGGTCTGTTAACGGATTGTCATGAAAATATGCTGAAGATGCCGCTAAGCCCGACGGCGCGACCGCTGCGTCCGTCGGGCCGAGCGGGTGCGCCTTGCCAGCATCCGGAGCTCAAGCTAGGGCCTTGGCGTGCTCGCTGTTCCGACCGACCTTTGCAAGCCCGCCGTGGTCTTCCATCCTCGCGGCGCCGCGCGTCTGTCTTTTATTTCGGCGAAAGACTGCGCGTGAAGCGATTGCTGGATATTCTTGTTAGTGGCGGCCTGCTCGTGCTGCTTGCGCCGCTGATGCTTTTTATATGCCTGCTTGTATTTCTAGGCATGGGGCGGCCGGTGCTGTTCCGCCAGATGCGTCCCGGCCTGCACGGTCGGTCGTTCGAGATGCTGAAGCTGCGGACAATGCGCGACGCGGTCGATCGCGACGGCAACCCGCTGGCCGATTCTGAGCGGATCACGCCGCTGGGGCAGTTTCTGCGGTCAACGAGCCTCGACGAATTGCCCGGGCTCTGGAATGTCGTGAAGGGCGATATGAGCCTGGTCGGGCCGCGGCCGCTGCTGATGGAATATTTGCCGCGCTATACGGTTGAACAGGCGCGGCGACACGAGGTCCGGCCGGGTATTACCGGATGGGCGCAGGTCAACGGGCGCAACGCGCTGAATTGGGAGCAGAAGTTCGCGCTCGACACATGGTATGTGGACAATCATTCGATGTGGCTGGACGTAAAAATCCTGTGTCTGACAGTCATGAAAGTGCTCAGGCGGGAAGGTATCGCCGCAGAGGGGGAGGCCACCATGCCGAAATTCGAAGGGACGCCCGAGCGATGATGCGACTTTTCGGCGTTTATGGCGCCAGTGGCTGCGGCCGCGGGATTATGCCCCTGCTGCGCGCCGTCCATGTTGCGGCTGATGAGCGGCTGGTTTTCGTCGACGATGCACCAAGGGCCGAACAGGCAAACGGTCACGAAATCTGGGCATTCGATCGATTTGCGAGCGAAGCGGCCGCATCGCGGCAGGTTGCGATCGCGATCGCCGACCCACGGGTGCGCGCGATGATCGACCGGCGTTGCCTTGATGCGGGGATCGCGATCGGCGGCGCAGCCGCGGGCAATGTCGTCATTATGGATGATGTCGAGATAGGTCCAGGTGCGCTGCTTTCGCCCTTCGTCACCATGACTTCGAACATCCGCATCGGCCGCTGTTTTCACGCCAATCTCTACAGCTATGTCGAACATGATTGCGTGATCGGTGACTATGTAACTTTTGCGCCGGGCGTGCATTGCAACGGCAATGTCGCGATCGGCGATCATGCCTATATCGGATCCGGCGCGATTATCCGACAAGGCGTTTGCATCGGCGCCGGTGCGACAGTCGGCATGGGCGCGGTGGTAACTAAGGACGTGCCCGAAGGCGCCACCGTCGTCGGGAACCCTGCGCGTCCGCTGGAAAATAAGTGACATGCTGAATAGCCCTTTCGCCCCCTGGCCCAGCTTTTCCGACGAAGAGGCCAATGCGGTCGCCGTGGTCCTGCGCTCGAACCGGGTGAATTACTGGACCGGCGAGGAATGCCGCGCGTTCGAACGCGAATTCGCCGCCTGGTCCGACAGCAAGCACGCGATCGCGCTCGCCAATGGGACGGTAGCGCTCGACCTTGCGCTGCACGGCCTTGGTATCGGCGCGGTGAACGGTGGACAGGCCAGCGACGAGGTGATCGTCACGCCGCGGACATTCCTTGCGTCGGTGTCCTGCGTGGTCAATGCGGGCGCCATCCCGGTGTTCGCCGATGTCGATCGCGATAGCGGCAATCTGTCGGCGGCGACGATTTCTTCCGTCCTGACCCCCCGGACACGCGGCGCGATCATCGTCCATCTCGGCGGCTGGCCGTGCGATATGGACCCGATCATGGAGCTAGCCGGCGCGCACGGTTTCAAGGTCGTCGAGGATTGCGCGCAGGCGCATGGCGCGCGCTACAAGGGACGCAGCGTCGGATCGATCGGACATGTCGGCGCATGGTCCTTCTGTCAGGACAAGATCATGACCACCGGAGGCGAGGGGGGCATGGTCACGACCAACGACCCTGCGCTCTGGTCGCGCATGTGGTCGTTCAAGGACCATGGCAAAAGCTGGGAAGCCGTTTACGAGCGCGCGCATCCTCAGGGCTTTCGCTGGCTGCATGAAAGTTTCGGCACCAATTGGCGGATGATCGAGATGCAGGCCGCGATTGGCCGGATCCAACTTCGCCGCATGGCCGGGTGGACCGCCGCCAGGACGCGGAACGCCGATATTATCCGCGCCGCCGTCGCGCCGTTTTCGGGGGACGGGGGCCCGGTCCGCGCGCCGCGGCTGACCGGTAAGGGCAATGTCCATGCCGAATATAAACATTATGCCTATGTCCGCCCCGACCGGCTGATTGATGGGTGGGACCGCGACCGGATCGTCGCCGAAATCAATGCGCGCGGCGTGCCGTGCTTTCAGGGCAGCTGTTCCGAGGTCTATCTGGAAAAGGCGTTCGACGGCACCAACTTTCGTCCGCTCCAGCGCCTGTCAGTTGCGCGAGAACTTGGCGAGACCAGTTTGATGTGGCTGGTCCATCCGACTCTGACCGACGATCAGATGGCGCTTACGGCACGCGTGACCGAAGAGGTGCTCCGAGCCGCGTCGCGCTAGAGATGATATGGGCTGCGCGAAACCCTCTATTGGCCCACATGAAGGCGAGATAAGTTGCATGGCAATCAAGCGTCGGGAGACACTGGAACTCCTCGCCGGCATCGTACTGGTGCCAGTCATATACCGATGTCGGAGTGCGTGCGCAGGTTCGTTGCCCGCCGGCCGTGGCGGGGACGATAGTGACGCGCTCATCGCTCTCTTTGCTGACATGGCCAGGACCGGGCGGGCTTCCTTACCCGGCGGTACATACAAGGTCTTCAAGCCGCTCGTTATTCCACCCGGCGTCCTGGAAGGCGGCAATGTCATCCTCGATTTCCGCGGCGCCGATCCGGCGAACTTCTCTGCGCGGGTTTGCGCGCTGGTCCGCGGGAACGGACCGACGAAACTACCTAATCTGCTGCGAGATGTGGCGACCGGAGCGCGCAGGTTGGAATTTTCCGCACCTCACGGATTACGTGTCGGAGAAACCATCCAACTATCCGGGACCGTGGATTTTGCAGGGAACGGATATCGCCACTATTACCGCAAGGGCGAAATGTTCCGTGTCGCGCGCGTCATCGATGCAACGACGATTGAAAGCGAGAGCGGCGGTCGCGATAGTTATCCCGCGACCGGGGTTGAGGTGTGGCGGCGGAGCGGCGAGCGCTTTGTCCAGAGCTGTTCTTCGCTGACGATTCTGGGGCCCGACACCGTAAAGACGATCGTTCAGGTCGAAGCGTTCGACAACAGCCGTATTGACAATTTACGCGTCGAAGGCGGGATGAACCATGCGCTTTATGTCATCGATTGTTTCCGTCTCAGCGGTCTCAACCTTCGTTGCCGCCAATCGGCTTCGGGTACGAGCAACTACGGCATCATCGTCGGGCATAGCCAGGACGTGCGGCTCGGCGGCGTCGCCTACGGCTATTTCAATGGGATTACAGTCGGCGGTGAATTGCCGACCGGCGGCAAGATCGGGATGAGCCGCGACATCCACTTCGAAGGATCGGCGGGCAGCGATCCGGCGAAGGGACTTGCCGGTGCGAATTTCCACGGCAATTGCGAAGATAGCAGCTATCGCGGCTCTTTTTCGAACGGCGTCGTGCTCGGCGGAAACAAGAATAAGGCATTTGGCGAGTTTAATGGCAGAGCGGGGCGCCCGGCGATCGTGTTTGGCGAAATGCATGGCCACGCGTTCGAAGTTCGGGGCGTTGCGCGCACTGTCGGCGTCGAACTGTCAAAGGCGAATGGCGCGGTTCATATGCAGGGATTTGGCGTCAACGCCCGATATGGCGGGCAGACGATCCTCGACCTCGAATTGCACGTTCCCAACGCGACGCGAATATTGTGGTGGCGCCCCACCGACCTTCGGCGCGCCGATGTCGAACTGCAGGTCGATCTCGACATCGCGAAGGCGCATCCGGCAACGCGGATCATGGCGCTGAAGAAGACCGGAGGGAAAGGTGGCGCGCTTCCGCTGGTCGATTTGGACCGGCTCAATCTGGTCGACAACGCGATCCCCATTCTTTGGTCCGTGGACGATCGCACCCTTTTTAAGGGTAAGGCCCTTCGCGTCATGAAGGGTCACGCCTGATCGGCAGCCGCGAGCGTTCCGAGCCTTTCGATCCACAGGCGATCCGGCACATATTCGGGCACCAGGCGCGCAATGACCTGCATCATCGCGAGCGGATCGCCGCTACCCCGGATGACTGCGTCGAGTTCATCCATCGCCTGCTTCATTTCCGTCCAAGGCCACAGCTTTTCGCGCGCGCGCAGGATTCGGGGGTGGTTCGTCGGTTCGGGATTGTCGCCGATCAGCAATTCTTCATAGAGCTTTTCCCCGGGCCGCAGGCCGGTTTCGACGATTTCGATATCGCCGTCGGGGTCATCGGAATCGCGGGTGCTGAGGCCCGACAGCCGGATCATGCTGCATGCAAGATCGATGATTCGGACCGGTTGCCCCATGTCGAGCACGAAAACCTCGCCGCCCTTTGCCATAGCCGTTGCCTGGATGACGAGTTGCGCGGCCTCGGGGATTGTCATGAAATAGCGGGTGATATCCCGGTGCGTGATCGTAATCGGCCCGCCGGCCGCGATCTGTGCTTGAAAGAGGGGCACCACCGATCCGCTCGATCCGAGCACATTGCCGAAGCGGACCATGCTGAAGATGGTTGAACTATCGCGCTTTTCGCTGGCGCGTGCCTGGAGGATCAGTTCGCAGACGCGCTTCGACGCGCCCATGATATTCGTTGGACGCACCGCCTTGTCGGTGCTGATCAACGTGAAGTTCGCAACGCCGCATGCCTCGGCGGCTTCGACGCTGTGCAGCGTGCCCATGACGTTGTTCCGCATGCCCGAGACCGGGTTCGCTTCGACTAACGGAACGTGCTTATAGGCCGCGGCATGAAACACCGTGTCGGGTCGGTGATGCCGGTAGACCCGCATCATCGTCGATCTTTCTGCGACATTGGCGAGTTCGAGTACCAGCGACACGTCGTGCCCAGCGGATCGGATATAGGCCAAAAGCTCCTGCTCGATCGCATAGAGCGCGAATTCCGACTGTTCGAGCAGGATCAGTTTCTTCGGATGGCATTGCAGAATCTGGCGGCACAGTTCGCTGCCGATCGAGCCGCCCGCGCCCGATACCAGGACGGTTTTTCCGACAATCGTCTTGCCCATCAACACTTCGTTGGGGGCCACTGGCTCACGGCCGAGCAGCTCGTCGATCTGGATCTCGCGCAGATCGTTGACGGTGACCGAGCCCTCGATGATGTGCGTCAGGCTAGGAAGCGAACGGACGTAGACGTTCGCCTTCTGTAGCCGCTCGATGATTTCGCGTCTGCGCGCGCGCGATGCGCTCGGGATGGCGAGAAGTACCTCGTCCACATGCGTATCGTTCAGAATATCTTCAAGGCGATTCGAACCGAACACCGCGATGCCGTCGAGCCGTTGGCCATCGAGCCGCAAGTCGTCGTCCACGAATCCAACGAGGTGAACCTGCGATTCATGACGCAAGGAGAGCGCGAGCTGCTGGCCGGCGCGGCCCGCGCCATAGACGAGAACCCGCCGGGCGTCGGTCGACACAAGAAGGTCGAGCAAGAAGAAGCGAATCGTGATCCGGCTAGATGCGAGCAGCATCAGAAAGATCATCGGCTGGAGGATGGCCAGGGTACGCGGCACAACGGGCCAGCGAAAGATGACGAAGATTACAAGAAGCGGAATGGTCAGCAGAGCGCACGCGACCGCGAGATTGAGGACGGTCCGCGCGCCCGAAAAGCGGATCAGCGAGCGATATACGCCGAGTTTGAGGGCTATCGGATACCAGAACAGCAGCGTCGCAGCGACGAAGGCTGAAATCGGCGACGTGAAGAAGCTCCAGCTTCCCACGCGCAGTGCATAAGCAACCCAAACCGCGATAACGCAGAGCGCACCATCCATCAACGCGGCGATAAGCCGCCGCTCGTCGCGGGTCTGCTTCAGAACAAATTTCAGGATAAGCGCAGGCGCACCGCGCAATAGATGTTCGTGCCTACTCAAATCTTTCCCGCCATCCTGATACTACCAAGCCGCATGCATGCAGTCAGATTGGGTCGCTGTCAAAACAGATACTTATCAAGGGTTGCAGGAAATTCAATCTTCGAGCCGTCAAGCATCGCGGGAAATACTCGATCCACCCCGTTTGCGCCCATTTAATTCGGGGGCGCGAATCCGTCGGGGTTGCTTGATTGCCAGCGCCACGACGAAGTGCACATGGCATCGACGTCAAGCCGAGCCCGCCAATTGAGTAGGCGTTCAGCCTTCACCGTTGCCGCGAAACTGCTCGCGACGTCACCTGGCCGACGCGGTGCGATTCCGACGGCGATGGCGTGGCCGCAGGCGCGCTCGTAGGCGGCGACGAGTTCCTTGACGGTGATGCCGGTGCCGGTGCCAACGTTGATCGCCTCGCAGCCGCCGGCGCGCCCGCTGTAGTCGATCGCCGCGAGGTGCGCGGCGGCGAGATCGACGACATGGATATAGTCGCGCTCGCCGGTGCCGTCGCGGGTGTCATAATCGTCGCCGAAGATCGCAAGCTTTTCGCGCCGGCCCACCGCCACCTGCGCGATGAAAGGCATAAGATTATTGGGGATACCCTGCGGGTCTTCGCCGATGCGGCCCGATTCATGCGCGCCCACGGGATTGAAATAGCGCAGCAGCACCGCTGATGCGTCCGGGGTCGCTTTGGCCCAGTCGCCGATGACGCCCTCGGCCATCGCCTTGGTGCGGCCGTAAGGGTTGGTGGGGGCGATCGGATGATCCTCGTCGAACGGCAGATAATGCGCCTCGCCATAGACGGTTGCCGATGAGGAGAAGACGATCCGCTTGCACCCGGCCGCATCCATCGCGGCGAGCAGGTTCATCGTGCCGCTGACGTTGGTCTGATAATAGAGGAGCGGGAGGTCGCTTGATTCTCCGACAGCCTTGAGCCCGGCGAAATGGACGACGGCGTCGGGCGCAAATGTGGTCACCGCATCGCACAGCGCGTCGGCGTCGCGAATGTCAGCTTCGACCAGCCCCATGTCGCGGTTGGTCAGTTGCCGCACCCGGTCGAGCGCGACGGGCGAGCTGTTCGCGAAGTTGTCGAACACGCACACCTCATGCCCGGCCGCCAAAAGCTGCACGAGCGTGTGGCTGCCGATATAGCCGGCACCGCCGGTAACAAAGACCTTCACCCATCGCCTCCTTGCACCGCCTGCCTAGCGCTTCGCGCGGCGCGGTCAATTCAGAAGGGCTAAGAGCCCGTTTGACAATGGGTTGAGCGACAGCGGCTTACGTGATTCAAGCTTCGGATGTGGACCCGAGCGAGCCGTGAGCGGATGGCTGGACATGAGAAGCGCGCCAAGCGTTACCCGACCGATCTGACGGATGCGGAGTGGGAGATCATCCGCCCGTTCCTGCCAACGCCGCCGAAGCGCGGCCGCACGCCGTCGACTGACCTGCGCGAGGTCCTGAACGCCTTGCGGTATCTGGCTCGTTCCGGCGGAGGCTGGCGGATGCTGCCCAAGGATTTTCCACCGTGGCAGACGGTTTATTGGTAGTTTCGCCGCCTCGTACGCCGCCTGCTGTTCCGCACGATCCACGACGTTGCGTTGATGTTGGATCGGGAGCGCGAGGCTCGCGAGCAAAGCCCTTCGGCTGCTGTGGTTGACAGCCAGTCGGTCAAAGCGCCTTCTGCGCCGTCTGGTGGCGGCTTCGATGCAGGCAAGCGGATAAAGGGGCGCAAGCGCCACATCGCCGTTGATACCGACGGTCGGCTGCTGATGGTCAACCTGACCACTGCCGACATTTCCGACAGCGCGGGCGCACAGGAGATCGTCTCGGCAGTCCGCAGGCGCTGGCCGTGGCTCAAGCATCTGTTCGACGATGCGGCCTATGACCGCACCAAGCTGCTCGATGCTGCCATCTACCGCGACTTCACGGTCGAGATCATACGTCGATCGGATGACGTCTCCGGCTTCAAAGTGCTGCCCAGACGCTGGGTGGTCGAGCGCACTTTCGGTTGGATGGCATGCCGGCGCAGGCTCGTTCGAGACTACGAGAAGCGTCTCGACGTGTCGGAGGCGATGATCCATCTTGCCATGGCCAGCAACCTGCTCCGGCGGCTCACTCCCTGAACGGATATTCAATGCGCAAGCCAGAGATCATAGTCACCGACAATGAGTTCGCCATCGTCCATGCAAAGGCAACCGACGCAGTTTCGCTCGATGAGGTCAATGAAATCATTGCCTATAAAATCGACGAACTCACCGCCGATTTGGTCTGCTGCGATATTGTGACCGGCTCAGGTGACGAACAAAAGATACGAACCATCCACGAGGAAATCCCTGGTTTCGACGCGCTCATGGCTCGCTTTGAGACTCTGCCCGGCTTCAATTCGGAATGGCGCGATGCCGTCATTCTTCCTTCCTTCGCCACCAACCGAACGACGATCTACAATCGCCCCGCCACGGCTGCCTGACGCTTTCTCAAACGGACTCTTAGGCACCAGAAGCAAAGGTGGCGTTACGTGCCTTGGCTGCGACGAAAATAGAGGGCGCTCGATCCGTCGCTGGCAAAAGCGGGCTCGCGTGCGAAGAGCGCCGGGACATGCTGCGCAAATGCGTCGTGGGTGGCGGGCGTTTGCGCGACAAGCCGGCCGCCCGCCATCCACAGAACCGTGTCGGCAAATTGCGCGACCAGCGACAGGTCGTGGAGCACCGCGACGACCGTGCGGCCGTCGGCGGCGAGCGCGGCGAGGCATTCCATCACGCGATATTGATTGGCGGGATCGAGCGCCGCGACCGGTTCGTCGACGAGCAGAACGGGCGTTTCGGCGGCGAGGACGCGCGCGAGACAGGCGAGTGCCGCTTCGCCGCCCGACAGGCTGGTAACGCCGCGATGGGCAAGGTCGGTGCAGCCGGTGGCGGCCATTGCGCGATCGACCGCCGCCTTGTCCTCGGCCGAGAGCCGACCCGGCGCGGCGCCATAGGCGAAGCGGCCGAGCGCGACCATGTCGGCGACGCTGATGTCCCAGGCGAGTTCGTGCACCTGCGGCAGATAGGCAAGCCGCCGCGCGCGTTCGGCTGGGCGCAGTGAAGTGACGTCGGCGGTTCCCATGCGGATCGCACCCTGCGCTGGCACGACGCCCGCCACAGCGCGAAGCAGCGTTGATTTGCCGGCGCCATTGGGGCCGACGATCGCCGTCAGCTGTCCCGGTGCGAAGCGGGCGCTGATATCGTCGATGAGGAGGGTGCCCTGCGCCTCGACGCGCAGCGCCTCGATGATCAGATGGTCAGCCATGCGCACCGCCTCGGCCGCGGCGCAGCACGATAAGCGTGAAGACGGGCGCGCCCGCAAGCGCGGCGACGACGCCGAGGCGCAGCTCATTGTCGGTCGGCAGAATACGTACGACGAGATCGGCGAGCACCAGCAGCAGCGCGCCCAGCCACGCCGAAGGCGCCAGCGTCCGCCCCGGATCGTGCCCCGTCCACGGGCGAACCAGATGCGGCGCGACGATCCCGACGAAGCCGACCGCGCCGGCCAGCGCCACCGCACCGCCGGTCGCAATTCCGGTGCCGGCGACGATCGCGATGCGCGTGCGGCGGACATCGAGTCCGTGCGCCGCGGCAGCGGTCTCGCCAAGCGTGAGCAGCGACAGGTTCGCGCGCTGGGCGAACAGGAATAGCGCGCCGACGAGGATCAGCGGTGCGGTCATCGCAAGATCGGCGAGCGACCGGTTGGCGACCGACCCGAGCGTCCAGTTGACGAGATCGGAGAGCGAAAAGGGATTGGGCGCGAAGTTGAGGATCAGCGCCATCAACGCGCCCGCGAGGCTCGAGAGGCCGACCCCGACGAGGATCAGGCTCGCCATGCCCTGCGTCCGCACCGCCGCCGAGGCGAGGAGCAGCGTCGCGAGCGCGGCGCCTGCGATGGCGCCGAGGGGAAGCGCCCAGGGGAAGAGTGCCGCGAGCCCGAAATAGAGCGTCAGCGTCGCCCCGAGCGTTGCCGCCGCCGAGACGCCGAGGATGCCGGGTTCGGCAAGCGGATTGCGCGTGAGCCCTTGCAGCGCGGCGCCGCATAGGCCCAGTGACGCGCCAACGACCGCGGCGCTGAGCACGCGCGGCAGCCGGATGTCGGCAAGGATGATCGCCGCGGCGGGATCATGCCCGCCGAGCCAGCCGGCGAACAGCGACGGCGACACGCCATCGGGGCCGGTCGCCAGCGCAAGCAGCGCGGCAAGGAGCAGCAGCGCGGCGAGGGTCAGGTTTAGGCGCGTCATCGCATATCCCTTCGCGCATCGGCGAGCGCCTTGACCGCGTGCCCCGTCAACCAATTGCCGCACGAGAGCCAGCCACCGGGCACCTCGACATCGCGGGCATGGCGCGTGGCTTCGGCCACGACGGGGTGGCGCGAGGCGGTCCAATAATCCTGCCGATAGCGCGCGCTGTCGAAAAAGGCACGGAACACGAGATCGGGCGGACGGCGCACCATCGCCTCGATCGGCAGACTGCCCCAGCCGGGGCGGGTGCGATAGGGGGTGAAGCCCGCCGCTTCCATGACCTCGGCGACCAGTGAACCGGGCCCGGTCGTGACGTCGCCGGGGGTGATGTAAAGCGCGGTGCCCGCGTGCCCGCCGCCCTGGCGCGCGGCGGCGACCTCGGCATCGAAGGCCTTGACCAGCGCCGCGGCGCGCGGGCCGGCGCCGAGCGCCGCGCCTGCCCGGAGCATCTGGCTTCGGACATCGGCGAGCGTGCCCGCATAGCCGAGCTGCACGACCTTTATCCCCATCGCTTCGAGCTGGCGGTCGAGCTTCGCGCTGCCGCCATAGGAGCGCACGACGAGGGCGGGGCGCAGCATCGCAATATCCTCCAGCTGCGGGCGCAGCCGCGGCAGACCCGCGGCGCGCGGTGCGGCAAAGGCGCTGTCGCTCGCCGCCTCGAAGGATATGGCGCGGATGCGCTCCTTGGGCACCAGGCCGAGCAGCATCTGGTCGGCGCAATAATCGATGCTGACGATGCCGTGACGGGCGGGGAGCGGCGCGCGCGGCTGGCAGGCCGTGAGGGCCGCCAGCATCGCAAGGGCCGCTCCCGCGCGCATCAGAAGGCCCAGCGGACCCCGGCATAGGCCGAGCGGCCCGCAGTGCCATAGCCCGCCACCGTGTGATAATCGGTGTCGAACAGATTCTCGATGCGGCCATAGACTTCGAATCCGGCAACGAGCGGGTAGCTCGCGCGCAGATCGACCAGCCAATAATCGTCCAGCGTCACATTGTTCGCGCGATCGTCGAAGCTCTTGCCGGCATAGCGCGCGGCGACCGACAGGTCGGCGCCGGTAAAGGCGCCGCCGGGCGTCCAGCCGAGTTCGGCATTGGCAAGATGCTTGGGGCGCCGCGCCAGCCGATTGCCCTCGTAGACCGAACCGGGGGTGCGGTCGGTCGCGACGACGAGGCTGTAGTTGGCGCTGAAGCGCAGGCCCGGCGCAAGCTGCACCGCGCCCTCGACCTCGACCCCCTGGCCGCGCGCGCGGTTGATATTGTCGTAAGTACCGAAAGGGCGGTTGCCCGTCGCGCAGATGGGGGGCAGGGGATTGGGACCGGCGGGGCAGCTCACGAAATCGATAAGATTGCGCGTGTCGCGGCGATACCAGGCGATGTCGATGAGCGCGAGCGGTGCGGCAGCGATGCGGACCCCGACTTCATAGGCGCGGGCGCGCTCGGGCTGCAGATCGGGATTGCCGTAGGCCCCGGCGGTGTCCGAAAGCTGGAACAGCGTCGGCGCCTTGAAGCCTTCGCGGTAGCTCGCGCGCAGCGTGACATGATCGCCGAGCTTCTGCCCCGCATCGAAGGCGAGGCTGGTCGCGCCGCCGAAGTCGCGGTGATCGTCGCGGCGCACCCCCGCGGTCAGCGACAGCGTCTCGGTCGGCTTCCCGACGATCATCGCCCACAGTCCGGTGGTCGCGGTGCGGCCCCTGTCGCTCGAAAAGGCGTCGGCGGTCAGCGAGCGCGTCCATTCGCGTTCGGCGCCCGCGATCAGCCGCACTTGCTGCGCGCTTGCATTGCCCGCGGTCAGCCAGTCGATGCTGTACGAAAGCCGTTCGCTGCGCCCGCGCGCCTTGAAGCTCGGATCGCTGCCCGCCGCCGGGTCGTAATTGTCGCGGTTGATGTCGGCAAAGCCGAAGGCGAGCTTGTGCGAGAAGCCGGTCGTGCTCGCGTTGCCGCCCGGGCGGTGCTCGACCGAGGCGGCGGCATAATGTTCGCGCGTCTTTTGATATTCGGCGGTGTCGCCGAAGCTGTAGGTCGGGGGCGCGAAGCCGTCGAGATCGACGCGGCTGTCGGCATACAAGCCGAAGGCGCGGAAGGTCAGCGTATTGCCGATTTCGGTCCGGTTGGTGAGGTTGAGCGCATATTGGCGATAGCCGTCGCGTTCGGTGCCGACCGCGGCATTGCTGATCCCGTCGGTGCGGACATAGCCGCCGCCGAGGCCGAATTGCGACGCGCCGAGGTCGGCGCGGAGCTGGCCGTTGACCCGCGCCGTATCGCGCGCGCCATATTCGGCGCCGATCCGGCCGCTTGTGCCGCCGCCGACCGCGTCGGGCTCGGTGGTCGAGATGGCGACGACCCCGCCGATCGCCTGGCTGCCCCACGGCAGGCTGTTCGCGCCGCGCAGCACCTCGATCCGGTCGATCGCGCCGAGCATCAGATTGGCGAAGTCGAAGCCGCCGCCCGGCGAGGAGGGGTCGCCGACGCGCACCCCGTCGATGACGACGAGCGTCTGCTCGCCCTCGGCGCCGCGGATGCGCACATTCGATACGCTGCCGAGCGTGCCATATTGGGTGATGCTGACCCCGGGCAGGCGCGCGATCAGGTCGGCGGCGGTGCCGTTTTGGGCGCGACGGATGGCGGCGGCGTCGATGACCGACACCGATGCGTTGCTTTGGTCGGCGCCGAGCAGATCGCCGACGACGGTGATCGTCGAACCATCGGGATCAGCGTCCTGCGCCGATGCGGGCGAGGCCGCGGCAACGGCCACGAGCGACAAGGTGGATTTCCAGAAAAATGACTTCACGAGTACCTCCAGCGTAACGGCTTGCCGTCACGCGAGGATCCTCGCCTGCGCCCGGTACACCCCGCCCGCGTGCAGATAACGGCGACACCCTGGCAGGTCTCCTGGCTCGCCGGGTCAGCGGTGGGATGCGGCCTTCCCGGAAGACAAGCTTCCAGTGGCATGATTGCATCCACCTCGCCGGACTACAGTTGCGGGGGCAGCGCCGGATCGACCGGTCTTCCCTTTTCATGCCTGTTTCCAGGCAACCCGAGGTCACGAGGCGGGCCGCTAGCAAAAGCGGAAGCGCGCTGCAATCGCCAATTCGCGGGCCGGGCTGGACCGGCGCGTCGGGCTTCAGCCGAAGTCAGGATTGGCCGCTGCTGGCTCAGTGGCTGGCTCGGCTGGAGCTTTCTTGCTGGCGGCGGCAGAACGGCGGCCTCGAACGGTCCGAGCGACGAGGAGGGTCGCGAGCGGCCAGATGATCGTGTTGAACAGGTCCATGCGCGTGTCGGGCCAGTTCCAGTTGCCGAGATTGATCCGGTCGAGCACTTCGTTGCCGCAGGCGGCGATGATGACGATGCCCAGCGGCAATATGTCATCCAGGCCCCGGCGCATCACGAGCGCGGTCGCGAGGAAGATGAGCATCCCCGCATGCAGGTGCAGCATTGCATCGGGAAGCCCAGTGGTCGCGCCGATGTCGAGGATAAGGCGGTGATAATCGGCCGCGGCTTGCTGCAGAATTTGCATTGATCTCTTTCAAATTGCGCGGGATTTCGAATCGGGCCGCTGCCCTTTGGCGCGCGCTGCCTGAACCTCGCTTGTATGCGTCGAGCTTGCGCGCATTGGCAGAAAAGTTGAAGGCCCCGCCGTCCGGCGGGGCCTTCGAGGCTGGTGCAATCCTATCCACTGGAGGTGCCCGGCCCTTGTCCAAAACTCAATCTGCCATAAGCTTTTTCACCGCTACAAATATTTGTCAACGAACGATAATTTATTTCGAGCCAAATTGGATGCTATTGTGCATTCGTCGATGGACGAGAATTCAGCATCGCTTTCCCTCATGCGGAAATGAATTCCGTTTCAATATACTATCTTTTTTTGCGATCGCTGGCGTTGCTTTTGCCATGCCCTGCGAAGATTGAAATCCGCTGCGCGGCGAGTGGACGCCGCTTCGCGATATATCGATCGCAGCGCGGATAATGACGCTAACCTTGACTTGCTGTGGGTTGCAATCGTTGGCGCTTCGACCGACATTGCTGCCTTAGGGAGCCGGGCATGGATTTTGCGTTCGACAATAGTTTTCACGACGCCATGCCGGGCTTTTATGCGCCCGCGGAGGCGGCGAAGCCGTCGGCGCCGACGCTGTTGATCTTCAACCATGCGCTTGCCGAACGGTTGGGGATCGATGCGGCGGGCGTGAGCGATGCGCAGCTCGCCCGGATCTTTTCGGGCGAGGAAATGCCCGGCGGCGCCAACCCGCTGGCGCTCGCCTATGCGGGGCATCAGTTCGGGCATTTCTCGCCGCAACTGGGCGACGGCCGCGCGCTGCTGCTCGGCGAGATCGTCGCCCCCGACGGGGCGCGGTTCGACGTCCAGCTCAAAGGGTCGGGGCCGACGCCTTTTTCGCGCAACGGCGACGGCAAGGCGGCGATCGGCCCCGTACTGCGCGAGTTCCTCGTGTCCGAGGCGATGGCGGCGATGGGCGTCGCGACGACGCGCGCGCTCGCCGCGGTGGCCACCGGCGATCGCGTCCAGCGCGAGCAGGCGCACCCTGGCGCCGTGCTGACGCGCATCGCGAGCAGCCATATCCGCGTCGGCACCTTCCAATTCTTCGCCGCGCATTTCGGCGCCGACCATGTCGTTCAACTGTCGGACTATGCCGTGCGCCGGCATTTTCCCGAGCTTGCTGAGGCGGCCAATCCGCATCTGGCGCTGCTCGACCGGGTGATCGGCCTGCAGTGCGATCTCGTCGCAAGCTGGCTTGGCGTCGGCTTCATCCACGGGGTGATGAACACCGACAATGTCGCGATCAGCGGCGAGACGATCGATTATGGCCCCTGCGCCTTCATGGACCGCTTCGCGGTGAACACCGTCTTCAGCTCGATCGACGCGAACGGACGCTATTCCTATGGCCGCCAGCCGCAAATCTTGCACTGGAACATGGCGCGCTTCGCCGAGGCGCTGCTCCCAGCCATCCACGCAGTCGAGCCGGGTGATGTCGAGGAGGCGAAGGCGCTTGCCAACGCCATTCCCGAACGCTTTCGCGCGGCCTGGTTTGCACGGATGCGCGCAAAGCTCGGGCTGACGCAGCCGGGCGATGGCGATGCCGAGCTGATCGACGGATTGTTTGATCAGCTTGAGGCGCATCAGGTCGATTTCACGCTGTTCTTCCGTGCGCTCGCGATGCTGCTCCGCGGCGAGGGGGATATGCTGCAGGCGCTGCTTCCCGCGCCCGATGCCATGGCGCCGTGGATCGCCGAATGGTGGGCGCTGATCGAGCGCGAACCCGCAGGGCCGCTTGAATGCGCCGACGCGATGGACCGGGTCAACCCGCTCTATATCCCGCGCAATCATCTGGTCGAGGCGGCGCTCGCCGACGCCGAGGCCGGCGATATGACGGCGTGGCTCGAACTGCTCGATGTCGTGCGCCAGCCGTTCGTGCCGCGGGGCGAGTGGGAGGCTTTTGCCCGCCCGGCGCCCGAAGGCTTTGGACCCTATACGACCTTTTGCGGAACCTGACCGGCGTGCCGGGCGCTGTTGAGCGGCCGCCCGGCACTTGCTAGAGCGGCCGCCAACCCAATCGAGGATCGCATCTTTGTCCCAGACCGAATCGGCGGCAGCCAGCTCGCCCAAAATCACCGTGGTCGGTACCGGCTATGTCGGCATATCGAACGCGGTGCTGCTCGCGCAGCGCAACCGCGTCGTCGCGCTCGATATCGATCAGCAGAAGGTCGACCTGATCAACGCCCGGACCTCGCCGATCGCCGACCCGGAAATCGAGGAGTATCTGGCGAACCGGCCGCTCGACCTGGTCGCGACGACCGACAAGCAGGACGCCTATCGCGACAGCGATTTCGTCATCGTCGCGACGCCCACCGACTATGATCCGGACAATAATTATTTCAACACGAGCACGGTCGAAGCGGTCATCGCCGACGCGCTGGCGCTCGCGCCGCGCGCGCTGATCGTCATCAAATCGACGATTCCGGTCGGCTTCACCGACCGCATGCGCGCCGAGTTCGGCAGCGACAATATCGTCTTCTCGCCCGAATTCCTGCGCGAAGGGCGCGCGCTTTACGACAATCTCTACCCCTCGCGGATCATCGTCGGCGACACCAACCCGCGCGCCGCCGATTTCGCGCGGCTGCTCGAGCAGGCATCGCTCAAGGACAAGACCGATGTGCTGCAGACGGGCAATACCGAGGCCGAGGCGATCAAGCTGTTCGCCAACACCTATCTTGCGATGCGCGTCGCCTTCTTCAACGAACTCGACACCTATGCCGCGATGCACGGAATCGACAGCCGGCAGGTGATCGACGGGGTGGGGCTCGATCCCAGGATCGGGCAATTCTACAATAACCCGTCCTTCGGCTATGGCGGCTATTGCCTGCCCAAGGATACCAAGCAGCTGCTCGCCAATTATCAGGACGTGCCGCAGAATCTGATCCAGGCGATCGTCGCATCGAACACCACGCGCAAGGATTTCATCGCCGCCGAGGTCGTTCGCCGCAAACCGCGTGTCGTCGGCATCCACCGGCTTGCGATGAAGGCGGGATCCGACAATTTCCGCGCGAGCAGCATCCTGGGCGTGATGAAGCGCGTCAAGGCCAAGGGGATCGAGGTTATCGTCTATGAACCGCTGATCGAGGAGGATCGGCTGTTCAACTCGCGGGTCGTGCGCGATCTTGATGCCTTCAAGGCCGAGGCCGACGTGATCATCGCCAATCGCGTCGCCGACGAACTCGCCGATGTGGCCGACAAGGTCTACAGCCGCGATCTGTTCGGCGCCGATAGCTGAGCGGTTGCCACGGGGCCGCCTTTTCGACGGACCGAGCCGGTTTCCCCGAAAACCGGGTTGCGTGCGTGCGGCGGGCAAGCCACAAGTGCGCATCGGTTGTGGACAGATGGCCAGCGAAAAAAAGCGTCACGAATTGAACGGCTTTGGCGTCGATGCTCGGCGGCGGTGGGGGCTATTGTCCGCGTCGCTGCTCTCGTTCGCCTGCGCCCATGCGGTCGCCGCGCAGGAGCGCGAACCGGCCGCGCCGCCGGCTGCAGAGGCTGCGACCGCGGAGCCCGCCGCGGCCGATACGCCGCCTCCCGGCGATGATACCCCGATCGCGAGCCCGTCGCCGCCGCCCGAGGGCGCGGTCTTGCCCGAGGTGGCGCCGATCATTCCCGATGACGAATTCAAGAAGGCGATTCCTCCGATCAGTGCGGAGGACGATCCCGAGCTCGACAAGCCGCTCGAATCGATTGCCGATTTCGAAAAGCGCGTCGCCGATGCGGCGAAGCAGAAGGCGAACGGTACCGCCGACGCCGTGCCGCAGGTCGATGGCACGCCCGTTCCCGCGCTCGCCGACGGGCAGACCGTCGAGCCGATCGGCGATGCGCCGATAACCGATGCCGAGCTCGCCGCGCCCTTGCCGCCGCTCGAAAGCTTTGACGTTCAGCCCGTCCAGTTCGTCGATGCCGAGCCCGAGGGCGAGAACCGGCAGGTCGCCTATTCGGTGCAGGTCAATGGTCTTGCCGCGGCCGACGACAGCACCGATGCCGACCTCTCGGGGTTGTTCGGCGACCTCTCGGCGCTCTATGACGGCGATGGCAAGGCCGACAATTTCGCGATGCTGCGCGCCCGGCTGAGCAATGATGCCGAGCTGATGCAGCGCATCTTGTCGTCCGAAGGCTATTATGACGGCGCCGTCGATACGCGTATCGATCGCGCCGGCCGCGAGCGCGGGCAGCCGGTTTCAGCGGTGATCGATGTAAAGCCGGGTCCGCGCTACAGCTTTTCGGACATCATCCTCGATGCCAAGCCGACGGTGCCGCCGGGGCTGATCGCCGACAATTTCCCGCTCGCTATCGGCGAGCCGATCGTCGCCGAACGGGTTCAGGGCGCCGAAGCGGCGATCTCGCTCAAACTTCCCGAGGAAGGCTATCCCTTCGCCAAGGTCGGCCAGCGCGACATCCTGCTCGATGGCGACAAGGGGACCGGCGTCTACACGCTGCCGATCAACATCGGCCCGCGCGCCCGTTTCGGCGGCTTTGCGAGTAGCGGCGAGGAGGCCTTTGGCGCCGACCATGTCGCGATCATGGCACGGTTCAAGCGCGGCGATCTCTACGACAGCCGCAAGGTCGACGATCTGCGGCAGGCGCTGGTCGCCACCGGCCTGTTCGCGACCGTGTCGGTCGAGCCGCAGGCGACGGGCGAGAGCGCGGGCGACGATACCGAATATGTGACGATGCTGGTCAACCAGCAGGCGGGACCGCCGCGCACGCTCGCCGCCAGTGCCGGCTATGGCACCGGCGAGGGAATCCGCGTCGAAGGAAGCTGGACCCACCGCAATCTTTTCCCGCCTGAAGGCGCGTTGATCGTGCGCGGCGTCGCGGGGACGCAGGAACAGGGGCTGGGGGTCACCTTCCGCCGGTCGAATGCGGGGCGGCGGGATCGCACCTTTGAACTGGTCGGTGAGGCGACGCGGAGCAATTATAACGCGTTCGAGGCGCTGACGGGGCGCATTGCGGCGCGGGTCAGCTATGATTCGACGCCGATCTGGCAGAAAAAGCTGACCTATGCCTATGGCGTGCAGCTTATCGCGACGAGCGAGGATGACTACAGCTTCCTGCTCGCCGATCGCGAACGCGATCTATATTATATTGTCGGGCTGACCGGACAGATCGGGATCGATCGCACCGACAGCCTGCTCGATCCGACCAAGGGATTTCGCGTCACCACGCTGATTGAGCCCGAAGGATCGATGAGCGGGCGCTTCTCGCCCTATGCGCGCGCGCGCGTCGATGTGAGCGGCTACTATCCCGTGGCCGAGAATATCGTGCTCGCGGGCCGCGTGCGCGTCGGTTCGATCCTGGGCGCCGCGCGCGAGCGGCTGGCGCCGTCGCGGCGCTTCTATGCCGGCGGCGGCGGTTCGGTGCGCGGCTTCGGCTATCAACAGCTTGGTCCCAAGGATCCCAACAACGACCCGATCGGCGGGCGCAGCGTCAACGAAGCGGCGTTCGAGGCGCGCTATCGCTTCGGCAATTTCGGGATCGTCGGCTTCGTCGATGCGGGGCAGGTCTATACCGGATCGACCCCCGATTTTTCGAATATGCGCTTCGGCGCCGGTATCGGCGGCCGTTTTTACACCAATTTCGGCCCGATGCGGCTTGACGTCGCGACGCCGATCGATCGCAAGCCGGGTGAATCGCGGATCAGCGTCTATGTCTCGATCGGGCAGGCTTTCTGATGGCCGAGGGCGCAGCCGAGCCGATGGAGGACACGCCGCCGCCGCGGCGGAGTAACCCTTGGCCGCGCCGCGTGCTGCGCTGGACGGGGATCGTCGTCGGCGGGCTGCTCGCGCTGATCGCATTGTTCGTCGTCGGTCTCAACAGCGACGCCGGGCGCCGCTTTGTCGTCACCCAGATCGAGAAATATGAATTTTCGAACGGGATGAAGATCGGCATCGGCCGGCTCGACGGATCGCTCTACGGCGCGATGGTGGTGCGCGACTTCACGCTGTCCGATCCGAAAGGCGTGTTCCTGCGCTCGCCCGAGGTCAGGATCGACTGGCGGCCGTTCGCCTATCTGAAGAGCCATGTCGATGTCCGTTCGGCGACCGCCTCGACGATCGTGCTGCAACGGCTGCCCGCATTCCGTCCGACGCCCGACACCGGCGAACCTCTGCTTCCCGACCTCGATATCGACATCGGGCGGCTGCGCGTCGACCGTTTCGTTGTCGAGCCTGCGGTGACAGGAGCGCGGCAGGAACTCCGCGTCGACGGCAAGGTCGCGATCGCCGACCGGCGCGCGCAGGTTACGGCGAAGGCCGAGACCATCGGCGGCAAGGCGAAGGGCGACCGGCTCGCGCTGCTTCTCGACGCGGTGCCCGAAAAGAACCGCCTGGCGCTGACGCTCGACGTCAATGCGCCTGCGGACGGGGTGCTGGCGGCACTCGGCGGGTTCAGGGAGCCGCTGACGGCCAAGCTTGCCGGCCGCGGCGACTGGACGCGCTGGGACGGGCGCCTCGACGCGACGCTGGGCGCGGCGCCGCTTGCCGGGCTGGCGCTGAGCGCGCGCGACGGCACGTTCGCGGTCAAGGGTACCACGCAGGCGGCGCGGCTGTTTGCGGGCACGCCGGCGGCGCTGCTCGGCCGCGAGACGGCGGTCGATGTCACCGCGCGGCTCGCCCAGCGCAAGGCCGATCTCGACGGACGGCTTTCGTCCGATGCGATGCGGCTCGGGATCAGCGGCGGCCTCGATCTCGGCGCCAATCGTTACGATGGCCTGCAACTGGCGTTCGTGCTGCTGCGCCCCGCCGCGATCGCGCCGGCGCTCCGGGCGAGCGGCGGCCGGGCGTCGGCGCGGCTCGATGGCGCCTTTGCGACGCCGACGGTCGCCTATAGCGTCGATGCGGCGAGCCTTGCGGTCAATGATATCGTCGTCGAGGCGCTGAACCTGTCGGGCAAGGCGCGCGTTGATGCCGACCAGATCGTCATCCCGGTGACGGGGCGCGCGGCGCGCATCCGCGGGCTCGATACGGTAGCGGGCGGAACGCTCGTCGCGGTGCGGCTCGACGGCGATCTTGCCTATAAGAACGGGCGACTGCTCAGCGATAACCTCCGCCTGCGGTCGCCGCGCATCGACGCCAAGGCGATCATCGTCGCCGACCTCAACCGCGGCTTCTACACCGGCGCCATCGACGGGCGGGTCAATAATTACCGCATCGAAAGCGTCGGCATCTTCGACATCGGCACCGATGTCGATCTGAAGCGTGTCGGTACCGACGGGTTCGAGATTGCCGGCCGCATTCGCGCGCGATCGACCCAATTGTTCAATTCGGGCGTTCGCGACCTGCTCGGCGGCAATGCCGTGGCGACGAGCGACATTCGCTATGGCACCGACGGCGTCGTGCGTTTCGCCAATCTGCGCCTCACCGCGCCGCGGCTGCGCGTCACGAGCGGGCAGGGCAGCTATGCGCCGGGCGGCCAGCTCCAGCTCGTCGCGCGCGCCAATTCGGTCGATTACGGTCCGCTTGGCGTCGAGGTGGCGGGGACGATCAGCGACCCGCGCGCGACGCTGCGCGCCGAGCGCCCCGGCCTCGGCATCGGCCTTGCCAATCTGGAGGCGCGGCTGACGGGCGCCCCCAATGGCTACCGGCTCGCGGCAAAGGGAGAGACGGATTACGGCCCGCTGACCGCCGATGTCGTGCTGTTGACCGCCGCCGGCCCGCTGACCATCGATGTCGAACGCGCCGACCTGTCGGGGATCGGTTTCAAGGGACGGCTCCAGCAAAGCGCGGCGGGGCCGTTCGTCGGCCGGCTCGACGCATCGGGGCAGGGGCTGGGCGGCATCGTGCGGCTGAGCGCCGATGGTCAATATCAGGCGGTTGCGGCGAATATCCGCGCGAACAATGTCGTGCTGCCCGGCGCCGCGCGGCTCGCGGTCGGCAGCGCGATCGTCGATGCCGACA
>ERZ778017.420-NODE-420-length-60010-cov-104.856159_pt1 | contig 60010 bp, 44 predicted proteins | sample MGYA00375747_ERZ778017 | MGnify/ENA primary metagenome ERZ778017 (study PRJEB29350, sample SAMN05509838) | bioreactor metagenome | biome: bioreactor; material: wastewater | place: South Africa: University of Cape Town | collected 2014-03-17 ...
GGCGCGAGAAGCAGCAGGCCTCAATGAAGGGCCACCGTCGAAACGGTAGCAACCGCCTAGATGATAACGCCCTAGCCAAGGGGGCCAATCGCATTCGGCGCGAGCGCTCGGCCCGGACGCTAAACAATGAACCCGAGACCACAAGGGACTAAAGCTGCATACGACGCTGCCATCGGCACAAAACCGACGCGAGGGCTACGCGCATTTTCCGTCTCGTCGGAGCCCTCGCATGTTTGTTGGGTCAAAGTACGATTACATCAGACGGCGTAAGGTCCCGCTTGACTCCTATGAAGGTCACCACGCGCTTTAGCCGGTTCTTCTCGTGCGCGCCCAAGTCGAACACGGCAATCGAGTCCTCTTGCGCCACGATCTGCGCTTCTAAGCGGTCTTGAAGGCGTATCAGCTTCGCCGGGCGTGCAACCACAGCGAACACGCTGTATTGGAGCCTGTCGCCATATCCTTCTAGAGTTCTGGCAACTCTGGTCCGACGGCCGTCGTCCGGTATGTCGTAGGCCACGATGAACAGCCGCCTCGGCTCGGTGCTCATCTGACGCGGATTCCTACGTATTTGTCCTGGGTGCCGTCCAGCACGCCTAGAATCTGGCGGGCTTGTACCTCGATAGCTCGACGCCAGCTAACGGTGTACTCGAAGAGGGGGTGACGGAACTCCGTCTGGATACGCCGCTCGTAGCCTGCGATTAGAGCTCGTCTAGAGCGCTCCTTGAGCCTTGTGGTCCCGAGTGTCGAGTCGAAATCCTCGGGCCTTACTTCTTTGTTGTTGATGGCGTTAATGACCACCGAATCGACTATCGGAGCCCTGAACTCCTCCATGAGGTCGAGGGCGAGTGCGGGCTTGTTGCGGCTGCTCGAGTGGATGAATCCCGCATGGGGATCAAGGCCGCATGACACGAGCGCTCGGATGCAGTCGGAAACGAGCATGCCGTAACCGTAGTTGAGCATGGCGTTCACGGGATCCCGTGCAGGGCGCGCTCCGCGGACGGTCCAGTCCCACCTATCGCTGAAGTCGTCTCCGAACATTCTCTTGAAGGACGCGAAGTAGACCGAGGCCGCCTCTCCTTCGGCTCCTACGGTCTCCTGCCACGTTTCGGCCTGTCCAATGCGCGCTTGAATCTCTCGAAGCCTCTGGACGTCCGGGCCATTGCCTGCGGCGCGGCGCAGAAGGGTAGCCTGATTCGCGACCTTTGAGGCCAAGAACTCGCGAGCTAATCCGAGCCTTCCCTCGGCCGAGGCCACGTGCTGCTGGACTCTCGCCAGGCCGTTCGCGCTCGTTCCGCTTCTGGCCCAACCTACGACACGGCCAACGCCGGTGCACCACACGAGCGAACAGCCTCGCCATAGAAGCTCCCTGATTAGCGCCCCTGATACGTCGACGTTCCCGTGCACCTGGAGGCCAAGGACTCGTTCAATGGGAACGTCACCTAAGACCTCGTCCCCCTTCTTGACGATCACCCGGCCCTTGCTGATGCTCGCCCTAGACTCTGGGGTCGAAAGGTGGACTATCTGGGTGTCGGGCGCAACGGCCATGACTCGGCGCACCACGGGCTCGAGCTTGCGTTCATCCGGCAAGCAGACAGATGCGTGCGAGCAACGCATGCACTTCAGGTCGTCCACCAGAGGCGCCGGTGCGCTGGCAGAGTTGACCACTGACCGGGTTGCAGTTACGGCGGCCTCAGCTGCTGTGTAGTCTGCGCCAGTTAGCTCGACTGGCACACGTCTGTTGTGGGTTGTGAAGTAGACTTCTACTCCCGCGACCTTGTTCCCGGAGCTCTCGAGGCAGGCGGCCTGCAGGGCAAGTTGCACCCGCATGGGTTCCGTGACCTCGGCGCTCAGTTTCACCGGCGTGGCCTTGTACTCCCTGACAATCCACCCCGCGCCAGTCTCTTCCAAGGTGTCTACTCTGCCCGTTACACCCCAAGCAGCGTGGCCAACGTCAACGGCCCGCAGCTCCTTTCCGCGGGCCGTACTGGCATCATGTGTGCGTTCATGGTCAGAAACGCCTGTGGCCACCTGGCCGGTGTCGGTTCTCTCCCCCACGGCTTCGAGCCACGCCCGCCGCGGACAGAACATCCAATGCGCAACAAGGCTAATGGGTATTGGGTCGTCCGGACGGTCCATTAGGACCACTCCTCGGCGAGGATGACGGGCCGCCCCTCAACCACGTGCGGCTCCGGTGCGTTGATGTTGTCGGTCACCTTGATTTGGCCCACGAGCACGGCCGTGCAGCCTCTCCGGCGCAATTGGTCGTCGTCTGACGGAAGCGTCAGGCTCAACATGACTTGCTCCCACCTCTCCCGCTCCTTCGGCGTCCAGGTGGCCGATGAAGCCCTCAGGCTCTCCCTGGCGGCCACTCTCGCCAAAGCGCCACTTACGGTAATGGTGCGAACCCTGGCCAGCCGAGTTGGCGCTTTGAAGAGCGGTAGGTACGTGACGGCGCGCACAAGGCGTTCGGCTTGGGGCAGGCCCCGGATGACGCCGGCGGTCATCGATTGTCGGCCTCCTCCCTTGCTCGTCCCGACCCCGGTTGTAGCGTTATGAACCACGGGAAACAGTGAGATGCCCCAAAGCGCACACCACGCCACAGCGTTGTCTGTTGGCGCAGGTGCACTCAATCCGGTTGGAGTCCTGCTTGAGGGGCTGTCGGACCCCACCTCATCCTTGGGCGAGCGGCCGGTCAGGCCATCGAGAACCTGCTGGACGGTGCGCTGAGCGACAGCTGCGCAAAGCAAGGCCAGGCGGTTCTGGACGAACTCCTCACCCCGGTTGCGGGTCTTCATCTCCCACCCGCTCGCACCGCGATCGGGTTCGTTCTCTCCTTTGTTGTTGACGTACCAGTACGCTGGTTCGCCTAGCGCCCCCATGAACATGGCATCGAGCCAGCCACGCCTTGGGGCCCCTGTTCCGTCGAAGGCGACCCACCGGGCTGCCTGCAGGGTCCTCCATGTATCAGCGTCGCCAGCGGGTTTGAGTCTTGGGCTCATGGTCCCTGACTTGCTTCCCTTGTGGTCGTGCGTGAGGGTTACCCACGACTCCAACCGCTGGCTTGCGTGCCGGTGGACGGCCGCTGCCATCTCCTCCGGCGTGATCGTGGCGTCGTCGAGGGAGACCGTGATGGCGTCGAGCGTTCTGTGCCAGACCCGGGCAGTGGTGCCCAACTCGTCTTCAAGGATGGCCGCTAGACCGAACGCCGAGAAGTTCGTCAGAAACGACCACGGGCTACCGGGCAGTGTGAGTTCGCTCATCGGCCCTCCCTTGTTACCGCCTGGTCGGCGGAGCGAACGATGGCTTCTAGGTAGGCAATACCCCACGGACCGAACTTCGTTAGGAGTTGACTGTTGAGCGAGTCCCAGTGGCCGTCGTCGTAAAGCTCGACGGCGGCGTTCCAGACTCCTTGACCGAACTCGTCTTGCGAATCGAGTAAAAGGCGCGCCGCGGTAGCATCGAAGACACTGCGTCCGTAGCCATGGCTAGTACCTATGAGCCAAGTGACCAGATCGCGGCTCTGATCGCCAGGGTCGGCCCGCGAGAAGTATTCGGCGGCCGACAGCTGCTCATGGCGCCAACCGACCAGCCCCAATTTGGCACGCAGCTTGCGAGGGATCGACCGGCCGCTCTTGGCGAGCGGCTTCTCTCGCGGATGACCTAGGCTAAGGTAACGCTGGAAGCGGTTCGCGGCCTTCCCCGTGTCATGGCCATGCGCCGCCATGACCACACTGTCGTGGATGTCCGTTGGCAACCCAACGGTACGGGCGATAGCGGCCGCTCGCTGCTCTACCGCCAGAGTGTGGTCGTCCAGGTAGACGCGCCTGGCCGACGTCTCGCTGCGATTGTCATCGGCGGGCAGGCTGCGTTGGCGCACCAGGACGAAAATTTCGTCGCCTGGTCCGCCACCGGCAACTACCGTGACGTCAGGCCGCAAGCCATCCTCGGCATCCTCTGCCGTAACTTCTCTCAAGAAATTGGGTTTCCCTGCGTCCCGCTCACTATGCGCTACTTTGGCATCGTCGAACGCGGCGAGGAATCCGATGATGTCGTTCAGGCGTTGGACTCTGGCCTGCCCTTCGTCGTCACCGGCCGCGGCCTCACCGTCCACGGCCCCGTCTTGCCATGCGAGCAGCGCCTCCTTGGTAGCCCGTAGCCTGCTCAGGCGCTCGAGCTCTGCTTGGGTGGCCCGCTCGCTTGTAGTCTCGGTCGTTGCCGGGATGAGCATTCTAAGCTGCCAGTAAGGCTCTTCAGACGTTTGCCCCGACATGACTTCCGACGTTGCTACCTCGTCCAGCACGTCCGCGGTTGCGAAGGAGTCAAGCGATGGCTCTGTGTTCTTGTCACTCTTATCTCTCCGCCGTGAAGTAAGGATGCTCGTGCCGGGTGGTACGACGAGCGTGTCACCCGGCATCAGCTCGCCTGGCCCGGTTACGGTCTCCGGTCGATTGCGGCGGAACACGATCAGTCGGGTGTCGCGGTCGGGGAACTCTCCGGGTTTCATCAAGTCGTCGGCGATCTCCCGCGCCCGCCTCAAGGACACCGAGTACAGCTCGTCTCCCAGCGGGGGCACGGTCTCGGCCACTTTCAACGCCAGTCCCACGTTGGCTGGCAGATAGCCGCGCACGACGACGAAGGCCTCGGCTCGCGCCGTTAGTTCGTCCCTCAACCAGAGGGTAAGGTCTTCGCCCGTGCCGGGCAGACGCCTCTCCACAGCAACCGTGTCTTCGTTGGTCCGCGACAGCCACGCAACGTCGTGCCACTCCAACCGCTGGAACAGCACTCTCCTTGGCGATGCCGCTGGCGGCGGGTCCGATTGCACAGCGAATGGCGCCAGGCCCTTCTCATCGGCCGCCCTGCCCCGCAGCCACGCAAGTGCTTCATGCAGGTCCTCAACCTCGTAGGGCCCCGAGTCATCTGGATCATCCACCTCAGGCGCCACGACGGCCACTTCCGCGTGGTTGCGACGGCCAAAGCGGTTGACTCGCCCGGCTCTCTGCACCAAGGCCGCAGCAGGGGCAAGCTCGCTCACCATGGCTGCCAGGTCGATGTTGATGCCCACTTCGAGGGCTTGAGTCCCCACCACGAATCTGGGCAGCTGGTCGGCGTTGGTCCAGTCGTCGTCGCCCTGCAAGAGCGTGGGGTAGAGGTTAGCGAGGCGTCTGCGATCGTATTGACGTAGCCCTCCAATGACCGGCACGACGGAACTAGGACCAAGGCCGCTACTAGTTTGCAATCGGGTCGCAACGTCAAGTGCGAGCTGCACCGTGTTCACAACGCAGCCGATCGGCGCTCCCTCGAAGCGTTCATCTTGAGCGAGGCGCAGGCACTCTTCGACCAGGGCCTCAAGAAGCGCATTATCTTTCGAGCGCCTCGTGCCCGTGAGGCGGAGGCTGACTGGCTTTGGCGTGCTAAGCCTCCTCCGCAATTCGTTGTCCGCCGTGCCAGTGCCGAGCGTGGCCTCGTCCACCACCACCTGCACCTCCGCGACCTCGTTACTTCTAGCGGGTGTGGCAGTAGTCTCCACGACCTGTAGGACAGGGGGGCCGATGACCTCGCCACACATCGACTGAAGCTGAGCGATGCGCCTAGCGGTCAGCAGTAGTTGTCGGTTCAGGTGCGCCTCGTCCACGATTAGCACAGAATCGAAGGCCAGGAGTCCAGCCTCCATGGGCCGAGCGTTCAGTGAGCTCCCATGGCCTCTGAATAGTGCCCGGCTGCCCCACATGTCAGGCGTGGCGCAAATGACTGCCACGGCGGTAGGAGACGAGTGCCACGACCTGTCCAGTGAAAGGCCGCCCCGCACGGTGTGAACCGCGAGGGGAACAGCCCCGGTGAACGCGGTACCTTGGCCAGCGCGCGCCAACAACAGATCAGCGACTTCGTTGATGATTGGAAGGGAGTCCCCAGACGGATCTGCTTGTGCGGCCGCAAGGGCTCTGGCAATCATGCCCGCATGTTGTGCGTGGTCGTCGATCAAGGCGCGGCGGTTCACGGTCATGGCCAATCTGCGCGGCACTCCGTGCCCCTCCCTGGCCTGTACGAGCGCATTGGCGAAGACGTGAACGTCTATCACGCTAGTCTTGCCTGACCCAGTAGGCGCCGCGATGCGATCGGGCCACCGGCCCGTGGTGGCGACAAGCTCGAGGAGCCGGATCTGCCAGTCGAATGGTGGGTAACCGTTGAGCGCCTCGAAGAAAGTCGGAAAGTCTGCGACTGTCAGGCCCATGAGAGGCCGCCGTCCTCGTCGAAGACCGTTCCCGGCAGGTCGACTGGAACCAGCAGCCCCACACCCAGATGGCGGGACTGGCCCAATGCAACTGGCGCTCGCGGCTGCTCAAGATTCGTGAACTCCAGCAAAGCCGTGTATGCAGTGAGCACGTTCGAAGGGTTCACGCGGTGGACAAATCGTACGAGCTCTTGGCCCACCACCTGTTTGGGGTTGTGCACGACCACACGACTGCGCATCGCATCGACGAGGTCGTGATAGAAAGCCGCTCCCTTGCCCTCTAGCCCAAGGAGGTCCCTCCAGACCATGCCGATGGACAGGAGCGCGGCCTTTTCGAGCCCCCAAGCCTTGGTTCCCCTTGCGCCCCTCTGGCTGCGCGTGTCCGCAATGACAAATGGTCTGGGAACGAACAACCGCCTCAGGCCGTCGGCTACCGGGCGCCAAAACTCGCGTCCCTCGACGAACCTCATATCCGTGAGGGTCACTGCACCATCTCTGCCCCTGTAGACCTTCCTTCCGATCAGCGACTGCACGCCACTCAATATGGCGCTCTGATCTTCGGCAGTGGCTCCAGCAGGCATCAGGAGTGCAAACGATCCTTCGATGCCGCGGCTAGGCCGCCAACCAATCGGGTCTTGCTGGCCAACGATGTGGATGGCTAGGCGATTGGCAGGGAGCTTCGAGTTTGGTGGATAGTGACCAGTGATGATCGGCGGGGCCGCAGGGTCGAGTGCCCTCGCCAACGCTTTGTGTAATGCCAGGGACCAGGCCAGTTGGTCGTTCGCCCTCGGCGGCCAATGCGTACCAGCCTCTGCCTGTGCCTCGATGACAACGGCCCCGACCCAGGGCGCGCTCGTAGCGCTCGGCGCGGCCTCGGCGTGCCGGTACCAACGCAGCTTGCGTCCGGCTGACGACCAGGCCGCCTGCTCTTCTTCCTCGTTGAGTGCTGCCGCCCTTTCCGCCTTACCTGGGGCTCGGGTGGCCGCATAGGCCGCCTCGAGGAAGGTCAACCTCCCCGGTGAAGGCGTGGAGATAGAAACCGCTCCCGCGGGGAACAAGTCAGTCTCGGGGACCCGCTTCAACGCCTCAGGCTCGAGCGGCGCGTCCAACAACACCTGCACCAGCACGGGTGAGTTAGCCTCTCCCAGGTACGCGACCTCCGCAGCCAGTTCCTCGAGAGCAGTCACGATCTCGGGCCCAGGCGCCTCGACCCAACGCCACGTAAGCGCTCCTTCGAAGCTGCTTCGCGCGACCGCGTCGCGCGAGGTCGGCTGGGAGTACTTGCCCTTGCTGCGTAGGCCGGTCCGGCGGAAAGCCGTAACGTTCGGCACGTTGAAGCGATAGTCCGGAATGTAGATGCTGTCTGGCGGGTTCGACTGCATCCAGTCGAGCGCCGGTCTATGTCTACCGGAGATACGCAGGCCCCCTGCCACCTCTTCGGCGTATGGTCCGGCGCCAGCAGCTGCGGTGAAGGCAGCGAATAGCCTATCTACCTCGGGAAAAGGCTCGGGTGCTCCGGTCGGGCCTCTACCTTGGTAGGTGCCCATCGTGAACTCTGCACTGATCGTTAGGCTCACCGTGCCACCAGCCGTCAGTTCTCGGAATCTTCGGCTGCGCCCAAGATGATTGGGTTGCCTAAGACTTCTAGGCTCGTGCCGTGCCATGAAATGCCGTGTTTGGAGGCCGCTGCGTACGCCTCCTCAAGTAGGGCGTCGGCCTGGGAGACGGTGATGGGATTGAGCTCAATTGCCTTGCCGTGCCGTCCGTCAAGTCGCACGACCGACTCGCTCGCCTCGGTCAAATGGCAGTTGGCGCGCAGGTAAAGCTCGCTGTCACTGCGGGCCATGGCATTGATAAGCACCGCCAGAATCAGGACCCTGATGGCCGCGTCGCCCTCTGGACCCTTCCCGAAGCGCATGCGCCGCGCAAGCGCGAAGCTCAAGACGTGCGAACGAAGGATGTCCTGGGTGGCGATGCCGGCGAGGCCGTCGGCGGTTGGTGGGATGGCTCCAAGCCCAAGTTGGGAAACTTTGAGCTGCGCTGAACTCTTGAGTGCGCTGCTGTACTCGTGCTTCTGCGGCTCCAAAATCTTCTTGAGGTCTGATGCGTCCATCTTGAAGCCCATGGCCAACGGGTCTACGCGGGCACCAGAGTGGCGCGCGGGTCGCGGTTCTACGGAGTCTTGGTTGGCTAGCACTCCAATTATCTCGCCCACCATTAGGCTAGGGAACCTGCCCTGCCGTGCGCGTCTGCTCGAGTCCCAGCCGCCGAAAGCCAACGTCCCGACGCTCATCTCGGCCATGGCAAGGGCATCGGAAGGGTCGGCATCGCGCGCCGCGATGTACGGCGCGTACTGCGTGGTCGGCGTTCCGTCGACGGTCCCGGCGCGGATGTGGGCGTCATATGCCCTATGGGGCAGCGTCAGGCAGCGGAACCTGGGTTCCCAGCCGGCGCCCACGTAGGTTACCTCGATGCGTGGAATCTTGCTGAGCAGGGTATGTCCCTCGTCGATGGCGTCGTTTATCGCGGACTCCATGCGGTTGCCGACCGATGACTTACTGTCGAGCATCACCGTCAACACGCTTTTCCCGTCTACGAAACGATCTTCGAAGATGTACGTCGGGGTCGTGCCCTTCAAATACTTGGCCGGGGCCACGGAGGCGTGCGCGCCGGCGGCCGGCTGTAAGCGGGTCACCGACGACAGCGTGCTAGAGCCTCCCGGGCGAGCGGCTGCGTTCAGATGGTTGATGTTCAGCTTCTCGGTCATGGTTCATCCTCTCGTTCTGCTCAACTGAGTTTGTTGAGCCAGGGACGCCGTCCAAGGTGGGCGGCGTCCTGCATACCCCTAGGAACCCGAAGACGCCGCGGTTACTGCTAGTCCGCTTCGGTCTCCGTTGCAACCCTGATCTACTCCCTCCTTTCCAACCCCGAGTTCCCCTGTACTTCATAGGGTCGAGAAAACTCTAGGTCATCCGTGTTCAGTTTTCAAGCGGATCCATACACCCTGCTCCAGCTTCTCGCCACCTCGTCGCGATAGAATCTGACTCGCCATGTGCCCATCGCTCCTTTCATTGAGGGTTCATCGGGTCACTCTTGAGTCGACATGGTGCAAAGATGCCACTGGACGCCAGCGGCCCTTCGTTAACCGGTCAGCCCAGCGCTAGTCTGGGCTGACCCCACCTTCGTTAGCGGCCCCGACCCGTTCCCTTTGCGTTGAAACTAGCCTAGCCGAGCGACAGATAATGACGCCGAGGAATCCCTCTCAGCAACCGCTGCCGGTCGCTAGACGTGCATGCACCAGCCCGAACACCCACGACTTGCCCATCTCACCTCAACTCCCGTGAGCCTGCGGCAACCGCGCGCGTTGCACCTCGTCGTCGCGTAGGCATTCAATGAGGACGGCGCGGATTTGCTGTGCCCACCATGTAGAAACGGCGCGCTATAACCAACGCAGCATGGCGCCGTTACAACCGCACCGTGAACACCGCACCGCCCGCGCTGGCGTTCGCAGCCGTCACACTGCCCCCGTGCAACTCGACGATAGCGCCGACGATGGCGAGGCCGAGCCCGCTGCCGCCGCCGTCGCGGCTGCGGGCTGGGTCGGCCCTTGCGAAGCGCTTGAAGATGGTCGTCTCGGAACCAACGGGCACGCCGGGGCCTTCATCGCTGACGGAGAAGCTTGGGCCGCTGGCGTCTTGGTGCACGTCGATCGTCACGCGGCCGCCTGGTGGGGAGTAGCGGATGGCGTTGTCTAGCAGGTTTAGCATCACTTGACGAAGGCGGTCGCGGTCAGCGTTAACCGTGACGGGACCAGCGCCTTGCGCCGCCAGCGTTACAGCTTTTGGGTTCGCCTGCACCTGGGCGCTTGCGGTCACGGCGCGGGCTAGCTCGACGAGGTCAAAGTTGCTGCGCTGCAGTGACAGCTTGCCGGCATCTGCTAGCGACAGCACGCGCAGGTCTTCAACCAACCTGCTCAAGGCGAGAACTTGGGCGTGGAGGTCGCGAACCTCGTCTAGCGAAAGGTCGGCGACGCCGTCCTCCATGGCCTCGAGGCGGCCCCGCATGATGGTCAGCGGGGTGCGCAGTTCATGCGCCACGTCCGCCACCATGGCCTGGCGGTCGGCCTCCAGGCGCTCAAGGCTGTCGGCCATGACATTGAAGCTGTGCGCCAACCGCGTTGTCTCGCTGACATTCGGCCCAACTGCGGCGGGGGCAGGGAGGCGCACCGTCAAGTCGCCGGCCGCCACCCGGCCCGCCGCTCGCGTCACCGCCTCTACCGGCCGAGCGATGACGCGCGCTAACGCGAGGGCCAACGCCACCGCTGCTAGCAGTGCGATGACGCTGGAGCCGACCAAGGAGGCAGTTCGCTGCTCGAGGGAGTCGCGCACCGCGGCCAAGAGGGTCGCGCGCGAGACCTCCTCACCGCTTTGAAGCCCTTGGATCCGAGCGCCGAGGCGTGGTGTTACGACCGCCGTCCAGCCCTCACCGGGAACTACTCGGCCGTTCCGCAGAAAACGCCTGGCCACGTCGCCCGGCGCCAGTCGCGCGCGCTCGCCGAGCGGCAGGGTGGTGTTCTCTCGCGCAATGGAGCGCGCCTGCGTTACGGCTATCAGGAGGATGGTCAGTAGGGTCAAGCTGACGAACGCGAGCAGCAGCTTGGCGCTCAAGCGGCTCATGGTCGCTCCACCAGCCGGAACCCTACGCCGCGCACGGTGCCAAGGAGCTCGCTGCCGCCAGCGCCAGCTAGTTTGCGCCGCAAGTTCTTGACGTGCGAGTCGAGGGTGCGCTCGAGGATGTCACTGTCTGGCAAGGCCTTCTCGATAAGCTCGGCACGGCTGAAGACGCGGCCGGGCGCCGCGGCGAGCGTGGCTAGTAGGCGGAACTCCGTGGTCGTCAACTGCAGCTCCTCGCCGGCAAGGCTAGCGCTAACGGCATCCAGGTCAACCACTAGCCGCCCCACCGTCAGCGGCCGAGTGCCACGGTCAGGCGTTGGCAGCGTGCGCCTTAGCACGGCCTTGACCCGCGCCATCACCTCGCGGAACGAGAACGGCTTGACGACGTAATCGTCTGCGCCGAGGCCAAGCCCGACGAGCCGATCTACCTCCTCGCTGCGGGCGGTAAGCATGATCACGGGCACGTCGCTCTCGCGGCGGATGGTCTTGAGCACCTCGAAGCCGTCCAACTCTGGCAGCAAGACGTCTAGGAGCACCAGGTCAGGCCGCGCCGCGCGGAACAGGGTGAGCGCCTGCCTTCCCGTGGCCGCAACTTCGGTTGCGTACCCGTCGCGCCGCAAGTAGGCGTCGAGCGTGCGCGAGATCCCGGCCTCGTCCTCAACCACCAACACTTTCATGTCTCCTCCGTACTCACGCCCGTGATCGATGCTAACGGCCGATCGTGCAGAACTCGTGCACGGCGCCTACCCCGGCTGGCCGCATCTCCCAACAACCTCCACACACGTGGCGAATGCTTAACCGAACGACGCACCAACGTCGTTCGTGGAGGTGAAAGCCGAATGTTCAGACGCACACTCATTGTTGGCAGTCTAGTGGCGCTCATGGCCGGACCGGTCGCCATGGCCCAGCAGGCAACAACCGCGCCCGCCAGCCAGGCCAACGCCTTGGCGGAGACATTGCGCGACTTACGCCAAAGCGCGGCCAGGCTCACGCTATTGAACGCACTCCCGGAGGAGGCGCGAGCTGAGGCGACGGCGCTCCTCGACCGCATGGAGGCATTGCGGACTTCGCAGCAGGAACTAGAAGTCGCCAGGCTGCAGGCCTACGTTGCTGCGCTCGAAGCGGGTGAGTCCCCAACCGTTGCGCGCGAGCTAGCAGCGGGCGAGGTGGCAACCCAATCGGCCGACGTCACCCGCACGCAAGAGCAACTGACGGCCGATCTTGAAGCCTTCGTAACGGCTCACCCCGAAGTTCGCGGCTCGTTCCTACAGTCAAGCGCCTTCGGCCGCGGCCTGCGCGCTGGTGCTAGCGGCATGCAACTTCACGGCATGTTCCCAGGTGGTGCCCCTGGCGGCCGCGGTTGGGAAGGCATGCAGCCGTTTAGGCCAGGCGGTCAGAACCATCGCATGCGCTGACGGCGTTGACTGCTTGCCGCACCGATCGCTAACTAGCTGAACTGAGATGATGGCCCGCCCCCACCAGCGCGCGGGCCATCATCATTACGACGAGCCAACCAGCTGCCGCCCTCCACCCCCGTTACGACGCCAGAAACCCCCACCCGCCTGCAACCCCTTGACGAATACCGCATACAGGCGTATGTTGAAGATATCGAACGCGCGAGAGCGCGTTTTTTTGTTGCCTCCAACTAGCGCGCTTTGGGCTTGCGGTCGCCAGCCGCGGCAACCTGAAGCTGCGCCAGGAACACGGCTCAGCGCCTAGCCCTTCTCCTTGAACTCCTCGAACTCGCGCTGCCAAGTTAATGCCACCTTCGCCCAGTCCGAGCTCGCCGCCTCGAGGGGCCTGGCGCCATCGACCACCGCCCGCACGCTCCCGTCGCCTGCCAGCCAATCGATCAGGTAGCCGGTCACGGGTTCGTGCCAAGGCTCGCCAGCGCCAGGGAGCTTGCTCCAGGGTTTGTCAGCTGCTCGCACCCACATGAACTCGCTAGGGTGCTGCGCGCGTATGTGGCCCAACACCGTGATCACCGCTTCAAGTGGCCTCAGCAGCGCCCGAGCTGTTACGTGCAGCTGCACGCCATGGCAGAGCTTGCCGGCGTGGGTATCGCTGCGCGGCACGTAGGAAACGGGGCGAAACAGCAGACCGGGAAGCCCGAGCTCGTTAAGCTCCCCAGCCAACGCGTAGCCGTCCAGCCACGGGGCGCCCAGGAGTTGGAACGGCAGCGTCGTGCCGCGCCCCTCGTTCAGGTTCGTGCCCTCGAGCAACACCAGGCCGGGGTACAGCGCCACGGCGTTGGCACTTGGCAGGCCTGGCGATGGCGGGACGAACACGCCGTTCGCCACACCTGCTGGACCCGCGCCAGCCGCTGCCGGAGCGACCACCAGGTCGACAGCAACGCCGCGCACGCCCCAAGCCACGACCTCCCCCAAGGTACGGCCGTGCTGGAACGGAACATCGAGGTACCCGAGGAACGAGCGGCGATCTGGGTCTAAGGCCGGACCATCGACGCGCGGCCCCAGCATGCTCGGTCTGTCACAGAGCACCACGCGCGTGCCCGCCCCGGCAGCGGCCTCGCACAGCAGAACGGCCGTGGTGGCGTAGGTGTAGCAGCGCACTCCCACCTCTCGAACATCGATGATCACGGCGTCGAGGTCCGCGAGGATGGCGGGCGCGGGTCTACGGCGCGGCCCGTACAAGCTGTGCAGGGCCAGTCCCGTGCGCGGGTCGCGCCTGTCACCGATCGGGGTGGCGTCGTCCTCGTAGCCGCTCCAACCATGCTCGGGCGTGAGGAGGGCCACGAGGTCGATGCCTGGGTGGTTCCGCATCGCTTCGAGGGTCGGGCGTCCGTCCGACGCTAGTGACGCCTGGTTGGCGAGCAACGCCACTCTTCGGCCCTCGAGGTAACGCTCGGGAGTTTGCAGCAGCGAGTCGATCCCGAGCTGCATCAGCCTTTCACCGCCCCCGCCGTCAACCCCTCGATGAACTGTCTAGACATGACCAGGTAGACCACCAGCAGCGGCAGGCTGGCCAGCACCATCCCGCTGAAGACGAGGCTCCAGTCGATGAGGTGTTGACCGAAGAAGATCTGCATGCCGAGCGGGATGGTCTTCCAGGTGTTGGAGGTGAGGAACAGGAGGGGGAAGAAGAAGTCGTTCCACCATGGCACCACGTTGATGATGATCACCGTCGCTAGACCGGGTTTCACGAGCGGCAGCATGACGCGGTAGAAGGTCTGCCACTCCGTGCAGCCGTCGATGCGCGCCGCGTCCTCCAGTTCACGGGGTAGGTTGCGGAAGAACACGGAGAGCAAGAACACCGCCATCGGCGTGCCAGACGCCGCGTAGGTGAGGATGAGCGCGAACGGCGTGTCGATGAGCCCAAGGTCGCGCATGAGCAAGTAGAGCGGCAAGATGCCGAGCCGGATGGGGATCATGATGCCAGCGAGGAAGAAGAGGAAGAGCGCCCCTCGCAACCTGAAAGAGTAGCGGGCGAGGGCGTACGCGGCGGGGGCCGCCGTAGCAACCAACAGGAGCGCCGACGCGCTCGTGATCAGCAAGCTGTTGCGCAAGTAGTTGCCGAAGTTAGCGCGCTCCCACACGGTGCGGAACCCCTTGAAGGTGAGTTCGGCAGGCAAGCCGAAGGGGTTCTTGAAGATCTCCGGGGTCGTCTTGAAGGCCGTTAGCACCATGAGCGCCACTGGGTAGAGGAACACCACCGCGATCACGGCGAGGAACAGGTAGATGAAGGTGGCGGAAACGCGTCGGCTGCGCACTTCAGTTCTCCGCCTGCCTGGCGGTCATGAAGCGCACGCCGAACGCCGAGACGACGCCGATGATGATGAGCATGAGCACCCCGATGGCCGCCGCCAGCCCGATCTGCCCCGGCTCGCCGCCCGTAGTGGGGTCACCGAACGCCGTACGGTAGAAGAAGGTGGCGAGGAGGTCGGTGGCGTAGGCGGGCGCTCCGGACGCGCCCTGCATGACGAACACGAGCTCGAACGCGTTGAAGTTCCAGATGAACGTCAAGATAGTGACCATCGCTAGCGTGGGCATGAGGAGCGGCAGCGTAATGTAGCGGAAGCTCTGCCAGGGGCTGGAGCCGTCCACGAGCGCGGCCTCGTGGTACTCGCGCGGGATGGCCTGCACGGCCGCCAAGTAAACGAGGATCGGGAACCCTAGCCACGCCCACGAGTTGACCAGCACCACCGCCGTGAGAGCGGTGTTGCTCTGCCCTAGCCACGGTTGCACTGCAGCGGGTAGGCCTAACCGCCTGAGGCCTTGCGCGAGGGCGCCCCAGGTGGGGTTGAGGAGCATGCGCCACAAGAAGCCGACGACGACGAGCGAGAGCGTGTGGGGGAGGAAATAAGCGGCTTGAAAGAACGCGAAGGCGCGCCATTTTCGCGCGAGCAGCACGGCTACGAACAGGCCAAGGGTCGTCTGAACTGCGAACGTGATCACGAAGAAATAGGCGTTGTGCGTGAGGGCAGACCAGAAGCGCTCGTTGTACGGCCAGCGGGTGAGGACGCTTACGAAGTTCTTCAGGCCGATGAAACCGCGGCGCACGAGGCCGTCCCACTCGAAGAAGCTGTAACTCAGCGAAGACAACAGCGGGTAAGCCATGAACATGCCGTAAAGCAGCGCTGCGGGCGCGAGGAACAGCACCAGGTGGCCGTTCCTCCCCCACCAGCTACGCCTCCGACGCATGCGCACCTCCCGTGTGGCACTGGCTCAATGGCGGTTGGGGCGCCGCCCCTAGTAGCGCGGCGCCCCAACTCGGCTAACTAACGGACTGCGTTACTGAAACGGTACGAACCATTCGGCCACGCCGCGCTGGATATTGGCGGCTACGTCGGCCACGGTGCGGTCTCCTGCCATGGCGGCCTGCATCTCGTTCTGTAGGAGAGTCGACCCGCTCGGTTGACCGAAGCGGAAGGCCGTGAGCATGAGGTACGGAGTGCCTTCGGCGTTCATGAGGTCGACCATCTCAGCCAGCGGCTTGCTGGTCGGGAGCGTGCCTGGCACGGCCGAGATCTGCTGCAGGGTGTCCGTGAACATCTGGCCGAACTCCTGGCTGGCGAGGAACTCGATGAAGCGCAAGGCCTCCGCCTGGTGCGGACTGGCTGCGTTGATGCCGTACGAGCCGTCGACGTAGTAGCTGATGCAGCTTGGCGTGGCGGCATCGTCGGCTGGAACGGCGAACGAGCCGATCTTGAGGTCGGGGTTGAGGCTCGCCATGTTGCCGAGCTCGTAGCTACCGCCGATGAGCATGCCGGCCTGCTCGAACGCGAACAGGGTCTGCATATCGGTGTAGGCCACGCCCATGAAGTTGTCGGCCATGTACGGGCGCAAGTCGAGCATGCGCTGCAGCCCCGCCTCGAAGCGCGGGTCGAGGAAGTTCGTTCCGCCAGCCGTGATCTCTTCGAAGAACGGTGTGCAGCCGTAGAAGGTGGGGGCAACGGCGCCGAACATCGTCTCTAGTGCCCAGGGGTCCTTGCCGCCGTTCGCTAGCGCGTAGACGCCGGAGGCCTTGAGGGCATCGCCAACCGCCAGGAACTCGGCCCAGGTGGTCGGCTCGCTGAGGCCCAAGCGCTCGAACATGGCGGTGTTGTAGAGGACCTGCACGGTCTGAAGCGCGAACGGCACGCCGTAAACGCCGCCGTCTGCGCGGTTGGTGGCGCCTAGCAAGATGCCCTTGTCGAAGCCTGCGAGGGCCGCGACTTTGCCGTCTAGGCGCGTTAGGAGACCGGCGCCAGCCAGGGACTCCATGCCTCCGTAGGCGCGCAGGTGCACGATATCGGGGCCACCCCCGGCCTGCAGTGCCGTGGCCATGATGGTGTTGTATTCGGTGTTGAGGTAGGGCGTGAACGTGACGTTGATGTCTGGGTTCTCGGCGTGGAACGCGTCGATGAACTTCTCGTAGGCGGCGACGTCCTCGGTGCGCCATGACCAGAACGTGAGGTTGGTCTGCGCAACGGCGGAGGCCAGGAATAGCGTCGAGAGCAACAGGGCGGCTAGGCGGATGAATCGCGTCATGCCATCACTCCAAATCGCTGAGCCACGGCGGACGCCAACCCAATGTCGGGAGCCCCTGTAGCTCGATACATGGTCTGCACTAAAAGATATACCTTTTCTATACCAGTTGCGTCAACTGGGTCCGTTGGATAGTTCGCGCGCAACTTGGCAGTCGCCGAGGTCGTACAGGGCCCCTAAACCCCGCATGGCGCCGCCGTCTAGCTACGCCCTACCCCCACGAACTCAGTCATACTCTCGACCTACTCAACCCCTACTGCGCTGCCGCTTGTGTACTTCCGCGCCACCGCGCCCGTACCGCGCACCCAGCCGCGGCACTATAACGAGGACGTTAACGTCCAAGATTGTGTCGGCGGGCCGCGCCCCTCGAGGAGCCATCCCCCCATCGAGGTTCGCGGTCCGGAGAGGAGTAGCAGCACATGCAGAGGTCTATCGACCTGACACTCTCCGTTCTGGCCAGCGCAGTGGGCTTCGGGCTCTCTTGGCCCTACTGGCGCTCGTTCAGCTACTTCGCGGAGTCGCACGCGGCTTGGTGGGTGTACTTCATCCTGGGGTTCATCCTCGCCGTGTTCGTCTTCTACGTCTTCTTCAGGGCGCTGAGAACCATGTTCGTCCACGAGGGTCACGGCCACGATGGTCATGGTGACCACGACCACGCGGGCCACGACCACGCTCACCACGACCACGAGGCGCACGGCGCCGCGGCTCAGGGGCCTCGCTGATGGCTGCCGACGAACTCCACGATCACGTCGAGGGCCGCAGGCGGCGCACCGCCCTGCTGGTCCTCGCGTTCATGATCCTCGTGTTCATCGTGCTGTCCGCCTTCTCGTTCGTGAGCACCCGCGTTCAGGTCACCCCTGACACCGTGGTTTACGCCGACACCTTCGGGGCCGTCGACGGCAAGCGCGTGTTCCAGGCGTACAACTGCATGGGCTGCCACACCATCGTCGGGAACGGCGCGTACTTCGGGCCGGACCTCACCAACACTTACGAGTCCGCGGGGCCGGCCTGGCTAGCTGCGTTCCTGCCCTCGGCGGGCGCGTGGCCGACCGAGGCCGCCCTGCGCGTGCAACTGCAGAGCCAGAACCAGGTCGCCGAGTCCGGCATCACCGACCTGGACACCTACTACGCCACCTACCCTGGCGCTAAGGAGCGCATCGAGCGCCGCGGCGGCCTCTCGTCGTTCATGCCCAACCTGGCCTTCAGGGCCGACGAGGTCTCCAACCTCATCGCGTTCCTCAAGTACACGTCCCAGATGAACACCGAGGGCTGGCCGCCCACCCCCAAAGTCGACGGCCTCACGCACCCCGTTGCCGCACCAGTCATCAACAGCGTGGCAACCGCCCCCAGCGCGCCCGTCGCAACCGTAGCCACCGCGCCAATAGACGCGGCCGCCCACGGTAAGGAAGTGGCGACTCAGTACGGCTGCTTCGCCTGCCACGCCTCGGACGGCGCGCGGCTCGTCGGCCCCGGCTGGGGCGGCATCTACGGCACCACCACCCCGCTCGAGGGCGGCGCGACCGCCGTCATAGACGACGCCTACCTCACCGAAGCCATCGAGGCACCTGACGCGCAAGTAGTAGCCGGCTACCCAGCCGGCCTGATGCCCGCCTACGCGGGCGTGATGAGCACCGACGAGGTCAACGCCGTCGTCGCCTACATCCGCTCCTTGGAGAACCCATGATCAAGTACGGAACGCAACGCCTCAGCCTGCGGTTCTTCGTACTCATGCTCATCTTGTTCCTGGTGCAGGTAGCCATGGGTGTGCTCCTGTCCATGCAGCAAGCCGACCCCACCCTCCTCTCGGGCGTCCTCAACTTCAACATCGCCCGCTCAGAGCACGTCAACATGGGCGTCCTCTGGATCCTCTCCGGCTTCATCGGCACCATCCTCTTCGTCGGCCCGCTCCTTTCGAAACGTGAGTTGGCGGCCCCGTGGCTCATCCACGTCCTCTTCGTAGCCCTCATAGCCGTGACGGTGTGGAACTCCGTCACCATCTACTTCGCCCAGGAGGGCGTGGCTGGCTGGTGGCTAGGGCAGCCGTGGCTGCAGGAGGGCCTCGAGTACCTGGAGGCCGGGCGCGCGGCCGACATCATCATCCTCGTCGGCTTCGTCATCCTCGCGTACGTCGTGCTGCGCACCTTCCCTCACCCGCGCGAGTGGAACGAGATCCAGTGGGGTCTCGCCATCGGCGTGTCGGCGTTGACCGTCATGTGGGTGTTCGGCATGTTCTTCATCGGGCGCATCGACCTGCAGGAGTACTTCCGCTGGTTCGTCGTCCACTACTGGGTTGAGGGCGTGTGGGAGGTCATCCACATCAGCCTCATCGGCATCCTGCTGGTGCTGATGTTCAAGGCGGATATCAAGGCCGTCGGTTACGCCGTCTTCTGGGGCGTCACGCTCGTGTGGCTCTCCGGGCTGCTCGGGAACGCGCACCACTACTTCTGGATCGGCACCCCGTCGTTCTGGCAGTTCTGGGGCTCGCTCTTCAGCGCCCTCGAGCCGCTGCCGCTCATCTTCTGCTTCTGGCACATCTACATGGACGCCCATCACGACCGAAAACCGCTGGAGAACGCACCGGCCTTCTACTTCATCCTCGGGTCGGCCGTGCTCGAGCAGGTCGGCGCAGGCATCCTCGGCTTCACCATGACTTTCGGCCTCACCAACGTCTGGTCGCACGGCACGTGGGTGACGCCTAGCCACGCGCACCTCGCCATGTTCGGCACCTTCGGCATGCTCGGCATCGGCGCGGCCTACTTCGTCATCCCCGCCGTCCGCAAGGTCAAGGACTTCGACCAGCGCTTCGGGCAGCTCTCGTTCTGGCTCGTGTTCATCGGCATGCTTGGCATCGCCTTCGCGTTCGCGCTCGGGGGCACCGTGCAGGTGTTCGTGTACCGCACCCTCGGCCTCGACTGGTTCGGCGGTGACGTCTTCCCCGCCATGGGCCTGTACAAGGCCATGCTGCCGACCTTCGGGTTCCTGTTCCTCGTGGGAGCGCTGCTCATAACCTTCGACCTACTGACCCTGGGCCACCGGGTGCGCCTGCCGGAGGCGACGCCGTCCCCAGCCACCTACGTTGCGCCTACTTCTGGGTGGGGCAAACGGCTAACCGGCTTCGAGGCGGGCATCTGGCTGACCATGATGTGGGTGTTCGGCTTCATCATCACGTTCGGCCTGCTTAGCTTCAACCTGCCGCGCGTCCAACTCGGCGACCCCACCCTCCCCTACCTAGCTGCGGGCGTGGGCTACCCAGGACTGCTGCTGACGACCGTTCTCTTCGTCTGGCGTTTCCTCGCGTCGCTCGGAGCGCGGGCGCGGACCTCGGAAGTGGCCATGGAACGCGCGGTGGGGGCGGCAAGCACGGATTGAGGCCAACGAGTCACAGCGCGTAACGAACGGCCCCGCGGCATGATCAACCGCGGGGCCTTCACTTCACTAGTTACCTGGCCGCTGCTTGACCAGCGCGGTCCTTGCGCCCATTCAAGCTCCTGAGGCGCAGCGAGAACCCGATCAACGAGATCCCTCCGGCGATTCCGAAGATACCCAACAGCCACACCAGCGCCAACATGCCCGCTCCCGGCTGCACGGCGAGCACGACGCCGAAGGCGATCGAGATGATGCCAGCGAGGATCAAGAGCCACTCGTTGTCGATCTCCTTGCGCAGTGCTATGGCCACGACGATGTCCATGATGCCGCGGACGAATGCCCAACCAGCGATGAGGTAGAGGAGCGCCATGACGGTGATTCCCGGCAGTACCAGCGCGATCACCCCAGCGGCCAAGCTAAAGAGGCCGCCCTACAACTGCGCCCACCACGGGCCCCTATTCCAGCGCCCGATCAACCCGACCAGCGAGAAGATGCCCTCTCCCAGGGCGAAGAACGCGTAAACGTAGATGAGGGCGAAGAGCGTGATTCCTGGCCAGACCAGGGCGACGACGCCGAGGAGCACGAACAGGATCCCCCGGAGGAGAACCGACCACCAAGCACTTGCCAACACATCGAGCATCTCGCTGACCTCCCGAGCAGAGCTGGTTCGCCTACCGGCCCAGCCACTGCGCTAGCGAGCGCTCGCGTCGCGGGCACTCGGCGGAGCCCAGCAGTACTTCCACTCTCACTCACTTATAACCGATGCATAACCACGCGCCCTCTACATTCCTTTGCGAGGGCGGCCCAGGCCGCCAGCCGAGCTGGCGCTCCACCCGCTGCGGCGGAGGGACCAGCAGACCACGAAGGAGGCGCACATGCGCACCAAGGTGAGAACGGTAGCGCTTACGCTACTCACGCTGTTACTACTGAGCGTCCTCGGCGCTTGCGGGCAACCGGCGGGCCCCGGCGACCTGTTCGTCGAGGAGAACGCCTGGACAACGAGCGTGCCAGTGGACGCCACCATGATCGGGGCGGACGAGTTCCGGCGCATGGTCGGCGCTGGGCAGCTCACGCTTAGGAGCACGGCGGACGTGGACGACCAGGTGGCCTCGCGCGCCGCCGACTTCTCCTCCAACCGCGCGCTGCTAGCTGGCCTGACCAACCCGAGCGCCAACGTTACCGACCTCCTCGCGGCAACTGCGGACGCTTCCGCTTACAGTGGCGACGTGCGCGTCGCCGTTGGCGGCGCCACCGTGAGGTTGGAGGGGCTGGGCACGAGCCTGGCGAACGCCGCAGCCAGCGCCCAGTTGGCGACCAGCGCCGCCAACGCACTCAGCGCCTACCAGCTCTCTTACGACCTCGTCCCGGCGGACCTGCGCGCGCAGTTGCCGACCCCAGCTAGCCTGCAGGGTGCGGCCATCGGCGCCATCGATGCGGCCCTCGACCAGCTGAACACGCTTCTCGAGACGGTGACCAACCTCGACCTAACGCACGTCGAGGCGGTTCCGGTAGCGCCCGGCTACGTTGGCCTCGAGCCGCAGTCGGCGGGCGCAGGGCTCGACACCGACGCGGCGTGCGCGGGGCCGAGCAACTTCGCTTCCCGACTCTGGTTCCCACTCAAGTCGTTCATCTCGCCCATTAGAAACCAAGCGAACCGCGGCACCTGCTGGGCGTTCACCGCCATCGGCGCCATCGAGAGCCGCGAGCTGGTGCAGAACGGCCTAAGCGTCAACCTCTCCGAACAGTTCCTCGTGAACAAGGTCAAGGAGGACTGGGACTCCGAGGATTACTCCGAGGGCTACAACGCGCGCGTGGCCTTGAACACGGCCGTCAGCAAGGGCCAGAGCCTTCCGAACGAGTCTAGCTGGACCTATAACGGCTCCCCTAACCGCGCCAGCACCAAGGACGGTTCGGCCGCCGACTTCGCCGGCGCGTGCAACCCATACGGCCAAGGGCCGAACGCGGGCTGGTGTTCAGAAACGGCCCACCAGAGCCCCACTTACTGCACGACGTTCGTCTTCACCTTCTGCGGTTACAAGACCATCACCTTTAGCGGCGCTGGCGTGCCGGCTAGCAAGGCCGTGCAGGTCTGGAGCAGCGGCCAAGCTTTCAACCTCGCTAACTATCGCAACCTCCTCGCCCAGGGCCACGTGCTCCTCGCGAGCTTCCCCGTCTACGAGGGCTTCATGACCGCGGCGGGCGGCGTCGTGACCGACTACTCCAAGCAGTACAGGAACGGCGAGGGCGACCTAGTAGACGGAAGTTACGGCGGCCACGCGGTGCAGATCGTGGCGTTCTTGAGCAACGAGCAGCTCTCGACACCGTCTTACACCTACAACATCGGAGGCGGCGGCTACTTCCTGGTCAAGAACTCGTGGGGTTGCGGCAGCGGCGACGGCGGTTACTGGTACGTGCCTGCCGACTACGTGCGGACGCGCTTCAACAGCCTCGACGTCATGCAGTTCGATACGCGCCGCAGTTCGAGGTGGACGGGCGAGCAGGCCAACCCTGGCAGCACCGAGGCGCCGGCCGTCAGCATCAAGATCCCCAGCACCACCATCGACCTGAGGGTACCGAAGGACCTGGCTTTCTCCTTCGGCGTTTCGCACTCGGTGGCCGCCTCGGTCAACTTGGTGGTCAGTTCCTCGGTGGATGGCACCCTCTACAGCGGCGCCTGGAACACCGCTCCCTACTCGTTCCCTGCCAGCCTCGTGCGCACCTTCACTTCCGTCGGCGCGCGCACCATCACCGTCAAGGCAACGTACGCAGGTAACGTCACGCAGCGCACTTTCACTGCCAACGTCGTCAACTCGGCGCCAACCATCGCTTTCACGGGCGGACCAACGGCCTACCAGGGCGAGGCCTACGCGCTGACAGCCAACGTGCAGGACATCAACGACGCGGGCACGACGGGACTATGCAGCAGGATGACCTGGACGGTAACGGCGCCGGATACGCTTACGCCAACCAGTGGCTGCCAAGTAGCCGTCACGTTCGGCACGCAGGGCGCCCGCACCGTCACTGCCACCACCACAGATGCCGACGGCCTGCGCACGACCCGCAGCACCACCCTCGACGTGCAGCCGCCCCCGCCCAATCCCTACCCACGAGTGACCGCTTTCGGCATGCAGGCCCGCGAGTTCAGGGACCTGGGCGGCGGCGCCTACTTCTGCCTGAACACCTCGGTAGCCTTGGGGGCGACCATCCGCCTCATGGACAACGGGTGCCGCTTCGTCGGGGAGACGACGGATTCGCGCAGGCACTCGGCTTACGTGACCGTCGAGAACCCAGACAACGAGACGCTTGCCTACGACTGGCGCCTGTACGTCTACTACCAGGGCGCGTACCACCCGATCTCGTCCACCATCGGCTCGAGTAGCAGCGATTGGGTGCCCGGCATGCCTGGCAACACGGGCGAGGCCACCGACCCGTGTTACGTGAGCGTGACCGTGAGGGCGCCCGAGGCGGCGCGCAACAAGTCACTGACCGTCTGGACTGGGTCATGCACGTACTACGCCATCAGACTCAACTAGTCTGAGGATCACCTCTCGTTCTGTTAGGGCCGAGAGACGCGGCCCTAACAGAACTCCTGTTATGCTCCTAGGCGCCCGCGCCGGATAACCAGCGCCGGTCCCTCACCCCCTTGCGGAAGGCCTACTCTGATAATGCGCAACGCACACTGAAGACGAGAACCCCACCGGTACTTCGTTCACTCCGTTAGGAGATCAGTGTGAGTTTGCAGTTAAGGGCCGTAGCTAAACGCTACGGCGATACCACCGTTTTTTCCGATGTCAACTTGAAAGTGGGCCGCGGCCAGAAGGTCGCGCTCATCGGGCCTAACGGGAGCGGTAAGACGACGCTCCTACGCATAGCGGCAGAGGTTCTCGCGCCCGACTTCGGCAGCGTCACGGCAGAGGGCCGCGTCGCCTACCTCGAGCAATCCGCCACCGCGGGTGAGCACGACCTGCTAGCTGCACTTACCCCGCCGGAGTTGCGGTCCGCGACGACAGAGCTGACCGCGGCGCAGGCCGCCCTCGAGGACCCGAGCGCGGCGGCCCTCGACCGCCATGCCGAGGCCGAGGAGCGCTTCCGCATGCTCGGCGGTTACGACTTCGGGGCGCGCGTCGAGGCCGTGCTCGCGGGCCTCGGCCTGAGCGCAACTGGGCGGGTGAACGAACTATCTGGCGGCCAGGCGCGGCGCTTGGGTCTGGCAAGGCAACTCTTGGCGCCAGCCGACGTCTACCTCCTCGACGAGCCAACCAACCACCTAGACGCCGCCGGCCTTACCTGGTTGGAGGAGTGGGTGCGCGCAAGCAAGGCCACGATGTTGATCGTCTCTCACGACCGCGACTTCCTAGATGCCACCGTTAGCGCGGTCGCCGAGTTGGAGCGCGGCGGCATGACGGTGTGGCCGGGCACGTACACGGAGGCCATGAGCGCGAAGGCGGCCGAGTCGGCCAACCAACTCAGGCTGTACGAGGCGCAGGTCCGCACCAAGAAGCGCCTCGAGGAGGAGGCGGCAAGGCTCGCCTCGCAGAGCCGCAGCGCGGACAAGTTCAACCACAAGCGGGCCGGCAACCAGGCACTCATCCTGGCCAAAGCGAAGGCCGAGAACGTGGCGCGCACCTTGGCGCGGCGCGCTAAGGCGCTCGAGGCGCGCAGCGACAAACTTGAGGTGGTGGCCAAGCCGTTCGAGGACGGCGCGCTTCCCACCATCCCGCTACCCGAGGTGCCGCTGGGCCCAACGGACGTCGTGCGCCTCAGCGACGTGAGCGTCGTGCGGGGTGGGCACACGCTCGTGAGCGGCCTCGACCTGCTGTTGCGGCGCGGTGAAAAGCTAGCCATCACCGGACCCAACGGCAGTGGCAAGAGCAGCTTGTTGAAGACCGTGTTGGGCGAGTTGGCACCCGCGGCAGGCACGGTGACGTTGGGGGTCGACACCCCGTTCGTCCTCACCCAGGACGGCTCGGAGTTGGCTAGCTTCGTCAGCCTCGAGGACGCCATGCGGGCGGCGCAGCCTCTGCTGCAACGCCAGGACCTCCACCATCTGCTGGCGCGCCTTGGGCTACCCAACGACCCGAACGCGCCGCTCGCGACGCTGTCTGGCGGGCAGCGCACCCGCTTGGCGCTCGCGCGCCTGGCGGTCACGCGCGCCCCACTGCTGGTGTTGGACGAACCCACGAACCACCTCGACTTGAAGATGGTCGAGGCGCTCGAGCGGTTGCTGGTCGAGTACCGGGGAGCCGTGCTACTCGTCTCGCACGACAGGCGGCTGGTCAAAGCCGTTGCCGGTCGGGTAATGAGGTTAGGCGGGTCTTGACACTTCGCGCAACGGCGTGCAATCTTCTAATCCTGAGTGCTTCACTCAGGATTAGCCACTGCACCGATGCTAGAACTTCAGCCCAAGCGGGCGAGTCCAAGATAACCCACGCGCAACCGGCCTGGCCGGGAGCGCAAGGAGGATGTCATGAGCAACACCCTAAGGCGGCTGTTCGCCGCCACCATCACGGCCGCGGTCATCGGGCTTGCCTCCGCGCAGACAGTCACCGTACAGACCGCGCGTGGCGAAGCGACGGTGCCAACCAACCCAACGAAGGTCTTCGCGTACGACTACGGCACCATCGATACCCTCCATGCGCTTGGCGTCACGGTTGACGGCGCCCCGCCGATCAACGGACGCGCGCCCGCGTGGGCGCCGACCAATGCCATCGCCATCGGTTCTCTCTTCGAGCCTGACTACGAGGTAGTGAACGCCGAGCAACCCGACCTCGTGGTCGTGGCAGGCCGCTCCGCTCCGGCTTTCGACGAGCTCGCGAAACTCGCGCCAACCATCGACCTCACCTCCTCCGGCGACCTGGTGGCGGACCTCAAGCGCAACGTCACCACCCTGGCAGCCATCTTCGGCAAGGAAGCCGAAGGCGAGGCCGCGCTGGCCGACCTAGACGCCAAGATCGCGGCCGTACGCGCGTCGCTCTCCAACGTCAGCGACGGCATGTTGCTCATGGTCACCGGCGGCAGCCTCACCATCGTGGCGCCAGATAACGCCCGCGCCGCGCTCCTCTACGGCGTCCTCGGGGTAACCCCGACCGTCGACGACGTGCAGTCCGCCACCCACGGCGAGCCGATCAGCTTCGAGTTCCTCCTGCAGCACGACCCGCAGTGGCTGTACGTGATCGACCGCGACGCCGCCATCGGCACCGAAGGCGCGCAGCCCGCCGCCGCCGTTCTCGACAACGAGCTCATGCACCGCACGACGGCCTGGAAGTCGGGGCAGGTCGTGTACCTCGACCCGTTCGACTGGTACATCGTCTCGGGCACCGGCATCGGCTCCCTCAACGCCATGCTCGACGAGCTCGCCGCCGCGCTGCCGTAAGCCTGCGTGTCGTTAGGTGAGGCGAGACATCACGGCTTGCTACTCGCCGGCGGCGCCCTGGTGGTGCTGGCGTTAGCCGTCCTGAGCCTCACGGTGGGGGTCTTCGACCTCTCCTGGCGCGGGATCTTCGAGGGCGGCGAGAACCGCACCGACGCGCTGGTGCTCCTCGCCAGCCGCGTGCCTCGCACCATCGCCGTGCTACTGGTAGGCGCCTCCATGGGGGTCGCTGGCCTGCTCATGCAACTCCTGTCACGCAACCGCTTCGTTGCGCCCTCCACGGCAGGCACGGTCGAGTCGGCCAGCCTCGGCATCCTCGTCGCCATGCTGCTCGCGCCTGCCGCGCCCATCATGGTCAAGATGCTCATCTCGGCGGCGTTCGCCCTGGCGGGCACCGCGCTCCTCATGGCGATCGTCAGCCGCACGCCGCTCAGGTCGCCGCTCGTGGTGCCGCTGATCGGGCTCATGCTCGGCGGCGTGATCGGTGCAGCCACCACCTTCATCGCCTACCGCTTCGACCTCCTCCAGTCCCTCGCCAGCTGGACGACCGGCGACTTCTCGCGCGTCCTGCGCGGCCGCTACGAGCTCCTGTGGGTGGCGGGCGGCCTGACGGCGCTTGCGTACTTCGCCGCCGACCGCTTCACGGTGGCCGGCATGGGCGAGTCGTTCACCAAGAACTTGGGCCTCAACTACCGCCGCGTGATGGCTCTTGGCCTCGTCATCGTGGCGTTGGTAACGGCCGTCAACGTCGTTACGGTAGGCGCGGTGCCGTTCATCGGCCTCGTAGTGCCGAACGTCGTCAGCCTGCTGGTAGGGGACAACGTCAGGCGCGCGGTGCCGTGGATCGCCATCTTCGGCGCTGGCTTCGTGCTCGCATGCGACCTCATCGGCCGCACCCTGCGCTACCCGTACGAGGTGCCGGTCGGCACGGTCATCGGCGTGGTCGGCGCGGCGCTCTTCCTCTTCCTCCTCTTCAGGCGGTCAGCTCGTGTCGGCTGAAGCCACTCGCACCCGCCCGCAAGCGGGAGCAGGCGCGCTAGTCGGCCGCCGCCAACTCGACCGCCGGCGCTGGGGTCGGTTCTCGCCAACCGCCGTGCTCGTCATACTCGGCTTGCTCGTGCTCGTCTCCATCTACCTCTTCATGACCTTGGGCGCGCGCGGTTCATGGGAGTTCATCCTCCAGTTCCGAGGCCGCAAGGTGATCGGCATGCTCCTCGTCGGCACCGCGATCGCCACCTCGACCGTCATGTTCCAAACGGTGACGAACAACCGCATCCTCACCCCATCGATAATGGGGTTCGACGCGCTCTACGTTCTGCTCCAAACGTGCCTGGCGTTCTTCCTCGGCGCGGCAGGCCTCACCCAGCTAGACAGCCGCATGCTGTTCGCCGCGGAGACGATCGGCCTCATGATCTTCGCTGGCGCCCTCTACTACTGGCTGTTCGTAGTCGGGCACCGCAGCCTCCACCTGCTCGTGCTGGCGGGCATCGTGCTTGGCGTCATGCTGCGGAGCTTCACCAGCCTGCTGCAACGCGTGATGGACCCGCTAACGTTCGCCGTCTTGCAGGACGCGACCTTCGCCAGCTTCAACACGTTCGACGCGCGGCTGCTGGCCCCAGCAGCGATCCTCGTGGGGCTGGCGCTCTTCGGCGCCTGGCGCCTCCGCTACCAGCTGGACATCCTCGCCCTCGGCCGCGAGATGGCCATCGGGCTGGGGGTCGATTACCGCCGCACCGTCATCCAGGCGCTGCTCATCATCACGGCGCTCGTTGCCGTGTCGACGGCGCTCGTCGGTCCAGTCACGTTCTTCGGGTTGGTGGTGGCGAACCTCGCCTACGCCCTGGTGCGCTCGTACCGTCACCAGGTCATCCTGCCAGCCGCCGCGCTCCTTGCCGCCGTCGTGCTCATCCTCGGGCAGACGGTGCTCGAGCGCATGCTCGGCCTGGGCACCAGCCTCTCGGTCATCGTCGAGTTCGTAGGAGGCCTACTCTTCATCTATCTCGTGTTAAGAGGTGTAGTCAGATGATCACCGCACAGAACCTCACCAAACGTTATGGCAATACGGTCGTTCTCGACGAGGTGAGCGTCGAGATACCGCGCGGCGGCATCACGGCCATGATCGGCCCGAACGGCGCAGGCAAATCGACCCTCCTGTCGCTGATCGGGCGCCTGCTCAAGCCGGACAGCGGCGTCGTGACGATAGACGGCGTGCCAACCACGGGCATGAAGCAAGCCGACTTCGCCAAGAAGGTCGCCATCCTCAAGCAGGACAACCACCTTGCCGTGCGCCTCACCGTCGAGGACCTAGTCACCTTCGGCCGCTACCCCCACTCGCACGGGCGGCCGACCATGGAGGACCGCAGGCACGTCGAGAACGCCATCGAGTACCTCGAGCTTGGCGACCTGCGCAACCGTTTCCTTGACGAACTCTCCGGCGGCCAGCGCCAACGCGCGTTCGTGGCCATGGTCTTGTGTCAAGGCACCGACTACGTGCTGCTGGACGAGCCCCTCGCAAGCCTAGACATGCGCCACGCCGTCGCCATGATGAAGCGCATGCGGGGCGTGGCCCAGGACCTAGGCAAGTCGGTCGTCATCGTGCTGCACGACATCAACTTCGCCGCGTCGTACGCGGACACCATCGTCGCCATGAAGGACGGGCGCATCATCCAGCACGCGGTCGTCGACGAGGTAATGACGCCGCACGCGCTGCGGGCCATCTACGACGTGGACGTCCACGTGCAGAACATCGGCGGCAAGCCCATCGGCGTGTACTACAGCTGAACCCTCGCGCTTGCGGCCAGGCATAGGTGCGCGCCTAGCGCCCACGCCGCAGCCCCGTGACGAGCGCGGCCGGGGTGGCGGGCAACTCGACGCCGACTTCCTCGAAGCGCCGCCGCGCACGCTCGAGAGCAGCGCTGGCGCCGTGCCCGTCATCCTTGTGGAGGTGGGCGCGGACCTCAAGCGCCACTAGCGCCTCGTCGTAAGGCGCCGCCTCCTGCAGCCAGCGCGCCAAGCGCGCGCACGAGTCAGGGTGTTCGCTGGCGCTGGCTGACGCCAACTCCACGGCGCGGTCGGTGACGAGCGCAGCGAGCGCGCCAGCCTCGACTTCTGGTGCGTCTTGGAGGAACGGCCCGCGCCAGGCTAGCAGGGCCGCACCCTGCCCTGGCTCCGCCGTGGCGGCCAGGAACTCCTCGACATCGGACTTGACCGCCGCGCCAAGCGCGTAGCCCTCACCCGTGCGTGCCACGACCTGCTGCCCGTACTTGCGCCTGACCTGATACACGAGCTGTTTGAGGTCGCTGTGTGCGCCTGCGTCTTGGCGCTGCGGGTAGAGGGCGTCGCTAAGCCGCAGGTCACTCACTCCCGGCTCTCCGGCCAGGCGTGCGAGGAGCAGTAGCGCTAGCAGGCGCCTGCGCTGCTCGCCCTTCACTCCCTGCGGGGCGCCGCGTGGGCCGAGGCGCATCTCACCGAGCACCTCGAGGCGGCGCTCAGCTTCGGTAACGTGGCCGACCGCGACTGGCGCCGCGGCTGACCGCGGGAAGGCCCGAGCTACCAAGATGCGGCCCAACCCGAGGCCGTGCTCGTCGAACCACGCCAGCGCCTCGGTAGCCACGCGCGGGTTCTTCGTCACGCGGCCAAGGTCGATGGCGATCTTGTTGGCCTCCAGCTCTTGCCCGCCCTGCCTGGCGGCCGCCAACGCCCCCGCCAGCGCCTCGGCAGCCGCCTGGCGCGCGCCTTGTGCCTCCAACGTAAGTCCCGTCACCCACTGCGTCCGGCAGTCGTCGGCGGGGGAGGCGCCAGCCGCCGCCCCGAGCGCGGCCATCTCGTCCGCCTGCGCCTGGGCCGCCGCGGCGTTGCCTAGCCGAGCGTTGGCAGAAGCCGCGTCGAAGAGGATCTCGCGGACGAGGCGCGGAGCCCCAGCCTCGCGAGCGAGGAGCAACGCGCGTTCACCGAAGCTGACCGCCGTGACGTAGTCGCCTTTCGCGAGGTGCAGGGAGCTCGTCATGGCGATGGTGTTGATGAGGAAGCGCGACGGCCCGTAGAGCTCAAGCGTCTCGAGCGCCTCGATGAGGAGGTCGTCGGCCTCCTCGAAGCGGCCCTGGTCGATGCGCAGCTCAGCGAGCGCGGCCTGCGCGAAGGCGTAAGAGCGCCCCTCGCTCCCAGACCTTCGCAGCGAGAGGCACTCCTCGAGGGCGTCGTTCATCTCTGCGTAACGCCCCAACTGCTTGAAGAACGCCGCCTGGTTGAGCCGCACCGTGCTGAGCGCGCGCAGGGAACCGAGCTCCTGCAGGTCATGCGCCGCCTCCGCGATGGTGGTGAGAGCAACGTTGTAATCGCCGCGGTGGAAGGCGGTTAGGGCCTTGACGGAGAGGAACTCGCAGCGCAACTCACGGCTGACCGTCGGGAGGCCGATGCCGCGGTCGAGGAGTTCAGTTGCCAACTCCATGCCGCCACTTGCCAACGCCGATGCGGCAGCGGCCCGCAGCCAACTCGCGTTGCTCGCCGCCTGCAACTCCGGGTAGGCGTTCCAGAGCTCGAGGGCTTCGCCGTGGCGCCCGGCCGCGTTGTAGCTCGTGAGGAGCAGGCCAGCAACGGCGGCCTCGCTGGCACCTCGGCGTCGATACTCCTCCGCCAACTCGCGCACCTCGTCAAGCTGCCCGGTGCCCGCCAGCGCGTGAGCGTAGCTCGTCACCATCTCCACGTCGGCCGTCGGTTCGGCAGCCGCCGTTCCTAGGAGGGCTAGTGCCGCGTCGAAGTCGACGTTCACGAGCACCAAGCCCGCCTCGAACGCCAAGCGCGCCCGCTCCGCGCCCACCGCATGCCTGCTAGCTGCTGCGCGCAGGCGGGCGGCGGCCACCTTGTTCGGCGCCGCCGCGACCGCGGCCATCAGCAGCTCCAGCGCGTTCGTGCCAGTCAGTCCGGCGGCGTCGACGAACGGCGCCGCCGCGACCGGGTCGTGGCGCAACGCAGCTAAGGCGCGCAGCGCCAACTCGCGGAGGCGCGGCGCACTCAGAGCGGCTCGCGCCACGTCGCGCACCAGTCCATGCGCGAAGTCGCCGCCGCGCAGCACCCCCTGGCGCACGAGCCGCTCGGACGCAGCGGCCAGCACCTCGGGGCTGACGTCCGCCACCACCGCCCACAAACCAGCGTCCAAGGGTCCGGCGGGTAGCACCGCGCGCGCCTCGATCAGCGCCGCCGCCCCCTCACCCAAGGCCTTGGCGTTCGCAACCATGTGCTCGATGACCGCGCCAACACGCGGCGGCCGCAAGGCGGGCGCGGGTTCGCGCCAGTTCCAGCGGCGGCCGTCGCTCCACAAGTGCCCGGCGCGGCTCAACTGCCTCAAGTACTCGAGCGTGAATAGTGGGTTGCCTGCCGCGCGCGCGAAGATCCAGGCGCACGCTGGCGCGGGGAGTTGCCCGCCAGCCGTTGCCTCGAGCAGCGCGGTGGCGGACTCCTCGCCCAGAGGCTCGAGCCATACCTGGTCGAAGGTTGGAGGAGCCTCGTGCCTGCTGCCCACCACGAGCACGACCCCACGAAGGCGCTTCACGCCGTCGGCTAGCTGAACGGCGAAGCTGCTCACGTCCGGTTGGGCGTCCTGAAAGTCGTCGAGGTGCAGCACGAACGGCGCCAGCTGCTTGAGCAGCGCGTTCACCGCGGCGACCAACGCCCCCGTCTCTACCTGCTGGGCGTCGGCGGCGGCGTCAAGGGTGCCTTGCGCCCAGGAAGCCAACTTGGGGGAGGCCGGTAGCGCCGCGACGATCTGCGCCAACGGCCACGTTGCCGAGCAACTCGCGGAACGGCACGCCAACTGCGCCAACGCTTGCGTAGCAAGCCACGACTTCCCGATGCCGGGCCCGCCGAGCAACGCTAACGCCACGCCGGAACGACCGGCGATCGCCCCCCGCAACTTGTCGGTCAGCTCCACCAACCTAAGGTCCTGCATGGGGCCTCGCACCCCCGGAAAATGGCAACTCGCCAGCGATTATACGCAGGAGGCCAGCGGCAGCGAGGGAGCCGCCAAGCTACCCCTCGTCAGCAAGTTGGGCGCCGCAGTTCGCGCAGAACTCACCGAACGGCGCAAGGATCGCGGAACCGCAGCGCGGGCAACCAGTGAGCATCCGCGCGCCGTCGTTAGGGCAGAAGTTCTCCCCCACCGTCGCGGGCGTAGCGCGCAGGCAGCACGGGCAGACGTGGTAAGAGACGGCAGGTGGTTCCTGCCCCGACGACGCACCCTTCACGGGCCCATCCGAGTGGTCCTGGCTGAGTGGCATGCAGCATGTTCACCGGACGTTAGTTATAGGGCGGTTATAGGGGCCGCCGGATCCTAAACCGATCCAAACCGAACCGCCAGCCCGAGTTGGGCTGGCGGTTCGCTGTTGCTTACTCGCGGCTCAAGCCGCTGTCAGTGCTTACTCCGCAGCTGGCGGGGTGAGGAGGTTGGCGTAGATGCGGTATGCGCCCGGCACGTTGTTCTCGATCTGCGTGTGCAGCACGAGGCTCGTGTAGGTGTAGCGGCCCTTGCCGACGTTGGTGGTGAGCATGGAGCCGAGGAACGGCAGCTCATCCCAGGTGTCTGGCCACTGGGCGTCCGTGACGCTGAAGAGCGGGGTGTAGTGCTCGTCCCACTCCTGGGCGAAGTAGAGGCCGCGCTCCTTGACCCAGTTGTCGAAGTCGGCGCTGCTTAGGGTGTTCGGCGTGGTCATGATCGGGTTGGTCGGGTCGAGGAACTCGACTTCGCCGTCCGCTGCGGTCACGCGCGAGAGGAGGGAGACACGGCCGAGTTGGATCTCGTATGGCGGCACGGTCTCGGGATCCCAGGCGTCTGCCGGGCGGTGGTACTGGACGAGCAGGTTGCCACCATCTTCGACCCACTGCATGAGGCGCTCGTTGGCGGCGAACAGGTCGGGGCGGGCGCGGTAGGAGTAGATGCCCACGGCGATCGAGTCGTACTTGCCGAGGTCACCGGTCGTAAGGTCGTCCTCGGTGAGGAGGTCGACGTTCATGCCGATCTGGCGGAGGCCCTGGTAGACGATGTCGGAGCCGCCGTCCACGTAACCGATGCGCAGGGCGGGGTCGAACGCGACCTCGAGCGCCTTGACGTTGGCGGTAGCGGCGCTGACGAGGTAGGTCTTGCCGACGTGCTCGTAGCTGATGACGCGGGTGTAATCGGTGCTGTTGGCGTCGCCGGAAGCGCTTACGGAGAAGTCGTAGGAGCCTTCGGTGAGGCCTTCGCCTGGGACGAGCGTGAAGGTGGCGCCGCGGGCGTCACCCTTGCGGTTGAAGCTGAGGGTGACGGAGGCGGGCTCGACCGTCCAGCCTTCAGGGGCGTTGACGGTGAGGACCGTCTCAGCGGGGCCGTCGACGTAGTTCGTGGCGGCGACGCTCATGGTGAGTTCGGACGGGCTGAGGAAGTTGTAGACGAGGTTCTCGGGGGTGACGCGCAGGGAGACGTCTGGCAGTACGCCGATGATCTCACGCGAGTCGACCGTCACTTGGAACGGCACGCCGTCGACTTCGTAGCTGATGACGCCGTAGACGTCGCCGTCCGCGTGGAACGGGCTGACGTTGCGGCGGTAGGGGTTGTAGTAGGGGGCGTCGGCCGGAACGGTGACGATGAAGACCTGCTTGGCGGTCTGGCCGTTGCTGAGGGTAGCTGGCTCGACGGCTTCCTTGGCCTCGACGGTCCAGCCGGCTGGGGCGACGACGTCGAAGGTGACGTTCTCGGCGTTGACGTTACCGCCGAGGTAGGCGCTGACGGTCACTTCGGTGCTGCCGCCGCGGGTGAGTTCTGGGTTGGCGGCCACGACGCGCGTGACGAGCGATAGGGCCTTGCGGCTGGCGGCCTGGAGTTCGACTTCCTTCTGCGCGAGGCGGAAGTCTACGTCGCTGGCGACAGCGGCGTCGACGTCGCTGACGGTGGCCAAGGTGGCGCGGGCGGCGCGCACGGTGGCGATCGCAACGGTGAGGTGGCCCTGCACGGCGGAGAAGTCGGGGAACGCGGCGAGGGCGCGGTCGATGGCGGCCTGGCTGTCGGTCAGGAGACCGGCGACCGTGGCGTTGGCGACGTTGGCGGCGAGGTCACCGACGGTGTAGGGGATACCAGCGAAGAGCGAGGTGTCGGTCTCGGCGTCGGTCACGAACGACTGGACGAGGTGGAGGTTCGAGTTGCTGGCGCGCTCGTCGGCCCAGCTGCCCATGTCCTGGCTGCGGTGGTAGGCGCGGGACTGCTGCCCGAGCTGCTCGTAGGTGGCGCCGAAGAACTGGTCGTAGCCGCCGGTCGGGATGGTGAGGGTCGCTTCGAGTTCGAAGTCGGCCTGGCCACTGCCCTTGCCGCTCGGGAGGTAGAACTTGGCAGCCTGCCAAGGCTCGAGGCCCATCTCGAGGTGCTGCGGGAAGGCGTTGGGGTCGGCGGCAAGCGCGAAGGCGGTCTCGGCGGCGTAAGCCATGGCGCGGTGGTTGCCGTGCTGCCCGAAGACGTTCTGGAAGTTGGTGAAGATGACGTCTGGGCGGCTCTGGCGGATGGCGCGGACGAGCTTCTCCATCATCACGTCTTCGCCCCAGATCTCGAGGGTCTCGACGGCGGACTTGGAGAAACGGAAGTCGTAGATGGGGTCGTCGAAGCTCTCGCTGAGGAAGAAGAGTTCGACGTTGAAGGCGGCGCTAGCTTCTTCCATCTCGCGGCTGCGGAGAACGCCGAGGGCCTGGCGGTACTCGGTGCCGATGGAGTTCTGGCCACCCTCACCGCGGTTGGCGGTGACGGTGATGCTGCGTACGCCCATGCCGCGCGAGAGGAGCGCGATCTGGCTCGAGCGCTCGTCGTCAGGGTGCGCGCCGACGGTCATGAACGACGCGACGGACTTCAGGGGCGTGAGGGCTTCGTAGAGCTCGACGATGCCGCGGTGCTTTTCCTGCTCGGGCACGCGTGCGTCGGTGCGGCTTTGCGCTGACGCCGCCGCGATGGCGAGGGCCAGCAGCGAAACGATTACCGTGCGCAGGAAGGATGAGTAAGAACGCTTGGGCTTGTTATGCATCTAGTCTGTGCCTCCAGGTGGGGCGCTGAGCGTGAGCCTGTGACGCGCGTTGGCGGGCGGCCTTGCGGGTCTATCGACGGAGCATGAACGTTGCTTCTCGGTCCCTGAACAATCACCTCCACGGCTTCGGACTAGTGCCGGTAGCTAAGCAGATCGTTGCGGTCGAACGGGAGAGGGCTAGATAACCCCTTTAGCAATGGGCTTTGTAAACTACCTACGAAAGGCAGCGTATGTCAGCGTTCGCGGCCTTGTCAACCGGATGTCAGGTGAGTGGTACACAGGTGCGCGACCCGCCAGTCGGCGGCCGTCAACAGCGCACGGGCAGCTCCAACAAGGTGAAGGAATCCTCCAGCTGGTCTATCGCGAGGTGCGCAACGCCACGCAGCGCCGCCTCCGGTCCGAGCGCCACCGGCACGACCTCGAGCGGCAACGGCGGGCTCAAGCGTTCGCGCAACTCGCGTACTAGCTCGTGCTCGACGTCGGCGGGCCACGACACCACCAGCAACTCAGGGTCGAGCAAGCAGACGGCGTTCTGCAGCACCACTGCCAGGTCCGTCGCCAGCTCCGCGAACGCTCGCCGCGCCGCGCTCGTAGTCAACGTCACACGGCCGTCAACTACGACCTGCGCCCTCAACGCCTGCAAGTGCGCTTCCAGTTGGCCTGGCTGGTTGAGGCTCGGGTTAGCCAGTCTGTCCACCTGAGCTACTGCGCCGTAACCGATCTCCCCTGCCGCCGAGTGGCTGCCGCGGTAGATGCGCCCATCGAGGGCGACGCCCATGCCAACGCCCGTCGTCAGGGCGAGGAAGAGCGCGCTCGAGCGGCCAGCCACCGCCCCGAAACGGAGCTCGGCCGTCGCCAAGGCGTTCACGTCGTTCTCGAGCGTGACAGCGTAACCGAACTGCTCCTCGAGCACGGCCCCTAGGGGATAATCGTGCCAGCCGAGGGCCGGGGCGTAGCGCACGGTGCTAGCCCGCGCCGCCACGACGCCAGGCAACGCAACCGCCAGCCGACCGATGGCGTTAGCCGCCGACCACGAGTCGAGCAGCCCGCCAAGCCAGCTGAACAGCTCGTCTTTATCCGCCGCCAGGACGTCAGGCGCCGAGTCGCGGGCGAGCACCCGCCCAGCCAAGTCGAAGAGCGCGGCGCGTGGGTTGGCCTCGGAAAGGTCAACAGCTAAGACGCAGGCGGCCGCCGCGTTGAAGTCGATGAGTTGCGCTGGGCGTCCGCCCCGCGCCGTGCTGTGCCCGACCGGCTTACAGATGCCCAACTGTCCGAACTCCTGGAGGATCGTCCCGACCGTAGGGTGGCTGAGGCCGGTCGCCTGGCAGAGGTCGTGACGCGAGAGCGCCTCGCCATACCTCTCGAGGAGACAGTGGTAGATGGCGCGGCGATTCCCCTCGCGCACGCCCTCCCTTTCCCGGTTCAGTCGCACTTGCGCCCCCTTAGCGCTCTACTGCGTTCGTGTGTAGCAGAGATACCGCGCTTGGTTCGGCATGTCAAACGCCACACCCACTCAGCGCACGAGACCGTGCGGGGCCCACTCCTTGAAGAGCAGCGCCTCGACGTCGTCATCCGACCGTGCCTGCAGCCACGTACCGCCGTAGCGCAAGAAGAGCGACTTGAGGTCGGCTTGCCAGCGCTCAAGGTTCTGCGCGTAGGTCTCGAGCGCGGCGTCTGTTAGGGCGATGTTCAGTTCGGAGCCAGACTCCGCGTCCTGCAGGGTGAGGGTGCCGCTCCCCAAGCTGGCCGGGTCGAGTTCTGCTGGCGAGCAGACCTGCACGCCGACGACCTCCTGCCTAGCCGCCCGCAGGATGCCCAAGCCCGTCTCCGGCGTGGTGAACAGCCAATCGCTAACCACGATGCATAGACCTGGCCGAGGGAGGCGCGCGGCTAAGGCCTTGGCGGCGCTCCCGAAATCGACGGCGCCGCGCGCCTCCAACCCGGCCAACCAGTCGAACAGCGGCGGAGCGGCGCGGACGCTGCCCCCTCGCGGGCTCCACTGCAGGCCGCGGCCCGTGAAGGCGGCGAGCCGCACGCGGTCGCTGCCGGCCAGAGCAACGTACGCGAGCGCCGCCGCCACGCGCCGCGCCAGCAACGACTTCTCCGGATCGCCGTGCGCCATGGAGGCGCTCATGTCGACCACCACCGTCACGGCCAACTGCTCGAGGACGTCTCCCTCGCGCACGAACAGCTCGCCTGAGCGCGCCTCGACGAACGGGTCCACGCGCCTGAGGTCATCGCCCGGCTGGTAGGCGCGGTGCTCCGCGAACTCGAGGCCAGGGCCCAGCGTGCTCGAGCGGTGCTCACCCACGCCGCCGAAGGTCGCGGCGCGCGGTGCGCTGAGGCGTCTGCGCGTGAGGCGCTGCAGTAGTTGTGGCGCTGGGGTGACGTCCACTGTCTTACTTGGCGAGCACGTGACGCTCGAATACCTGCTCGAGTAGCCGTTCTGCGTTCACGTTAGGGTCCGCCTCGCCCTCGAAGTTCAACTGGAAGCGGTGGCGCAGCGTCGGCCGCAACATGGCGCGCAGGTCCTCGAAGCTGACGTTGTAGCGCCCCCGCAGCAAGGCGTGCGCCTTGGAAGCGAGCAGCAGCGATTGCCCGCCGCGCGGGCTGACGCCGAAGCGCACGTAGCGCTTCACCTCGGAACTGGCGGTCTCCCCCTCTGGGTGGGTGGCGAGGAGGAAGCGCGCGACTCCGCGCCGCACGTGGGCGGCGACGGGAACGTCACGCACGAGCCGCTGCAGCGCCAAGATGTCCTCGGCGTCGAGCACGTGCTCCGGCGTGGCGAGGCCCTGGCCGGTGGTCTGGTCGAGGATGGCGTCCATCACGTCTTCGGTCGGCAGTGGCATGACGATCTTGACGAGGAAGCGGTCCAGCTGCGCCTCCGGCAGCAAGTAGGTGCCTTCCAGCTCGATGGGGTTCTGCGTGGCAAGCACGAAGAACGGGCGCGGCAGTGGCCAGGTGCGGCCAGCGGCCGTGACCGTATGTTCCTGCATGGCCTCGAGGAGCGCGGACTGCGTCTTGGGCGTGGCGCGGTTGATCTCGTCAGCCAACAGGAGTTGCGTGAAGATGGGGCCAGGCTGGAACTCGAGGCGCCCACTGCCCTGCTCGTCACGCAGGAGCACCATGGTGCCCGTCACGTCCGCCGGCATGAGGTCCGGCGTGAACTGCACGCGCGCGAACTGCAGGCCGGCGGCCACGGACACGGTGCGCACCAACAGCGTCTTGCCAAGACCTGGAGCCCCCTCGAGGAGCACGTGGCCGCCGGACACTAGCCCGATCAGTAGCTGATCGACGACTTCTTCCTGTCCGAGCACCACGCGGCCGATCTCGTGGCGTAGGCGCTGCAGTCCCGCCAGGGCCTTGTCGAGGGCGGCTTGGTCGATGTTCGGGGTGACGCTAACTTCAGTTGGCAACTGCATCAGTCCTTCCGGGTTCGGGTTCTCGGCAGTAGGTCGGGGGCGTAGCGCCCCGTGAGTTCGAGTAGCAGCACCATCAGCGCGGCGACCGTCAGCCACGGCCAGGCCGGCGCGCGTTGCCAGTGCCACCTGGCCACCTGGCCGACGTCCGCGAGGCTCGCCAGTTCACGGCCGCCAGTCGCGCGGGCTAGGGCTGGCAGGAGCATGGGGTTGACCAACCCGCGGTCGAGCACCGCCGGGTACGGCACGCTCAGCGTGGCGCTGGCGCCGCCTGCACTGATCAGGTAGTCGCCGACTTCATCTAGTAGCGCCGTGGCTACAAAGCCCTCTTGACCGACGGCGCGGGCGTCAAGCGCGCGGGCGGTGCCGTCAGGGTCAGTTAGCACCACGTCCGGGGAGGTGGCCGCGACCGTAAGCAGGTCACCGTCGCGCGTCAGGTGGAGGACCGGCCCTTCTTCTGCTAGGGCCACGGCCAGTTGCCTGAGCAAGTGCGCCCACAGCTGGGGGTAGCCGTCCTCGCCAAGCCACGAGCTTGTCCAGGAGCCAGCGGCGTGGCTCGTGAACGCCACGACCTCACCCGCCCCGTGATGCCAGCTGGCGAGCAGCGGCATCACCTCGCCCTCGTCGTTGGTTACCGACAGGTGCAGCGTTGCCTCTGGCTTCACTGAGGTCGGCACGTAGCCAGCCACGGGCGGTAGTTCGTCTGGCCATGCGCGCAGGAACGGCGCGCGCCGGTCGTGCCAGGCCGGTACCGTGTTGCGTTCTTCCGTCAACTCGCCTGCTTGCAGGAGGACCTCGTGAGCCATGATGCTCGGCAGCGCCGCGAAATCTACGCTCGAGTGGAAGGTGCCGCCGCCGAGGCGCGCCACTTCGCGCAGCTGCTCGCCATCGGCTTCCGGCCCGATGGCGATGGTGGACACCGTGATGTTGCGCTCCCGCATGAGCGCGAGCACGCCCTCGAAGTCGCCGGGCAACGAGAGGCCGTCGCTCATGACCATGACCGTCGCCTGGGCGGCCCCAGCGTCCGCTAGCACCTCGTACGCCGCTACCAGCGCGGGGTAGAGGTTAGTGCCGCCTCGCGGCTCTAGCTCGAGGATGGCCTTCCGGAACTCCTCGTCGTCCGCGGCTAGCCCGAGCGGCACGAGCGTCCGCGCCGTGGAGTCGAACACGATGAGGCTGCTGCGCGCGCCCTCTGGCAGCAACTCGTTGGCGCGCAGGGCGGCGACCTTGGCGATGTCGAGGCGCACTTGATCGCCCGCGTACTGCCGCATGCTGTTCGAGCGGTCTAGCACGAAGGCCAGCGCCAGCTCCGGCGCCTCGCGGGGCACGAGGCTCGAGGTCGGTGAGAGGCGCTCGAGCGGCGTCTCGTAGTAACCTCCCGGGCCGAAGGCGTTCTCGCCACCGAGCAGCAGGAGGGTCACGCCGCCGTCATGCACGGCCGCTTCGAGCGCGAGCTGCTGTTGCGTGGTGAGGGCGACGGCAGGCACGTTCATGAGCACTACCGCGCCGTAGGCGCCGAACTCGTGCGCGGCGGCCGGCGCGACCTCCGGCGCCACTACGCTCACCTGTAGGCCCTGGGTGTCAAGGGCGCCGACCAGGACTTGCGCCCAGTCGGGAGCGCCGGCAACGAGCAGTACGCGCGGGGCCCGCCCCACGGTCACGACCGTGCCGTAGCGGTCGTTAGCTGGCTCTGCGTCGGCGGCGGTCGTCACCGCGACCTCGTAGTAGTAAGCGCCCGCCGCGGCCTCCATGGCCTCGACGCTCACCCGGTTGTCGCCGGGCAGCAGGGTTACTTCCTGCGTGTCGATCAACTCGCCGTCACGGTAAGTGCTTACGCTAGCCGGCCATTCGTGCGCGGCAGCAGTGGACCCCGAAGCCAAGTGCACGATGGCGTGCAGTTCGAAGCGGTCGCCCGCCAAGACGCTCACGGGGGCCGTTACGGACCTGACGAGCGCGTCCGTCTCCGCCGCGAGCGGCAAGGACAGCGAGTCAATGCTCATGCCGCGGCCCGTTGTCCTGGCGCCCGCCCGCGTCACGTCGCCGCGCGTCTCGCTGGCGGCGCCGGCCACGACCAACCGCGCTGGCGTGCCGGGAGGCACAAGGGCAGCGGCAACGTCGACGGCCGCCTCGAGGTCCGAGTGCTGCGCGCCCAAGCTGACGAGGCGCGCTTCCGGCATGGCAGCAAGCTCGACGTCGGCGGCATGAGGCGCTACCACCACGAGCCGACCGGAGTGGGTTGGCAGTGGCAGCCTCACGCCAGCAGCCGCCACGCCGAGCAGCACCAGGACCGCCGCTCTGGTAGCCAGCAGCGCCGCGCGCCGCGCTCCCGCCTGCGCGCGCACCGCCACCACGGCCTCGGCCATGAGTACGCCGATGAGGGTCACGAGCAGGGCGAGGCGCAGATCGAACGGCGTCCTCATCGCAGTCGTGGCCGCTGTAGCAGGCGGCTCGACGCGCGCCTGGAAGGCGTTGACCGCCAGCGGCCTCGTCACGCCATGAGCACCGGTTAGCAGGTTGACGCCCGCGACCTCCGGCATGAACGTCGCCGCAACTAGTTCGGTGCCAGCGTAGTCAAGGCGGCCCAAGGCGCTGGCGCGTCCGCGTGGGTCGGTAACGCCGATGGTGCCAGCCGGGAGGCGGCACTCCAGACCGACGAAGCACGGCGCCTCGACGAACGCCCCCGCGTTGGGTCTCACCAGCTCGAGCAGGTCGCGTACGAAGAGGGGGAAGCTGTTGGTGGCCGGCCAGTCGGAGGCGGCGATGTCGCTGTTCAGCCGCAGTTCCAGTCCAGCGCTGGTGGTGCGGGCCTGCAAGATCGGTCCCGCGGAGCCGCTCACCAACACGGTCGCGCCGGGGAGGGCGTCAACGCGCCATGCCGTCCCGAAGGCGAGGTTCGCCCAGTCGACGCCCGCGGTCAACGGGTGTGGCGTCCAGGTCGTGGCTCGTTGCGCCTCGAGCTGCTCAGGTTCCGGGTCTGTAGTCAGCCGCGCCGAACCGAGCCACCAGGTGCTCGTGGCTGGCGTCTCCTCGACGACAACGCGGTCGAGGATCACGAGGTCGTAAGCGTCCGCGTCCTGCGGGAAGCCTGCCGTGACAGGCAGCCTCGTCAGCTCGACGAACGGCAGGGCGAGCAGCGCATTCACGAGCGGCGCGTTGCCCGGCCCGTGGTACAGGACGCGCAGCGTCGCCGGCTCCGCGTGCAGCACGAACGAGGCGTGGTTCTCTCCGAGTGAGAGGACTAGCGTGGCCGGCGCGGTGTCGGGTCCTAAGTCCAGCGCGAGGTCGAAGTCGCCAGCCAGGGCACCGGTCGCCGTTGGCTCCAACACGACTTCGACCGTCGTGCTGCGTTCGGTCACGCCTGCGCCATTCAGTTGGGCAACACCGAGCGCCACCGTCCTCGCCGCAGCGCCATCTTGCGGCTCGGGCAGCCCGACCACCGTGCCACTCACTTGCCAAGCGCCCCCCGAGGGGGTGACGCGCGCCGCGGCGAACGCCTCCGTTGGGCCGCCCGGCACCGCCACGAGTTCGGCCTGGGGTAGCACTTCTCGCGCCAGCTCCGCACCAGGCGCGCTGGGCCCGATGAGCAAGATGCGCGTAGTGCCAGTCGCGTCGCCAGGCTCACCGTCAGCGGCTAGGCGCTGGGCGAGGAGCGCGGCCTGGCGCCAGTCGGGCGCGCCCGACGCGGCAGCGAGGGCTTCGCCGATGTCGGCCGGGGTCGTGCTCGCTGCTGGCCAGCGCACCGCCAACGGCCGCGGCTGCTCCGTAACGAGCACGAGCGACCACTCGGCGCCCTCACTCACGGCGGCCGCGCGCACGGCGCGCTGCGCCTCGGCAACGGTGGCGGCGAAGCGCGCGTCGTCCTGACCGGCGCCGGCGTCTAGCAACAAGATCACGTGGTCGGCGCCTGCGTTGCCAAGCACCGGCCGCGCCATGACGAGCGCCGTCAAGAGGAGCGCCAGCAGCTGCAGGAGCAACGCGGCGCTCACAGGCGGTTTGTGCAGCGCGTGACTTGGCCGCGGTAGGCCGGCTACTCCTTGCCATAGCAGCAGGCTAGAGACGGTAACGCGCCGCCTGCGCCGCATGTGCAGCAACAAGATCGGGGCGGCCAGGAGGAGGAGTGCCAGCCAGCCTGGCGCTAGGAACGTCACTCGCTTGCCCCTTCGGTTGGTGAGCGGTAGCGGCTCAGGAACTCTAGGTCGGCGGGGGACGCCGCGGCCTCGCGCGAGACGATCGGCTCAGGCGCGGCTACGAACTCGACCCAGGTTGGCGCAGCGCCGAGGCCCGTCGTGTCGATGTCGTCCGGTAAGCGCTCGAGCCGCACGCGGCGGCCTGAAGCGTCCGTCACGCTTGGGACGTTCAGCTCGGAGCTGGCCTCTGGACCGGCCGGCAGGGTATTGCCTGCCGCGCCTTCGAAGCCTGCCGTGGCGTCGCCGGCGACGGCCGCGTCGACCATGGCGACGGGATCGCCGCTCCCGCCGCCCGGGTTGCTTGCCAGTTCGCGGCGGCGACCGTAGTCTCTCAACTCTTGGTCGCGGGCCGACGGTTGGTTGTAGCTGGGGTTCGTGCTCCCGTCGTTGCGGACGGACAGCGGCGCGTCGTCGGCCAACGGCGCCGCTGGCGCCGCGCGGTTCGCGCTGGCAGGTGCGCCGCTTACCGCCGTGCTTACCTCGTCGAGTACGCGCTCGACGGTGGTCGGGGTCGTGGCGCTGACCGGGCCAGCACTCGCCCCTGCCATCGTGGCTGACGCGTTCACTTGGCTGCTGCCTTCGCTGGCTTGCCGCGCGGTCCCTGGTCCCTTGTTGGTGCGCACGTCCTGGGCAGCGCTGCTGGCGGGCGCTGCGGCCTGCACCTGGGCGACGGCCTGACGCACGAACTCGCGCTGGGCCGCAGCCGGTGCGGCGCCGGGCGCGCCCGCGTTCTGGCCAGCGGCCAGGGCCGGTGCACTCGGTGGCCTCAGCGGCACGAACATGGCGAGCAGGGTGGCGACGGCCGCAGCCACCAGCACCCAACCTTCAGGGCGACCGAGGCGCGGCACCCCGAAGCGGGCGAACACCAACCCCTCGGCGTGCCGTTCGGCGTCCGCGCGCAGGGCTTCGGCGAGAGCGTCTCGGCGCCCGCCCAGTTCGAGGCTGGTGCTAAGCCGTTCGTCGAGGCCGAAGTGCCGCTCTACTGCGCGGGCGGTGCCTGGCAAGTCAGGCGTCTTGCGCCAGGCGACGAGTGCGGCAACGGTGCAAGCGAGCACCGCCACCACCCAGGCAAGAACCGGAGGGAGCCTGAACAGGTCGAGTCTGCTGGCGATCGTCAAGGCGCTGCCCGCAAGTGCCAATACAACGAGCGTCCAGGCGCCGGCACGAGCCAACTCCGCAAGGTAGAGGCGGGTTCGTGCCTTTCGCAGGCGCTTCAGCATGCGGTCTGCTCCCACGTTTTCAACCGTATCCGAGCGAGGAACTTGGTGAGAAGTGGCGCGCTACTCGTTGCTGCCAGGTGGAGCACGGCTTCTCCTAAGGGCTTTACAAAACCACTTTCAAAGCTTAGGAGGGTCCGAGGGTGAAGTCAATACCGCTCCGCGCCGACCAGCGCGCAGCCGCTAGCTCTACAAGGAAATAATGCCAAATAGGTTACGAAGACACCGAACCGCACCGAGCACCACCCTGGCGGCCTCGTCTAAGACAATACTAGCGTGGTATATGTGAGGACACACCACAAATCCCCGCGTGCTATTGCGTGGGGGCCTGTGGCCAAGCGGGGGTAACCAATAGGAGGCAGGACATGCACGAATCAGACGACAAGGTCCTAGTAGAGGTCCTGATCCCGCGCGCCAGGGTGGCCGAATTCTACTCACTCATGGGACGCTGGTACCACGCGGGCCAGCAGGCAGCCGAGCCGAAAGCCGCCAGCAATCGCGGCAGGCCAAAGGGCAGCGGTCGCCGTTACTTGCCGCTGGCAGAGCACCTTGCCCGCACGCAGGGCAACCGTACGCAGCTCACCCTCGACCAGGTAGACGGGCTGTTGGGCGCCGCTCTCCCCACGTCAGCGCGGAAGTTCCGCACCTTCTGGGCCAACTCGGACACCCCACAGGGGCGCTCGTGGGCGAGCGCGGGCTTCAGGGTCTCGCAAGCCGACGTTGACGCTGGCATCATCGTCTTCGAGCGCCTCTAACCCCGCTCAAGCACCCGCTTCCGTCGGCGGGTAAGTGATGGTGAGGCCGTCGACCACCGCGAACCGCGTCAGCTCGTGCGGCGTCGCCTTACTTGCCGACATGATGTCCTCGACCTTGACTCCCCTGACCAGCAGCGCGTCGCCGATCAGCGAGCGGTGGCAGCGCCACGGCACGGCCTCCGCGCACATGATCACGAGGTCGTTGCCCGCGCCAGCGCTCACCAACTCGGTAACCGCGGCCGCGAACTCAGCGGTCTGCATGTAGTCGGCGTAACCACGGAACGACGAGTTGCGCCACGCCCCGTTGATGCTCTCCTTGTGCGCGTGCCGCAGGCCGCCTAGCTCCCTGGCCCAGCGGTACGTCAAGCCCGCAGCCTCGAGGCTCGCCCGCAATGCATCACCCTCGAACTGCGGGTTGTGGCGCGACCTCGGCACGGTGCGCACGTCCACCACGCGCTTCACCCCGTGGGCCTGCAGCATGGCTATGAACTCGCCGATAGGGTGAGTGGAGTGCCCAACGGTGAAGATCGTTTCGCCTGCCACCCACCTAGGCTAGTGCGCCGCGCACCCTGCGCTAAGCGCAAACGAACAACCGAGGCGCCCGGCAGCTGCAGCCGGGAGACAGCCGCGCGCGGCAAGCGGGCGGTACGCTGACCCGCGTGAGGCGTAGCCTGCTCACTTCGCGTTGGGTCACGCGACTGGCTTTCGGCGTGATCATCCTGTTCGTCACGGCTCAGATGGGCTGGTGGCTCTACTTTCAGCAGCGCTACATCGCGACGGTCACCCGCAACACGGTCGCAGGCCAGCAGCACCAAGCTGACGCCCTCAACGCGCTCCTCGCCCGTGATGGGCTCGCGGAGGTCGAACGGCTCCTGCTGGCGTCGCCTCACCTGCGCCTCGACGCCGCCGCCGACCGGGTGGTGGTCGACGCCGACTCCCTGGACGCCTTCACGGCCAAGCAGCGCGCGACGGTGCGCATGTTCGCCTTCGAGGGCCCCTTCTTCGTGCTGGTGGTCCTGACCGGGCTGTTCGTCATCGCCCACAGCTTGCGCCTGGAACGCGAGTTGAAGCGCCGCCAAAGCAACTTCCTCGACGCCATCGGGCACGAGTACAAGACCCCCATCAGCATCCTGCGCCTGCTCATCGAGACGCTGCAATTGCGCGCGCTGCCGGCGCCCAAGCAGAAGGAGTACTTCGCGCGCATGAGCGCCGAGATCGATCGGCTCGAGCGCACCGGGCAGCAAGTGCTCGCCACGGCGCGCCTGGAGGGGGGCGGTCCGGAGAGAGCGCCAGAGCCGCATGACCTCTCACAGCTAGCGCGTCAGGTCGTCGAACGCGCCCGCGCTGGCCTCGAGGCTAGGGGCGCTCACTTGCGCTTCGAGGCGCCGCCCGAGGCGCTGGCGGTGATGGCTGACCTCGATGACGTGACCATCCTCATCGAGAACCTCCTAGACAACGCCGTCAAGTACACGCCAAGCGCCGTCAAGCCCGTAACGGTGCGGATCGCACGTGAGGGCGGCTGGGCGCTATTGAGCGTCGAGGACCGCGGGCACGGCATCCCTGAGCACGAGCGCCGCAACGTACTCGAGCGCTTCTACCGCGTGGGCAACGAACTGACGCGGTCGGCCACCGGCATGGGCTTGGGGCTCTACCTGGTGCACCGCACCGCGTTGGCGCATGGTGGAAGAGTGCGCATCGAGGGCGTGGCGGCTGGCGGCACGCGCGTTGGCGTGGTCCTGCCGCTGGTGGCAGCCGCCACTGCGAACCCCACCCTCGAGCATACGGCGATGTCCTGATGGCGCCCAGAGTCCTAGTGATCGAGGACGAGGCGACGCTGGCCGCCGTCTTGGCGGACAACCTCGAGGCGGAGGGCCACGACGTGATTCAGGCTGGCGACGGTAGGTCAGGTGCGCAGTTGTGGCACGAGGCGGCGCCTGACCTCGTCGTGCTCGACGTCATGCTCCCCTTCAAGGACGGTTACAGCCTGTGCCGCGAGCGCCGCGTGGCAGGAGACGTCACTCCCGTGCTCTTCCTCTCCGCCAAGGGCGCGCCGGAGGAGCGCGTTGCGGGGCTGGAGTCCGGCGGCGACGACTACTTGGCCAAACCGTTCCACTTGCCTGAGTTCCTGCTTCGGGTAGCCAAGTTGCTAGGACGCAGTGGCCGCTTGCGGGCCGCGAACGCGCGCGTCGGCTTCGGCGGTCACGAGGTCGACCTCTTGAGGTGGACGGCGCGGTTGCAGAACGGCGAGACGGTGACGCTGAGTGAGCGCGAGGTCGGCATCCTGCGGCTCCTCACCGACCGCGCTAACGAGGTGGTCAGCCGCGACGAGATTCTCGACGCCGTATGGGGCCCCACCACGTTCCCAAGCAGCCGCACGGTCGACAACTTCATCATGCGCCTGAGGCGGTGCTTCGAGCCTGATCCAGCTGAGCCGCGCTACTTTCACACCGTCTGGGGCGTTGGTTACCGCTTCACGCCGGAAGCGACCGGCTACCCAGGTCACAGCTGAGCCGCACTGGTTCGCCAGGCGTCGGCCAGGGCGCCGGCCAACGTCCCGACTGGCTCAACCACGACGTCGGTCAACCCCAGCCACTCCGCCATGAGGTCCAGCTCCGCTTTCAGGGCCTCCGCTACCTTGCCGTCCGGCTTGCGCCGCGCGCCTGGCGCAGGCTGTCGCTCACGCCACGCTGACTTCACCAGCAACGCTCTGGCCTTGCGGTCGGCTTTCAGGTCGACGCGCGCGACCATCTGGTCGCCTAGCAGGAACGGCAGGGTGTAGTAGCCGTACTTGCGCTTGGCCGCCGGCGTGTAGATCTCTATGCGGTACTCCATGCCGAACATGCGCTCCAGCCGGTCGCGGTACCAGCACGCCGGGTCGAACGGCGAGAGGAGCGCCGCCCCCGTCGCGCTGCCTGGGTCAAGCGCGTCTCGGTGCAAGAGCGCCGGCTCGCTCCAACCTTCCACGCTCACCCAACGCGCCAGCCCGCGCTGGACGGCTGCATCGGCGAGTGGCCGCGCCTGAGTGAGCTTGATGCGGAAGTGGTCGCTGAGGTCGCCAACCGTGCCGATCCAGTTGGCCTTCAACGCGCGGTCGAACAACTCCTGCCTGGCCGCGACAACGGGCAGGCCCGGCGCTTCGGCATGCTCGCCCCACACGTGCGCTGGCGCGGCGTAGAGCCGCTGGAAGTTCGGCCGACCGGCGATGGCGGCGCGGCCCGTCATGAACAGGTACTCGAGGGCTTCCTTGGTCGCGCTCCAGTCCCACCAACTCCCGCGCTTGCGGCCCGGGTCTTCCTCGAGGTGGGCGAGGTGGGCGCTGGTGAGCGGACCGCTCTCGCGCAGCGCGCGCTCCACCTCCGCGAACAGTTGCGGACGGTAGGCGGCTGGATTGCTCGCGAAATGCCGCTGCCAGCGCTCCTCGTAATGGTCCATGCGGTGACGCAAGGCAGGCAGGAGGTCTCGCGGCATGATGGACGCCTCGTGACCCCAATGCTCGAAGGTCTCCCCCGATGACCACAGGTAGTCGTCGAGCGCGGCGGTGTCGTACGGTCCGTGCCGTGAGTAGAGCGGCAGGTAGTGGGCGCGGGCGAGGACGTTGACGCTATCGAGCTGCAACACCCCCTGGCGCTCCAAGTACGCGCGCATGTGCCCGACGTTGGCTCGGGCAGTGCGTTTACGGGCAAGTCCCTGGGCTGCCAGGAAGATGCGCCTGGCCTCCGCAGCTGTCAGTCGCTCGGTCATCGTCCTAGGCTAACGCCTCGGCCACGGCACCCTCTCGAGCAGCGCAACGCCGCTGCCTGCCGGGCAACATGCGAGCTGCGGCGGCCAGGTAGGCTAGTCGGGTGAGTCTCAAGTTAATCGCGCTGATTTCGAGGCCCGTCGCCCGCTACCTGCGCTTCGTGCGTCCGTGACGGCCCTGACCACGCAAGTCTTGTGGCGCGTGCTGTTCACGCTGGCCTCGAGCGTTTGGCTCGGCGGTTACGTGGCGCTGGCGGTGGTCGCGCGCGCGTCGACCACGAGCTTGGCTCCGACCGCCAGGGTCGCGTTCTTCCGCGCACTCGGTCGCGCCTACCTGCCTGTTGGCGGCACAGCGCTCGTGGTTGGGATCTTGAGTGGGGCCGTGCTGCTGCGAGACCGCCCGGTTGATGGCCTGACGATCGCCACCGCCATTACAGCCGGTCTGCTGGTCGCGCTGCTTGCCATCGGAGTCGTCCAGGCCAGGCGCATGACCCGGTTACGCCAGCGCGTTACGACCGCACCGAGCGACGGCGAGTTGGTGACACAGGTAGTACGCGGCGGCAGCGCCGCCACTGCTCTGCGTGGGCTGCTTGGTGTCCTCAGCCTCGCCTTGGTCGTGCTCGGCAGTCTCTTGGTGCGTTGAAGTGCGCTAGACAGGCCTTCTTAATCCTGATAACTTTACTAGGCATTAGGAAGTTGCGGGATGACGGTCCCCGCGGCGATCGGAGATGACATGACCCTGCAGCCCGCCACACCAGCGCCCGGTAACGACGGCAGCGGCCCTAACCTAAGCGGCCACGTCCAGAGGAAGCGCTTACCAGAGGTCGGCAGGCGAGTGCTGAGCGTCAGCCGCGTGGAGGACCTCACACCCAATTACCGGCGCTTCTACCTGACGGGACCAGCGTTGACCACCGGCTTCCCGTACGAGCGCCTGGCCGCCACCGACCATGTCAAGGTCCTGTTCCCACAACCGGGGAGCAGCAAGGTCGTAATGCCGACCTTCGGTCCAAGCGGCTGGCAGGTGCCGGAGGGCGCCCCTAAACCCGTCTTCCGCGACTACACGGTCCGCGGCTGGCTGCCGGAGAGCAACGAGTTGATCCTCGAGTTCGTGATCCACGGCCACGGCGTCGCCTCCGCCTGGGCTGCTGGCGCCAAGGTCGGTGACGAGCTCGGAGTCATGGGGCCGCGCGGCAACCAGGTCTTCCCTGAGAACTACGCCTGGTACCTCCTAGCAGGCGACGAGGCCGCCCTGCCCGCCCTCAGCCGCTTCGCAGAGGAGCTACCCGACTCGGCCGCGGCGCACCTAGTCATCGAGGTGGCCAACGCCAGCGAACGGCGAGAGCTGTCGACGCGCCCGAACGTCACCACCACCTGGGTGCTACGCGACCACGCTGGCCCACAAGGCCTGCTGCAGGCCATCCGGGGCGTGCCGGTGCCGCGGGACGACGACTGGTTCGTGTTCGCCGCGGGTGAGGCTGGCGCCCTCAAGCCCATCCGTGACTACTTCCGCGTCGAGCTGGCGCTCCCCAAGGAGCGCGTTACCGTCGACGGTTACTGGAAGCGCGGGGTCGCCGACCTCGACCACCATTCCATAGACCTGGACGCGGACTGACGCAACCAGCAAGGGAGCCGCGCGTTTAAGTCCGGTTTAACCTCCCGGTTCTTAGCATCGGCTCATGACAGCACGCACAGCTAACCGTGTCCTACGCGCCATATTGCCACTCGCCCTCCTCGTAGCGCTGGCGGCGGCGTGTAACGACGGCGTCCCGAGTCAACAAGTGGACCTCTCCCTGCACGACGCGCGGGTGATGGCCGCAACGGTGCCACAGGGCGGCGCGGTTGCCGTGGCATTCACGGTGACCAACGAGTCCTCCGTCGGGTCCTCTGCGTTCATGGTCCGCGCCTCCGTTACCCGCGTGGGCGGCGGCGCAGCCACGACCCTAGCCGACTTCCTGTTGCCCCCGTTGGCGGCGGGTGCGGAGAACGCCGTAAGCCGCACGGCAACGCTGCCTGCCAGCGCCTCGCCGGGCGACTACCGACTCATCCTCGAGATCGACCCCGCCAAGGCCGCCAACCTCTCCAACCGAGCCGATGACCGCGCCGAACTCACGCTGACCGTAACCGAACCGATCGCGAGTTGCTCCGCGCCTGACGAGGTCGTGACGTTCGCCGACCCAGCCATCCTCGCGTTCGTCGAGGCGCGCCTAGCCAGCATCGGCGACGGCCGCATGACCTGCGCGAACGTTGCGCAGATAACGCAACTGAACGTCAGCAACAAGGGCGTCACGACGTTGGCGGGCGTCGAGAACCTCACCGGCGTCTACCGCTCTAACCTCAGCGAGAACGCCATTACTGACTTGTCGCCGATGGCCGGCATGACGGCCCTCAGGGAGCTGAGCATCTTCGGCAATCAGATCGCCAACCTGGCACCGCTCGCCGACTTGCCGCTCGAGCGGCTCGCCGCTGAGGAGAACCAACTAAGCGACCTTGGGCCGATCGCCTCGATGACGAGCCTGACGAGCCTGACGATCGAAGAGAACCTGCTGACTTCGCTGGCGCCGCTAGCGAACCACCCCACGCTGAAGTACCTGCGGGCGTACGACAACCAGATCACATCATTGGCGCCGTTGACGTCCGTCCCCAACCTCGCGCACGTCGACGTTTACGGCAACTCGTACGAGGCCGTGCCCGACCTCTCGGAGATGACCGCCCTGACCTACTTGCGCGTCGGCGGCAGCGAGCTGAGTGACATAAGTGGCGTAGCTGGCCTAAGCGCCATAGTCGAGTTGGCGGTCGTGCGCAGCCAAGTGACGAGCATCAGCGCCATCTCCGGCTTAGCCACCCTAGAACGGCTGATTCTCGCGAACAACCTCATCGAGGACATGTCGCCGCTCGCCGACATGACCGGCCTCACGTACGTCAACCTCGACTCCAACCGGCTCACGTCGATCAGCGCCGCCGCCACGATGACGGGTCTGAACGAGTTCTCCGTCAGCGGCAACAAGATCACCGACATCGCCCCCATTGCCGCTAACCTCGGCATGGCCGCCGGAGATTGGTTCATCATCGTGGGCAACTGCATCTCCCCCACCGATACACCCGTGCTCGTCCCACCGCAAACCCAGCACATGCTGGACATTCAAGGTCGCGGCGTGAACGTGCAATGGACGCCCGTCGGCAACGACGCGTGGTGTGGACGCGGCGGTTGAGTGGGCAGACCAGCTAGCCAGGACTAAGCTGGGCGCAGCATGTGTCCTAAGCCGCCGCACAGGCGCTATCCGAACGACCCACTCGGCCTCGACGATCCGCGTAGCCAGAGAGAACGGATGCTGGCAGGCGACCTCTACATGGCCGACGACCCGGAGCTCGTGGCGGCGGCCCGGCGCGCGGCCGAGCTGCAGAAGCGCTACGCGGAACTCTGGCCTGACGACCTCGAGGCGGCCAGGGCCGTGCTGCGCGAACTGCTGGGCGCCTTGGGCGACGATACGGTCCTGAAGCCGCCCCTCTACGTCGATTACGGCAGCAACCTCCGCATCGGCGCTCGCAGCTTCGCCAACTACGGGCTCGTGGCGCTGGACGTGCTGCCGATAACCATCGGCGACGACGTGCAGCTCGGGCCGAACGTGCAGCTGCTGACCCCCACGCACCCGCTAGACCCCCACGTCAGGCGAGCCAAGTGGGAGGCGGGCAAACCGATCGTCATAGAGAACAACGCCTGGATAGGTGGCGGCGCCATAGTGCTTGCCGGCGTGACCATCGGCGAGAACGCGGTGGTGGGCGCCGGGGCGGTAGTGACCAAGGACGTACCGCCGAACACGGTGGTGGTCGGCAACCCAGGTCGCGTGGTGCGAGACCTGGGAGGCGGCGCGCTTTTGCGGTGAGCAGCTGGGCTAGGGAGAGAATAATCGCTCGCGTCGGGCAGGGCAACAGTCGGTAGACTGCCCTCGTGGCCGCGCGTGTCCGTACCGCGCGCTGTGTGCACGGGAGGTAACAGGTGCCACCGACTAGCAAAGAAGCCCAGCGTGCCGAGCTGCACAAGACGATCTGGCGCATAGCCAACGACTTGCGTGGCTCCGTGGACGGCTGGGATTTCAAGACCTACGTGCTTGGCATGTTGTTCTACCGCTTCATCTCAGAGAACCTCACTTCGTACATCAACGCCGGTGAGCGCGCGGCCGGCAGCAAGAACTTCGACTACCGGGCCATGACGGACGCGGCCGCCGAAGTCGCCCGGGCCGAAACCGTTGCGGAGAAGGGCTTCTACATCCTTCCCTCGGAGCTGTTCGTCAACGTCCGCAAGGGCGCCGCCGCGAACCAGAACCTCAACGAGACGCTAGAGGCCGTCTTCCGCGACATCGAGGGTTCGGCGGTAGGCACCGAAAGCGAGGACGCCATCCGGGGCCTCTTCGACGACCTGGATGTGAACAGCTCCAAGTTGGGCAACACGGTGGCCAGGCGCAACGAGAAGCTCGTGAAGCTGCTAGACGCCATCGGCGACCTGCAGCTTGGCAGTTTCGATAACAACGCCATCGACCTGTTCGGCGATGCCTACGAGTACCTCATGACCATGTACGCGTCGCAGGCGGGCAAGTCTGGGGGTGAGTTCTTCACGCCGCAGGAGGTGTCCGAGCTCATCGCCCGGATCACGCTTGTCGGCCGTGAGCGAGTGAACAGGGTCTACGACCCTGCGGTGGGGTCTGGCTCGCTGCTGCTCCAGTTCGCCAAGGTGCTCGGCAAGGAGAACGTGGGCGGGTTCTACGGCCAGGAGATTAACCTCACCACTTACAACCTGGCGCGCATAAACATGTTCCTGCACGACATCAATTACGAGCGCTTCGGCCTCGCTCATGGCGACACGCTGCTAGACCCCGCGCATTGGGATTACGAGCCGTTCGAGGCGATCGTGTCGAACCCTCCGTACTCGACTAAGTGGGAGGGCGACGCCAACCCGCTCTTGATCAACGACCCACGCTTCGCGCCAGCGGGCGTGCTGGCGCCTAAGTCGAAGGCCGACCTCGCGTTCACCATGCACATCCTCTCGTGGCTTGCCGTTAACGGTACTGCCGCCATCGTGCAGTTCCCTGGCGTGCTGTACCGGGGTGGAGCCGAGAGGAAGATTCGCAAGTACCTGATCGACAACAACTACATCGACGCCGTCATCCAGCTCCCGCCCGACCTGTTCTTCGGCACCACCATCGCCACCTGTGTGATCGTGCTGAAGAAGTCGAAGACCGATAACTCCGTGCTGTTCATCGACGCCTCGGCCGAGTTCGAGCGCGTCGGCAACAAGAACAAGCTCACCGAAGCCAACCGCCAGAAGATCCTCGCCGCATACACCAACCGGCAGACCGTGGAGCACTACGTGCAGCTCGTAGTCAGCGAGGACATAGCTGCCAACGAGTACAACATCGCGGTGTCGTCCTACGTGGAGCAGGAGGACACCCGCGAGGTCGTAGACATAACAGAGTTGAACGCCGAGATCGCGCGCATCGTGGCGCGGCAGCAGGTGTTGCGGGCAGCGATCGACGAGATTGTGGCCGACCTGGAGGGGTCGGTGTGAGCGACCAGCCTGCGGGCGAAGTCATCTTGCATCAGCGGGTTGACGGCACTCCAGACCTTGAGGTGCGGCTGCAGGGCGAGAAGGTTTGGCTTAGCCAGCATCAGATAGCGGAGCTGTTCCAGACGTCACGCGAGAACATCACTATGCATCTGCGCAACGTGTTTGATGAGGGTGAACTAGACGCGGACGCAACCCGTCAGGACTTCTTACAGGTTCGGCGAGAGGGGACACGCAAGGTTCAGCGGAACGTGGCGCATTACAACTTGGACGCCATCATCTCGGTTGGCTACCGGATAAAGAGCCGCAGCGCCACCCGTCTCCGAATCTGGGCTACCGACCGCTTACGCGAGTACCTCGTCAAGGGCTTCACCATGGACGACGCAAGGCTGAGAGAGCTAGGCGGCGCGCGGTACTGGCGTGAACACCTCGAGCACATCAGCGACAGCCGCAGCAGCGAGAAGTTGCTGTACCGGCAGGTATTTGACCTATACGCCACTAGCATCGACTACGACCCTGGTGCCGTTGAAACGGCCGAGTTCTTCAAGGTCGTTCAGAACAAACTCCACTACGCCGCGCACGGGCGCACTGCGGCGGAAGTCATCGCCGACCGGGCAGACGCTAGCCAGCCGAACGTGAGTTTGCCATCGTTCGCTGGAAAGCGTCCACGCAAGCGGGACATTTCGATTGCGAAGAACTACCTCAGCGAGACCGAGCTCAAGAGGCTGAACGCCCTGGTTTCCGCGTACTTCGACGCGGCCGAGTCCCGGGCTCAGAGCCACCTACCTACCTACATGAAGGATTGCCTGGCTCATCTGGACCCCCTCATCGTCGCTATGGATGCCAAGACCCTTGAAGGGGCGGGGTCGGTCAGTCGGGAAAAGGCCAACGAAAAGGCAACGGGCGAGTATGAGAAGTACCGTGCTCAGCCTGACGCGGGGGCAAATGAGATTGAGGAGCATTACCTTGACTCAGTGAAGAAGGCACAGCGGCGGATTGAGCGAAAGAAGTGAGCAGAGTCGCTCAGTTGCTTGCTGATCGCTGCCCTGACGGCGTTGAGGTGCGCCCACTAGGCGAGATAGCTGAGCTCGTCCGCGGCAATGGAATGCCGAAAACGATGCTCACCGAGTCGGGTGTAGGCGCCATACATTATGGGCAGATCTATACACGCTATGGAGCCTGGGCTATTTCCACGTTCTCGTTCGTCTCGCCGCTTGATGCTGTTAGGCTGACCAAGGCGAATCCAGGCGACATAATCATCACCAACACGAGCGAGAACATCGAGGACGTTGGGAAAGCCGTTGCTTGGCTCGGAGGTGCACAGATTGTGACCGGCGGCCACGCGACCGTCATCCGCCACCAGCAGGATGCGAAGTTCCTGGCCTATTGGTTCCAGTCCCGGTCCTTCTTTTCGCAAAAGAAGTCATTGGCGACGGGTACGAAGGTAATCGATGTCTCAGCCAGACAGCTTGCCACAGTTCTGGTTCCGGTACCGCCAATTGAAGTGCAGCAGGAGATCGTGCGAGTCCTTGACACGTTCTCTCAGCTGGAAGCGGAACTGGAAGCGGAGCTGGAAGCGGAGCTGGAAGCGCGTCGACAGCAGTATGCCTTCTACCGAAACCAGCTTCTGGCCTTCCCAGGGGGGGGGGCGAGGATTCCGATGGGTGAGCTGGGCACGTTCGTTCGAGGCCGTCGCTTCACCAAGGATGACATCGTCGTGGATGGCATCCCGAGTATTCACTACGGCGAGATCTATACGACGTACGGCGTAGCCGCGACGTCGACAGTTTCCTCGGTTCGGGAGTCGATGGCGGCGCAGCTCCGGTACGCGAAGCCGGGTGACGTCGTGATTGCCGCGGTCGGCGAAACCGTTAATGACGTCGCAAAGGCCGTCGCGTGGCTCGGTGATAGGCCCGTTGCGATCCACGATGACACGTACCTATATCGCAGCGACCTGAGCGCAAAGTTCGTCTCCTACGTTATGCAGACTGAGGACTTCCATGTCCAGAAGAACAGGCATGTTTCGCGAGCAAAGGTCAAGCGCCTGTCCAGTTCAGGGCTCGGCGCAATCTTGATTCCCGCACCGTCGACGGAAGAGCAAGCGCGTATTGTCGCGATTCTGGATAGTTTCGACACCCTAGCCAATGACCTAACGTCCGGCCTCCCCGCCGAACTCACCGCGCGCCGCAAACAATACGAGTACTACCGCGACAAGCTACTCACGTTCGAGGAGGCCGTATGACGGACGCGCCCGGCCGTAAGTACGACCCTATCGCCATCAGCAGCGAGAGCACCGTCGTAGCTGAGTACGTGCCGGACACGAAGGCCGCGAGCGCGTACCAGTCAGAAGCGGAGCTCGAGCGCGAGCTCATCCGCATCCTGCAGTCGCAGGCGTACGAGTACCTACCGTTCACGACGGAAGAGCAGCTTATCGCCAACCTTCGCAAGCAGCTCGAGTGCCTGAACGACATCAGGTTCTCCGACGCGGAGTGGCAGCGTTTCTTCACCGAGTGCATCGCTGGCGCCAATGAGGGCATCGTCGAGAAGACGGTGCGAATCCAGGAAGACCACGTGCAGTTGTTGAGGCGTGACGATGGCTCTACGAAGAACGTTCAACTGCTCGACAAGCGCAACGTTCACAACAACCGGCTGCAGGTCATCAACCAGTACGAGGTCCGAAAGGGGGAGGGCGGCACCACCTACGCCAGCCGTTACGACGTTACGGTGCTAGTGAACGGCCTGCCCATGGTGCACGTGGAGATGAAACGCCGCGGCGTCGACATCCGCGAGGCCTTCAACCAGATCAACCGCTATCAGCGCGATAGCTTCTGGGCCGGTTCGGGGTTGTTCGAGTACGTGCAGCTCTTTGTTATCAGCAACGGCACCCTCACCAAGTACTACTCCAACACCACCCGCAGGCAGCACTTGAGCGACAAGACTGGCGCCAAGCGCGGCCGCAGCACCTCGAACTCGTTCGAGTTCACGTCGTGGTGGGCGGACGCGCAGAACAGGCCCATCCAGGACTTGGCCGCGTTCGCGCGTACGTTCTTCGCTAGGCACGCACTGCTGAACGTGCTCACCAAGTATTGCGTGCTCACGGCCGACCGGATGCTGCTGGTCATGCGGCCTTACCAGATCTTCGCCACGGAGCGGATCATCCAGAAGGTCGTAGTCGCCACGAATGCGCGTCAACTCGGCACGAGCAGAGCGGGCGGTTACGTGTGGCACACCACCGGGTCGGGCAAGACCCTCACCTCCTTCAAGGCCGCTCAGCTGGCGTCGCGGTTGCCAAGCGTGCAGAAGGTGCTGTTCGTGGTGGACCGCAAGGACCTCGATTACCAGACAATGCGCGAGTACGACCGCTTCGAGAAGGGTGCCGCCAACTCGAACACCTCCACCGCGGTCCTCAAGCGGCAACTAGAGGATCCGGCGGCGCGCATCATCATCACCACCATCCAGAAGCTGGCCACTTTCATCGCCGCCAACAAGGGCCACGCCATCTACGACGGTCACGTGGTCATCATCTTCGACGAATGCCACCGGTCGCAGTTCGGTGAGATGCACACGGCCATAAAAAGGGCCTTCAAGCGCTACCACCTCTTCGGCTTCACCGGCACGCCGATATTCGCCGCCAACGCAAGCAGTGGCGGCAACCCGCAACTCCGCACCACCGAGCAGGCGTTCGGGGAGAAGCTGCACACCTACACGATCGTGGACGCCATCACCGACAAGAACGTGCTGCCGTTCCGCATCGATTACGTGAACACGGTCAAGGTCGGAACCGTGCGCGACAAACAAGTGCCTGCCATCGACACCGAGCGGGCGCTTCTGGCCCCGGAGCGCGTCGGACAAGTCGTCGGGTACACGCTTGAGCACTTCGATCAGAAGACCAAGCGAGCGTCCGGGTACGAGCACTCGGTGGTCGCGAACGTCAGCGAGCTGGTTGGCGCCCGGCGGCAGGCGGAGGAGGTCAGGCAACGCAAGCGTGTGAGGGGCTTCAACGCCATCTTCGCCACTGCGTCCATCGACGCCGCGCGGCGCTACTACCAAGAGTTCCAGCGGCAACAGGAGCAACTGACGCCCGACCGGCGGCTAACCATCGGCCTCATCTACTCGTACGGCGCGAACGACGCTAGCCCTGACGGACTATTGGACGACGAAGCGTTCGACACCGACGCGCTTACCGCCGACGCACGCTCGTTCCTCGAGGGCGCCATCCAGGACTACAACGCAGCTTTCGGCACCAGCTACGACACGAGCGCCGATAAGTTCCAGAACTACTACAAGGACCTCTCGCTGAGGCTCAAGAACCGCGAGATCGACCTCGTGGTGGTGGTAAACATGTTCCTCACCGGCTTCGACGCCACCACGCTCAACACGCTGTTCGCAGACAAGAGCCTCAGGGCCCACGGGCTCATCCAGGCGTACTCCCGCACCAACCGCATCCTCAACTCCGTCAAGACGTACGGCAACATCGTCAGCTTCCGCGACCTCGAGAAGGAGACCAACGACGCCATCGCCCTCTTCGGCAATAAGGACGCCAAGGGCACTGTGCTGCTCAAGCCGTACCGCGAGTACTACGGCGAGTATGAGCGGAAAGCCGCAGAGCTTCTCGAGCGCTTCCCGCTCGACAGGCCCATCGTCGGGGGGACGTCGCAGAAAGAGTTCATCGCCCTCTTCGGCGCCATCCTGCGGCTGGAGAACATCCTTACCTCCTTCGACGACTTCGCGGGCAACGAGTTGCTCACCGCGCGCCAAGCTCAGGACTACCGCAGCGTGTACCTAGACCTGTACGCCGAGTTCCGCAAGGATAAGGACGCGGACAAGGAGTCCATCAACGACGACATCGTCTTCGAGATCGAGCTCATCAAGCAAGTCGAAATCAACGTCGATTACATCCTCATGCTCGTGGAGAAGTACCGCCGCGCCCGCGGCGATGGCAGCGACAAGGAGGTGCGCGCCGAGATTAGCCGAGCTGTCACGGCTAGTCCCTCATTGCGCAACAAGAAGGACCTCATCGAGGCGTTCGTCGATTCCCTCTCGGCAGACTGCTCCGTGGACCAAGAGTGGCAACTCTACGTGGCGAAAAGGCGCGAAGCCGAACTTAGCGCCTTGATCGAGGAGGAGAACTTGCGACCCACTGAAACGCGCGAGTTCGTCAATGCGGCGTTCCGCGAACGCGCAGTGCGCACCACCGGCACCGCTATCACCACGGTTCTGCCGCCAACATCGCGGTTCGCGCCGGACGGCGCCCACGCGGAGAAGAAGCGCCGGGTGGTGGATAAACTGAGCTCGTTCTTCGATAGGTTCTTCGGGCTGGGCTCCGGCGGCACCCACAATTAGGCCGCGACGGGCCTAAGCCGAGCAACTGCTCGTAGCTGATGGTACGGTCCCTCGCCTGCGGCCATTCTGCGCCGCCTCGACTCAGTGGCAGCAGTGCCCACCAGCAGCCGGCGCCTCCTCCAGGCGGCAGAAGCACG